>Ga0207657_10003543_pt1 | contig 16681 bp, 10 predicted proteins | sample KBSC33metaG_FD_184316 | JGI IMG/M metagenome (GOLD analysis project Ga0207657, IMG submission 184316) | Corn rhizosphere microbial communities from Kellogg Biological Station, Michigan, USA - KBS C3-3 metaG (SPAdes) (version 2) | ecosystem: Host-associated > Plants > Roots > Rhizosphere > Soil ... | reverse complement strand
CTATATACCAGTTGGCCATATGCGAGCGTCAGCGGCGCACCATGGCTCCGCGAAGTCATCACGTAGCCAGGAGAGAAGTGGCCCATACCCAGATCGAACTCCAAACCACGGGTGAAATGGTGGGTTAGGGAGGCGTCGAAACCCGTGCCAATTCCATCGTGACGAAAACCGCCTGAAGGAGCGGTGAGGATGGCATGTGCGGCGGCGTCGTATACCCCGTCATACAGCGAAGTGATGTGCAGCGACTCGCCCTGGAACAGCAGATCCCAATTCTTGTGCGCCGTAATATAGAGATTGAGCCGATTCTGCTTGATGTTTTGAAATCCGAAGAGATCAACGAGGCCGAAGGCATTGTGATTGCCCGGGTACTGCTGATCGTAGGTGCTGACTCGAAACGGATTTCGGGGTGAGTTTCCCGACGAGTAGTCGTATTCCGCAACCGCGCGAAACTTCACCGGAGCTTGAAACGTGTAGCCACCGCGGAGGATGGCTGCGCCGGCGTGAATTGAGTCGTTGCTGAAGCTGCCACGCTGAAGATCGACGAGTCCTGAGGTCTCGAAGCCTCCGGGGATTTTTGCGTTCCATTCAGTACCGAACGTCGCCTCTGTTTCACTTCCGACAACACCCTGGCGGCTGCGCACGTGAGGATAAGTTCGGAAGAAAACAAAAGGCAGGATCGACGTATGCGGCAGCAGCTTCAGGAAGTCCGTCTGGATGCCGTGAAAGCTTAGTCCGGCTCCGTGGGTATTGAGACTAGTGGGATGAATTGCGACGACCGAGGTACTGAACACATCGGCTCGGAAGTGCGGATAATTGAGCCGCAGATCGAAACCATCCCAACTGCGGCTGGTATTGGACCAATCGCTGATACCCACTACGCGCTCATCGGCGAAGATCAGCAACTGTCTGCCGGTGAATAATTGTGCCTGATTTTTGTAATGCAGGTTGATGTATCCCTGGCGAAGATCGAACGTGTCGCGCATGTTCGAGGCCACATCGCGGAGCGGAAGCCCGAGTGCATGCAGATCGTGAAACTGGGCGTAGACATCCATGAACGGACTTGCGCTTATATCGAAACTGCCGCGAACCCGCGTGAGATCGTAGAGCCGATCTTTGCCGCTCACGTAACCGAGGGAGCTCTGCTCCTCGGTGCGGCTGCGCAATTCCATGTGCAGGGTCAGCCAGCGTGGAAGCTCCTTCAAATGCAACTGCTTTTCAGGGGGATTCGGCTCTTTGAACGTTGGCCGCACGGATGGGGATTGCGCCGGAGAAGGACGGGAACTGATTGCGACGGCGACTGCCGCAGAGCAGAAAACGAGAGTGATCACACGAGAGTTGCTGCGGGGAAAGATCATTCAATTCCTATAATCAAGGCTGCTGCTCATCTGTTTTCACGTGCCGACCTGCAAGAGGATGAGTTTTGGGCATAACGCAGCTGTCGAGCACTTCGAGCAGCGAGGATTTGCGGACAAACGGAGGAAAAGTTCACAATCGAAGATTGCGCATATACTCAGCGTCGATGCGCAGGCCCTGCATGGGATCAATGTCGAACTCTTCCTGTTCGATGAAGTACTGCTTGAGCCCAGTGGCAGCGCGCAAGATAGGCACATAGTTGATCCGGCCGCGCCCCATTTCAGTAGAGTGCATCTGCCCCCCCGCTCCGGGGGTCATGTCCTTCACATGCATCAATGGGAAGCGCTCAGGCGTCTTGCTCAGGTAATCGACCGGATTGCGCCCTGACGCGTAGACCCAGCCGCAGTCCATTTCAAAGACGACCAGCTTGGGATCAGTAAGCCGCAGCAGTTCGTCATACACCAGGACGCCGTCGATCACGGCAAATTCAGGAACATGATTATGCAGCCCAAAAGTCATTCCGGCTGACTTCACTTTTTCGCCGATGCGGTTAAGCTCGTTCGCGATCCAGTGCCAATCATCGAGCGTTTGCGCGCCTTTCGCCGAGGGATCGCGATGCATGCCTGCTGAGGACGAGCAGACGACGTACTCGATGCCCAGCTTATGGCCGTAATCAAGCCAGTGGTCAAGCTGCGTCTCAAGCACGTTGAGCGGGTGGTGAGTACTGAGGCAACGCAAGCCGGCCGCATCCATGGCGCGACGAAAATCCGCGGCAGAGCGATCGAAATAACCCGCTGCTTCAACCACCGAATATCCTGCGGAGCGAAGCTGTGCCAACGTGCCATCAAAATCCTTTGGGAGCTGGTTGCGCACGCTGTAGAGTTGCAAGCCGATCGGCAGCCGGAGTTGTTCAGCTTCGAGCCGTGGCGCGACGGTATATGCAGCCACCGCTGCAGTTGCATTCAGGAAGCTTCTGCGTGAAATCGTGCTCATGTATGGTTTCTCCTGTAACGATTCTGCCCCGGCATCGATTGTTCGGTCAGAGTTCCAGTTCCGATTGGATGACTTGTCTTTCGCTTCCGTCCGACATGATCCAGAATCTTGAACATCATACACGTTCAAAACACCTGTTACGGTGATGAGTTTTCAAATCAAACATGAGGGAGTGGTTTGCCTGCTTGGCGGTTTGCCACCCAAAAAAGGCCGAGTCAATGAACCGTCCGACGTAAACAACCAATATTCGCAGACGTTTCGTCAGTTCTGTCCGGGTTCGTGCACCTCCTCGGCGAGAACCCGAATTAGCCTCAACATGGAACCGCTAACGCTGCTTGGGGCCCAGAGCACAAAGGACCGAACATGAGTTACATGTAGACGCTGATGCAAGACACCCACTCAAGGCTGGGGCGCTGGATTTACCGTCGCCGAGAAAGCTGGAATAAGGCTTTCAAGTGCTGGACTATTCTTTTCAAAATCATCTGGGTAGTAGGCGAGATGAAGAGCACCATGCTTCTGGAGAGTGTTTAACTGCTGTGTGAACGCACGTGTTTCCACTGCTCTCTTTTTGCGCCAATCTACGGCTTGCACTTCAAAGACCGTCTTCTGTATTCCGTTCGGCTGAGTGCCTACTTTCTTGACAAGGGCCGAAAGCCACTGCTTCGGCCTCTTCGCGTTTTCCAACTTCGGCATTGCCATCACTGCAGTAAGGCTGTAATTGGATAGGAATGCAGGAAGCGATTGCGCATACCAGGATTCAGCGTTGGGGTGAATCACAGGTTCAGCAAACAAATTGCGAGCGGTTGCCAGTTCCGGGCTCCAATGCCGCACGTGACCGGCAAGCTCATTCGTGAATTGAATGAGCGCTTCAGTGCGATTGGGGCCGGGTGCTGGTGCTTCAGAGCCGAGGTCATCGGTATCTCGCAAGAACGCATCGTCGCTAAAGAGAATCCCTGCCACCGGAGCTGAACGTCCGAGATCTTCATAAATCTCTCCGACAATCTCTCGCGTTTTGGGCAGAAACGGATTCAACCTGACTGGAGTTTCCGGCACGACTCCGGTCTTCGGCTTGATTTGAAGTTTTGCCTGCAGACTTTTGTCCGGCAATTGCCAGGCAAGGGAGGTCATCCACGCGTAGACTTCAACACCGGTCCGGCTCCGCAACTGCCAGGCAACCCGCGCAAAAAGATCTGCGCGCATTGGAAGTACGCGATTCGGAAAGTAAACGGAGGAAGGCGCGCCGGAACCGTCCGGATCAGCAAATGCCTGCAACCAGACCTGCGTTGGATTAAGCCGCTTAATGCGATCAAGAAGTGCGCTCAGATTTCTCTCCTGCTGTGCAGGATCTGGATCGTAGACATAATCCAGATCCACCTGAACCGCTCGGACATTGCTTCTGAGTTGGAGGTGCCGTAGTGACCAGTCGAGACTCCCGGGAGAAGGGTTGGAAACGACGACGAGACGCGGGATTGCTGCCAGGCCGGTAAGCCCCACACGCCGATTTGGAAACGTGACGGGCAGGTTCAAGGTAAAGGACGCAGACAGGCCGAGCGATCTGGCGATTTCCTCAGCAGGCTCTGTGTAGGCGCCATACGGCCACATTATGGCTCGCGGAGCATGTCCGATCTGCGTTTGAATTTCTTTTACGCTGCGCACGAGGTCGGCTCGAATTCTGGCCGAGTACTCAGCGTCCGTTTCGTAGTGATGGGTCTTCGCATTATACGCATGGGTCAGCACAGCAGGAATCAGGTTTCCCTGCGGATCGGCCGTGATCCCTTGATGCAGTCCCCATGAATGCGAAGCAATTTCAACAAGACCGCTGCGATCCATTTCGCGGATCTCTTGCCAACTCGCAAAATCGTCGCGAGTGAAGTTTCGATAGTCGTACTCAACCTTATCGCCAGGACGAAGATCTGCCCAGGACCCTACCACTGCGAGGACGGCGTGATAACCATATGCCTTGAGAAGTGGGAAGACCTTCGAATAAGAGCTCTGCAGGCCATCATCAAAGCTGAGCATGACCGCGTGTTCCGGCAGTTTCGCTTTTCCATTTCGAGCATCGATAAGTTGCTGCAGACTGATGACGTGATAACCATGCGTATGCAGCCAGTCAAACTGCGAAGCAAGATTTCTGGTGCTGATTGCATACTGATCTGGATCAAGGCCCGAGTATTGTGAATATATTTCTTCAGGCCTTTTTGCCACACCGGCGTCTGCAGCGCCAACATCGTCGCGCACGTCGTGATAGCAGAGGACAGTTACGTCGGCAGTCTGAGCATGCCCGCTAAGACACATTGTCAGGGCGGCGCAGAGGAGAAACACAATCCGTCTCATTGCTCACCCCACGTCAAACCAAAAGTGACGTCAAGATAGGGTGACCTGACTCCGTCGTATGGGTGGCTGTTCCACGCGAACTTGCCAATAAGTCCTAACCGCCTGGTCAGAGCCCAACGTTGAGCGTAGTCCGTTGAGAATGCTCCCATGAAGCCATAATGCTCCTGCCAATAAGGCGTGGCCAAAAAGTTGAATTGCTGAAGCAGGCGCCGATCGTAATGTCGCCAGGTAGTCCAATTGATTCCAGTGTTCATGCCTACTGAAGCATCATGCGTTGGATTGAAATAGGCCCGATTCTGGTCGGCCGAGTTTTGTGAAGCCCAAAGTTGCGGAGTGAGGTTGATCTGCACGCGAGGTCGCGTCAGAGCTCGTTGTTCCCATAATGCGCTGACTTCGGATCGCCGGTTACCGTCGCTGTACAGCAATTTGGTGTATGCAGCCTGGACGGAACGCGATTCGCTTTGCCGCCATTCCAGGGTTCCCCTTCCGCTCCGCGCGCGAACATCCTTCAATCGGGCAATCAACTGGACATCGGTCACATTATCCCAGTCACCTTCGGCACCGAGCCGCCACTGATCGCCCAGTCTGAACTGCGCTCCGGCCGCGCCAATTGGAATCCATCCTGGCGCTGCGGTATCAGCCCCGACTTCCCCCCAGAGCGACTGGCGGTTGTAGTTATAAGTGATTCCCGCGGCAGCACGCGACCGATACGCTGAGCCCGCCGCGAATTCGCCCGAGTCACCGACCCCGTGAAGATAAGCGCGCCAACGGTATCCAAGAATTGGGCTATACAGATATGCCTGGGAATGGAACATGTTCCCAAGGTACTGCCCGTTAGATCTTTCATAACCGGAAAGAACAGACGCTTGCCAACCGCGCTCAATCCCGCGAGCAGTCAGAAACTTTGTGACTGATTGGTTTCTGCCATCTCGTTTAAGGATCGGAATCAAGGTGGCATCGGCCTCTTTCAAGCGGCCAGCGCTCTCCAGGATCTGTGCGTCTTCTATGACTGGAAGATCGTCTTCCTGGTCAAAGCTATTGGCGAGTTGTTCCTGCTTCAGGGCGCGTAAGGGCCAGCCCCGCGCGTCGAATGTCGTCGCCAGCGCGCGACCCAGACTAGAGTTGGCCGGGGCCATCGCTAACAGATTCTGCAATCGACGCTGCCCGTCCGCTGGCATATCGGCGAAGGTTCGCAGTTCAGCGGCCTGCATGCCGATGCTGGCGTGGAACGGATTAGGCTGAGGCGTCTTCAGATTTTCGCTCTGCAGCCACGCCGGCGCATTTCGAAAGGCCTGATCAATTGTTTGAAACGCTCGTTGAATATGTTCGCTTTCAAACTCGGCATATGCCAGCCCACTCCACAAACTTCCGTCTTCGGGGCTGCGCTCGGCTAACGTTCGATACAGTGGGATCGCCTTTTCTGGACGGCGCACTTGCAGGTAGGCAGTAGCCACCTTTGCGAGAGCATAATCCGGTACGGTGGCGCCAACACGGTTCAGATTTTCCCAGGATTGAACCACGTCCTGCATCCGCCCTAAATTGTAGAGAGCTTCCAAACGATCAGACTGAGCTTGTTTCCAAATCGGATCTTCTGACTTGGACGAGGAGATGACTCCTTCGAAGATTGCGAGTGCGCGCTCACCATCAGCCTCTTGCTTCTGCGGGTCATTGTCGTTCCATTCCGACCACCGAACACGTTCGGCTCCTATTCCCGCAATCAGGCGTACCTTGGCTGCTGGGTCTGGGGCATCGCACATTTCCTGTGCCAGTGTGTTTCCGCCTAATTGCGAAAGCGCCTGGGCCATTTGGCAGCGGAGTTCTGCGCTTTTTGCAGGAGTGGTTGCGGCAAGCTTTTGGTACATTGCTATGGAACAGGCGAAGTTCTGCTGGCGCTCACACAGGTATGCCTGTCCTCTCATCACGTCCGGCTCAGAACCGTTCGTTTCGAACAAGGGCTTCATCAAGATCGCTGCTTCTTTATCCTTCCGCTGGTCGAGCAGCACCATTGCGTGTCCGAGCCGAGGTTGCCAACGATCTGGTGCGAGGCGCTCTGCTCGCGTGAACAGATCGCTTGCCAAGCTATACATATGCTGATTGCGTGCGGATCGCGCTACAGCTTCGATTACGCCATCCTCGTTCTTTGGGGTTTCCGCACGCGAATAGAGGGCAAGGACATAAGCATCTTCTCCTGCCCAATTGGCAACGATGGTTGCATCCGCCAACAGACGTGGATCATTCGGGAATCTGCCGATGAGTTCTTTCAGAACGACAAGCGCACCTTTCGGGTCACCGGATCGGGCCTGGATAACGGCCGATTCCCTTGCGCCGGTTGGCGCAATTGCCAAATCCGCCGCAGATGCCGAAGCCACCAACAGTGGGATGAGCGCCATGATCGCAATGCGTACTGATATAGAACGGGTATCGCAAAGTCGAATCTGCTTCTTGTCGGCCTGCCTTCCCATGCTTCTCAGAAGTTTCTGCATTATGAACGTGCTCTTTGAATTTGCCATGTCTGAACTTTCGGAGGCTTACGGAACAGAGCAGGCACTGTGTAGATAAACGTAATGACTGCCATCATGATCCAGTAAATAATGGGATAGAAAACGGAAAAGATCATGGAACGCATAATTTCATGATCGTACTGGCGGTCGACCCAAGCACCGATCGCAAGTTGCGCGATACAGGTGGTCGCGATGGCCATGCCCCAGAAGTTCGGGAACGGAGAAGCTCCGAGCGGAGTGTAGCCCGAGAGTTTGCAAATGGCCCAAAATGCCGTCATCGTAACGAAGACGAACGCCCAAAGAATCGATGCGCATGACTCGAAGTAAATCGGCCACATGCGCCGAAGTTTCCAGCGAAACGGAATCTCACAATGCCGGGCTATTGCCTGTGCCAGTCCTCGAGCCCAGCGCCTGCGCTGCTTCCACAATTCGCGGCAGTTCGGAGGGACCTGCATCCAGACGATTGCGCGCGGCTCATAGCGAATATCCCAGAAACGCATTTGCAGACGCCACGACAGGTCCATGTCTTCAGTCGCCATGTCCGAGGAGAATCCGCCCACCTCAATGAGAGCAGTACGGCGAACGGCAAAAACCGCTCCGGAAACTGTCAGGATTCGACCCAGCACACGTTGGGCGCGACGCTGCATGGAAACAATTGAGGAGAACTCTACCGCCTGCAAGTGCTGCAAGAGCGTTTTGCGATTGCGTACCCTTGGGTTGCCCGTTACTGCTGCAACACGGGTTCCCAGAAAATGAGGAACAACGTATTGCAGAAGCTTGGGCGAAACTTTGATATCGGCATCAATAATCAGGAGGATCTCACTGCGACAGATAGGAAGGGCGTCGTTCAAGCCCATCGCCTTCCCCTCGTTAACTGTTTTGTCGAGGAGCCGAACACGCGGATCGCTCAGGAACTTTCGTGCCTTCGAAGCTGTAGCATCGGGCGAGTTGTCGTTAATGATGATGATCTCGAAATTTGGGTAATCAAGCGCCAGAAGCGCTTCTACCGTGGAGTCGATCGTCTGTTCTTCTGCATAACACGGCACCAGAATGGATACCGAAGGCAGGTCGCCCTTGAGTTCCAGGGGCTTCTGCTCCTGGCCTCTCCGGAAGAAAAGAGATAGACAAATCCAAATCCAGCTCAATGCAATGGGATATATGCCGTAGAACTGGAGGGTGAGGGCATATATTGATGTGTGATCGATCGACTGAAAGATTGGCCAGAGCACTTCCATGTGACCGATCATCGGAGGACAACCTCAGGAACCTCTACTGGTTCGTAGACCTTGGTATCGCCGTCGATTGAGACAAGTATCTCTTTGCTTTCATGCACCTTGCTGCCCATAATCAATGGGCGCCCCAAAGAGTCATGAAAAAATTCCGGAGAAGCGTAGCGAGAAATCGAGCCTCGCTTCCCACTTGCAGCAATGCGCTTATTGTGTCCAATCCAGGCGTATGTGCCAGCGTGGATTAATAGGAGGGATAACACCAGGACAACCGCAAGGATGATTTCATCAGCGTGAGCAGTTTGGCGAGAAATGCGAAACCATTCAATTACAAATATGACCCACCCAGCAATTGCAGAGGCGATGTAAAGAATTCTGCGACGCGGGGGGTCTTGATCTTTCAGCATAGCTAGGGCCCTCTCCTCCCAGAGCACGACGCGGCTTCCCAAATCAGGTCGCTTCAGAACGTAGTTCGACGGATATAGAATGCAATGTTACCACGGGGCTTTGAAATAACTCTTCAGGATCTATAGATCTGCCACGTAAGTGCTACGCAGTCACCGGGCACATATCCGACGGTTCAGCTTTTGAGATTTGGATCGCGAAGATCTTGAAATCTAAGCACAGACGGGCGGCGTTTTGGACCTCGGCGGTCACTTAAATCCGGCCAGACGCGGTTACTTTAAGACCGGCCATAGAGATTAGCCTGAGACTTGATTGTTCTGCCGTGCCGCAAGTCGTATTTGCAAGCTTCGGATTCGGATGCAGCATTGATGCTTGGCTTTCAGTGGTTCTGGTTGCATGTTATTGTGGGAGTCACTTCGCCGGGAAATGAAGGTGCCATGACGCAGATTGATTGAAAGAGCAGTTCTTCCTTAGAATTCCCGGAAGCGAGTAAGCAATCGCAGAAGCTCGGGATACTCACCAAGCGTTTGGCCACTGGCATAAGTCTGCAGCCGGCCAACGCTAAGAAAGGAGAGCTGCTTGAGCAAATTTTCGAGATCTCGAATGGCTCTTTCCCTCAGGTCCTCGAACCTCACGATCTTGCGCCAATCGGAGCGAACTCTGATCGAGAGTTCACCCTCCGTGGTCGTGTTAACAATGAAGATGACCTTGTCAGGATCTGGCGCCCCAGACTGATTGTCAGGCGCCCTGTACTCCAGCGCACGATAGCCTATCGGGAAATCCCCTCTGCCGGTGATCTGGGAGAAACTCACGCTCGACCTTCTCAGCTGAGAAATCCGTAATCAGCTCAAAAAATAGCCTGTAGCTTTTTCTCGTCTGCAAGCACCCCTAGACACTTACTCAGACTCCGGAGAGCTGTATCCGTCAACCACTCTATTGGCATTTGTTTGGCCCTTGTCCAGAGACTGTCAACATCAAGAGCTGGCGTAGTCCTAGCCATCTTTGAATGGGGTTCGTAGATTCTTCTGTCGAGATAGGCTGAAGCACGGTAATTCGGCTGTACGCTAATGCCGTCAGGTCCAGAAAACATATGCCCGTGATCGACGAAGACAGCATGAATTCCGCCAAGACGAACTTCGAACACAGCCTGTCGGTTGTCAGTCCACAAGGGCGAAACATTTGCTTCAATGAGGCGATGGGGACAGAGCTCTACCGCGCCGTTGGTCTTCCAGTTCCAGATTGGAAGCCGTTGATCGTCACAGAGGAATTCCTGGAAGAGAACCCTCAATGCTGGTTCGAAACCCCCGAAGGTTCGCTCAAGCCAGAGTCCGGCACCGTGCTTCGGCTCCCGATATCTGGGCGGGGATGGAGTTCTTCCGGATTTTGATCACGTATATCGAGCCGTCACTGGCCTGAGCCAGAACCGGTTGTGATCCACCGCGGAGTTTATGAATGAAATGCGTTACGTATGCAGGATCAGTATCCAAAGCAGACAAGGGGTAACCCCAAACATAAATTGCAAATCCCGGTAAAAGAATAATGCACAACGAGTAATTCGATAATACTGCTCCCTTGCACCGTCGAGCAGAACCGTCCCGGTCTCTCTAACGGAGCGGGTACTGTCCTACTTCTGTACAGGGAATTAGATTGGAAGTTAATCTTCCTCTCTTTCGATGTCAAACAACCAAAGTAATAGTCATAGTACTTTATGGTTACGCTTGGCGCATGGAAAACAGATTGCTTCTCATGGCCGGTCTCCTTGTCTCGTGCGTCCTTGAGCGCGTCGATAACTTGGGAGCCTAACGCATTCCGCCGCAGACCGGCCTTCTCATCCCATCTGAATACCACAGTTGATATTCGCAGGAAGAGTCTACTGCTGGACACTAGCCGAATTATGGATTAACCGACGAAAGCGAGGCTCGACTACTCGACTACTTGTCAAGAGTCCTGCGAAAGAGCGTCGACATCTAATTCAGGTTCGGTACGGGCACTTTCAAGCTGATGAAACAGGATGGGTATTGGTTCCGATGACCACAAGGGAGCCTGCCAACGCACCAACTTGAGACCCTGGACTCACCAAGCGCACCGTTCCAAAGATCTCGTATGCGCGCCGGTGCAAACCTAGCCCGTATTTTTCACGAGCAACGGCGGGTCTTATGCGGATTGATCGGCAGGAAGAGGGACGGGTCGGGCTTTGGAGCGGATCGGCGATGGTTTTTTGCTCGGCGATGTGCGATTTTGAACATTGCTCCGCTTCGCCGGTGCTTTGGTGGCGGGGGAAGTTGAGTAGAGTTATCGGCAACATCGCTGGTGTTCAACAGCGCAGGGCATGGAAGGCTTGCGCGTAGATATGTTATCCAAGGATAAGCTGAACTCATCTGCAGTAGGATGCGGCGCACGCTGATGCGGATGATGGCGTCGATTTTGAACAGCTTTCGCCGGATGGTGTCAACCTGGGCCCACTCGGTGCCGTTCAGAGGGAGCCGGCGCAGGGCCTCCATAAGCGTGTAGGCCAGCGCGGAGAAGTAGAGTCGCAGCTGACGGCCTTTCCTAATACTTTCTAAAACCACTCACCCAACTCAACACGTCATTATTGAGAAATACGGGCTAAGTTCGGACCAGGCGAAAGTGGCAACGTAACCCGGCTGCTTCGCAGTCTGGTTAAGGGCTATTTCCTGTACATGGGGAACCGGCACACTCGGAAAGCGGGCGGTTACGTTAAGGAACTTGGGCATGCAGTACAGTTCGGCCTGAAATATCAGGATTGTGCCGGCGAAGCATTCACGCTTCTGAACTTCTCGATGAGTCCGCCGCCAGCGCTCCACGAGTTCGTTGAAGCTATTCAGAAAGCCGCAGGGGTCCGCCGCAATCCGCTAAGCGTGCCGCGGCCTGTGCTACTTGGGGCGTCGTATGCAATCGATGCTGTTGCGAAGACGTTCGGCATTCGCCAACCTATCAGCCCAGTGCGCATGCGCAAGCTGTTTCGCTCTACATCTGTTGACCCGAAACGACTGCGCGATCTCGGCTACCAATGGAAGTACACTCTCGAAGAAGCTTTCGTAGATTGGAAGCGGGGACCTGCCGGGCGACTTCGCCAAGTAGCCGCTAAAAACTGACCTTTCTCCCTGGGAACCATGTCAACTGCACCGTTGCAGCCGTCACGGTTTGCTGCCCTGGAAGATACACGGGCGCCTTCCAGTGTTCGATCGTCAGATCGCCTTTGAGCTCAAAATCTCTCTTGATTCGTTTTACCACCTGGACATTAAAGTCGTTTAGCGTGGTTCCGCCGGGGACAAAATCTTTCGCTACCTTGTGGTTTCGAACCCCTACCTGGATCCACTCATTACCGCTCAGATGGTATGTAGCCCATCCTTGGGAGCCCTTGCCTTCGCGGCCAACCCAGTCCCCAATCATTTGGCCACTGTTCGTATAACCGTGACGCTGGATCACTTCCCAGTACATAAAGCGACCGCCAACACTCTGGCTGACCGGCGGATCGGTCCATGCTGCTTCCGCCCGCAGGTCCAACTTGGGAACGCCGGGCACATGAGAAAGATATAGACCGGGGCGCCACGCAGCGCGTCTAGGAGCGTCGATGGGAGACACATCGTCGTGGACTTCACCATCGCTATAAAGCGTCAGCCAGTTGCGGACGAACGGCAGCCGATACGAAAAATCAAATGCACCAAAGCGTGCACCAGGATCCTCCGCGCTGTTCTTCACGTTACCCGTAGGGGCAGTGAGGCTGAAGAAGCTCCTGGTAAAGCTCTTGAGGTTAACTGGCTCGTGGCCTTCGCCTCCCCAGATAACGCTCCGTTCGAAGCCAAACGAGAGATTTTCTGTAGGACTGAAGCTCACCTTCTCCATGTGGAACCACGAATCGATGGGGTAGCTGTGCCCCTGCAACGGTCCGATCATGAATTCATATCTAAATGGCCCGGTGAGGAGCGACAAGCCGGGAATGTTCAGAGGTTCGATGCGGTTGATGCGGAACGAGTAGAGGTTCTCGGCGTTATTGGAATAAGACATTGAGCCGCCGACTGCCGGGCTTTGCCAATAGTCTTGTTTGCCGAAAGAAAACACATGATTGAGGAACTGTGCGGAGACATATGCTTCCAAAAACCGGCCCCTGGCAGCGGTAGAGATGGGCCCGGCTGCAATAGGGGCCTGTCGGTTGGATGGCATGGGAGTGCATGGACCGGTGCTTGCCCAGCAACCTGGAGTAAAGTAGTCGGTTACACCGTCAATAGCGGCAAGTTGTGCAGCCAAAGACGACGAGTACCCGGCGCTGGATGGCGCGACCTGAAACTCACCACGGGCATAAAGGACGAACCTGCCTGCCGATGCATAGCCGCTTGCGCCGGTGTAGTTATTCAAACCACCGGCATAGGGACGACCATAGTCGTTCACGATTGTTGAGCCAAGATGAAAGCTGTCATTTAGAGGCGTGCCGCTAATTCCTCGCAGGGCCGTGTAAGTTGACTCAAACTTTGCAGTCCCCTTCTTCGCAGGGCAATCATCGTTCATCTCTTCGCGCAACTCACGTTTCAATGCGTTGTATATACCTTCGGCTTCATCTTCGTCAGGAGATTTATCAGAGCCCGCGATCATATCTGCGGTGTCCTCGAGCATGTTGCTTAAGCTGGCGCGCGTCCATGGACGCATATTGAGATAGGGCCTGCCGACATATCCCAATGAATAAAGACGAAGCACTGCAGAATACATCCAGCTGTCTACAGGAATATAAGGTGATCCCAGGTCGCCATTATCGCAATCGAATCCAGAGTAGTCCGAAAGTGATTGAGGTAGTTTGGTAATAGCAGGTTTTCGCGCCTGAGCAGTGGCAGGTGTAGCCAGTGCCAGTAGAGCGAAAACTGCCAACATAGGTACAAAGTATGAAAAGTTGCCTGTAGTCGGGTTTTTCATCTAGTGCTAAACTCCGATTCGATCGCTTTTGCTTACGCGCTTCTGCGGGTAAGGTGGCATGCCGAGTATCTAATAACGGGTCGTGGCGGGAGCAAAGATCTTCTCGTCGAAAGTCTTCGTGCTCTCGGCTGTCTTGATTTTTTCACAGATACGAACTCGGAAGCCCTCGTCTGCGATGCGATAGGAGACAACGCTGCCTCGTTCGACAGATCCTGGGCGGCAAGGCTCAAGCAATTCCTCTGTGCTGCGATACTCGACCACTCTTTCGTCCGTTTCCGCAACGCACCGGATGATAGGTTCGCTAATGCGAACGATTTCTGTTTCGATCGGATATTCGCCCTCGATCTCAAGTGCGCAGTTGAGAACTGTGCCACCCCAATCAAAGCAGAATGGCGGTGTGTCAGACCAACCACCTCCGAAATCAACGCGCGCCGGAGCTGAGACGTGAACCTGATCGTGCAGCCAACCACATAGCGCCTGATCGCTACGGGCTGGTTTAGCTCCCTCGCGCACTGCATCCTGGACGCAGGCGAAGGCATGATGGTCACAAACTTCGGCTTCTTCCGAGAAGCCCGCGCGCTCCAGTAACCGCGCAGCCTGCACGAAATAGCTTGCTGCATTCGTCAGATTCTCCGCGCCGACGTTGCGAACTTCCTGAGCACGAAGACAAATGGATCTTCCAGCTGCAGCGGCCACACCTAGTCCTGGGAGATTGGCAAGCACTGGCCGTAGATCGGCGCCTGACTCGGCGAGTTCGACAACGGTATCGTGCCATATCCCCTGCGAACGGCGATTGCGCGCTTCCGCCAGTTCCCTTCCGGCGGCAAAGCGGGCGCTATCGGCAAGCGAAAGGCGATTCGATGAACGCCATTTCTCAACATCGAATTCGTCTGCGCAGCCCATCATCCACCGCGCACACTTCCATGCCTGATCGGCGGAAGTAACCGGAAAAAGAGCTGCATTCCAAAGCGCTCGATCCGAGTCGGTGGACCATACTTCTTCAGGTTTGACTCCGAGACGCTCGAGCGTTTCCATGATTGGTCGATTGAACCACGTGGCGTTTGCTACTGCTTGTTTCGGATCATCTTCAACACCATACGCGCGGATTACCCAGCCGGCGCCAAGCGGCGTCTCTACCGGTAGTTGGTGAACGACCGTGTTCTCAGGGACCTCTACGGACCCGTTGAGCAAAGTTAGTCCGTGCAGAATTGCTCCTCGTCCCGCAGAAACCGATCCCTTGAGATCGCACTCCAGAATTACTGCTTCGTGGCCGATTTGATTTCCGCCGCCGATCACGCTGTCAAGGAGGCCACCAGTTCCCGCCGCAAGGCTGCGGAAAGACTTGGTCGTTCCCGCATGAATGAACTCACCGTCGACAACAGCGCAGTGAAATGCAATGGGCTTTTCAGCTGGACGAATGATACGCGTCAGTTCGCTCCAGAACGGGCCGGCACTCGCCTCCGGCATCCAATGTCCGGTGAGTCCTCGCGTAATCTGATCGTACAAGTCGACGACGGGAAGGTCTCCATGACTCGCAAGCCCTGCCAGCGACGCTGTAAGTTCGGGATCAAAGCGTAACAATCCGATGTCGACCGCGACCAGCCCATCGGCCAACATGCCGCCTGCGGCCTTTACCTCGGCAGGCGTTGGTTTTTGGAGGAACGTATATACCTGATCCCCATCGCCAACGACGTAAACACCGTGATGACTCCCCGTCTCCGCATCGAGGCGCATTGCAACACCGGTAACGCCAGGCCTGCTCCAATTCACCTGCTGCGCATCAAATTTGAGCACTACGTCACCCGCGGCCACCAACAGGCCGTTCGGAATGCATTCAGCCCACGCAGCGGAAAGCGTCACAGTTTCGTCGAAGACCGTTGTCGTCGCCCGCGGCCTGGCCTGCGATGGCAGTACTCCGAAGAGCTTGCCTACCGGCGAATACTGCGGCAAGCGGCGGGAGTCGCCGCCAGAATGAATGAGCAGCGCACGATGCTGCTCCCACCATTCGCGACCTTTGCCCAGAACTGCAATAGCGTTTATAGTGGCACTCCCGCTCCCGACGCGCCGATCACCGGGATCTGGAACCACAAGGAATTCGCAGTTGTCCGGCAGCATGCCACCTATTCTGCGGCGTTCGATTTCACCGCGATAGAGCGCAGCTTGCCGCTCAGAAGATGCCGTGATGATGAATGCGTCCCAGTATTTCACCGTGCTTGCCTGGCATGCTTTGAAGCGATGTACCAGTCGATTGTCTTACGAAGGCCAACCTGAAATGGCGTCGCCGCCTTGAATCCGAATTCTTTTTCAGCTTTGCTTACCGATAAGCAACGGCGTGGTTGTCCGTTTGGCTGGTTCGTATCCCATACGATGTTCCCCGTGAATCCGGTCATCTCCGCAATCATCACCGCGAGATCGTGAATTGAGATTTCCATCCCGCTGCCCAGATTTACGGGGTCGGACTTTTCGTACTTCTCCGTCGCAAGGATGATGCCGTCCACTGCATCTTCCACGTAGAGGAATTCGCGCGTGGGCGAGCCGTCACCCCAAAGAACTATGTCTTTCGCACCCGTTTCCATCGCCTCCACACATTTGCGGATAAGCGCGGGAATCACGTGGGACGATTGCAGATCAAAGTTGTCGCGCGGTCCGTAGAGATTTACCGGGAGCAGAAATACGGCATTCATTCCGTACTGTTCGCGATAGGCCTGGCACTGCACAAGCATCATCTTTTTCGCCAGACCGTACGGCGCATTCGTCTCTTCGGGATAGCCGATCCACAGATCTTCTTCGCGAAACGGGACCGGCGTAAATTTGGGATAAGCACAAATGGTTCCGAGCACCACGGTCTTCTCTATGCCGTGTCGGCGTGCACTCTCAATGAGCTGAATGCCCATAATGGCGTTTTCATAAAAGAATCGCCCGGGATTCGTTCGGTTCGCTCCG
>Ga0207657_10003540_pt1 | contig 16686 bp, 15 predicted proteins | sample KBSC33metaG_FD_184316 | JGI IMG/M metagenome (GOLD analysis project Ga0207657, IMG submission 184316) | Corn rhizosphere microbial communities from Kellogg Biological Station, Michigan, USA - KBS C3-3 metaG (SPAdes) (version 2) | ecosystem: Host-associated > Plants > Roots > Rhizosphere > Soil ... | reverse complement strand
GCAGCTTGACCACGACCGTGGCCATGATCGAGGCGAACACGAGCGCGGTGAGGCCGGACCAGATCACGCGGCGCGCACGGGCGTAGCCGTAGACCTCGGTGAGGATGTCGCCGAACACGTACGAGATCGGGAAGAACAACACACCGGCGCCGAATGTGAAATCGCCGATCAGCGGCAAATTGACCGTCGCAACTTTCGCCGGGCCGATCAGGTTCGAGCACAGCAGCACGCAGACGAATGCGCCGAGGATGAAATCGTAATAGCGATAGGTTCGCATCGGGGCGATTGCAGTCATGCGCGGAATCGGTGAGCCAGACGAGCCGCTAGCATGCCTACCTCGCGCAAAATGCGCCAGCACGCTCTTCGCCTCTCCGCTGGCCGGAGAGGCCGACGTGCGTAGCGCGGCGGGTGAGGGTGGCGCCAAGCATCGCGATGTGTGGGACCACCCTCACCCCGACCCTCTCCCGCCAGCGGGAGAGGGGGAAGAACCGTGGCGAATTTTTCTCAGTGCGCGACGAACAGCGGCACGTCGCTATGCTGAAGCAGATGGCGCGTGGCGCCGCCGAGCACCAGTTCGGCGATGCGCGAGTGTCCCCATGCGCCCATGACGATCAGATCGGATTGGCTTTCGCGCGCGGCGGCGAGAATGCCCGCGCCGAAATCGTTCTTCGGCGCGAAGGTACGGAATTCCGCATCGATGCCGTGGCGTTTGAGCCAGCCGCGCAAGTCCAGCTGCGGCAAGTGCCGTGCATCCAGGCGATCCTGCTGTGCCGATCCTTCGAGCACGACCACTTGGCTCGCGTGCACGAGCAGCGGCAACGCGCCGTGAATTGCACGCATCGCTTCGCGGCTGTGGTTCCAGGCGACGAGGACACGTTCGCCGAGCGTGACGAGACGTGCGCTTTCCGGCACCACGATGACCGGTACGCCGGCGCCGAACACCGTGCGTGAGACCGTACCCCAACCGGTCGGCGCGTCGGGATTGAGCGTGGGCCGTTCGGCGACGATCAGATCGCACCAACGTGCGCAGTGGCACAACGCTTCGACTGCTTCGCCCTGCGCGACCAGCCATTCGCCGTTGCAGGAATGTTTCTGCAGCAGTTCCTGCCACCAGCCGCGCCGGGCCTTGGCGTCGTCGTAGAGACGGTCGGCCTCGTTGACCTGGAAGACCACGGTTTCCGGCGTGCTGAACGCCACGGCGCCGAGCGGCGCCACGTACAGACCGTATAGATATGCCGCCAAGCGCTGCGCCAGCATGCTCGCGGCTCGCGCGGCCGGCGATTCGCTGCCGGTGTCGCGCACATGGACCACGATGTCCAAGCCTGACATGGATTGCTCCTTGCGGTGGCGCGAGGCCGATAGTCGTAGCTTAACGCCGCTGCAACAGTTGTGTGATGTTCTCGCCGCAGCGCGCGCAGCAGCCGGACCTTTGTTGAGCGTTCAGCTTGTTTGTTGGACACTGCGGGACGCGTTCCCAGGAGAAGGAGTTCTTTATGCGCAATATCACCTCGCTTGCCGCTGCCGTGCTGCTGGCGGTTGCGGCGTTTCATCCCGCCCCGGCAAGCGCCGCGGCCAAGACCGACTGTGAAATGCGTTTCAACCTGACCGGTTGGGCGGCGATCTACAAGCACGCCGAAGGCAGTGGCGTCATCACTTGCGCCAACGGCGAATCGATGAACGTCAACATCGTCGCGCGCGGCGGCGGCCTGACTGCCGGCAAATACCAGGTCGAGGACGGCACTGGCAAGTTCTCCGACGTCAGCAGCCTGACCGAACTGCTCGGCAATTACGCGCAGGGAGAAGCGAATGCCGGGTTGGTCAAGTCCGGCACGGCGCAGGTGCTGACCAAGGGCACCGTTTCGCTGGCGCTGGCCGGCAAGGGCCAGGGCGTTGACCTCGGCGTCTCGTTCGGCAAATTCACGATCAGTCCCGCAGATGGACGGCGGCCGCATCGCGAGCATTGATCCATATTGATCCGACGGCAAAGCGGCGCCCACTGGGCGCCGCTTTTTTTTGAGCGTCCGCTCCACCGTGTTCGAGTTGGTTTGCGATGCCAAATGGAAGGCGCTAAGGTCGGGCGCGGTCCAATATGCAGCGCCCATGACTGACAACGCACGCTACAGCTTCGGCGAAGAACGGGCCAATGCGCTCACGCATGGTTTCGGTTTGCTGTTGAGCATCGGCGGGCTCGTCGTGCTCGTTGCCGCTGCGTCCGCGCTCGGGGTACGCGAGATCGCCTCGTGTGGCATCTATGGCGCGTCGCTGATCATGGTCTACACCACGTCGACGCTTTATCACAGTGCGACGCAGATCGAAGCCAAACGCCTGCTGCGCACGCTCGATCACGTCGCCATTTTCCTTTTGATCGCCGGTACCTATACGCCGTTCGTGCTGATCGCGCTGCGTGGCGCGTGGGGCTGGAGCCTGTTTGCAATCGTCTGGACACTGGCCGTGCTCGGTGTGGTGTTCGAACTCACCGCGCTGCGCCGCTTCCGCCGCGCGATGATCGCGCTGTACGTCGCGATGGGCTGGGTCGGCCTGATTGCGCTAAAGCCCCTGGTCGCGGCGCTGCCGAGCGCGGGATTGTGGCTGCTGTTCGGTGGCGGCGTCAGCTACACATTCGGCGTACTGTTTTACGTGTGGCGCAGCTTGCGCTATCACCATGCGGTGTGGCATCTGTTCGTGCTCGGCGGCAGCGTGCTGCAGTATCTCGCTGTGCTCTGGTACGTGTTGCCGCGACCATGAGTGAGCTCATCGTGCATCGCGGCGGCTGCCATTGCGGCCGCGTGCGTTTCGAAGTCGACGCACCGGCGCGCATCGCCGCGATCCAGTGCAACTGTTCGATCTGCCGCATGACCGGATTCCTGCACCTGATCGTGCCGGCGCAGCGCTTCCGCCTGCTGCACGGCGCGGGGTTCCTCTCCGAGTACACCTTCAACACCGGCGTGGCGAAACATCGGTTCTGCGGCGTGTGCGGGGTCAAGTCCTTTTACGTGCCGCGATCGAATCCGGACGGAATCGATGTCAACGTGCATTGCCTGGACCCATCGACGATCGAAGCGATCGACGTAGCGCCATTCGATGACGCGAATCGGGATGCCGCGACCGCGGCGATCGCGCACTTGTCGCGCTAACCGATCAGCAAACGCAGCGCGAACACGCCGAGCATCGTGAAGCACAACGCGATCTTGGCAAGTGTGCCGAACAACAAGCCCAACCAGGTGCCCACGCCCACACGCGTGGCGTGAGCCAGCTCGCGGCCCGCGCTCAATTCGCCGAGTGCGGCGCCGAGAAATGGCCCGAGCAGCAGACCGGGCAAACCAAAAAACAATCCGATCAACGTGCCCAAGCTTGCGCCCCACAGTGCGCGCGTACTCGCGCCGACACGCTTCGCGCCGAGCAGGCCGGCGGCGAAGTCGATCAACAAGGCGAAAACACAGAGCACGCCGAGGATCGTCAACGTGAATGCGCCGATGTGCTGGAAGTGATCGGCCCATGCCGCGAGCAGCATGCCGGCGAACACAAGCGGCACGCCGGGCAGCACCGGGATCACCGTGCCGGCAATGCCGGCAAGGATCAGCATGCCGGAAAGCATGAAATACAGCGCTTGTTGCATTTAGCGGACGCCCGGAGCGAGTTTTTCCGCTTCGGTGTCGATCTGGAATGCGTCGCTGTATTCCGGCTTGAGCAATTTGTAGAACACCTTGGCCGGCACTTCGACTTGTTGCGTGCCGTCCGCATAGGAGGCAACCTGGTACGGCGCAAAGATCAATGTCAGGCCGATTGCCTTGGCATCGAGACCGTCGACGAGAAACACCGCAAAATTCTCTGCTTTGGCTTCGGTGCCGCGCTCGACCCAATCGTGCATCGCCTTCAATGCGCCGGCCTGGTCTTTTTCCGGCAAGGTCTCGTGCAGTTTCGCATCGAAGCGGCCTTCGAGTTGCCGCCGCGCTTCGCGGCTCAATGCGTCGAGGGCAGCGCCCGCATCACTGAACAGATCGGACAGCGCAATCAATTTGCCGTCGCTGATGTGCAGGTTGAAACTAGCCACGATCGGTGCCGGATGGGCGCCGCCTGTATCCACGGTGCCGTTCGCCGATACGCTGACGAAGTCGCTCGTGCGGCGCGCGATATTGAATTCAATGTCGAGATTGGCGACGGGCGTGTTCGCCGCCGGCGCCTCGCCGTGTGCGGCGAGGAAGTCCTTCTTTTGTGCCGTGGCATAAGCGCGCAGCGCGTCGGCAAGCGTGCTCCACTCCGCCGGCATCTGCGGAAAGCGGATGTGAAACGCGTAGCCATTGCCTTGACCGGCGTCTTCGTCCGGCGTCAGCGCCGTCGCGGCATCGCGCGGCCCCGCTGATGCGGGTGGCGGTGTCTGATCGCAGCCGGCGAGCAAACCGGCTGAACAGGTAAATACGAGGCAGGCAATGAAGCGGGGCAACATGCGCAACGGGCGAGTCCAAGGGCGCGCCAGTGTAAAGGCTGCGCCCGACACGCGCATTAAAAACTGGTTGGCCGGCCTCAATCCAGGCGCTTGCGTGTGCGCATGACCGCGATGCTCAGCACGACGACGCAGAACGCGCCGAGCGCAGCCAGCTCGGGCCACAGATCGGCGAGCGTGGCAGCCCGCAGCATGATGCCGCGAATCAGGCGCACGAAATGCGTCATCGGGAAGATTTCCGCGAGCCATTGCGCCGGCCACGGCATGCCTTCGAACGGGAACATGAAGCCGGACAGCAGGATCTGCGGCAGGAATGTGAAGAACGCGAGCTGCATCGACTGGAACTGCGTGTTCGCGAGCGTGGACAGGAACACGCCGAGTGCGAGCGAGGCGACGATGAAGGTGAGCGCGGCGCCGTAGACGTCGAGCAGGCTGCCATTGATCGGCACATGGAAGATCAACACGCCGAGCGCGAGCACCACGGTGACCTGGATCAGGCCGATCGCGACAAACGGCAGCACCTTGCCGATCGTGAGTTCCGTCGGCGAGACCGGCGTGGCGATGAGAAACTCGAGATTGCCGCGTTCTCGCTCGCGCACGATCGCCATCGCCGTGAACAGCACCATCGTCATCGTCAGGATGACGCCGATCAGGCCGGGCACGGTGTTGACGGGCGCGCGCCGTTCCGGATTGTAAAAGTTCACGACTTCCACATTGCCGACCGGTGCGACCGAGGCGGGATTGAGCAAAGAGGTGAGCGGCAACGCGGCAAGCTGGCGCGCGGCCTGCTGTACCACTTGATCGGAGCCATCGACGACGATCTGCATCGGTACTTCGTCGCGCACGGCGATGCGGCGTTCGAAATCGGGCGGAATGATCAGCGCAGCGCTGATCTTGCCCGCGCGCAGCAACGCATCGATTTCCTGCGGCGTGCGCAGCGAAAAACGAAAGTCGAGCACGCCGCTCTGGCCGAGTTGCGCGATCACCTCGCGCGACTGCGCGGTTTGCGCCTGATCGAGCACGGCGGCGGACAGGTGACGGATATCGAGATTGATCGCGTAGCCGAACAGCAGCAGCTGCATCGTCGGAATGCCGACGATCATCGCGAACGTGAGCTTGTCACGGCGCAGCTGGCGCAGCTCCTTGACGACGATCGCGACGAGCCGGCGCCAGTTCATCTCGTGCCGTCCGGTAGATGAAGCTCGTCATTCCCGCATGCTCTTAGCGGGAATCCAGTGTCTTTCGTTTCCAGAGTGGAACAGAGCAAAGGCGCTGGATTCCCGCTTTCGCGGGAATGACGGCATTTCGAGATTGCGACGCGCCAGTTCATGCCGCTTGCTCCTGCGGCTGATTGCGGCCGAGTGTCGCGCTGACGAATACGTCTTCCAGATTCGGCGCCGCCGCCTGCACCTGCGCCTGCACGCCGCCTTCGCGCAGGTGCGCGCCCACGCGCTCGCGTGCGTCGGCGCTCTTGCGCACGAGCACGCGCAGGTGTGCGCCGATCTGCGCGCTGGCGATGATGCCGGGAAATTTGTCGAGCAGGTCGCGCGCACGGCGCAAATCGTCGCCTTCGATGGTCAGCACCTGACCCGGCAACTCGTCCATCAGTTCGCGCGGACTGCCGTCGGCGACGAGGCGACCGCGATCGAGAATTGCCAGGCGATGACAGCGTTCCGCTTCGTCCATGAAATGCGTCGACACGAGAATCGTCGTGCCGGCGTCGACCAGTGCGAACAGCGAATCCCAGAACTCGCGCCGCGATTGCGGATCGACCGCGCTCGTGGGTTCGTCCAGCAAGAGCAATTCGGGCTCGTGCAGCACGGCGGCGGCAAGCGCCAGACGCTGTTTCTGGCCGCCGGAGAGCGTGCCGGCGAGCTGCTTGCGCTGATCGCCGAGCCAGTATCGCTCGAGCAACTCGGCGACCCGTGTCTTCGCGCGCGCACGATCGAGTTCGTGCACGGCGGCAACGAACTCGAGGTTTTCGACCACGGTCAGATCTTCGTACAGAGAAAATTTCTGCGTCATGTAGCCGATGTGGCGCTTGAGCGCTTCGGCTTGCTCGGGAATCCTGTAGCCGAGCACCTGGATCTCGCCGGCAGTGGGCAGCAGCAATCCGCACAGCATGCGGATCGTCGTCGATTTGCCGGAACCGTTCGGGCCGAGAAAGCCGTAGACCTGCGCGCGTTCGACGGTGAGATCCAGGTGATCCACTGCAACGACGCTGCCGAAGCGCCGCGTCAATCCGCGTGCGACGATCGCGTCGCCGGTCTTTTCAGTGCGCGGCATGGTCCAGCAGCATCGCCTGGCACGGAATGCCCGCCGGCAGCTTGCGTGCCGCGTCGCCTTCGAGCACGAGCTCGGCGCGGTAGGTGAGCCGGCTCGCGTCGTCGCCGCTCAGCGCATAGTACGGAGTGAAACTGGCTTCGCTGCGGATGCGTGCGAGCGTCGCGGTGAACGGTTGCGGCACGCCATCGACGTGCACGGAAAATTTCGCGCCCTGCTGCACGCCGGCGCGCAGGCTCTCGGGCACGAACACGCGCGCATAGGGCGCTTCGCCGACAAGCAGGCTCGCCACCGCCGCGCCGATCGGCGGCCGATCGCCGAGCTTGAACGGCAGCGCGTCGACGCGCCCGGCGCGCGGCGCATGCACTTCCAGGCGCTGCACCGTGACTTTGAGTTGGGCGAGATTGGCTTGCGCCTGCGCGAGTGCGGCTTCGCCTTGCGCGATGTCCTCGGCGCGCGTGCCGTGCAGCAGCACGTCGAGATTGGCCCGCGCGTTTGCCGCGTCGGCATTGGCCTGGCGCAGCGCGGTATCGGCATTATCGAGGTCGACCTGCGCGATAAGTCCTTTGCGGCGCAGATCCGCGGCACGCTCGCGCGCGAGTTTCGCGTTCGCGGCCGTGCTCTGCATGCGCGTGAGTGTCGCGCGAGCGGCGTCGATCGTCTCGCTGCGCGCGCCGTGCCGCAATTCATCGAGCGCCGCGGACAGACGCTGCGCGTCGGCTTGCGCGGCGTCGACCTGCGCCTGGATGCGCTGTGGATCCAGCGTCAGCAGCAACTGCTGCGCCGTGACCTCGTCGCCTTCCTTGACCAGGATCTGCGTGATCGGCTCGGACACTTCGGCCGGCACGCCGATGCGATCCCATTCCAGCGTGCCGAGCAGCGGCGGCGGCCCGTCGTTGTGCGAACAGGCGCCGATCAGGGCCAGCGATCCGGCGAGCAGCGCGTACCGTGCGCGCATACGACCTCCTTTTCCTGTGACCATTATCGCAGCCCGTGCGACGATTTGCCGGCACCATTCATGGTGGGGCCGAAGCGGCTATGATGCGCGCCGGCGAAGAGGGATTGAAGCGGGAATGAGCAAACCGTGGCAGCGCTAGCTTTGTGGCCAGGCTGGGCAGCGCCGCTGCTCAACGGCATCGCATTGCTGCTCGCGCTCGGCTTCCGCCGCAACCGCGCGGTCGTCGTGCTGATCGTGCTGATCTTCTCCTCGCTCGCGATCGCCGGCGTGCTGGCGCCCGCACCGGGTGAGCGCGGCGCCGAAGCGGCGCGCATGTTCGCGCCGTGGCTGCTACTCGCGGCGGCCGCCTTGCCGGAGCGTGGACCATTGGCGCGGCGCAATCTCGTGCTTTTCCTTTTGCTGCTGATCGCGATCTGGCTCACGTTCGACGCGCCCGATCACGTCTGGGCGAGTCTGCACGGTGCGCTGCCATTCGGCGTGCTGCGTTTCAGCAGCGGCGCGCTCGCCGCCGCGCTCACGTTTGTCGCCGCCGCGTTATGCGTGTTGCGCTGGGTGCTCAACGGGGCGCCGATGGAAGCGGGCCTGGGTATCGTGCTCGGCCTGGCCGCGTTCGCCTTGCTGCCGACCATGCGCAGCGACGGCAGCAGCATCGCGTTCGCATTCGCCGGCATCTGCGCGCTGTTCGCGGTGCTTTACGCCTCATATCGCATGGCCTTCATGGACGCGCTGTCCGGCTTGCCGAACCGGCGCGCGCTCGACGAGACACTCGCGCAGCTATCCGGCGATTACGCGATCGCGATGGTGGACGTGGATCATTTCAAGATGTTCAACGACACGCACGGTCACGCCGCCGGCGATCGCGTGCTGCAGGCCGTGGCGCAACAGTTGCGCCGCGAACGCCGCGGCCGCGCATTCCGCTACGGCGGCGAGGAATTCTGCCTGCTGTTCACCGGCTCGCGAAATCGCGACGCGGCGCAGATGTGCGACGAGACGCGCGCGCGCATCGAGGCGATGCGCGTGCGCGTCCGCTCGATGCCGACAAAAGGCAAACGCATGCCGGCCGACACCGAAGTGAAAGTGACGGCAAGCATCGGTGTGGCATTTCGCGACGAGCAGATGCGCTTCGCATCCGAAGTGATCAAGGCGGCCGATCAGGCGCTGTATCGCGCCAAGGCCAAAGGCCGCAATCGGGTGATGGTGCGCTGAAGCCAGCGTAAGCGCACAGCATGCAGCAAATATGGAGATCGCGACGAAACTCGCGAGTGCAGTTTTTGGCTATTGCTTAACGCGTTCACGCTCGGCACCATAGCGCAATCTCGCCAGCGCTCCGGGGTCGCGCCGTGCCAGCCATCTCCCGCCATCGTTTCCGCGTGCTTCGTCGCGCGATTGTTCTTGCTGCAGTAACTTGCGCCGTCATGGCGCCGTTGACGCTATGCGCGGCCGAACAAGAAGAAGCCGAACTGCTCGCGGTATTGCAGCAGGAAACCGACATCGCGACAAAAACGCGCATGAACAGCGATTTCGTGCCGGGCATCGTCACCATTCTCGACGGCGATCGCCTGCGCGCACTCGGTGCGCGCACGGTGTGGGACGCGATGCCTTACGTGCCAGGCGTGCAGGCCTGGCTCGACGGCGGCGGCACGCCGAGCGTGACCGTGCGCGGCATGCCGTTCCCGTTCAATTCCGGCAGTATCCAGATTCTGCTCAACGGCAGTCCGATCGGGCGTGAAGCCGCGGGCTTGAACAGTTCCGTGCTGTTCGTGCCGATGACGCAGGTCGAGCGCATCGAGTTCATCCGCGGCCCGGGCTCGATCCTGTATGGCGACTACGCATTCATGGGCCTGGTCAATATCATCACGCGCAAGGAAGGCGAACAAGTCGACGCGAGCGTCGATTCACACGGCGGCCGCGACGCGAGCCTGCTCGTTTCCGGCGGCGTCAAGGAAGGCCTGCACGGTTCGCTCAACCTGTCCGGCCATTACAGCGGCGATGCGGTAGTGCCGGACGATCGCGGCGCGGACGACACGCGCGTGTCGGCGATCGCCGATCTGCGCTACGGCGGTTTGTCCTGGCAGACTCAGGTCGAGAACCGGCATGAGTACGACGCGTTTGCTCCGCCGCACACCGGGCCGGGCCCGCAACGCGCCGAGTCGAACTGGTCGACGCAGCTGCGTTATGCCGGCGAAATGACGCGCGACCTCGGCGTCGATGCGCACATCGAATACCTGTACAACGACATCGCCATTGCCAACACCGCGTTCAAGGGCGACGAACTGCTCGGTGGCGCGGATCTGCATTTCAGCGGCTGGGCGCGACAGAACTGGCTCGCTGGCGTCGAATATTCCGACGCGAACATCGATCGCGCGGTGTTTCCGCCGCCGCCGGTGCCGGGCCAGCCGCCGCCGCCGGCCATCGTGATCACCGACAAGCATCGCAGTGTCGCCAGCCTGTACCTGCAGGACCAGATCGAACTTGCGCCGTCGTTGACGACGACGCTCGGTGCGCGCTACGACGACAACAGCGAAATCGGCAATCGCCTGACGCCGCGCGTCGCGCTGGCCTGGCAAGCGGCCGAGCACCACATCCTCAAGGCGCAGTATTCGGAAGGCTATCGTGCGCCGGCGTTCTTCGAGTTGTACGTGCCCGGGCCGGGCCTCAACGACCTCAACTTCGAGGTCAATCGCACCACGGAAATCAATTACGTCTACGAACGGCCGCGCCTGACATTCCGCGCGACCGCGTTCCACATGCGCATCAGCGACATGGTCTTTCCGAACATCCTCAAGCAGTTCTTCGGCAACACCGCGCACGCCAAGGCCGACGGCGCCGAGTTCGAATTGACGCAGCAGATCGGCGGCAGCCTGCGCGTCGACGCGAATGTGTCTTACGTGAACGCGCGCGACAATCGCGACGTGCCGCTCACCGATCACGCGATTCCGGAAACACCGCACTGGATGGGCAATCTCGGGCTTTTGTGGAATCCCGCGCACGACTGGACGCTCGGCGCGCACTGGAATCGTGTTGGCGATCGTCCCGGCGCCGCACCGGCGAGCGGCGCCTACGATCTCGTCGATGTCAGCGCAACGCGTCGCGCGCTGTTCGGCGGCGGCGAACTGCAGCTCGGGATAAGCAATCTGTTCGACCAGCGCGTGATCGCACTGGCGCCGAGCCCGTTCGGCGACACGTTGTACACGTACCAGAACCGCATCGCGTGGGCGCGCGCGAGTTGGCGCTGGTAGGGCGTCGCAGCTCTCGCCGCTGAAAGACAGGTCGCGCCCCTACGCCGTCGGGGACGAGACATCTGCCGGCGCTCGTGCATTCCCGGAGCTCGACGCGAAAATCCCGACGCTGATGGGCTCGGCCGACGGCTACGCGTTTCCCAGCGCGATGGTCTGCGGCAGATCGCTATCGAGCGTCGAATAGACGCAACGCGCGCGGCCGGAGCGTTTGGCCTGATAGAGCAATTCATCGGCCGCTTCGAGCAGGGCGCGACCGGATGCATGGACTTTCGGCGCGGTTTCGAGAGCGCCGGCGCTCACGCTCACGCACGCGCCCGCGCTCGAGCACGCGTGGGGCAACTGCAGCTCGCGCACGCTCTGCAGCAGCTGCCGCGCGCGCGCCGGTACGTCTCCGCCCGGCAGCAGCAGCGCGAATTCCTCGCCGCCGATGCGGGCGGCGAGTTCGCCGGCTTGCGCAAATGTCGTGTGCAGCACGCTGGCGATGCGCTTGAGGCAATCGTCGCCGGCGGCATGGCCGTAGTGGTCGTTGTATTGCTTGAACAGGTCGACGTCGATCAGCACGAGCAGAAGTGACGAGTTGTCGCGCACGGCGTGCCGCCAGCGCCGCTCCAGCGCTTCGTCGAAACCGCGCCGGTTGGCGATGCCGGTGAGCGGGTCCAGCAGCGCGCGCTGTTCGAGCAGGTCGCGCTGGCGCTTGAGCTCGATGTGCGTGCGCACGCGCGCACGCACGAGCGGCGCGCTCGCCGGCTTGGTGATGTAGTCGACTGCGCCGAGCGTGAAACCGAGTTCCTCGTCGGCCACTTCGCCCATGCTGGTGACGAAGATCACCGGGATTGCGCGCGTGTTCTCGTCCGCTTTGAGGCGTCGCAGCACATCGAAGCCGTCCATGTTCGGCATGACGACGTCGAGCAGGATCAAATCGAACGGCACGTGTGCCGCGAGTTCCAGCGCACGCGTTGCGTCGGTGGCGAAGCGCAGGTCGTAGCTGCTGCCGAGCGCCGCGGCAAGGCTGTGCACATTCGCCGGTTCGTCGTCGACGATCAGCACGCGCTGCAGCGGCGGCGCGTCCGTCATGCGATGCGCTCGCGGCCGGACCGCTCGATGCGCGCGAGTACGCGTTCGGCGGCGTTGTAGTCCAGGCGCGCGATCGCGTCGGCGAGTTCGCGCATTTCGGATTGCGCTGCGGCTCCGAGCAGCTGCGCGAGCGCTGCGCAGGCGCGTTCGGCGCCAAGGCTGTTGCCAACCAGTTCGCTGCGCAAGTTCTGCACGGCGTCGGCCAATGCGGCGTCGGAGGCAACGCGATCGGCGCCGCGCGGCGCGGATGCGTTGTGCGGAACTTGCGCCGCGCACAATTCGGCAAGCGCTGCCGCCAGCTCGTCCAGCGTGCTCGTCGGCGTAGCACCGGCGCGCGCAGACAATTCGATTGCCCCGGCGGCTTCGGCGATGCGACGCGCGGACAGCGTGGCGGCGGCGCCCTTGATCGTGTGCGCAAGGTCGCGCGCGGCAGCGTATTCGTTGTTGGCGAACATCACGCGAAGACGTGCAGCGGCATCGGCATTGCGTGTGCGGAAATCCTCGAGCAAGCGCCACAGCAGTTCGCGTTTGCCGTTGACGCGATCGAGCGCCGAGGCGACTTCGACGCCGGCGATCACCGGCATGGCGCCTTCGCCGGCACCTGCGGGCGTGCGTTGCGCGTGCGCCGCGTGCGCGAGCCAGCGCGAGAGCACGCGCACGAGTTCCGCCTCTTCGATCGGCTTGGTCAGGTAATCGTCCATGCCGGCTTCGAGGAAGCGTTCGCGGTCGCCGCTCATCGCGTGCGCCGTCAGCGCGATCACCGGAATATTGCGCGTGCGCGCATCCTGCTTGAGCCGCCGCGTGGTTTCGATGCCATCCAGGCGCGGCATCTGGATATCCATGAGGATCGCGTCGTATTCATGCGCGTGCACCAGTTCGAGAGCCGCCAGGCCGTCCTCCGCGCAGTCGGCGGCGATGCCGAGCGCGTCGAGCAGCTCGCGTCCGACCTGGCGATTGATTTCGTTGTCTTCGACCAGCAGCACGCGCGCGCCGGCGGCGAAGCGGATTTCGGCAGGCGTCAATCCAGCGGTCGTCATGCGGCTGCCGCGGCGATGGCCGAGCGCTTCCATCGCCGCGTCGAACAGCGTCGACGGGCTCACCGGTTTGTGCAGGAACACGTTCACGCCGCTGGCCTCGGCTTCGCGCACCAGACGTTCGTCGCCGTACGCGGTGACCATGACGATGGCCGGCGTGCCGAGCCCGCGCCGGCGCACTTCGCGCACGGCGTCCAGGCCGTTCATGCCGGCCAGTTTCCAGTCGATCACGAGCAGATCGAACGGCGTGGCAGCTGCGTCCATGACCCGCAGTGCCTGTTCGCCGGCTTCGGCGAGCGTGACTTCGAAACGCAGCGATTCGAGCATGCTGCCGAACACATCGCGCGCCGTCGCATTGTCGTCGACGACCAGTGCGCGCAAGCCTTCCGGCGACGTCTGTTCGATGGCGACCGCCGGCGCGTTGGCCAGCCCGAAACGCGCGGTGAACCAGAATTCGCTGCCACGGCCCGGTTCACTGCGTCCATCGATCTGTCCGCCCATGAGTTCGACGAGGCGCCGGCAGATCGCCAGCCCCAGACCGACGCCGCCGTGCACGCGCGTGCTCGACTCGTCGACCTGCGTGAACGGATCGAACAGGCGCGGCAGTTCTCCGGGCGCGATGCCGATGCCGGTATCGCGCACGGCGAAACGCAGTTCGACATTGCCGTCGTGCCCGCTTACGTAGCGCACCTCGACGACGATCTCGCCGCGCTCGGTAAACTTGATCGCGTTGGTGACGAGGTTGACCAGCACCTGCTGCAGGCGCACCGGATCGCCATGCAGCGTGCGCGGCACGTCGGAGCTGAGCGCGTACAGCACTTCAAGGCGCTTGGTGCGCGCGCGCTCGCCGACCACGGCCGAGAGGTCGGTGAGCACCGTGTCGAGCGAGAATTCCACCGATTGCATGCCGAGCTTGCCGGCTTCGATGCGCGACAAATCGAGAATGTCGTTGATCAGCCCGAGCAGCAGCCGCGCCGACGTGCGCAGCTGCGCGAGCAGGCCGCGCTGGCGCGCTTCCAGCGGCGTTTTTTCCAGCAGCGTCGCCATGCCGATCACCGCATTCATCGGCGTGCGGATCTCGTGGCTCATGTTGGCGAGGAACTGGCTCTTGGCCTGGTTCGCGGCTTCGGCCTGCTCCTTGGCGATCTCGAGCTCGTGGCGGAACTGCCGCTCGTTTTCGATCAACGCCTGTTCGGCGAGGCGGCTGCGCTCGCGCTGGCGTTCCAGCTTGCCGAGCAGCGAAACCAGCGTGCCCCACAGCAGCGCGAGCACGAGTGCGACGAACACGCCTTGCAGGTACAGCTGGCGACGTACGTCGCGCGCGAAGTCGGTATAGAAATTCGCGTCGACGGCGAAATGCGCCAGTCCGAGCAATTCCATCGTGTCGCTGTGGTAGATCTCGGTGTCGACGCGGAACGCATCGGCCGGCACGTTCGCCAACGCGCGGTCGAGGCTGCCCTTCGGCGCACCGCCGAGCGCGTCGTAATCCAGCTCGATGCCGACGCCGGCGAAGAACGGCGTCTTGCTCGACGCGTCGCGCAGCAGCAGCATCTGGTCCAGGGTGGCGCGCAGGCGCGTTTCGCGCTCGGGCCCGCGCGCGTGCGAGAGCGCATCGGCAAGCGCGGCGGTTTGCGACTGCGCCAGCACCTGCGCGTGCTGCTCTGCGTTGCTGCGCAAGCGCGGTTCGAGCAGTGCGTTCCAGTACACCGCGAGCGCGATTTCGAAGATCACCGCGAGTGCCGCGAACGCGATCGTGACGAGGAACGGAATGCGCCTCACCGGGAACCTCGACTGACCTGCTGCGCTTGGCAGCTCGCGGCCGGGCGGTGCTCGAAATCCTCATGTGCCGGCGTGTACGCTCCGGTTCCTGCGCTCCGGCCGTCCGCGATCTGCCGGCGCTCGCGACGGTTATTCGCGGTTCCCTTCATGGGAACACCCGCGCCACTTTGACGTAGAACGGCTTCAATTCCACGCCTGCGGCCTGCAGCGCCGGCAGGTTCAAGAACGGCTGCACCTTCGCCTCGATGCAGATGCCGGCCGCTGCGCCGCGTTCGACGTCGCCGTCGAACGGCGAATACAGCACGACTTTGGACGCCGTGCTCCATTGCACGAGTTCGGCCAGGTCCTGTTCCGATTGCGCGGAGATGATGAATACGCCAGCGGGCTGCTGCGCCTGCGCGAGTGCAGGCAGGTTCGTCACGTTGTCGATCTTGACGGCCAAATCCTTGATGCCGGTTTTGCCAGCGTCGCCGCTGGATGCGATCAGCGTGGCAACCTCGCCTGACAGGTGCGCGTCGCTGCCGTACACGATCACATGCAGTGCACCATCAGCGGCAGCGCGCGACTCCAGTGCGACCTGCGCGGTGAGCAGCGAGCGGAACAGCCGCGCACCGGCGCGTACGCGGCGGTCGCCGGCGTCATCCGCGCGCGCCGTGCTCGCCGACACCGATACGGCGGCCACGGCCGCGACCAGCGCGATCAACGGCCAATTGCGCAGGCGCGCGCCAGTGGCGGCAGGGTGCCGCCGGCGCAGCAATCGCCAGTCGCGGAAATGGTGCCTTGTCATCGATGCGCGAACGAAACCGGCTGTCGCCCTCCGTTTGATCCAAGCATAATGCGGACGAACTGTGGAGGGATTGAGGAATTCGGCAAAGATGGGGGAAACCACCGACAAAACCGGCGCCGCAGGCCGCCGCATCGTGGTGATCGAGGACGACGCCACGCACGCCATGCTGCTGGCCGACACATTGGCCGACGAGGGCTTCCAGGCCGATCTCGTCGACAACGGCGCAGCGGCCGCCGCGCGCGTGCGCGAAGTAAATCCCGCCGCGGTGCTGCTTGACGTCACCTTGCCCGGCAAGGATGGTTTTACCGTGTGCCGCGAAATCCGTGCGTTCTCGACCGTGCCGCTGATCATGATCACCGGGCGCGTGGAGGAAATCGACCGCCTGCTCGGCCTGGAAATCGGCGCGGACGATTACATCTGCAAGCCGTTCCAGCCACGCGAAGTCGTCGCCCGCATCCGCGCACTGCTGCGCCGCGCGCACGACTGGAGCGAAGGCACGCGCGATGTTGCGCTCATGTTCGACGACGCCGCGTTGCAAGCGCGCTGGAAAGGCGCACGCCTCGATCTGACCGCGGTCGAATATCGCCTGCTCAAAAAGCTCGCCGAGCGCCCGGGCCGCGTGCTGTCGCGCGCGAATCTGCTCGATGCAATCTACGAGGATTACCGCATCGTCAATGACCGCACTGTCGACAGCCATATCAAGAACCTGCGGCGCAAGCTCGCCGAAGTCCAGGACGGCGCGAATCCGATTGAGTCGGTGTACGGGGTCGGCTACCGCTATCTCGGCGACAACGGTTGACGCCTCATGTCCGGATAAAGTGCACCACTGCGTTATCGACCTGTATGGGGAAGAACATGGCCGAACCCGATTTGAACCGACGACCGATCGCCACGCGCGGTAGCGCCTGGGCGCAGCGCCTGGCTTCCGCGTTGTCGAAAACATCGATCACGCCGAACCAGATCTCGATGCTGAGCGTGTTGTTCGCCGGCATCGGCGCGGCGCTGCTGGCCTGGGCGCCGACGCCGGTCGGCTTGTTGCTTTGTGCGCTTTGTGTACAACTGCGCCTGATCTGCAACCTGATCGATGGCAT
>Ga0207657_10003539_pt1 | contig 16688 bp, 15 predicted proteins | sample KBSC33metaG_FD_184316 | JGI IMG/M metagenome (GOLD analysis project Ga0207657, IMG submission 184316) | Corn rhizosphere microbial communities from Kellogg Biological Station, Michigan, USA - KBS C3-3 metaG (SPAdes) (version 2) | ecosystem: Host-associated > Plants > Roots > Rhizosphere > Soil ... | reverse complement strand
TGATCGGGCCGGAACTGGATGTGCTGGTACTCGTCGTAGCCGAGTTGAGCGATGAAATCGGGCAGCTTGATGCCGGCCGGAACGAACTCGGCCTTGGCCTTGTCCTTCATCTGCTGGCTGAGAATATCGAACGAGAACGGGGCCGGTGGCGGAGCGGCAGGGGCCGCCGGGGTCGGCGCGGGGGCAACTGGAGCCGCGGGGGCAGCCGGCGCCGGAGCAGCCGGCGCTGCCGCCTGCGCGAAGGCCAGGCTCGGCACGGCGGAGGATCCCAGGAGCGCCGCGGCCAGACGGATGAAGCTGCGACGGCGGAGGGAAGGAGAATTGTTCACTGCATAACTCGACGCTGGAGGAGCTTTAGGATAGCGGAAAGCAAGGCGGGCAATTGGGGCCCAATGCATTCTATTTTCACATATCAGGCATGCGCGCGACGCGCTGATATGAGGTCCGGCGGGTGGTGCTCTCGTCGCCTTGCCCAGGCGACGCCCGGTGCTTCGATGCCGTACCACGACAGGCTGCCAGCAACGATCGCAAGAACGAGCGATAGGGCGACGAGTTCCATCCAGCGCGTCGTGTCGCCGATGCCGGCATAGCCGAAATCGGGTGCGTAGCACTGGCGCAGCAGCTCGAAGATGAGAAAGTGCCAGATGTAGATGCCGAAGGAGATCCTGGCGAGATAGCGGATCGGGCGCGCTTCGCTCAGCGCCGGCAGGTATCTGGCGTGCGGAAAGGCGACGAGCGCCACAGCCACGCCGAGATGGAAGCCGGGGAAGGCGTAGGGCAGGCCGAGCCAGCCGAGGGCCTCAGGTTTTTGCGGACCACTGCTGAGCCACATGGCGACCGCCGCCGCGGTGAGTCCGCCGACGACCAGTAGGTCTGCCCCGCCGTGGCGCTGGCCGCGCCAAAGCACCGACAACCCCGCCGTCAGGGCACCGAGGGCGAACACCGCAAAGAAGCCGAGCACATTGAATTGCGGCATCCAGTATTTGGCGCCCCCCACCATGCCGTAGTCGAACGAGGCGCCGATGCTCTCCTTCGGCACCCAGTGCACGACCAGCACATGTCCGACCAGGGCAAGCCCGACCACCCCGGCGAACACCAGCCGCCCGCGCCAGCCGGGGAGCGCCCGCCTGAGGCCGAACAGTGCCCATAGCCCGAGCGGCAGCAGGGCGTAGGAGGCAACCTCCATGCCGATCGACCAGAGCGGGCCGTTGATCTCGACCGGGAACAGCGTCAGCCAATGGAACTCGCCGACGAACAGCAGCCCCGCCGCGTAGCGGAGGAAGATTTCCGGCGAGAGGGCGGTCCCGAAGACCGCCGCCGCGACAACGAAGCTCACGGTCAATGCCACGTAATAGCCCGGCACGATCCGCCCCGCCCGGCGCAGTGCGTAGGTTCTGAGGCTTGGCATCGGCGCGCCGGCATCGAACGCCAGCCAGAACGGCCGGGCGAGCAGAAACCCGGACAGCAGGAAGAAGATCGCGACCCCGAATGCGCCGAGATTGAAGAACAGGTAGAACGGCCGCCAGGCGCCCGTCAGCGCGTTGAAATCCAGCCGTTGCACGCCATGATGCGCGAAAACCAGCAGGCAGGCGAGAGCCCGCAGCAGATCGAGACCGGTCAGCCGATCGTCGCGCAAAGTGAAGTATCTCCAATCCCTTATCGTTCTGCCGGGGGAAGAGAAACAAAACCTTGCCGTAATTATGTCAAGCGATGCCCACAGAGGTCTTTTGTCGCACGGATGTCGCTTCACCGGCTCCTCCGGTCGGTTCCCCAACTCTTTGGCCTAATGGAACCAATCGCACGCTGGTTTGCTTCCCACTGGAAGACGCAAGGCGCGTGACAACCGGACGCGACGGGGAAGGGGAACAAGGCGATTTTTCCGGCTTCCCGCCTTGGCCAACGAAACGGCAGACGAGCTCCTGACCTGCCCGCGCCTTGCGTCGCTCGCAACCGATGGAGAGAACCATGCCCCGCGGCGACAAATCCAAGTACACCGACAAGCAGGAACGCCAGGCCGACCACATCGCCGCAGGCTATGAAGATCGCGGCGTCTCGGAACAAGAGGCCGAGCGCCGCGCCTGGGCGACGGTCAACGCCGAAACCCACGGTGGCAAGCAATCCGGCTCCGGTCGCGGCAAGCCCGAGGATCACGCCCCCTCACGTAAGGGTGGTCGCCTCGGCGGAGCTGCCTCGGCCAAGCGCTCGGCGGCCGAACGTTCGGCCTCGGCCCGCAAGGGCGCCGCGACTCGCAAGCGCAACGCGGCCCAGCACGCCGCGTCTTGATGCAATTACCGGAGCATTTCATGACTGATGAAGCGGGGCGCATCGACGAGGAGGCGGTTCGCCGGACCGCGTTCTTCCTGTGGGAGCAGGACGGGCGGCCGCCGGGCCGCGAACTCGAATATTGGGAGCGGGCGCTCGAACAGCACATTCGCCAGCGCGCCTATGATCGCTGGCTTGCCGAAGGCAGCCCGGATGGCCACGCCGCGAGCAACTGGCAGGAAGCCGAGCGCCTGGTGCGCGGCGATCGGTAAAGAACGGCCGGCGCGGATGCACTTGGCATCCGCGCCGGCCCCTTCAGGCCGCCGCCTTGGCGTTGTCGCTACTGGTAGCGAGTTGGCTGAGTTTCTTGTCGGTCGCCAACTCTTCCTTGTAGGTGGCATCGAGTAGTTTGGCCGCGTCGCTGCGACCAAGCAGGTTCGCCCACGCCTTGAGCGTGCCGTAGCGGGCCATTTCATAGTGCTCGACCGCCTGGGCGGACGAGATCAGGCCGGCATCGAGGGCCGGCGAGCCCTTGAACTCCTCCATGATGTCCTTGCCTTCCTCGATAATGCCGAGGATCGCGTCGCAGGTCTTGCTACGCGCCGGCTGTCCCAGCATCTCGAAGATCTCCTCGAGCCGGGCGACGTGGCCCTCGGTCTGGTCGCGGTGCTCCTCAAAGCCCGCCTTGAGCTGGGGATCCTCGGCCGCTTTCGCCATCTTCGGCAGGGCCTTCAGAATCTGCTTTTCGGCGAAATAGATGTCCTTGAGGGTGTCGAGGAAAAGGTCATCGAGAGTCTTGTCCTGTGCCATCGTCATTCTCCATTTTGTTAGAAAGTTGCTGGGGTTGACGCCCTCGGTCAACGGACCGCGCGTGGCAAGGTTCCGACGGCAAGGCCGACATTTCGGGCGCTTCCACGCCGCGCAACCAAGGAGGATCGGCGGTAGTTACTAGCGCTGCGCCGCACGTCGGCCGAGGGATGAGCGTCATGACCACTGCCGCTGAAGTCAAACAGCCGGAACGGCCGAAGCTGATCGACATCATGGGGCCCGGCCTCATCACGGGCGCCTCCGACGACGATCCCAGCGGTATCGCCACCTACTCGCAGGTCGGTGCGCAGTTCGGCTACGGGCTGGGCTGGAGCCTCGTCCTCTCCTACCCGCTGATGGCCGCGATCCAGGAAATCTCCGCCCGCATCGGCCGGGTCACCGGCGTCGGCATCGCCGGCAATCTCCGGCGCCATTATCCGAGGAGTCTGCTGAACGGCATCGTGGCTTTGCTGGTGCTTGCCAACGTCATCAATATCGGCGCCGACCTGGGGGCCATGGGCGAGGCGCTGAAGCTGCTCATCGGCGGGCCCGCGCTGGCCTATGTCGTGGGCTTTACCGTCCTCAGCATCGGTCTCGAAGTGTTCGTGCGCTATTCGCGCTACGTGTCGGTGCTGAAATATTTGACGCTGTCGCTGCTCGCCTATGTGGCGACGGTATTCGTCGTCGGCGTCCCCTGGCTGCAAGTCCTGCACGATATCGTCCTGCCGCCCTTGTCGCTCGACAAGGGCTATGTGCTGGCGGTGGTGGCGGTGCTCGGCACCACGATCAGCCCCTATCTGTTCTTCTGGCAGGCCGAGGAGGAGGTTGAGGAGGAGCAGGAGCGGCCGGAAAAATCCCCGCTGATCGAGGCCCCGCGCCAGGCGCCCACCGAATTTTACCGCATCCGCATCGACACTTATGTCGGCATGATCCTCTCTAACCTCGTGGCCCTGTTCATCGTCATCACCACGGCGGCGACGCTGAATGCGCACGGGGTAACCGACATCGCCACCTCCGCGCAGGCAGCCGAGGCGCTGCGCCCCATCGCTGGCCCCTTCGCCTTCGCGCTGTTTGCCGCCGGCATCATCGGCACCGGCCTGCTGGCGCTGCCGGTGCTGGCCGGGTCCGCCGCCTATGCCCTGGGGGAGGCAATGGGCTGGCGGGTGGGCCTGGCGCGAAAGGCCAGGCGCGCGCCCGCCTTCTACGGAGCCATCGTCGTCGCTACCGGCATCGGAGCAGCGCTCAATTTTTCGCCCATCGACCCGATCAAGGCGTTGTTCTGGAGCGCCGTCATCAACGGCATCGTCGCTGTTCCGGTGATGGTGATCATGATGCTGATGACGCACCGCAAGGACATCATGGGCGAGTTCGTCATTCCCCCGGCGCTGCGTGTGCTCGGCTGGCTTGCGACTATCACCATGGGCGCGACGGTGATCGCGCTGGCGGTGACGTCGTTTGTCTAGAAACGTCCTTCAGGAAAGGTAGGCGGCGGTTTCCGGTTCGGAGAGCGACTAAACTCCAGGACCGCAGACCGAACCCCGTCCAGGTGCAGCTGCTGCCGCCGGTTGAATCCAACCCGCATGGCGTTGACTCGGTAGTGCCGACGGCTCAAGTTCGAGCCGCAAGTTTGGACGAAGTCTGGGGTTACCGGTGACGGATCGGCGTACGCAATTGCTCGAGGAAATCGAGCGTCGCCGGGACGACCTCATTGAGCTGACGCAGGCTCTTATCCGCATTCCCACCCTCAATCCGCCCGGCGACAACTACCGCGAGATCTGCGACTTCCTCGCGACGCGGCTGCGCGCCCGTGGCTTCATCATCGAACTGGTCCGCGCGGCAGGAGCGCCGGGCGACAGCGATCGCTATCCGCGCTGGAACGTTGTCGGCCGCAAGGAGGGCAGGTCTGCGGGCGAGTGCCTGCACTTCAACTCGCACATCGACGTGGTCACCGTCGGCGAGGGTTGGACCACTGATCCCTTCGGCGGCGAGCTGCGCGATGGGAGGATTTATGGTCGGGGCACCTGCGACATGAAGGGGGGATTGGCCACCTCGATCATCGCGGCGGAAGCCTTCATCGACGTCTATGCGGATTTTGCCGGGGCGGTCGAGATTTCTGGCACCGCCGACGAGGAGACCGGCGGCTATGGCGGCGTCGCCTATCTCGCCGAAAAGGGCTTCTTCTCACCCGAGCGGGTGCAGCACGTCATCATCCCCGAGCCCCTCAACAAGGACCGCGTCTGCCTCGGGCACCGCGGCGTCTGGTGGGGCGAGATCGAGACGAAGGGCCATATCGCGCATGGCTCGATGCCGTTCCTCGGCGACAGCGCCATCCGCCACATGGGCGCCGTGCTGGCCGAGATCGAGGCGACGCTCTATCCGGCGCTGGAGCTAAAGCATACCGTCATGCCGGTGGTGCCGCCGCAAGCCCGGCAATCCACCATGAATATCAATTCCCTGCATGGCGGACAGGCCGAGCCGGAGGCGGGCTACACGGGCTTTCCCTCCGCGGTGGTTGCCGATTCCGCCCGCATGGTGGTCGACCGGCGCTACCTGATCGAGGAATCGGGCGCGGAGGTCCGCCAGGAACTCGTCGACGTGCTCGAGCGCGTGAAGGCGCGTCGCAAGAACTTCCGCTACGAGTTGCGCGAACTCTGGCAGGTCAGCCCGACACTCACCGACCGCCACGCGCCGATCGTCGAGGCGGTCTCGGCGGCAATCGGCGAGGTGCTCGGGCTTGCCCCGGAATATGTCGTTTCCCCAGGTACTTACGACCAGAAGCACATCGACCGTATTGGCAAGCTCAAGAACTGCATCGCCTATGGCCCCGGCATTCTCGATCTGGCGCACCAACCGGACGAGTGGGTGGCAGTCGACGACATGCTCGATAGCGCAAAGGTCATGGCGCTGGCGCTTTTGCGATTGCTGGGGCCGCGCTGAGCCCGCTAACATCGGCTGAACCTGGACGGAGCGGTCCGGGACTACAGGGAAGGAACACCCATGCGCACTTCACTCATCGCCCTTGGTTTCGCCGCCATGCTCGCGGCGGGCACCATGTTCACGCCGGCCTTTGCGGCGCCGCGCACCGACCTCAATATCGGCATGGTGCTTGAGCCGCCCAATCTCGACCCCACCACCGGGGGCGCCGCGGCGGCGATCCGCGAAGTGACCTATGCCAACATCTACCAGGGGCTGACCCGCATCGACGGCGATGGGGCGGTGCAGCCGGACCTGGCGGAAAAATGGGATATTTCGGCCGACAACCTGACCTACACGTTCCACCTCCACACCGGGGTGAAGTTCCACGATGGTACCCCGTTTTCCGCCGATGACGTGAAGTTCTCGCTCGACCGGGCCCGCGATCCGAAATCCACCAACGCGCAGAAACAGCTCTTCGCCGACATCAGCGCCGTCGACGTGGTCGATCCGAATACCGTCAAGGTCACGCTCTCCAAGCCGCAGGGCGACTTCCTCTACAATATGGGCTGGGGCGATGCGGTGATCGTTTCGCCCAAGAGCGCCGCGACGAACGTCACCAACCCGATCGGCACCGGGCCGTTCAAGTTTGTCGATTGGGTCAAGGGCGATCACGTCGACCTGGTGCGCAACCCCGATTATTGGGGCACAGCGCCGAAATTGGACAAGGTCACGTTCAAGTTCATCGGCGATCCGACGGCCGCCACCGCCGCGCTGCTCGCCGGGGACCTCGACAGCTTCCCGGAGTTCCCCGCCCCCGAAGCGCTCGACCAGATCAAGTCCGACCCCCGCTATGAAGTCGTGGTCGGCAGCACTGAGGGCGAGACGGTGATGGGCATGAACCTCGGGCACAAGCCGCTCGACAACATCAAGGTGCGCGAGGCGATCGCCCACGCCATCGACCGCAAGGCCATCATCGACGGCGCCCAGTCCGGCTACGGCACTCCGATCGGCAGCTTCTTTCCGCCCAATAATCCGGCCTATATCGACCTGACGGCGCTGTCGAACTTCGATCCCGCCAAGTCCAAGGAACTGCTCAAGGAAGCCGGCGTGTCCGGCCTCAAGCTGAGCCTCAAACTGCCCCCGACCCCCTATGCACGCAATAGTGGGCAGATCATCCAGCAGGAGCTGGCCAATGTCGGCATCACGGTCGACATCACCAATGTGGAGTGGGCCGACTGGCTGCAGAACGTCTTCAAAAACAAGGATTACGACCTGACCATCGTCAGCCACGTCGAGCCCAATGACTTCAACATCTTTGCGCGCGACGACTACTACTTCAACTACCACTCCGACGCCTACAAGAAGATCATCGCCGAACTCAACGGGACCACTGATCCGGCAAAGCGCAAGACGCTGATGCAGGACGCCCAAAAGCAGCTCGCCAACGACTATGCGGCGATCTTCCTGTTCGAGCTGGCCAAGGTCGGCGTCGAGAACAAGGACCTCAAGGGCATGTGGCCTAATGCCCCGATCCCGGCCAACGATCTCAGCCAGGTCTACTGGGCAGAGTGAGCATCGGGTCGCGACACGTGGTGCGTCCCATAGCCGGGTGTCCCCCGCTCCTTGAGGAGGAGCGGGGGGAGCGCCGGCCGGTGTCACGGCTATGGGCCGGCTCCCTGCCGTGCGAGCCGCGGTAGATGTCGACCTATGTTCTCGGCCGACTGCTGTCGCTGGTCCTCAGCCTCGTCGCGGCCAGCATCGTCATTTTTTTTGTTGTCGAAGTGGTGCCGGGCGATCCGGCCCAGTTCATGCTCGGGCTCAACGCGCAGCCTGACACGCTGATGGCGCTGCGCGACCAGCTCGGCCTGAACCAGCCGCTGCCCCTGCGCTATCTCGGCTGGGTGCTGGGCATGCTGCACGGCGATTTCGGCACCAGCTACACCTATCGCGTGCCGGTCAGCGAATTGCTGACGGCGCGCCTCGCGGTGTCATTGCCGCTCGCCATCTACGCGCTGGCGCTGACCATCCTCATCGCCTTTCCGGCCGGTATCATCGCGGCGGCCCGGCGCAACTCGAAGACCGACGTGGTGGTGATGAGCACCACTCAGCTCGGCGTCGCGGTGCCGAATTTCTGGTTCGCCATGCTGCTGGTGCTGGTCTTCGCCGTCGGGCTGCACTGGTTTTCGGCCGGTGGCTTTCCGGGCTGGGACAAGGGCGGCCTCTGGCTGGGGCTGCGGGCGCTGACCTTGCCGGCCATCGCTCTGGCGCTGCCGCAGGCCTCGATCCTGGCACGCGTCATGCGCTCGGCGCTGCTCGACACCCTCGGGGAGGATTACATCCGCAGCGCCCGCGCCAAGGGGCTGACGCGACGGCAAACCATGTGGCGGCACGCCCTGCGCAACGCCCTGATCCCGGTGCTGACCATCGTCGGGCTGCAGTTCTCGTTCCTGCTCGCCGGCGCCATCATCATCGAGAATGTGTTTTTCCTGCCCGGGCTCGGCCGGCTGGTATTCCAGGGCATCACCCAGCGCGACCTGATCGTGGTGAAATCGGTGGTGATGCTGCTGGTGTTCGCCGTCATTCTCGTCAACTTCCTCGTTGATTTGAGCTATGCCCTGATCGATCCGCGCCTGAGGCGGCAGCGATGAGCATCGAGGCCGCCCCGCGCCCGGCCGCAAGCCGCGCCGACAGCTATCTGCGCGCGGCGCTGCGCTCCCCCAATTTCGTCATCGGCGCGGCGATCACGATTGTCGTCCTGGTGGCGGCCGTCGCCTCGTTCGTCTGGACTCCCTACTACTACGCGGCGCTCGACATTCCGGGCAGGCTCAAGGGTCCCTCCGGCCTGCACTGGTTCGGCACCGACCAGTTCGGTCGCGACATCTTCTCGATGATCATGGTGGGCGCCCGCACCTCGATAGCGGTCGCACTGGTTGCCGTCGGGGTAGGAGTGGGCGTCGGCGTGCCGCTCGGGCTGGCAGCGGCAGCGCGGCGCGACAGCCTGCTTGACGAGGCCATCATGCGCGCCAACGACCTGGTGTTCGCCTTTCCGGCGCTGCTGATCGCCGTGCTGATCACCGCCGTGTTCGGGCCCGGCGCGGTCAATTCGATCATCGCCATCGGCATCTTCAACATTCCCGTGTTCGCGCGACTGAGCCGGGGCGCCGCGCTGAGCCTCTGGCAGCGCGATTTCGTGCTGGCGGCGCGGGTCGCCGGCAAGGGACAGGTCAGGATCTCGCTCGAGCATATCCTGCCCAACATCCTCAATACGCTGGTGGTGCAGGCAACGATCCAGTTCGCTCTCGGCATTCTGGCTGATGCCGGCCTGTCCTATGTCGGGCTCGGCGCCCAGCCACCGACCCCCAGTTGGGGCAAGATGCTGGCCGAGGCGCAGACTTTCATCGCCTCGGCGCCGCATGTCGCGGTCGCGCCGGGGCTCGCCATCGTGCTGACGGTGCTGGGCCTCAACCTGATGGGCGACGGCCTGCGCGATATCTTCGACCCCGTGCTGCGGCGGAGCCGGCAATGACGCTGCTTCGGACCCGCGGCCTCAGCCTGTCCATCGCCGACCACCCGATCCTCTCGGGCCTCGATATAGCGGTCGAAAAGGGAGAAATCCTGGGCCTGATCGGCGAATCCGGCTCCGGCAAATCGATGACGGCCCTGTCGATCATGCAACTCCTGCCGGAAGGGGGGACGGCGCGCGGGGTCATCGAGCTCGACGGCGCCGATCTGCTGCAAAAGACCGAGCGCGAGATGTGCGCCATCCGCGGCCGCGATATCGGCATGGTGTTCCAGGAACCGATGACGGCCCTCGACCCGCTGAAAACCATCGGCGAGCAGGTGGCCGAGACCGTCCTCACCCACACCGCGACCAGCCGCAAGGATGCTGCCGCGCTGGCCCGCGAGACGCTCGACCGCGTCGGCCTGCCGGCAGAGCGCTTCCCGCTCGACCGCTATCCGCACGAACTGAGCGGCGGGCAGCGCCAGCGCGTGGTGATCGCCATGGCCATCGCCCTGCGGCCGCGCCTGCTGATTGCCGATGAGCCCACTACCGCTCTCGATGTCACCACGCAGGCGCAGATCCTCGTCCTGCTGCAACGGCTCGTCGACGAAGACGGCATGGGGATGATCTTCATTACCCACGATCTGGCGGTGGTGGCGGGTCTGGCTGACCGCGTCGCCATCATGCGGCGCGGGGAGATTGTCGAAACCGGTGAGACCGGCGCCGTCTTCCGTAACCTCCACCATCCCTACACCAGGGCCTTGTTCGCCGCTTCGAGCCACGTGCCGCAGCGCCAGCCGCCACCGGTGCCGGCGCCGGACGCCGTTCCCGTGCTGCTGGCCGAAAACATCGTCCGCGACTACCGCCTGCCGCGCCGTTCGCTATTTCGTCCGGTCGCCTATTTCCGCGCCGTCGATGGCGTCAGCTTCCGTATCGAGCGGGGCGAAAATGTCGGGCTGGTCGGCGAATCGGGGTCGGGCAAATCGACGCTGGCGCGCGCCCTCATGGCCCTTGAGCCGCTGCAGGGCGGCGCAGTGGTGCTCGATGGCGAAACGCTCAACGCCGTCGCCGGCGCGACGCCAAAAGCTCGCCGCAAGATGCAGGTGGTGTTCCAGGATCCCTACGGTTCCTTCGATCCCCGCCATCGGGTGGCGCGGCTGGTCACCGAGCCGTTCCACCTCCTCGGCGCCGCTGCACCGAGCGGTGCGGAACGGCAACGCCGTATCGGGGAAGCGCTCGAAACGGTGGGGCTGACGGCAGCCGACGCCGAGAAATATCCGCACGAGTTTTCCGGCGGCCAGCGCCAGCGCATCGCCATCGCCCGCGCCCTGATCATCCGCCCGGCGCTGATCATCCTCGACGAGGCGGTGTCGGCCCTCGATGTGTCCATCCGCGCCCAGATTCTCGACCTGCTGGCCGAACTTTCCGGCCGGCTGCAGCTCTCCTACCTGTTCATCTCGCACGATTTGCACGTCGTCCGCGCCATCACCGACCGGGTGTTGGTGATGAAGGCCGGCAAGATCGTCGAGTCCGGCCCCACCGACACTGTGTTCCAGAATCCGCAGCACGCCTATACGCGCGAACTCATCGCCGCGGCTCCTACCCTTGCCGCCGCGCTGGCGGGGCGGGACTGAGGCACGGCCGGTGGTTCGAGGTTCCGGTCCGCTCCCGCTTCCGGTGCGACGTGATGCCGAGGAGCGAGCGCCGGGAGCCTCCAGGGCACCGGCGGGAGTAACACGTCCGTGCCGCTCTTGCGGCTGCAACGGCTGAGGCGTAGCAAATCGGCATGAACGACATCGCACCCCCCCTGAACCTTTGGTTCGATCCCGGGAAATGCTTCATCGGCGGTACCTGGGTCTCACCCGACGGCAACGATAAATTGCCGCTCGAAAATCCTTCCGACGGCAGCACCATCGGCGCCATCGCGCGCGGTCGCGCGGCCGATATCGACCGCGCCGTGGCCGCCGCCCGGGCGGCCCTCGACGGTGAATGGGGGCACATGTCGGCCCTTGAGCGTGGCCGCATCCTCACCCGTATCGGCGAAAAGGTGCTCGAGCGCATCGACGACCTGGCCCGCCTCGAAGCCATCGATGTCGGCAAGCCGCTGAAGCAGGCCCGGGCCGATGCCGTGGCGCTCGCCCGCTACATGGAATTTTATGGCGGCGCGGCCGACAAGATCCTCGGCCAGACCATCCCCTATCTCGACGGCTACACCGTCTATACGCTGCGCCAGCCGCACGGTGTGACGGGCCATATCGTGCCGTGGAACTATCCGATGCAGATCGTTGGCCGCTCGGTCGGTGGTGCGCTCTGCATGGGCAACGCCGCCGTGCTGAAGCCGGCCGAAGAGGCCTGCCTCACCGCTATCGCCTTCGCTGCCATCGCCCATGAGGCCGGCTTGCCGGCCGGCGCCCTCAATGTCGTGCCGGGGCTGGGCGAAGAGGCGGGCGCGGCGCTAACGGCGCATCCCGGCGTCGATCACCTGTCGTTCACCGGCTCAGTCAGTGTCGGGCAACTGGTGCAGGCGGCTGCGGCAAAAAATGTGGTCCCGGTCACGCTCGAGCTCGGCGGAAAGTCGCCGCAGCTGGTGTTCGCCGACGCCGATATTGCGAGGGCGCTGCCGTTTCTCGTCAATGCCGGCATCCAGAACGCCGGCCAGACCTGTTCGGCCGGCTCCCGCATCCTGGTGCAGCGGCGGGTATATGACGAGGTGGTCGAGCGTCTCGCCGAGCGCTTCCGCGCCTTGCGAGTGGGGCCGGCGCTGAGCGATCTCGATCTGGGACCGCTGGTTTCGGCACGCCAGCAGGAAATCGTCGAGGGCTTCACGGCAAAGCTCGGGAACGGTGCCACCATTGCCGGGCAGGGCAGCATCGTCGCTGATGCGCCAGGGGGTGGCCACTATGTGCCCCCGATCCTGCTCGCCGGCATCGCTCCCGGCGATCGGCTGGCCCAGCAGGAAATCTTCGGGCCGGTACAGGTAGTGATCCCCTTCGAGGATGAGGCCGAAGCTGTTGCCATTGCCAATGGCACGCAATTTGGGCTGGTCGCCGGCGTCTGGACCGCCGATGGCGGCCGCCAGATGCGGCTGGCCAAGCGCTTGCGCGCCGGGCAGGTGTTCATCAACAACTATGGCGCCGGTGGCGGCGTCGAACTGCCTTTCGGCGGTGTTGGCCGTTCCGGTCACGGCCGCGAAAAGGGCCTGGAGGCGCTCTACGGCTTCTCGGTGCTGAAGACCGTCGCCGCGCACCACGGCTAGCGGACCTTCTTCGCCACGCGCGGAAGAAATGGGACTGGCGGAGCCGGGCTGCCCCGTGCAAGGACGGAATCGGAGTGAGTATGAGACTGGAGCACAAGACTGCCATCGTCACCGGCGGCGCGTCGGGATTCGGGGCCGGCATCGTCACGAAATTCGTGGCGGAGGGCGCGCGCGTGCTGATTGCCGATCTCAACGCCGAGGCGGCCAACGCGCTGGCGCACGACCTCGGCCCCCGCGCCACCGCCATGGGCGTGGACGTGTCGAAGGCCGATAGCGTTGCCGCCATGGCCGAGGCGGCGCTGAAGGCGTTCGGCTCGCTCGATATTCTCGTCAATAACGCTGGGGTCACCCATCTGCCCGCGCCGCTGGAGGACGTCTCCGAGGCCGATTTCGATCGCGTGCTGGCGGTGAACGTCAAGGCGGTTTACCTCACCACGCGCGCCTTCGTGCCGCACCTGAAGGCCCGCCGCCGCGGCGCCATCCTCAACATCGCCTCCACCGCCGCGGTCAGCCCGCGCCCGCGCCTCGCCTGGTACAACGCCAGCAAGGGCTGGCTGGTCACCGCCACCAAGTCGATGGCGGTCGAACTGGCGCCGCTCGGCATTCGCGTCAACGCGCTCAATCCAGTGGCCGGCGAGACCCCGCTCCTGAAGAGTTTCATGGGTGAGGATACCCCGGAAATGCGGGCAAAGTTCCTCTCCACCATACCGCTCGGCCGCTTCTCTACCCCTGCCGATATCGGCAACGCCGCGTGCTATTTGTGCTCCGACGAGGCATCGATGGTGACGGGCGTGGCCATGGAAGTCGACGGCGGCCGGGTCATCTGAACGGCAACCGGCCCCACCGGAACAATTCCCATGACCCCTGGTCCCCGCAACCTCATCACCGACGTTCCCGGCCTGCGCGTCGGGAACGCCGAGGACTATCGCATCAAGACCGGCACCACGGTGCTGGTCGGCGACCGGCCGTTCCTCGCCTCGGTGGACGTGATGGGCGGCTCGCCCGGCGCGCGCGAGACTGACCTGCTCGCCCCCGACAAGCTGGTCGAAGGCGTCGATGCCCTGTTCCTCTCGGGCGGCTCGGCCTTTGGCCTCGATGCGGGTTCGGGGGTCATGGATGGCTTGCGGCGACTCGGGCGCGGCGTCCGCGTCGGGCCGGCGACGATACCCATCGTGCCGGGCGCCATCATCTTCGACCTGATCAACGGTGGCGACAAGGATTGGGCCGACAATCCTTACCGCGCCCTGGGCCAGCGCGCCTTCGCCGCCGCGTCCGCCGAGTTTGCCCTCGGCACGGCGGGCGCGGGCGTCGGCGCGACGACGGCCAACCTCAAGGGCGGCCTCGGTTCGGCCTCGCTGCGGCTCGCCAACGGCTCGATGGTGGGCGCACTGGTCGCGGCCAACCCGACCGGCAGCGTCACCATCGGGAACCGGGCGCAGTTCTGGGCCGCCCCGTTCGAGTTGGACGAAGAATTCGGCGGCCTTGGCGGGTTCGCCGGCACCGTCGACTTTGCCGAAACCGCCCTCACCAAGCGCGACCGCATGTCGGCGCTCGCCAATACCACCATCGCCATCGTCGCTACCGACGTGCGGTTGGGCAAGGCGCAGTTGAAGCGGCTGGCCGTCGCCGCGCAGGACGGCATGGCCCGCGCCATCGCCCCCTCGCATACGCCAGTCGATGGCGACCTTGTCTTCGCGCTCTCGACGGGCGACCGGCCGCTCGATGATCCGATCCTCGATGCCATCGAACTGGGCCACGCCGCCGCCGCCTGCCTCAGCCGCGCCATCGCCCGCGCCATCTATCTGGCTACCCCAGCGCCGGGCGATCCCGTGCCCACCTGGGGGGATAAGTGGGGCAGCCGTCCCGCCTGATACGCTTGCCAAACTGTTCCGGGGCCGACCCGTCGAAGGAACGAGTCTTCTGCCAAGCTATTGGCGTTGCAAGTCGATGTCGCGAATATTCTCAGTAATCATCAGTCCGCGAAGTAACTGGACGAAAATTGTACGCAATTGTGGATTTGACGAAATAGATACCGAATAATACTATGCCAGATGTAGCGTAGTGTAGAAACAGTAGGAGGGATACATGCCTGAATCTCTGTCGACCTTTCTTACGAACGTCGCGCAACATCCGGCGGACATGCAGAAGTTCCGCGCCGATCCCCATGATGCCATGGCCAAGGCCGGGCTGAGCTCGGCCGATATGGTGGCGGTGCTGAGCCGGAAGCCGTCGCTCATCAGCCAGGCCATCAAGGCTGGCAATGGCGGACTGGCTGCCGCCGCCGATGCCGACACCACGGTTGTGGTCGTCGTGCTGTGAGCCTGGCGGGCGGAGGCTTCGGCCTCCGCTTCCTCGGGCACTTCCCGTTTGGTGGTGTCCACTCTTGGCGAAAACGATCTGGCGGGAGGAACCGATGAGCGGCAGGCTGACGATCGTGGGGACGGGCCTGGGCCATGTTTCCAACATGTCGCTGGAGACCAGGGCGCTGCTGCAGGGGGCGGAAAAGGTCCTTTACGTCGTAGCGGACCCCGGCACCGCGGCGTTTCTCGAGACGCTCAATCCCTCGGCGGAATCGATCTACCGCTTCTACGACGAGGGTGTCGACCGGGTGCGGACCTACTACCGCATGACGGACTACATCATGTCGTTCGTGCGGCAGGGGATCGATGTCTGCGCGGCGTTTTACGGCCACCCGGGCGTCTTCGTCTTCCCCGCGCACGAGGCACTGATCCTGGCTCGCTCGGAGGGCTACGAGGCGATCATGAAGCCTGCCGTTTCGGCCGAGGATTGCCTGTTCGCCGATCTCGGCATCGATCCGGGACGGGTCGGCTGCCAGAGCTTCGAAGTCACCGATTTCCTGGTCCACCGGCGACGCTACGACCCGCGCAGCGTACTGGTGCTGTGGCAGATCGGGGTGATCGGCCAGATCGGCTTCCGCCGCGCCTTTCCGATCGAGTCGAACCTCATGGTCCTCAAGGCCGAGATGCTGAAGGAATATCCCGGCGGCCACCGGGTCATCGTCTACGAGTCGAGCGAATATGTCGTCTGCGAGCCGCGCATCGAATGGACGACGTTCGATGCCCTCAATGCCGCCCAACTAACGCCGATCTCGACCCTGGTCGTGCCGCCGCTGGCGCTTGCCGCGCCGGACCTCGACATGGTGGCCCGCCTCGGCATTCCGCTGCGCTATGTCGAGGAGCGGGCCTCGCACCGCTCGCGCTACGATCCGTTGCGCCCCGCGTCGCAGCCGCTGACCGATGCGGCGTAAGGTCCGCCGCCTCGCGGAATTCCCGGAATGGCCTACGCGCCGCCCACCATCAGTTTGACGATCTCGTCGTGGTTGGTTTCGGCGATCTTGCGCTCGCCGGCGAGGATGCCGCGGCGCAGGACGATGATGCGGTCGGACACCGCAAAGATGTCCTGCAAATTGTGCGAGATGAAGATGATGCCGCGGCCCTGTGCCTTGAGCTGGTGGATCAGCGAAATCACCTTGCGCTGTTCGGGCACTCCGAGGGCGGCGGTGGGCTCGTCCATGATCAGGATCGCCGCGTCCCAGTAGACGGCCCGGCCGATGGCCACCGCCTGCCGCTGCCCGCCGGAGAAATTGCTGACTGGCGCATCGAGGCGGCTCACATGGAAATCCAGCCGCTTCATGGTGATGCGCGCCGCCTCGCCCATGGCCTTGCGGTCGAGCACCGGCAGGAAACCGAACAGCTTGGTCATCGGCTCGCGGCCGAGGAAGATATTGCCGCCGATCGTCAGATTGTCGGCGAGCGCCAGGTCCTGGTAGATCGTCTCGATGCCCTTTTCGCGTGCATCCTGCGGCGAGGCGAAATGCATCGGCTGACCCCTGAGCAGGATCTCCCCGGCCGTCGGCGGATACACCCCCGACACCGCCTTGATCATGGTGGTCTTGCCGGCGCCGTTGTCCCCCGCGACAGCCAC
>Ga0207657_10003538_pt1 | contig 16689 bp, 12 predicted proteins | sample KBSC33metaG_FD_184316 | JGI IMG/M metagenome (GOLD analysis project Ga0207657, IMG submission 184316) | Corn rhizosphere microbial communities from Kellogg Biological Station, Michigan, USA - KBS C3-3 metaG (SPAdes) (version 2) | ecosystem: Host-associated > Plants > Roots > Rhizosphere > Soil ... | reverse complement strand
TAAATTGTTGTCGTATTGTGCATTAGGAAGGAAATCCTCAAGAATATGTGCCAATTGATATTCTCCCATGATGCCTCTCGACTTTACGTTTGTCATCACTTTCTTTAAGTCTCCGACATTAGTTGCAAGGCTTTGCATTTCTCCCAATCCTTTATGAACCTGTTCAAGCCGTTCACTAATTACCGTAAACGATTCATTGAATCTTTTTTCGAGCGTGGTTTGTAATTTTTCGTCAACCGTATTCCGCATTTCTTCCAATTTTTTTACGTTCTCTTCCTGTAATGTTTGCAGCTTTTTTTCAACGGTCTCTCTTATTTTTTCAAGCTTGGTTTCTGTATCATTTTTTAACTGTTCCTGCTTAATAAAAAGGTCGTTGAATTTTTGACGTTGCAGCTCATTAAAATCCTTAACATTGGCTCCGAATTTTTCTTCAAAAGACTTTAATGAATTGGTTAATTCAGTTCGGTTCTCTTTACTGGAATTTGTCAACTGCTCATTAAATTCTTTCAGCTTTAATTCGTTTGAAGTGATTAGTTTATCAATTTTTTCTTCGTTGCTTTTGGTCAGTGATTGAAGCTGGATTGAGAAGGTTTCAAGTTGGCCCTTTTGAGTATTTGATAAGTCAGTTATGTTGTTGGTAAGGGTTTCTCCAAATGTTTTAAAGGAGTTATTTAATTCTTCCCTGGTGTTCTTTGCCCCTCTCTGAATTTCGTCACGGCTGTTAGAAAATTCACTTCTTACCAATGGATCAATTCTTGTGATTTCTATGTTCGCTTTATTTATTTCGGATTTAAGTTCATTAGAATTGTTGCCCGTTTTTTTCGTAATGATCAGAATAAGATTTACGATTATTAAAACCAGGATTATAAGCAATAAAATTTCTGTAAGTGTCATATGTGAACTATTGCGTTAAATTAGACGGTATCAAAACTGATAAAAAAAATGAAGGTAAATACAAAAGGCTTCTATTTGTTTGTTTGCTGTGATAGCTAGAATTCTATCTGCCGCTCGTTTAATCTTTTTGAATCGTCCAATCCGGAGTATAAATCTCATGTATCTCTTTTAAGTCTTGATACTTATTTTCAAGTTCATTTCTTTCCTTGTCCGTTTCAAAAGTCAAAATAAATTTTGGACCTGTATTATAAAAATATATTTTTCCTTTGCTCGAATCCATGCCTTCCCTGTATTTAACCCCAAGTTTATCTAAAACTGTCTGAGCCTTTCGCAACCCGGTATTTTTTGTAAAAACCAGGACAAGTTCAATTTTGTCATGCTCCATTTTGATGGGAAAATTTTTTATTTAAGAATTGAAAAGGAACCAAAGCTGCCGGATGTTTCCAAGTCTTATTCTATTTAATTATTCCTACTACTCCACTGCGTTTTAACAAAATTGATATACTGTTCCCAATCATACAAAGTAATATCATGTTTTCCGCTACGGATGTGGTAATGAATCGTGTTCCCAATGGGATGTTCCACCTGCGGCATTTCATCAGTTTCCAAACCTTTTTTACCAAATAAAGAATACACTTCACCTGCATGCCAGGCGCTTAAAAACTCCCCTTTGGGATCACTCCACAAATCATCGGCAGCGCTCGCCACATACAAAGGTCGCGGAGCAACCAGGGCAAGCAATTCGTGCTGGTCAACCGGTAAGTCAAACACATTATTATTATATTTCTTATAGCTATTTACAAACCAATGAGGAAAATTTTTATTCATCAATCCAACTGTTTCGCCAAACCATCTTCTTGCCAAAGCGGCTCCTCCTTCTCCTGATTCATTGGATATGACTATGCTGAATCGTGTATCGGAAACTCCGGCCCATAAAGCTGTTTTACCCAGGCGCGAAAGCCCTATCACAGCTACCTTTTTAGCATCTATGTCTTTATCTGTTTCCAGGTAATCCATAATACGGCTCAATCCCCAGGCCCACACGCCGATAGCTCCCCATTCCTGCGGCTTTATTTTTAATTCATTTTGAAGTGTGGTACGCATACCCGTTTCCCATCCGTCTTTTTTATCCAACTCCATATCACTGTAACACGCTGTGACCACGCCAAATCCATTCTCAAGAATTGTTTTTACCGGCCATCTTGATGATGATGTACCTCTTGAGGCATCATCATTTGGCTTTTCAAATTTGCTATATGCCGGGTTATTGGAAAGTATTATTTGCGGGTCTGATTGAATAGTAGCATTTCCATTAAAGTTCAATCCTAAAAATACCGGCACAGGCCCTTTTGCATCCGCAGGCAGATACATCAATACGTCTATATGAACCGAAGTATCTGTGGGTTTCAGAAATATTCTGATCTGTTTGCGGACAGCAGTTCCTCCCAATGCATTCCTGCTTTCTTCTCTTAATTGATAACGGGCAGCCGGTTTTTGTGCAGGATACCGGCCATATACATTTTCTTCAAATAAATGATAGAGATAGGGGCGCTGAATTTTCATCCATTGCGCTGTAGTTTTTACTCTTTTACCATTGGGCATCATCAGAGGGTCGGGAAGCGTGTAAGGGATAACGTTAGATTCAATTTCATTAGCCGAATCAGCAGGAAACTGTGCAAATACGGATTTCCCCGTTATGGCCCCGGCGAACAGGCAAATAATTATTAAAATATATTTTCTCATAGCTATAATTTTTATGCGTTCGTTTTTGTCATTATTCAATTTCTTAAGTAATGCTTTCATCTCTCTTAGGCACTGTATAAAAATACAGCAAAGCAATAAATTCCCTGGATTTTTATTTTGATAAGATGGAAAAACAAAGGGTAATGTTAGCTTATTTGGCGAAACAGAAAACGATGTGTCTAAATAGAAAAAGCTAATATTTGTTCGTTTGCTGTGATCTATCAAACTTAAAATACTTGTGTCTCAGCGGGGTTTTCATAACGAGGCTTTGCGCACGGGCATGAAACCCCGATGTGTGCAGAGACGTTTTCATACATCGGGGTTTCCAATAAACTTCTTTCTAAACGATAAGATTTGCGAACGGAAAACCCCGCTGAAACACTAATTGTGTCTCATCGGGGTCTTCATAGTGAGGCTTTGCGCGCGGACATGAAACCCCGATGTGTGCAGAGACGTTTTCATACATCGAGGTTTCCAATAAACTTCTTTCTAAACGATAAGATTTGCGAACGGAAAACCCCGCTGAAACACTAATTAAAAATACAGTAAAAGGATAAATTTTATAGATTTTCATTTTAATGAAATAAAAAAATCAAAAAAATTTCTCTTTTAAAAATATTTATATTTACTTTGTATCTCAAAGTGCTTTTTATGAAAGAACAACAGTCATTGGAAACCCTGAAAGATATCAAGCGGATGATGGAACGCAGTAGTCGTTTTATCAGCTTAAGCGGATTAAGCGGTATCAGCGCCGGGGTTTTTGCGCTCCTGGGCGCATGGATTTCATGGCCTTATGTGTATGGCTTTAAGAATTTGTTCATTCGTCCGGGCGCAGCATTGTACAGCAATGGAAACGCAGGCTACTCCGCTATTTTTAATACATGGGTTTTCTGGATAGCTGCCGCTACTTTCGTCGCTTCTTTAATCAGCGCTTTTATTTTTACTTCGATAAAAAGTAAACGCCAGGGAATTCCGATATGGGGAGTTAGCGCCAAACGGTTAATGACGCAGGTTGCGATTCCGATTGTTGCAGGCGGTATCTTTCTTTTGCGATTGATTCATTTCGGAACGTTTGGATTGATAGCTCCGGGATGTCTTATCTTTTACGGACTTGCGTTGGTGAATGCTTCCAAATACACGCTGGATGAAATTAAATGGTTGGGATATTGCGAGTTGCTGCTGGGTATTATCAATTTATGGTTTGTAGGTTATGGGCTTTATTTTTGGGCCATTGGTTTTGGAATTCTTCATATTGTGTACGGTTCATTTATGTGGTGGAAGTATGAAAGAAATACCGCGGGTAATGATGATTGAACAATGACAAGTTACTTTCGGCCAGTGAGGACATTGACCACGGCAGTAGAACTAATCTTATAATTTGATTTTAATGTTGAACCCTATAAATAATTTAAACAAACTTTTTGACAGCCGTGTGCGGTTGGGTATTTTAAGCGCCCTGATGGTGAACGATTCGGTAAATTTTAATGAATTAAAAGAGTTGCTGGAAATTACCGATGGCAATCTTGCCAGCCATATCAAAGCACTGGAAGAAAATAAGGTAATAAAAGTAGAGAAGGGATTTATAGGGCGCAAAACCAATACCACCTATAAAATAACTAAAACAGGAGAAAAAATGTTTAAGGCACATATTGACGCTCTGGAAAAAATGATACAATCAACGAAATAATTTTTTTTGTGACAATACTTTGAAATACAAAGTACTTTTAAAAATAATTAAACAATGAAAAGCATTGGAATCATATTGCGTATTTGGCTGATAACTTCTGTAATATTCGCATCAGGTTTGTATGTTTATTTGTGTTTTGATGATCAGCGTGTTTCGTTTGCTGCTTTCCCTGCGGCCCTCGTGGCCTCTCTTGCAGGCAGTATTCCCGGCTTTGTTATTTTGCTGATTTGTTTGTCAATCATACGGAATATCGGAAGTCATCTTATTAAGAAATTGATGCTGTTTTTATTCTTTCAATTGATTATTGCCATCTTATACGGATTGGCCGGAGGCGTTGTTTTTTTTGGGTTCAATTCTGGTGACGCCGATAATTTTTTTTATGCATTTGCAGGAATGGCGTTCGCCTTATTTGTATGTACTTTTTTGGCGACAATTATCTCTATCCAGGCGCTGGCACAATATTTCTCACCAAACATATCAAACGATTTCTCTTTAAAAGACGTATTCCACCTTTTTTTTAACCAACAAAATAAAACCAACACGACAATGGAAACTTTAGAACCAACCCGATCTTCGCCAAATCACTCCAACAGAATTTTAGTGAAAGGATTCATCACAGTCGGCCTTATCCTGCTGATGCTGATTCCTACTATCTTCATTCAGAATCTAATCTCCGAAAGGCAACAACGGCAAAAAGAAGTTGTGAAGGAAGTGAGTAGCAAGTGGGCTTCCGCACAAAATTTATCAGGCCCGTTTTTAACCGTACCCTATACCCAATTTGTTCCCGGCGAAAATGGGAAAATAATACCGCAGAAAACCAATATAATTTTACTGCCGCAAAATCTGAAAGTGCAAAGTGAAATGACACCTGAAAAAAGGACAAGATCCATTTACAATGTCCTGCTCTACAAAAGCCATACAGATTTTGCCGGCGCTTTTAACATCAAACTTCCGCAGGATATTCTTGTAGGAAACCTGGACTTCGCTAATGCAAAATTATGCGTTGCCCTCAGCGATTTTATGGGGATAGAAGAAGAGGTCAACGTAAATTTCAATGGTGAAAATCTTTTATTAAATCCCGGATTACCAGTAACAGACTTTGGTGATGTAGGCCTTTCCGTGCCTATAAAATTTAGCCCTGATGATTTGCAGAAAAACATTCCTTTTCATTTTAATATTAAACTGAAAGGAAGTGAACAGTTGCATTTTATGCCGTTAAGCGCGAACGCTTTATTTAAAATTCAATCCACCTGGCCAAGTCCCTCGTTTGATGGCAACTTATTGCCGGCCAGTAGAAGTGTTACTGACAAAGGCTTTGAAGCAGAATGGAATTTCAACCAGGCCAACCTGCCTTTCGGAACCGTTATTGAAGAAAACACGATAAAGGACAAAGGCGTACAACTCTCATTTGGTGTGAGCCTGGTCCAGCCTGCCAGTCAGTACGACAAGACTTCGAGGAGCGTAAAATATGCCCTTCTGTTTATCGGGCTTACGTTCGCCTTTTTCTTTATCATTGAGTTAATGCAACACAAACCATTTCACCCGGTGCAATATGTGTTGGTAGGATTGGCATTAGTTATTTTTTATACGTTGCTGCTTTCTATCAGCGAATATATTTTGTTTGATTATGCTTATTTGATGTCTGCATTCGCTACCATTCTGCTAATTACTTTTTATGCAAAAGGGCATTTCAGAAGCTGGAAAACCGCAGGTATTTTTTTCGGACTTTTAAGTGGATTATATGGATTTATCTTTGTGTTGATAAGCCTTGAAGATACCGCGCTGATTGTTGGCAGTATTGGATTGTTTATAATTCTTGCAATAGCAATGTATGCCAGCAGAAAAATCAATTGGTATGGTAATTCGTCTATGGTTACAGCGGAGCCTGTTGTGTAGTTTTGAATGCAGTTTTTTAAAATATTCCTCCTTTATTTTCATAAGGAGGAATATTCTTTAAATTTTTAAATCAATTTTTATATGATTCATTTTTCTGAACGCAATTTCAACCGCGCGTTATTGTTTTCTTTTCTTTTTATTGGTTTACTGATAATAAGCAGAGTCTTGTATTCCGGAACGTGGCGGTATGCTTTTATCGCGTGGAATCTTTTCCTGGGATGGATTCCCTATTTGTTAAGCAATTATTTTAAAGACATTAAAAATTCAGCGCTTTGGAAGCAAGCCTGTTTATTTTTTTGCTGGATATTGTTTTTGCCGAATGCCTTATACATGGTTACTGATTTAATACATCTCAGGGCTTTTACGAATGTTCCTTTGTGGTATGATGCATCGTTGTTGTTCGTTGCGGCCTTTACAGGAATCATGATGGCATTTGTTTCTATCAGGAAAGCTGAATTATTCTTAAGCGAAAAATTCAATTATAAAATAATAAAATTCTTCGTTCCATTGATGTTATTTCTCGCATCTTTTGGCGTGTATCTCGGGCGCTTCGAAAGGTGGAACAGTTGGGATATTTTCATAAATCCGGTTGGACTCGGAACTAATATCCTTTCCTGCATTATATCGCCTTTGGCAAATTATAAAGTATGGGCTATCACTATCATTTTTACCGGAATTTTTTCAATGCTTTATTTTTTTATAAGTCCGGCCCGGGAGGAGCGTTGAAATTTTAACGTTGATTATTGAACATTGAATAATGAGTATTTTGTCTTCTGCTTTTAGCCCTTCGTATTTTGACTGGCAAACACTTTCTTCAAAATATCGTTGATTCTTGCAGCAGGATCTTCACGGATCTGTTGCTCTTGAAGCCCGATATGATAGAATAAACCATCAAGCGCTTTTTGTGTTACATAAGCTGTAAGGTCAGTGTTTACGGGCTTATTGCTAAAGCGGTTGTAAGCGCTAAAGACATCTTTCCAATATTTGGTAGCGTCAGTATTACCGAGGGATTTTGAAACGATTGGGGTAAATGCGGTGGTGAGTTGTGCGGTTGTCTTTTGCTTTAGAAAATTGGTTGCAGCTTCGTTGCCGCCTTTTAAAATTCCGAAAGCATCCTGTATCGTCATTTGTTTGATAGCATTCAAAAAAATATTTCCTACAGATTTTGATGCGTCTTCGGCAGCGCGGTTCATAGATAAAACGGCGTTATCAACCAAACTTCCCAGGCCCACGCTTCTCAAAGTTTTTTCCACATTTTGCGCTTCGGGCGGCATCAGAATTTTGACGGCATTGTCTTTAAAGAAACCATTTAACATTCCCAGATGGTAAGTGGCAGAATCCGTTCCTACTTTAAGCGCTTCTTTCAGGCCCTGTACTGCGTCTGCATTTGAAAGGCCACCACCGGAGGTGTTTACAGAATCCATAATACTTTTTGCCGTTTCGCAACCGCTGAAAGAAAACAATACAATCAATGCTAATAAATAAATCTTCTTCATAATTTTTTTTAATAATTGCAATTTAATGCTTAAAGCTTAATGTCTTTAGCTTTAAGCTTTTTACCTACAATTCAATTCCAATTTTCTTCATCAATATAGAAGCGTTCAAACTATTGCAAATACCCGGTTTCAACTGATAATCAAAATACAATTCATCATTGCTTACCTGCACATCAAAATGATAGTTCAGAATATTTTCTGAAAAATCTTCTTTTAAATTGGCGAGTTCCAGGTCGTGCGTGGCAATAATTGCCGCGGCCTTCTTCTTTATTAATTGCTTTATTAAAGCTTTGGAACCGGTGTGCCTGTCAAGAGAATTGGTGCCTCTCAAAATTTCATCCAGCAGAATAAAAACGCTTTCTCCTGCATTTACTTTTTCAATGATCGTTTTTAATTTTTTTAATTCTGCATAAAACGTTGACGTGCTTTCTTCAAGGTTGTCGGTGATGCGCATGCTACTGATAAGCTGCACATGAGAAACTGAAAAAGAACGCGCACAGACAGGAGCGCCCGCCATTGCCAAAACAACATTTACGCCAATGCTTCTCAGATAGGTACTTTTCCCCGCCATGTTGGAACCCGTTACCAGCATCAGTTCTGAGTTAGTTGGTATATCAATAAAATTATCAACCCGTTTTTCAATGGGAATTAATGGATGGCCAATTTCTTTACCATTGATTGAAAAATATTGCGGTAGTATAGTCGGGAAAATCCATTCAGGATGGTTGAAATATAAAATGCCAAAGCTATTCAGCGCTTCAAAATCGGCCAGCGTATCGAACCATGAATTAAGATTTTTTTGTTGGCTCGCTTTCCATTTTTCAAGATCCAGTACCTGTTGTAGATTCCATAACAATAAAAGGTTTAAAGGCAGCGATATAACAAGATTGTATCGCAGGTCCAGTTTGTCCAATATCTTTTTTATTTGTGAAATATCTTCAGACGCTTTCCTGTTTTTTTCTAAGAATACAGATTGCAAATCTTTCAATAAAGGACTGTCGAATTGTTCCATTTCAATGGATGAAATACTGTTTGACAGCGTGCTTAATTCATCTGCCACCTTTGACAATGCCTCATGTACCGGCGCTACTACTTTATTAATTTGATATGCTATTACCGCGAAAATTAAAAGTGTGAGATAAAAAACAGTATCCCCAACCTTATCAAAAATATATAAAATGACAACGCTCAAAATGATGGCTGGCAATACATATCGCAGCCATTTCCACGGTTTGAATTTTGAGAAAACAGGTGGTTCTTTCATCCAATCTTCCAATCTTTTTCTGGTAGAAAAAGTAATCTTATTTTTTTTGCCCTCGGCCATTAAATCCTGCACCCAGGTAATTTTTGTTGACAATTCTTTCGTAGCAACTTGCCTTTGCGAAATATCGTCTATGGATGCCGGTGATTTTAAATAATCGGCTAACCGGCGGCTGCCGGGTTCGGAAGTTGTTCGGTTGATATATTGAAATATGGATGCCCTTCCAAAAATATCAAGATCATTAGAGTAAGGATGTTCCTTAGGAATGTGTTCCGATCCGGTTTCGAAATCATAATAATCTCCTGCAAGGCATTTTAATTCGTTTTCATTGATATTTATCAGTTTACTGGTATGTTCTATTTTGGATTGATTTTTAAGGTCTGCATAAATAAGGCGGGTAAAAATAAAAAGTAAAAGAACGGTTGCAGTTACCACATAAACAACGCCCAGCGACCAGAGTAAATAAAAGGCAAAAACAATCGCAGCGATAGAACCAAGGCGCAACCATGCAAAAGACGACTTTCGCTGTTTTAGCTTTTGTAATTGCGTACTTAATTCTGTTAACCTATTTTGATAAAATTCTTTCGGATCCATTAATTCATTTTTTCTAAAAAAGTGTGTAAAAGTAAGTGTTTAAATCTTTGAATCGGGTTTATAAAATCGTCTCAATAATTTGTAAAAGGTTTCTCAGCGGGGTTTTCATTTTCCTGGCTCTTGTAAGCCCCGATGTGAGAAGATACTTGGAAATAAGAGAAGGCCAATTCAGGATCTCCGCAGGCATCGGGGTTTCCGGATGAAGTTCTTTTTAATTCAATGTTTGTAAACCGGAAAACCCCGCTGGGACACTAAATATTTCAACTTATTCTTCGGTAAGTTTTGTTTTTTACCACAAAGTCACGAAGAGCACGAAGGTTTTTTCTGCGAAAAAAATAAGAAAAACGAAGATTTTCTTTGTGTCCTCTGTGGCTTTGTGGGAAAGCCTTTTTGGTTCTGGCTCAGGTTTCTCATCGGGTTTCCGGATGAAGTTCTTTTTAATTCAATGGTTGTTAACCGGAAAATCCCGCTGGGACACTATAATTCACAGTAAACAAACAAATAATATCAATTTCTATTTCGGTTTCTCAGAGGGGTTTTCATTCTTCCGGCTCTTGTGAAAGAGCATGAAACCCCGATGCGTGAAAGGACTTCGAAATAAGAGAAGGCAAATTCAGGATCTCTGCAGGCACCGGGGGTTGCGGATGAAGTTCTTTTTAATTCGATGTTTGTAAACTGGAAAACCCCGCAGGACACAATTCCATAATCCCCTTTTGGCTTATAAAGAAAGGGTTTGCCAGTTCGTTTTTGTGCCATAGTAGTAAGCCAATATTTTAGTTTCTTAAAAGGGAAGGGGAGTGTTCAGTTACAGATAGTCATTCCGTATTTTGATTGAGGAATAGAATTTGCTATAAATATTTTTCATAGCTTTATTTTTTACGAAGAATCACCAGGCCAATTTATATCAACTCAATAATGATAAATTTTACTTTTAATCAGTTCGGGAGTAATGTTCTTATTGCACCTAAAAAAGCAATTTTTCTTCCGTTTTTATTATTTTCAATCTCACTATTTCTTTTTTCCTGCGGTGGAGGTAAAGACCAGAAAGCCGCAAGTGCTGCCAGCCAGGTAAAAGATTACCCGGTACTTACTGTCATTCCTCAAACGGTTACTTTATATTCCGATTTCCCAGCTACAATAGAAGGCCAGCAGAATATTGAAATACGCCCTAAAATAGATGGATATATAGACAAGATGTTTGTGGACGAAGGAGCAACGGTAAAAAGAGGGCAGCGGCTTTTCCAGATTAGCGCACCTCAATATGCAGAAAATGTAAGGACCGCGCGGGCAGATATAAAAATTGCAGTAGCCGATGTAAATGCAGCACAAATGGACGTAAACAAAGTGCGCCCGCTGGTAGAAAAAAATATTATCAGTAAATATGAACTTGAGTCTGCTGAATATACTTTGCAGGCAAAGCAAGCTGCGCTTGCCCAGGCAAATGCAACGCTGGCCAATGCAGAAACCAATTTAGGTTATACCTTAATTACAAGCCCTGCCAATGGTGTTGTAGGAACCATCCCATACAAAATCGGAAGCCTGGTAAGCAGCACCACTGCCGAGCCACTTACCACCGTTTCAAATATCGGCAATATCTACGCTTATTTTTCTATCAACGAAAAGCAGGCGCTGGAGTTTTCAAGGAATACAAAAGGCGCTACTACAGCAGCGAGGCTGGCTTCCCTTCCACCGGTTTCATTAATTCTCGCCGATGGATCTGTGTTTACACAAAAAGGACGCATAGAAACCGCGAGCGGTATGATCAATACACAAACAGGGTCCGTTAGTGTACGGGCTACTTTCCCCAATCCGCGTAATCTGATACGCAGCGGGAGCAGCGGCTCCGTTCGTATTCCTGCAACAGTTGATTCTGCTATTTTGGTTCCTCAGAAATCTACTTATGAAATTCAGGGTAAAAAATTTGTGTATGTGCTATCTGATTCCGGAACCGTGAATAGTGTTGAAATAAAAATAAGGCAAAACACAGGCGGCCAGTATTTTGTGGTAACAGATGGCTTAAAACCCGGCGATAAGATTGTGTTGGAAGGCGTGGGTACACTTCGCGAAGGAATAAAAATTAAACCTGACAAAATTAATGAAGACAGCCTTTATAAGCAGATGCTTCAATAATCATTTTACTATTTATACTTAGCCTTTACATAAGTATTAGCTATTATTTTGAATACATTTTTTTAATTGTGAATTATGTTTGATCGCTTTATAGAACGTCCTGTATTATCCACTGTAATTTCAATCCTGATTGTAATACTGGGTGTACTCGGACTTACTTCGCTACCTGTTGCTCAATATCCCGAAATAGCGCCGCCTACCATTGTCGTTTCAGCCTCTTACCAGGGTGCAAGCGCTGATGTGGTTTTGAATAGCGTGGTCGTTCCTTTGGAGGAACAACTAAATGGCGTGGAGGGCATGACTTATATGACTTCCTCAGCCGGTAACGATGGTAGTGCAAGGATTACCATCACTTTTAAATTGGGTATTGATGCGGACATAGCTTCTGTAAATGTACAAAACCGGGTGGCCCTGGCAACGCCACTTTTGCCTGCGGAAGTAGTGCGCGCGGGGGTAATTACCAGGAAAACACAAAGCAGTAACCTGCTTATTTTTTCTCTTTATAGCGACAATCCGGCCTACGACCAGGCGTTTGTTCAAAACTATGCGGATATTAACCTGATCCCAATTATAAAAAGGGTTCCGGGAGTGGGAGATGCAAGCGCTTTCGGACAAATGATATATGCTATGCGTATCTGGCTGAAGCCGGATGTGATGGCTACTTACGGGCTTGTACCCGGTGATGTAAGTACTGCCCTTGCGGAACAAAATATTGAGGCTGCGCCAGGGCAATTTGGAGAGCAGGGAAAGCAATCATTTCAATATACCATCAAATATACAGGCCGTTTAAAAAATGCCGCAGCATTTGAAAATATAATTATCAGGGCTACTCCCGGCGGACAGATATTGCGTTTGAAAGACATAGCAAAGGTTGAACTGGGCGCTCAGAGCTACGGAAGCAACTCTTCCACTAATGGAAAGCCATCTGTAGGTGTAGCAATCAGCCAAACCGCAGGTTCAAATGCACAGGATGTAATTAAGGGAAGCCTGCAGGTATTGAAGGATGCCTCTTCGTCTTTTCCTCCGGGAATTCACTATGCTAACCTCTTTAATATTAATGATTTTTTGAGCGCTTCTATCAGTAAAGTGATTGATACATTGATTGAAGCATTTATACTCGTTTTTATTGTTGTATTTCTTTTTCTACAGGATTTCCGATCTACACTGATTCCGGCAATTGCAGTGCCGGTGGCAATCATAGGTACGTTTTTCTTCCTGGGATTATTTGGGTTTACTATTAATCTGCTTACCTTATTTGCACTTTTACTGGCCATTGGTATTGTGGTTGATGATGCGATTGTTGTCGTGGAAGCGGTGCATGCCAAATTGGACGAAGGCTATACTTCCTCTCTTGAAGCAAGTAAGGATGCTATGCATGAGATATCCGGCGCTATTATTTCCATTACATTGGTAATGGCCGCGGTATTTGTTCCTGTATCGTTTATCCAGGGATCTGCCGGAGTTTTTTACAAACAGTTTGGACTCACCCTGGCCATCGCCATTGTCCTTTCCGCTGTTAATGCATTAACGCTTAGCCCTGCATTAGCAGCCTTGTTTTTAAAGCCTCATAAGAAAGAAGGTGAAAAGAAAAAGAATTATCTGCAAAGATTTTATGTAGCATTTAATGCCGGATTTGATGCTACCAAGCGCAAGTATGAAAAAACAGTTACTTTCTTGTCACATACAAGATGGATTGCTTTTGCAATCATAATTGTATTCTCAGGTGTTTTTTATTACCTGATGAAAACCACACCTACCGGTTTTGTTCCGGATGAAGATTTGGGTGCTATCATGACTGATATTGCTTTACCGCCTTCCGCATCATTGGAACGAACTGCTCAGATAGCAGATGAAGTAGAGAAAATTGCCCATACAATCCCGGAGGTAGAAACCATTTTAAAGATTACCGGATTCGGGATGATCAGCGGATCCGGAAGTAACTATGCATTGGTAATTATGAAATTAAAACCCTGGGACCAACGCAAAAAGAAGGGCGAAGACGTAAAAGCGATAATAGGGCAATTATTTGCAAAAACATCCGGTATTCGTGACGCTAAAATTATCTTTTTCGCGCCGCCTACTCTTTCAGGTTTCGGTGTTTCCGGAGGCTTTTCTTTTCAGTTGCAGGATAAAACAGGAAAAGATATTGCCAGTTTCTATAAGGTAAGCACAGATTTTCTCGCTGCGCTCAATAAACGCCCCGAAATTCAATATGCATCCACTTCTTTTAATCCCAATTTTCCTCAATACCAGATTGATGTAAATGTAGCAAAAGTAAAAGAAGCCGGCTTACAGGTTAACGATATATTAAATACGATGCAAGGGTATTTTGGCGGTGTATATGCATCCAATTTTAACCAGTTTGGAAAACAATACCGCGTGATGTACCAGGCCGAACCCGCTTTCAGGGCTAATCCTGAGAGTCTCAATAATATCTATGTAAGAAATGCCAATGGAACTATGGCCCCTATCACAGGATTTATTACGCTTGAAAAAGTTTATGGGCCGCAATCAATATCAAGGTTCAATCTTTTTACGGCAATCGCGGTTACAGGCGCACCCAACCCTGGATACAGTTCAGGAGATGCCATAAAGGCTATTGAAGAAGTAGCCGCTACTACTTTACCTGTTGGATACGGCTACGAATTTTCAGGGCTTACAAGAGAAGAACTTTCTGCAAGCGGCCAAACCGTGTTTATTTTTCTGCTGATAATTGTATTCATTTACTTCCTGTTAAGCGCTCAATATGAAAGTTATTTATTGCCGTTTTCAATATTGCTTTCTTTGCCGATAGGCCTCACCGGAGCCTTTCTTTTTGCAAGAATATTTGATATCAGTAATAATATTTATCTGCAAATCACTTTAATAATGCTGGTCGGTTTGCTGTCTAAAAATGCGATTTTAATTGTTGAATTTGCCTTAGACCGAAGGCGGAAAGGAATGCCCATTATCCAGTCGGCTATTGCCGGCGCAGAAGCAAGATTGCGGCCTATATTAATGACTTCATTTGCGTTTATTTTTGGAATAATGCCCCTGATGTTTTCTGCCGGCGCTGGCGCCAATGGCAACCGCTCTATTGGTACGGGCGCTGTGGGCGGCATGTTTATTGGAACTTTAATTGGCGTTTTTGTAATTCCGACACTATTTATTGTATTCCAATCTTTGCAGGAAAAAATAAGCGGGCCGCCAAAGAAGGCAGTAATAAAGGATAATAACCATTCATCCGAAATTGAAGAGCATCCTGAGGAGACAAAAGGATAAATAAAGAAATTATGAACAAAAAGATTTTCAGCTATATTGTTTTGTTTGCTGTGGCGGGTATCGTTTTAGCTTCCTGTAAAGTAACTCAAACTTACCGGCAACCAATGGCGGATACTGATAGCCTTTTCCGTGATACGCCACCAACAGACACAAATTCGATTGCTGATCTTCACTGGAATGAAATATTTACAGATACCAGCCTTCAAAGATTGATAGCAGAAGGAATCGCCAACAACCCCGACTTGCAAATTGCCTTTGCACGCATTCAGGAATCACAGGCATATTACCTGCAAAGCGGCGCGGCTCTTTTGCCAACGTTAAGTGCAAACGCAGGCGTTACAGCATCTAAATTTTCTAAAACACAATCAACTCTTAATAATGCCACACAATACCAGCTTGGCTTATCATCAGGATGGGAAGCGGATATATGGGGCAAACTAAGCAGCAGTAAAAGGGCTAATCTTGCCAATCTGCTTCAAACTGAATCAGCAGCGAGGGCAGTACAAACCAACCTCGTTGCTTCCATTGCCAATTATTATTATTCACTGCTTGCGCTGGACCAGCAACTAACCATTACTCAACAGACAGTAAACAATTGGGATTCCACTGTTCAAACCATGAAGGCGTTAAAGGAAGCAGCCAGGGTAACTGAAGCGGCCGTTGTTCAAAGCGAGGCGCAACGCTATGGCGCTGAAGTAACCATCCCTGATATAAAACAAAATATAAAACAAATTGAAAACGCTTTAAGTATTTTATTGGGTAAGCCCCCTTCCGGTATTAAAAGAGATTCTTTACAAAAAGAAGAGACCGCAACAATTTTACAAACCGGAGTACCTGCACAGCTTTTGGCAAACCGGCCAGATGTGCAACAGGCGGAGCAAAATTTCAGGTATTTTTTTGAATTGACCAATGTAGCACGAACCTATTTTTATCCTTCTTTAACCATTACCGGCTCTGCAGGATTAAATGCTTTTTCCTTTAGCAACTTGTTCAGGCCAGGCGCACTCGCTGCAAGTATAGGGGCAGGTTTAACTCAGCCGGTCTTTAATCAAAGGGCAAATAAAACAAGAATGGAAGTTGCAAAAGCGCAACAACAGGAAGCGCTGATCAATTTTCAAAATACATTATTGAAAGCCGGGCAGGAAGTTTCAGACGCAATGTCTTTGTACCAGAATGCTGTTGAAAAAATCAGCATCCGTGCCAACCAGTTATTAGCGCTGCAAAAATCTGTTCTTTATACACAAGAGCTTCTGCAAAATGGTTTTGCAACTTACACGGAAATTATAACTGCGAGGCAGAGTTTATTGCAGGCAGAATTAGGGAGTGTAAATGATCGCTTGCAACAATTACAGGCGATAGTAGATCTTTACCAGGCGCTTGGCGGTGGTTGGAAATGATTTCGGGTTTGTTAAGGGAAATTTTAAAATTAGCTCATAACAGTTTAGGAAGAAGGACAACCAATTTATTATTCTTTTACAAAGGAGAATCTGGAAATTTTAGGTATCTTCTTTGAGTAGATTAATTTTCAAACCAAAAATCCTGAAACGATATGATAAAAGATAAAGTAACTATGAAAAGCGCACTAACATTACAATCAACAATTACCTGTCCTCAGTGTGGTTTTGAAAAAGAAGAAACCATGCCCACTGATGCCTGCCAATATTTCTATGAATGCACTAATTGCAAAACCATTTTGAAGCCAAAGCAAGGTGATTGTTGTGTATTCT
>Ga0207657_10003537_pt1 | contig 16689 bp, 7 predicted proteins | sample KBSC33metaG_FD_184316 | JGI IMG/M metagenome (GOLD analysis project Ga0207657, IMG submission 184316) | Corn rhizosphere microbial communities from Kellogg Biological Station, Michigan, USA - KBS C3-3 metaG (SPAdes) (version 2) | ecosystem: Host-associated > Plants > Roots > Rhizosphere > Soil ... | reverse complement strand
CAGCTCGGTCGCATCGCCGGCGTCACCGAGATGACGTCGGGAAGTTCGCTCGGCAGTACGCGAATCACGCTGCAGTTCGAACTGTCGCGCGACATCGACGGCGCTGCGCGCGATGTGCAGGCAGCGATCAATGCCGCGCGCGCACAACTGCCGACCGGCATGCCGGGCAATCCGACCTATCGCAAAGTGAATCCGGCCGATGCGCCGATCATGATTCTCACGCTGACCTCGAAGACGCTGAGCCAGGGCCAGCTCTACGACGCCGCGTCGACGATCGTCGCGCAGAAGATCGCGCAGGTGCAGGGCATCGGTCAGGCTCAGGTCGGCGGCTCGTCGCTGCCGGCCGTGCGCGTGGAATTGAACCCGACCGCGCTGAACAAGTACGCGATCGCGCTTGACACGGTACGCACCGCGCTGCAGAACTCGAATGCGAACCGGCCGAAAGGCTTCGTCGAAAGTGACGACAAACATTGGCAGATCTACGCGAACGACCAGGCGCGGCAAGCGAGTCAATATCGCGACCTTATCATCGCGCGGCGCAACGGCGCGGCGGTGCGTCTGTCGGATGTCGCCGATGTCACCGATTCCGTCGAAGACATCCGCAATCTCGGCCTGCGCAATGGCGAACCGGCGGTCGTCGTGCTGCTGTTCAAGCAGCCAAACGCGAACATCCTCGACACGATCGAGCGCGTCAACGCGCTGCTGCCGCGCCTGCAGGCATCGATTCCGGCCGACGTCGAACTGAATGTCGCGATGGAGCGCACGAGCACGATCCGCGCGTCGCTGCACGATGTCGAGCGCACGCTGACGATCGCGGTGATCCTCGTGATCCTCGTCGTGTTCGCATTCCTGCGCAATTGGCGCGCAACGTTGATTCCCGCGGTCGCCGTGCCGGTGTCGCTGATCGGCACATTCGCGTTCATGTATCTCGCTGGCTTCAGCCTCGACAATCTTTCCCTGATGGCGCTCACGATTGCCACCGGCTTCGTCGTCGACGATGCCGTCGTCGTGCTCGAGAACATCACGCGCCACATGGAGGCGGGCATGTCGCGCGCGGAAGCGGTCCTGCGCGGCGCGCGCGAAGTCGGCTTCACCGTGCTGTCGATGAGCCTGTCGCTGATCGCGGTATTCGTGCCGATCCTGCTGATGGGCGGCATCGTCGGCCGCTACTTCCGCGAATTTTCGGTGACGCTGTCGGTGGCGATCCTCGTCTCGCTGGCGGTTTCGCTGACGACGACACCAATGATGTGTTCGCGCCTGCTGCGTTCGCCTCCTCACTCCGTTCGCCCTGAGCGTAGCGCCGAAGGCGCGGAGTCGAAGGGTGTCCACAACGCGGGCGCTTCGACTCCGCTGCGCTACGCTCAGCGCGAACGGCTGTGGACTACGCTCGCGCAGACGAGCGAGCGTGCGTTCCAGAGCGCGCTGAATTTGTACGAGCGTACATTGCGACGCGCACTGGCCGCGCCGGGGCTGACGATGTTCGTGCTGCTCGTGACCGTGTGCCTGAATATATTTTTATACATCCAGGTGCCGAAAGGGTTCTTCCCGTCGGAGGATACCGGCCGCCTGGTCGGCGGCGTGCAGGCCGACCAGAGCATTTCGTTTCAGGCGATGTCGCAGAAGATGAAGGACCTCATGAAGATCGTGAAATCCGATCCGGCCGTGGAGACCGTCGTCGGCTTCACGGGAGGCGGCCGCAGCAACGGCGGGTTCATGTTCGCCTCGCTGAAGCCGCTCGCGCAGCGCAAGGTGTCGACGGATGGCGTGATCGCGCGCCTGCGCGGCAAGCTGTCGCAGGAACCCGGTGCGAGCCTGTTTCTGCAGGCCGCGCAGGACATTCGCGTCGGCGGCCGACAGAGCAACGCGACGTATCAGTACACGCTGCAGAGCGACAATCTCGACGACCTGCGCACATGGACGCCGAAGATCGACGAGGCGCTGCAGAAAGTGCCGGAGCTCGCCGACGTCAACAGCGACCAGCAGGACAAGGGCCTGGAGACCGCGCTGCAATTCGACCGCGATGCCGCGGCGCGCCTGGGCCTCACGACGCAGCAGATCGACAGCACGCTCAACGATGCATTCGGCCAGCGTCAGGTATCGACGATTTACAATGCGCTGAACCAGTATCACGTCGTCATGGAAGTCGCGCAGCCGTTCCTGCAGAACCCGCAGACGCTCGACGACATCTACGTCATGAACAAATCCGGCGGCATGGTGCCGTTGTCCGCGTTCGCGCATTACGGGCCGGGCTCGGCGCCGCTGTCGGTGAACCATCATGGTCAGTTCGTCGCGTCGACCATTTCGTTCAATCTCGCGCCGGGCATCAGCCTCGGCCAGGCGACGGACGCGATCACGCGCACGATGGCGCGGCTCGGCGCGCCGCCGTCGATCCACGGCGGCACGCAGGGCACGGCGAAAGTGTTCCAGCAGTCGCTCGACAACGAGCCGTGGCTGATTCTCGCCGCGCTGCTCGCGGTTTACATCGTGCTCGGCGTACTTTACGAAAGCTACGTGCATCCGCTGACGATTCTGTCGACGCTGCCGTCGGCCGGCGTCGGCGCAATATTGGCGCTGCTTGTCTGCGGATGGTTTTCTCCAGAGACGGGTCAGTTCAGCATCATCGCGCTGATTGGCGTGATCCTGCTGATCGGCATCGTCAAAAAGAACGCGATCATGATGATCGACTTTGCACTCGATGCCGAGCGCACGCAGGGACTGGACTCGCGCGACGCGATCTTCCGCGCCTGCCTGCTGCGCTTCCGCCCGATCATGATGACGACGCTCGCAGCGATGTTCGGCGCGCTGCCGCTCGCGCTCGGATTCGGCGAAGGCAGCGAAATGCGCCGACCGCTCGGAATTTCAATCGTCGGCGGTCTATTCGTCAGCCAGTTGTTGACGCTGTATACAACGCCGGTCGTCTACCTTTATCTGGATCGATTCCGACTCTGGTGCAGGCGGCGCTGGTTGCGCAGCGAGGAAGCGCTTTCCGCCTCTCCCGCTGGCGGGAGAGGCCGGCGCGCTCAGCGCGTCGGGTGAGGGTGGCGCCAGATAAGGAGATTCGCTTTCGGCAGCACCACCCTCATCCGCCTTCCGGGCACCTTCTCCCGCCAGCGGGAGAAGGGAAAGAAGCACTAACTCAAGTGCGCCTCCAGGAACCAAAGCGCCTTGTCGAGTCCGCGCGAAATGCCGGTGAACAGGTCCGACGTGTCGGCGTCGCCTTCCTTCGCGGCGGTCTCGATCGCCGCGCGCGTGGTCGCGGCCAGCGCGGCGTAACGATCGGCGAGTTCGGCGACGACGGTCAGATCGTGGAAGTCGCGGCCGAGTTCTTTCAGCCGCGAGCGCGCCGCCGCGTCGCGCGCCGTGCCGCGCGCCACGCCGCCGAGCGCCGTGACGCGTTCGGCGATGTCGTCGACGGGGTCTTCCAGATCTTCGGCGAGCTTGTCGAACAACTCGTGCAGCATGATGAAATGCGGACCCTTGACGTTCCAGTGCGCCTGCTTGACTTGGGTATACAAATCCAGCGTGTCGGCGAGCTGCTGGTTGAGCAGCGCGATCATGTTTTCGCGCAACTTCGGTTTGATGTCGATGCGCGTCGTTGCGTTGTTCTTCTGCTTGGCCATGATCAACTCCGGCGTGGGAAGACTGTCAACACTATAATGCGCCGCTGGTGACAACAGAAATTCATTGTGGCGATATGCGCGATAGAGTGCGCCTATTGCGGCGAGTCCGTTCGCGCTGAGCGTAGCTTGCTTCGCAAGCGAAGTCGAAGCGCATGTGCCCCTTCGACTCCGGCGCTTTGCGCCTACGCTCAGGGCGAACGGTGACGTAAAGATCCGATTCGCACGAAACGATGCCATTACCCACGCAAAAACCTGAGCTGGCCGCATTGCGTCCGCTGCTTGATGAGACCTTGCTCAAGGATCGGCGCGCGCTGCTGCGCGCGCTTGAACGTGTCGAAGGCGAGCCCGAGCTCGCGGCGTGGCATACGCGCGTGGACGCGGCGCGCGCGCGTTACGCAGCGCGTGGTGCACGCGTGCCCGAGATCCGCGTCGACGAATCACTGCCGATCGCCGCGAAGGCCGACGAGATCGTGCGCCTGATCCGCGAGCGGCAGGTGATCGTTCTGGCCGGCGAGACCGGTTCGGGCAAGACCACGCAGCTGCCGAAGCTATGCCTGGCGGCCGGCCGCGGCGTCGCTGGGTTGATCGGCTGCACGCAGCCGCGCCGCGTGGCCGCGCGCAGCGTGTCGCGGCGCGTCGCAAGCGAGCTCGGCACCGAAGTCGGCGGGCTCGTTGGCTACCAAGTGCGCTTTACCGAACAGGTCGGCGAGCACGCGCTGATCAAGTTCATGACCGACGGCATCCTGCTCGCCGAGACGCAATCCGATCCGTGGCTCAACGCTTACGACACTATCATCCTCGATGAAGCGCACGAGCGCAGCCTCAACATCGACTTCCTGCTCGGTTACCTGAAACGCCTGCTCGCGCGCCGCCGCGATCTGAAGCTCATCGTCACGTCGGCAACGATCGACACGAAGATTTTTTCCGAGCACTTCGGCAATGCGCCCGTCGTCGACGTGGAGGGACGAGGGTTTCCGGTGGACGTGCGCTGGCGCGCGCCTGACGACCTCGAAGACGCAGGGCCGACCGAACGCATCGTCGCGGCGCTCGATGAGATCACATTGGAGGATCCGCGCGGCGACGTGCTCGTGTTTCTGCCCGGCGAACGCGAAATTCGCGATGCGCACCTGGCGCTGTCGCGACGCAAATATCGCGCGACCGAAGTACTGGCGTTGTACGCGCGTTTGTCCGCCGCCGAGCAGGATCGCGTCTTCAAGCCCGGACCGGGCCGGCGCATCGTGCTCGCCACGAACGTGGCCGAGACCTCATTGACGGTGCCGCGCATCCGTTACGTCGTCGATACCGGCACGGCGCGCATCAAGCGCTACTCGCCGCGCAACCAGCTCGAACGCTTGCATATCGAACCGATTTCGCAGGCGGCGGCCGAGCAGCGCAAGGGGCGCTGTGGTCGCGTCGGGCCGGGCATCTGCGTGCGTCTGTACTGCGAAGACGATTTCAACACGCGCGCCAAATTTTCTGATCCGGAAATCCTGCGCTCCTCGCTGGCCGGCGTGATCCTGCGCATGCTGAGTCTCAAGCTCGGCGAGGTCGAGAAATTCCCGTTCGTCGAAGCGCCGAGCGCGCGCGCGATCGGCGACGGCTATCGTCGATTGGCTGAACTCGGCGCGATCGACGAGCACAAGCAACTGACGGCGACCGGACGCGCGATGGCGCAACTGCCGATCGATGTGGCGCTCGCACGCATGCTGATCGAAGCGCAGAAACACGGCGTGCAGGATGACCTGCTGATCCTGACCGCATTCCTGAGCGTACAGGATCCACGCGAGCGCCCGGCCGATGCACGTCAGGCCGCGGATGCCGCACATGCCCAGTTCGCCGACCCCAAGTCCGATTTCATTTCCGTGCTGAACCTGTGGCATGCGCACGCCGCCGCGCACGAGGAACTCACGCAATCAAAACTGCGCGACTGGTGCAAGGAACGGTTCCTGTCATATCTGCGCATGCGCGAGTGGCGCGAATTGCACCGGCAGTTGTTGGTGCTACAACCTGGAATCGACGCGAGGAAACCGGAAATCGGAAATGGGAAATCGGCGGTGGCGCCACACTCCGTGCTGGCATCGATTTCCGATTCCCGATTTCCGATTCCCGACAACTACGAGGCGATTCACCTAAGCCTGCTTTCGGGCTGGCCCACACAGGTCGGTCACAAGGACGAACGCAGCCAGTATCGCGGCACGCGCGAGCGCAAATTCCAGATTTTCCCGGGCTCGTCGCTCGCGAAGGCACCGCCGCCATGGCTGCTGGCGGGGCAGATCCTCGATCTGCAAAAAGTATACGGAATGCTGTGTGCGCGCATCGAGCCGGAGTGGATCGAGCAGCAGGCGGCGCATCTGGTGAAGAAAACCTGGCGCGAACCGCACTGGTCGCGCAAACGCGGCGCGGTGCTCGCGTTCGAGCAGGTGACGCTGTTCGGGCTCACGCTCGTCGAGAAACGCGTCGTGCAGTTCGGCAAGCAGGACGAGCCCGCGGCGCACGCGGTATTCGTGCGCGAGGCGCTCGTGCGTGGCGAAATCGACAGCCGCAGTGACGTCGTGCGCGCGAACGCGCGCGTGCTCGCGCAGGCGCACGAGCTCGAAGCCAAACGGCGACGCGCCGGTCTGGTCAAGAGTGAGGACGAACTCGCGGCATTCTTCTCCGGCAAGTTGCCGGCAGACATCCACACGACGGCGGCGTTCGATGCCTGGTATCGGAAAGCAGCACCCGGCGCACAGGCGGCGCTGCGCTGGTCGCTCGATGAGGTGCTGACCAACGAACCTGGGCTGCGTGCCAGCGATTTTCCGTCGACGCTTGAATTCGCCGGCCACAAATTGAAACTGGAATATCGTTTCGTGCCCGGCGATCCGGCCGATGGCGTCACGCTGCATGTGCCGCTCGCCTTCGTCAACGCGGTGTCGGTGCCGCGTTGCGAATGGCTCGTGCCCGGTCTGCTGCCGGACAAGGTCGCCGAGCTGATTCGCGGCCTGCCGAAAACCTTGCGGCGCAATTTCGTGCCCGCTCCGGATTTCGCGCGTGCGTTCGTCGCGGCCGAGGCCCCGGGCGATATACCGCTCGTTGCGGCTCTTGCCGCATATCTGCAGCGCGTGACGGGCGTGGAGATCACGGCGCGCGAATTCGCCGCAATCGAATTGCCATTGCATCTGATCATGCGCTTTCGCGTCTACGACGAGCATGGCAAGACACTGGCCGAAGCACGCGACCTCGAGATGTTGCGCGCGCAGTGGGGCGGCGCGGCGCGAGCGGCATTCTCGCGTCGCGCGGACACGGAACTGACGCGCGAGGACGTGGCCGAATTCGATTTCGAAGACATCCCGGAAACGCTGCTCAGCGAAGGCGGCCTCGTCGCATATCCGGCGCTGGTGGATTTGGGCGAAAGTGTCGCGTTGCGGGTGTTCGAGCGCGCCGATGAGGCACGCGACGCGCACGCGCGCGGCGTGGAACGCTTGCTGCGCCGCGCCGTGCGCGATGCGACCAAACAAGCGCGACGACAGCTGCCGATCGAACGCAAGCTCGCGCTCAAATACACAGGCGTGGCGAGCGTGGATTCCCTGCGCGAGGATATCGTCGAAGCGGCGCTCGCGGACTGGTTCGCGTCGCACGATCTGTCGATCCGTCGCCGCGAGGAATTCCACGGTGCGGAAAGCGAACTCGCGCGCGCCCTGTTTCCGGCGGCGGTCGAGCGTTTGCGAATCGTCGAGGAAACACTTGCCGCGTATGCCGAGCTCACGCCATGGCTCGATCCGCCGCTGATGGGCTACGCACGCGCCAACTACGACGACCTGCACGAACAGCTCGCCGGGTTGGTCTACCCCGGTTTTGTGCGCGACGTCACAAAATCACGCCTGGCGCATCTGCCGCGTTACCTGAAAGCGATGCGTCTGCGCGCCGAACGTCTGCGTCACGACGCCACGCGCGATCAGGCGCGCATGCTCACTGTGCGCGCCTATTGGAGCGAGTATCTGAAACTGAAAGCCACGCATGGCGAAGACGCCGCGCTGAGCGAATTGCGTTGGCTGATCGAGGAACTGCGCGTTTCGTTGTTCGCGCAGGAGCTCAAGACCGCCGAGTCGGTTTCGCCAAAGCGGCTGGCGAAACTCGTCGACGACCTGCAGTTACGGTAATTATTTCACCCGTTCCACACGCACGCTGTCGCTGCACGACTCGATATACGCCAGCCAGCTGCCCATCAGCATCGGCTTGATCTTGATCTTCGGATTTTCGACGGATCCGCAGGAGCGGCCGCCGGATTCGGCCTGTTTCCATTCCTGGCCATTGTCGAGCGCGAACGTGCTCGCGCCGGACCAGCCGCTGAAGTGGCCGTTGATATGCGCCTCGATCGTTTCGCGGTCGCCTTGTTTCGGGTAGAACACCGGGCTGCCGGAAGGCGTCACGTAGGTCGTAGTCGTCGCGTAATGCGTGCGCAGCCACTCATCGAGCGTCTTGAGTTCCTCGGGGCTGAGCTTGTCCAGGCCGGCAGCATGGAATTCGCTCTGCGACATGCGTTCTTCGACCGAGGAGAACCCGGCGGCGAAGGCGCTCGCGGCGGCCACGCCAAGCGCGGCGGCAATGGTGACAACTATACACTTGTACATATATAATAATTACCTGTCAGGATCGGTGGCTGTCGAAAAGCCGCTTCAGGGAGTAACGCGCGGGGTCGTCGAGCTAACCGACCGTTAACACAATTCAGGGATCAAAGGCTTATCATAGCCGAACGCTTTTGTTCGTAAATACCGCTGGTTCGCATCGAGCGCGAGCCGGCGCGTTGCCTGGAGAGAAAATGCGGCCCCACCTGATTGTGTTGTTGTGCACCACTGCGGCCGCGTGCGGCTTTACCTCCCAAGGCTTCGGGCAGACCACGCCGCCCATCGAGTTCAGTCTGGACCTTCTGGCGCCGTGCTCTGCCGCGGCATGTTCGGGTACACATCCGACTGATTCCGGTTTTGCGCTCCAGGCGAACTCCTTCACCTATTCCTCGCCCAGCAGCAGCTATGGGTTGGCGACGCTCGGCCTGAGCGCGCCGGTGGTGTGTGACGAAATCGCGCAGTCGGGTATTGGCGGCGCAGCGGGTTCCACGCGCATCGCCCCGCATTTTGCCAACTCGACCTTGCAGGGCGGCGCCCTGGATTTCAACGCCGGCGGCGACAGTGTCGTCGACGTGAACTCGTTGAGTTTCGACGGCAGCAATCCCGCCGGCCTGGCGACGCTTTACAGCAACTACGCGACACCTTCGTTGCCGGCGCAAGTCAGCTGTTATCAGATCGGCGCGGTCAGCGGTGCTGCCGCCCACTACGCGGCTGGGGCTAACGGCATCTTCCGCGGCGCGTTCGAAGAACATTTCGCCGGCGAACCGTGGGTTTCCGTGCGTACCGTCAATTCGCCGAATGCGACCGCGCCGTCCGCGCCGACGGGCCCGAGCAGCCCGACGCTGACGAACACGATGGGCTACGTGGTGCAGATCCACAACGCATCGAGCGCCGCGAACTGGCGCCTGACGCTGGGCTACGATCATCAATACTTCAGCTCCGCCGTGAGCGGCACCGCACCGTGGGCTTGCGTGCTGGGCTCGTCGATCCCGCAGCCGGGCGCCACCAGCGGCGCCTGCAGCGCGATCGGTTTGCCGTACACGCTCAAGGCGTCCGATGTGCAGAGCGCGACAAACTCGATCTACATTTTCGTCGACAACACCGGCTCGAGCGCCGCGGTGGCGAACTGGCCGGCGCTGACGAGCGCGTTCTACCCGGCCGTTGCCGCCGTGTTCCCGCCGTTCGGCACCTATCCGCAGCGTTTCGACGACAAAGTTGCGGTGGCAAGCGGCAACAACCTGCCGACGCAGAATATCGGCACGATTGTCTGCGCCAACAACAAGACCTCGACCGCGTGCACGCTCACCAGCGCGGACGGCGGCGCGGTGCCGGCACAGGCGACTTATCACAACACGATCAATAGCAGCGGCCTGGTCAACATCGATCCGCTGGCGTACTACGTCAACCCGTATAGCGGCAGCACCTTGCCGAGTACCGCCGACACTCTGAACTCGGCAAGCGTCAGCAATGTTTCGTGCAGCGATCCGAACGGCATTCTTGCCAATCCGCTGGCCGCCGCGAGCTTTGCCACATCCACAAGCGCGACCGGTGCGTTGCAGCTGGCGTTCACGTTCAAGGCCGCCGGCTCGTTGTACGTCGCCGGCACGGCGAGCTGCACGGCCACCGTGGCGGCGCCGAATCGGGCGCCGGGTGCGCTCGCGGCGAAGCTGGCGTTTGCGGTCACGATGTTGCCGGCTCAAGCCACTCACTTCGCGATCAGCGTGCCGGCAACGGCGACGGCGGGAAGCAGTTTCAGCAACCTCGTCGTCACCGCGCAGGATGCGGCCAGCAACGCCGTGGCGACCTACAACGGCACGGTGCATTTCTCCAGCAGCGACGGCTTGGCCGTGCTGCCGGCAAACACGGTTTTGAGCGGTGGCACCGGCACGTTCAGCGCCACATTGAAGAGCGCCGGTCCGCAGACGATCACGGCGGTCGATACGCTGACACCTGCGCTCACGGGTACTTCCGCGTCGATCAACGTGAGTCCGGCGGCGGCTACGCACTTCACCGTGACGGCGCCTTCGACGACCAATGCCGGCGTGCCGTTCAGCATCTCCGTTACCGCCAAAGATGCGTTCAACAACACTGCCACCAACTATGGTGGCACTGTGCACTTCACGAGCACGGACAACTCCGCCGCATTGCCGGCCAATATGACGCTGACATTCGGTGTCGGCACGCCGAGCGTCACGCTCAACGCGATGGGAACATCGGCTACGGTCAGTGCTACTGACACAGTTTCGTCGTCGATCAACGGTACTTCGGGTTCGATTACGATCAACTGATTTCCGCGCGGCCGCATTGTTCCGGCCGCTCCTGCATGCCACAGTAGCTGCATGAAAGCGGCCGTTTCCGTTGAGCGCAGCCTGCGCGGCTGGCTCGATCAGCATTTCAATTCTCCCGCCGCGCCCGCGTGGGTGCAGCGTTTGCGCGATGACGTCGGCGCAGATGGCGGCCAGCGCGCATTGCGCGCGGTCGAGCCGGAGTTGCTCGACACACTCGACCTGCTCGAACAACTGCGCGTCGATGCCGAGACATTCGCCGCCTGCATTGTGCATGCGTTGCAGCAGGCGGGCGTGGCCGCGCCGCTGGATGCCATCGCACGCGAAGCGCCGCGCGTCCGCGATCTTTGCGACGGCCAGCAGGCCGCCGAAAAAGTCTGGTCGTTGTATGCCGCGCGAACCGGCGCCGGCCACGCCGAAGGCTTGCGTCGCCTGTTGCTCGCGATCATCCGCGACCTGCGCGTCGTCTTCATCCTGCTCGCGCGCCAGCTCGCGCGCATGCGCGCGGCCGCGCACGCGTCGCCCGAGCAGCGCCATGCGCTGGCGCAACTCACCGCCGACATCCACGCGCCGCTGGCCAATCGGCTCGGCATCTGGCAGCTCAAGTGGGAACTGGAAGATCTGTCGTTCCGCTATCTGCAGCCGGACACTTACAAGCGCATTGCCAGGCTGATCGACGAACGCCGCGCCGACCGCGAGCGTTTCATCGCGTTGGCGATGGGCACGCTGCGGCGCGCATTGAGCGAATCCGGCATCGATGCCGACATCGCCGGACGTCCGAAACACATCTACTCGATCTGGAAAAAGATGCAGCGCAAGGGCGGGGATATCGCCACCGTCTATGACATTCGCGCGCTGCGCGTGCTGGTAAAGGATTTGGCCGCCTGTTATGCCGCGCTCGGCGTCGTGCACACGCTGTGGCCGCCGTTGCCGAACGAGTTCGACGATTACATCGCGCGGCCGAAGGGCAATCATTATCAGTCGCTGCACACGGCCGTAATCGGCCCCGAAGGCAAAACGCTGGAAGTGCAGATCCGCTCGCACGACATGCACGCGCATGCCGAGCAAGGCGTCGCCGCACATTGGCGTTACAAGGAAGGCGGCGGCAGCGACGCCGAATTCGAGCGCAAGGTCGCGTGGATGCGCACCCTGCTCGAAACCAAGGAGGACACCGAAGACGATGCCGCCTTGCTCGCCGGGTTCCGCACGGACATTCTGGAAGACCGCGTCTATCTGTTGACGCCGCAGGGCCAGGTACTCGATCTGCCACGCGAGGCGACCGTGCTGGATTTCGCCTATCACGTGCACACCGACGTGGGCCACCGCTGTCGCGGCGCCAAGGTCAACGGCCGAATCGTGCCGCTCACGTTTCAGCCGGTCAGCGGCGATCGGGTGGAGATCCTCACCGGCAAGGTCGCCGAACCGCGCCGCGACTGGCTTTCCGCGCAGCACGGCTTCCTGCGCACGCATCGCGCGCAGCAGAAAGTGCGCGCCTGGTTCAAGCAGGCCGAACATTCGGCGAATCTCGCCGCGGGACGCACGATTCTCGACAAGGAACTCAAACGCCTCGCGTTCGGCAATGTGGACATGGATACTTTGCCGCAAAAGTTTCATTGCAGGACGCTCGATGAATTCCTCGTCGCGCTCGCGCTCGGCGAAGTTACGGCCGGACAGGTCGCGCGGGTGTTGCACGAGACGCACACGCCGCCGCCGCCCCCGCCCGCTCACGTGCCGCGTGCGCCGAAGCGCGACAAGGACGCCGTCGTCATCGAAGGCGTCGGCAATCTGCTGACTTCGCTCGCGCGCTGCTGCCAGCCGTTGCCGGGCGATGTCGTCGTCGGCTACATCACTCGAGGCCGCGGCGTATCGATCCATCGCGCCGATTGCGCCAGCTTCGCGCGCCTGCGCGCGCGCGACGCCAGCCGCGCCATCGAAGTGGAGTGGGGCGGCGCGAAGTCGCAGTCCTACGAGGTTGACGTGCTGGTGCGCGGCTACGATCGCAAATGGCTGCACAAGGACGTAACGAACGTCATCGCTGCGGCGAATGTGCACCTGATCGCCGTCGACTCGCGCGTGGATTCGGCCACCGGTCTGGCGACCATGAACTTCGCCGTGCGCGTGACGGATTTCGAGCAGCTGTCGACCTTGCTCGGACGCTTGTCCGGTGTGCCGAATGTGACCGAGGCGCGGCGTTTGGCGTAGGGTGGCCCGCGGCCGCGTGCTATCCTTGCAATGGTCAACCAATGGCCCTTCAGGCCGCTGAAATCGTGATCGAAATCCCCGGCTACAAGATCCTGCGACAGCTCGGCCGCGGCGGCATGGCCACGGTGTACCTCGCGTTGCAGGAATCCGTGCAGCGCGAAGTGGCGCTCAAGGTAATGTCGCCGTCGCTGCTGGCCGACGCCGATTTCGGCGAGCGCTTCCTGCGCGAGGCGCGCATCGCGGCGAAGCTGCATCATCGGCACGTCGTCGGTGTGCACGATGTCGGCCGCGAAGGCGATCATCACTACATCGCGATGGAATATCTGGCGGGCGGCACGCTGCTGAGCAAGGATGGCGAAGCGCGATCGGTTCCTTTCGCTTTGCGCGTGATCCGCGAAATCGCGATGGCGCTCAATTACGCGCACGCCAAAGGTTTCGTGCACCGCGACGTCAAACCCGACAACATCCTGTTGCGCGAGGACGGGTCTTCCGCGCTGACCGATTTCGGCATTGCGCGCGCCAGCGATTCGGCCACGCATATGACGCGCACCGGCACCGTGATCGGCACGCCACATTACATGAGCCCGGAACAGGCGCGCGGACGACCTCTCGACGGCCGCGCGGATCTGTACAGCCTCGGCATCGTGCTCTATGAATTATTGACCGGGCGCGTGCCGTTCCACGCCGACGATTCGCTCGCCGTCGGCATCATGCATATCACGCAACCGGTGCCGATCCTGCCCGAGCAGCTGCAATCGTTGCAGCCGCTACTCAACAAGATGCTGGCGAAGCAGCCAGACGATCGTTTCCAGAACGGTTCGGCCGTGGCCGATGCGATCGAGCAGATCGAGATTGCGCTGGCGCGCGGCGAACTGCCCGAGTTGGGCGCGCTCGACGAAAGTTATCGCCGGCAGATTCTTGGCGCCAACACGCCGACGCAGGCGCGACCGGCTGCCGGAACACCGCGGCCAACGACCGCCACGCCGACCGAAGGCATGCAGTACCGTGCCGAGCCGAGCCTGGGTCGCCTCGACGACTTCATCGATCAGCCGATGCGTCGACCGATGGGCCGCGGCACGCCACGGCCGAATGCGGCACGCGGTACGAGTCGCAAGGGTTTGCGATGGGTTGTCGTTGCCGTGATCGTCTTCGCCGGCGCAATCGCCGCTTGGCAGTTCCAGGGTCGGCTGCGCGCGCTGATTCCGAATACGGAATTGAATGGACTGATCGGGCGCGGCGACAAAGCGCTTGCCGACGGCAAGCTCATCGGCACACAGCACGACAGTGCACGCGAATTGTTCGAGGCGGCGCGCACGCTCGATCCCGACAACGAACAGGCGCGCGCCGGACTGAACAAGGTCGGCGCGAAGCTGCTCGAACAGGCTCGCCTGGCGTTGACGCGCAACGATCTCGAGTCGATGAGGCTCGACCTGAGCGCGGCCAACGAAGTGCTCGGCGGCGGCGCCGAGATCGAACAGCTCAAAGCGCAACTGCATGCGGCGGAAACGCGCAGCACGGCGAGCGAATCATTGTTGGCCAAAGCCGATGCCGCGCTCGCCGCGGGCAAATTGCTCGGCGCCGGCAGCGCAGCGGAGGCGTACAGCCAGGTGCTCGATGCCGACGCAACCAATGCATTGGCGAGCAACGGCCTGAAGAAAGTGGCCGAACGCCTCGTCGAACAGGCGCGCTCGGCTATCGCGGACGGCAAGATTGACGCGGCCAATGCGCGCATCGCCGAACTCACGCAGCTGTCGCCGAATCATGCCGCCATACCGGAACTTCGCGGCAGCGTCGCCAAGCTGCATGCGAACGACAGCGAAGCGCTCGACAAGACGCTGAGCAAAGCGGAGGCGCAGCAGCGCGCCGGTCGCGTCGGCGGCGACGACGGCGCGCTCGCGCTGTTCCAGTCCGTATTGAAGAAAGAGCCGGACAACGCGCGCGCGAAAGCAGGACTGCGCAAGATTGCGCAAACCTCGCTGGCGCAGGCGAACGCCGCGATGGATGCGGACAATATCGCGCAAGCGGACAAACTGATGCAGCAGGCCGAAACTGCGGCGCCAGACCTCGCCGACCTGCACGGCGCGCGCGTACGTCTGCGCGAACTGCGCGAACAGCAAGACATCGCCAAGCAGCAAACGCAGATTTCGCCGGCAGACAACGCGCGCATCGCCGGGCTGCTCGAAGTGGCCGACAAGGCGCTGATCGAAGGCAATCTGATCGAGCCGCCGGGCGACTGCGCCTACGATCATTACCGTGCGATCCTGCGCATCGACCGCGACAACGCCAAAGCGATGGCAGGTCTGGCGCGCATTCCGGGACGCGCCAAGGAGCTGTTCGAACAGACGGTGAAGGACAACCCGCGCAAGGCGCGTGCGCATCTGGATGCGATTGCACAATCCGATCCAGGCAACGCTTCGTTGCCAGCACTGAGCGAACGTCTGGCCAATTCGTATCTGGACCAGGCCGACGCGCGCCTTGCCCAGGATCGCCGCGCCGACGCCGAGAAATCGATCAGGGCCGCGCGCGAATTGAATCCGTCCAACGCGCGCCTCGCTCCGCTCGAAGCGAAATTGCAAGCCACGCAAGCGGCGCCGACCCCTGCCGCTGCGACGACGCCGTCCGGCGGTTGATTCGCCGCGCAGGCCCCGCCATGTGCCTGCTCCTTCTCGCACTGCGCGTGGTTCCCGATCGGCCTTGGCTGCTGCTCGCCAATCGCGATGAATTTCACGCTCGCCCGAGCGCGGCGGCGGATTTCTGGAAAGACAAACCGGATGTTTTCGGCGGTCGTGATCTCGTCGCGGGCGGCAGCTGGCTGGCGCTGAATCGTGGCGGCCGTTATGCCGCCGTCACCAATGTGCGAACGGGCGGGCAGACCACGGCACCGCGCTCGCGCGGCGCACTCGTCGCGGATTTCGTCGCGGATTCTGCCAGCGTCGGCGATTACGCGACAAACGTTGCCGCGCAGCGCGAACAATACGGACCATTCAATTTGCTCATGGGCGACGCCGCGGGAGCTGTGTTCGTCAGCAGCCTCGATGGTGAACCGCGCCATCTTGAGACAGGCGTGCATGCATTCAGCAACGGCTCGCGCGACGATGAGTGGCCGAAGATGCGCCAGCTGCGCACGCGATTCTCCAATCTTCTCCAGCACGGCACAGCCGACGATGCGGCATTGCTGGATCTGCTGCGGGACGAAAGCCAACCCGATGAATCCGATTTGCCGGACACCGGCGTCGGCCCGGTTTTGGAACGCGCGCTGGCGCCCATTTTCATCCGCGGCGAAGCTTACGGCACGCGCGCGAGCACGCTCGCATATGCGCGCACAGACGGATCGCTCGTATTGATCGAACGCAGCTTCGGCCCGCATGGCGTGCGGGCGGGCGAGGCACGCGCGGACACGCAGGACACGTAGGAAAAATTGCGCATCCTGTTATGATTTCCAGCGACCAAACCCATCGAGCGAACGGCAATGACGAGTCTGCATCCCGATATCCAAGCCCACATCACCACCGCGCGCGGCACGATTCATCTGCACCTGTTCGCCGAACAGGCGCCGGTGACCGTCGCGAACTTCGTCAATCTCGCGCTGCGCAAGTACTACGACGGACTGACGTTTCATCGCGTGATTCCGGATTTCATGATCCAGGGCGGATGCCCGAACGGCGATGGCCGCGGCGGACCGGGTTATCGCTTTGAAGACGAAATCGTGCCCGCGCTCAAGCACGATAAGCCCGGCGTATTGTCGATGGCGAATGCCGGTCCGGCGAGCAACGGCAGCCAGTTTTTCATCACTCACGTACCGACGCCGTGGCTCGACGGCAAGCACACTGTGTTCGGCCAGATCATCGACGGCGAAGACCGCAAGATCGTCGATGCCGTGCGCGCCGGCGAAAAGATCGGCTCGCTCACGATCCACGGCGATTATCAGCCGCTGCTTGCGAAGATGCATCGGCGCATCGAGCAGTGGAATCAGGCGCT
>Ga0207657_10003531_pt1 | contig 16699 bp, 20 predicted proteins | sample KBSC33metaG_FD_184316 | JGI IMG/M metagenome (GOLD analysis project Ga0207657, IMG submission 184316) | Corn rhizosphere microbial communities from Kellogg Biological Station, Michigan, USA - KBS C3-3 metaG (SPAdes) (version 2) | ecosystem: Host-associated > Plants > Roots > Rhizosphere > Soil ... | reverse complement strand
CGCCGTGAAGGCCAGGCCCCAGAGCATGGTCGTGATGAGCAACAGCAGGGTTGCGAGCGGGCGGGGCATGAAGGGCCAGAAGTTCGGGAAACGGCAGTGTCGAATGGCGGCGTGGGCCGGCCATTCACCCTGCGGCTGGTATCGCGAACGGCGGGCGCGCGCAAGCACCGCCCCCGGGCTGAATGCCGGTTCGAGGGCCAGATTAGGGCACGAAAAAGGTGAAACCCCGGCGGGGCGGCCGGGGTTTCGAGGACAGGGTACCAGTTGCGGCTTTAGAGCGGGGGACTCTGGGACAAGTTGGTACCCGTCCTATGGGTCAGTCGGACGATCCGGCCGGCGTGGCATCGCCGGTCGGGGCAGCCGGCGCCGTCGGATTGGCTTCCGTTGGCTGGTTGTCTTGGTGCATGCGGGCATGCGGCATGGCGCTGTGCATGCCGGCGCGGAAGCGGTGCTGCCACCCTCCGGCGCCGGGGCGCTGCCCGTTCCCCCACGCGCCGCGGTGCTGCAGCGCCTGCTGTTGTTCGGGGGTAAGGCTGTCGTAGAACGCCTTGAGCTTGGGCATCACCTCACCGAGCGCCGTAACGCGGGCCGTATCGAGGTTGAGGCGCTGTTGCAGGCGGTCGACGATCGACGCGCCATTGGCCATGCCGCTGCCGCGCGCCGCAGTGCAGGCGTCGGCGAAGGTTTTCTGGCCGTCGAGAGCGGCCGTCCGCAGGGCATCGAACAGCGGGATCTGGGCGGCGGTGGGCTTCACCGCATATTTTACCCGGACGAGGCCGATCTCCAGCGCTTCCGCGCTGCGGGCGCTGCAGGCGAAGTCGAGCAGGCGCATGCCTTGCCCGCCGTGCCGGCCCATATGCCGGTGGTTCCCCATGCCCATGCGGGTATTGTCGGCGGGGGGAGCGGTCGTCTGGGTGGGCGCAGGCGGAGCCGACGCCGCAGTATCATCGGCGCGGGCCGGCACGAGGCCGCCGAGGCTCATCGAACCGACGAGCAGGGCGGCGAGTGCGGTGGCGGTCAGGTATTTCATGGCACATCCTTGCATGGGTGGGTGCGCTGGCTGGCGCCGCCCCCGCTTTGGATCGGGAGCATCGCCATTTTCACCGGCTCACCGCAGCCCGCCCGACCGCAGTGACCCGAGAAGGCCAACGCAAGAACCCTAGCCCAAGTGATGTGGAGGCATCCTTGCGAGGGCATGAAGAATTGGTAATAACGACGAAGGAAGCGCCTCAGGTCGCGATATACTCGCGTAGCGCATTCGCCTCCTGCTCGGCTTCCTCGATCTTGCCCTTCACGACGTCGCCGATCGAGACGATGCCGCGCAGCTTGCCGTCTTCGATGATGGGGATGTGCCGGACGCGGTAGCGGGTCATCTGCTCCATAAGCGTCGCAACGCCAGTGTCGCGGGTGCAGGTGACGACCATGGAAGTCATGCAGTCGCTGACCGGGCGGCTGAGCGCCTCGGCCGGATCCTTGCCAAGCAGGCGGACGATATCGCGCTCGCTGAGAATGCCGGCGACTTCCCCGTCGGCATCGACGACGACGACGGCACCGATATTGTACTTGTTGAGGGTGGCGACCGCGTCACGCACCTCGGCGTGTACGGGCACCGTGTAGACGGTGGCGCCCTTGGTATCGAGAATTGCATCGACCTGCATCTGAACCCTCCTCTTCGTGGTCGGGTCCGTGGGAACCACAGGTCCGCACGGCACCCGAGGCATCGAGTGGTCTATTGCCGGTCGAGGGCATGTTCCGCCGCTATCGGCCGGGACTGCATGGAGTGTGTCCCGATATCTCGGTCGGGGCAAGAGGCCTCGCCTGGAGCTTCCCCTTCGGTGGATTCAAAGCGGATGCTCCGAGCCTGCCGCAGGCTCTAGAGGCGGGCGTCCTGCCAATGGGCGATGGCGCGGGCGTGCGGCGGGCTGTCGTCGGGCAGCGCGCCATCGACGATCAGGCGCATGGCGACATACAGCATGGCAAGGACGAGGGCACAGAGCGGGGCAAACAGCACGACGACCCCAAGGTCGAGGTTGCGCGGCGGCTGCGGCATTGTCAGGTGCGGCAGGGCCAGCGGCGGCAAGGCCAGGTGCAGGGTCAGCGGGGGCAGATGCTGCAGGCCAAGACGAAAAGCCAGCATGGCGAGGAGGGCAAGCACGGCGGGAACCGCGAACGAGCGGGCCGTATCAGTCGCGAACGGGGCGAAGGGCATCCGGATTCCAAACTACGCAATCACAACGCGGTGACAACTTGCAACCGAATGCGCGGTTTGTTCGTAGCTATTGTGGCGGGCCGGGTACCATTTGAAGGCATCATTGTGACCCGCGGTGCCGCGATGGAGATCCATGATGTGGCAAGGCAGGTCTTGGAGGGCAGGATTCGCTGCGGCGAGCCTGCTGGCAGGCCTCGGCATAACGCCGCTGGCCGCCGCCGAAATTGCCCCGGCGGCGCCTCCGGCGGCAGGTGCAAAGTCTGATGAGCTGCCGGTCGCCTCGGCCTGGCAAAAGGCCATCACCGGGCAGGTTGAGGCATTCCGCCGAGCCGATGCCGTGACGGCCTTCAGCTTTGCAGGCGCCCCGTTCCGGAAAGCCTTTCCCGATGCGACGACCTTCATGCTGTCCGTTGCCGCGGCGGGCTATGGGCCGATCTTCACCTCGGTCTCGCACAGCTTTGGCGAGTTCCAGCAACTGGATCCGGCGAGCGTCGTGCAGCAGGTGAGGTTCGTTGGCCCCAATGGGGAGACCTATATCGCCGTTTACGTGCTCGCGCTGGAGCCGGCCGGCTGGCGGGTCGAAGGCGTGCAACTGGCCAAGGACGACAGTATCGGGGTGTGAGCCGGCTCGTCCTGCCTACCGCTTGAGGCCGAGCGTTGCGAGTGCCTTGGTGAACTCGCCGGCGATATCGGGGCGGTCGAGCGCAAACGCCACATTGGCGGCGAGAAAACCGATCTTGCTGCCGCAATCATAGGCCTTGCCCTGATATTTCACCCCGGTGAAGGGCTGGGTGCGCAGCAGCGCATGCATGCCGTCGGTGAGCTGGATTTCGCCGCCCGCACCCCTTGTGTGGTTGCCGAGCAGGCCGAAGATTTCCGGCTGCAATATGTAGCGGCCCGAAATGATGAGGTTCGAGGGGGCGTCGGCGGGCTTTGGCTTTTCCACCATGCCGGTAATGGCGAAACTGTCGTCCGGGCCCTCGCCGCGCGCCACGATGCCATAGGAGGAGACCTCGGCCGGATCGACCGCCTCGACGCCGATGACATTGCCACCCCGGCTCTCATAGGCGCCCATCATCTGCTGCAACACGCCGGGTTTGGCCAGAAAGACCATGTCGGGCAGCAGCAGGGCGAAGGGTTCGTTGCCCACCAGTTCGCGGGCGCACCACACGGCGTGGCCGAGCCCCAGCGGATCCTGCTGGCGGGTGTAGCTGGTGCGCCCAGCCGGCGGCAGGTCGTGTTGCAGGGCCGCGAGCGCCTCGTGCTTGCCGCGCGTCTCGAGGGTGTGCTCAAGTTCGTAGGCCCGATCGAAGTGGTCTTCGATGATCGATTTGTTGCGCGTGGTGACGAAGACGAAGTGCTCGATGCCCGCCTCGCGCGCCTCGTCCACCGCGTACTGGATGACGGGCCGGTCGACGACGGTCAGCATTTCCTTGGGCATGGCCTTGGTCGCCGGCAGGAACCGGGTGCCAAGTCCGGCGACGGGAAACACCGCTGTGCGCACGCGTTGAGGCAAGGCAATGACTCCCAGTTGTGGCCGGCCGTAAGGCTTATCTCAACACCTCAAATCTAGGTTGCTGGCAATCGAATTCTTTGCTTTCGGAGTTGGGCGATGACGGTCTTGGTGACGGGCGGCGGGGGCTATATCGGCAGCCATATGGTGCTGCGGTTGTGCGATGCCGGTGAGCCGGTGGTGGTGCTCGACAACCTCACGACGGGCTTTGACTGGGCCATCGATCCCCGCGCCACCCTTGTCGAAGGCAATGCTGGGGACATGGCGCTGGTGGGCGAGATCATCGATAGGCACGCGATCAATGAGATCGTGCACTTTGCTGGCTCGATCGTGGTGCCGGAATCGGTGGTCAACCCATTGAAATATTACGCCAACAACACCGTTACCTCGCGCAATCTGATCGAGGCGGCGGTGACCGGTGGGGTGAAGCACATGGTGTTCTCCTCGACCGCCGCCGTCTACGGCATGACCGGGCTCGGGCCGGTCTCCGAGGATACTGAATTGCACCCGATGTCGCCCTACGGGCGCTCCAAGCTGATGACCGAGCTGATGCTGGCCGATACCGCGGCCGCGCACCCCCTGACCTATGGCGCGCTGCGCTATTTCAACGTGGCGGGCGCCGACCCAAGAGGTCGCTCGGGGCAGTCGACCCCGACAGCAACCCATCTCATCAAGGTGGCGTGCCAGGCGGCGCTGGGGCAGCGGCCATTCATGGAGATTTACGGCACCGACTATCCGACGCCGGATGGCACCGGCATCCGCGACTACATCCACGTCAGCGATCTGGTCGAGGCGCACGCTTTGCTGCTCGCCTATCTGCGTGGCGGCGGCGCCAGCACGACGCTCAATTGCGGCTACGGGCTGGGCTTTTCGGTCCGGCAGGTGGTCGAGATGGTGCGAAAGGTCTCGGGAGTGAACTTCGTCGCGAAGGAATCGCCGCGCCGGGCGGGCGATCCGCCGGCGATCGTCGCCGGCGCGCAGAAGGTGCGGGCACTGCTCGGCTGGCAGCCGGCCCATGACGACCTCGAGGATATCGTGCGCTCCGCCTATGCCTGGGAGCAGTATCTCGTCCGGCGGAACCGCTAGCATGGCCGGCGGCGCGGCCTCGCTGGCAAAACGCTGCCTCGTCGTGCTGGCGCTGCTGCTTCTCGCGGGGCCGGCACAGGCCGAGAGCTTCAGCGAGTTTCTGCGGCATTTCGAGCCCAGGGCGGTCGCCGCCGGTGTTTCCCCCGCCGTCTACGAGCGCGCCACGAACGGCCTGACGCCGGACCCGAAAATCCCGCATCTGGTGACCGCGCAGCCCGAATTCGCGACCCCGATCTGGAGCTATCTCGATGCCCGGATCACCACGTCGCGCATCAGCCGCGGCAAGGCCGGGATGGCTGCCAACCAAGCGGCATTCACGACTATTGGCAAGAAGTATGGCGTCGACCCGGCCATCCTGGGCGCCATCTGGGGCATCGAGACCGATTATGGGGCGGTGCTCGACAGCAAGACGCTGATCCGGCCGATCATCCGGTCGCTGGCGACGCTGTGTTTCGAAAAACGCGGCCGGGTGGCGCTGGATGAAGCCGAATTCATCGCGGCGCTGCAACTGGTTGAGCGCGGCCCGCTCGATGCCGAAACCCTGGTCGGCTCGTGGGCCGGGGCGGTGGGACACCTGCAGGTCAATCCAACGACGATCCTCAAATACGGCACCGATGGGGACGGCGACGGGCGGATCGATCTCGTCCACTCGCTACCCGATGCGCTGGCGACGAGCGCGCAGTTCTTGCGCGGTCTCGGCTACAAGCCGGGCGTCGACTGGGGCTTTGAGGTGACGCTGCCGAAGGGCTTCGACTATCTGCTGGCCGACCGCCAGCATTTGCGGCCCGTCAGCTTCTTTACCGCGCTGGGCGTGAAACGAGCCAATGGCAAGGCGTTCGCCGATCCCGGCGAACCGGTCTTTCTCTACGTGCCGGCGGGCAAGGATGGGCCGAAATTCCTGATGACCGGCAATTACCTGGTGCTGAAGGGCTATAATTTCTCCGACAGCTACGCCATGGCCGTCGCCCATCTGGCCGACCGCCTGAAGGGGGCGGGCGAGTTCCGGACGCCGTGGCCGCGCGCCACGAAATTTCCCAACCTCGCGCAACGCGAGGCGATTCAGCGCGCGCTGAACAAGCTGGGGCTGCTGCAGGGCAGCAGCGACGGGCGGCTCGGGCCGATCACCCAGCAGGCCTATGCCAAATTCCAGGCGTCACGCGGCGAGGTGGCGGACGGCTTCCTCAACCGCTCGGCCTATGAGGAGCTCACGGCAGCCACGCGCTAACGACCTTGGTTTGGACTCCATCCTTTGCTAGAGCATCGCCCGGTTGGGCATTCTTGCGTCGAGGGATATGCGCCTCGGCCGTCGGCCATCGGCCAAACGTGGTGACCGCCCTCCCGGGATCTCCCGGGCCGTTTTCGTGGAGATGCCATGCGCCGGCTGGTGCTGATCATCCTGGTGCTGCTGTTCGCCGTCGGCGATCTGGCTCCGACCATGGTGATGGCTCAGGGATTTTTCGGCCGGCAGGATCAGGGCCAGCAGCAGGCGCCGCCGCAGCGGCGTCACCGTTCGATCTTCGACATGCTGTTTGGCCCGCGCGACGATAGCCAGCAGCAGCAACCGGACCAGATGGCGCCACCCCCGGTGGTGCGAAAACCGCGTCCGGCCCAGTTGCCGCCCGCCAAGCCCACCATCGCCAAGGCCGATGGGGCGACACGGGTCGCCGTCTTCGGGGATTCGCTCGCCGCCGACGTTGCCAAGGCGCTCGACCGCTTCTACGCCGACGATCCCAATGTGGCGATCCTGCCGCAGGCGGTCGGATCGTCCGGCTTCGCCCGGCCCGATTATTTCGACTGGAACAAGGCCATCGGCCAGCAGATCACCGCGAACAGCTTCGACGTGGCGGTGGTGATGATCGGCGTCAACGACCGCCAGTCGATCTCACAGGACGGCAAGTCGCTGAAATCGCTGACCGATGAGTGGAAAGCCGCCTATTCGGCGCGGCTGGCGGGTTTTCTCGATCAATTGCGTGCCGCCAACAAGCCGGTGGTATGGATCGGCTTGCCGCCAATGGCCGCGCCGCAGCTTTCGGCGGCCATGAACCAGGTCTCGTCGCTGGAGCGGCTGGCCGCCTTCGGCAGCGGGGCGGAATTCGTCGACATCTACGACAAGTTCCTCGACGAGGATGGCAACTACTCCCAGAGCGGCCCCGACGTGAACGGGCAGCCGGCCCTGATGCGCCGCAATGACGGCGTACATTTCACCAATGCCGGCGCCGACAAGGTGGCGCTCTACGCCAGCCAGTCGATTCGCCTCTTTGCGCGTGGTGGCGCGGGTGTCGCCATTACCGACCCGCTGGCGGGGACCGACGCGGCGGCGCTGCTGCGGCCACCCTATCAGGGGCTCGGGCAATCGAAGCTCCTGCAACTCGCCGGAGCAGTCGTGCCGCTGACCGGTGCGCAGCCGCGGGCAGAAAGCCTGATCGAAGCCGGAAGCCCGGACCCTGCGGCGGGCTTCGACATGAAGCAGATGCTGCAGGCGCCTGCCGGCCGGGCGGACGCGTTCGGCGTCGGGATCGATCCGTCCGCCACCAGGCCCCCCGGGCCGAACGACGCCGATGCGGCGGGCGTTGTCGGGACACCTGCATCACCAACCGGCAAGGATCTGGCCAATGCCGATGCCCACTGATCTCGCCCGCCGCCTGTTGCTTGGCGGAGCGGCGGCGACCCTGCTCAGCGGGGCAGGGCCGCTGACCGGCGATGCCGCCTTTCTTGCGGCGGCGCGAAGCAACGACGTTTCGACCCTCAAGCGGATGCTCGCCGCCGGCCAGTCGGTCGAGACGCGGGACGCGGTGGGTCGCACGGCCCTGCTGGTCGCCACCGTCGCCAATTCGGTGGACGCGGCGCGCCTGCTGATCGCCGCGGGAGCCGACGTCAACGCCAAGGACGGCCAGCGCGATACGCCCTATCTTTTCGCCGGCGCCGAAGGGCGGGTGGAAATCCTGAAGATGACGCTGGCGGCGGGAGCCAACCTCAAGGACACCAACCGCTATGGCGGCACGGCGCTGATCCCGGCGGCGGAAAAGGGTCATCTCGAGACGCTTGCAATGCTGCTCTCGACCTCGATCGACATCGACCATGTCAACGACCTGGGCTGGACGGCGCTGCTGGAGGCGGTGATCCTCGGCGACGGCGGTCCGGTGCACCAGCAGATCGTGGCGGCGCTGATCGCTGCCGGAGCGAGACTCGACATCGGTGATCGCGACGGGGTCACCGCCCTGGCGCACGCCCGCCAGAACGGGCAGGCGAAGATCGCCGCCCTGCTGGAACAGGCGGGCGCGACCTAGGGCTTGACGGGTTCGGCTCGACCCTCCCAACGGGCACCGGGTCATTCCCGCGAAGGCGGGAATCTCTGTTGTAGCGCCAGGAGCTAAGGCAAACGGAGATACCCGCGTTCGCGGGTATGACGCCGGAGATTGGGGCAGGGAGCGAGCGAACCTGAGTGCATCGCGACCTGGGCCCGACCGCCGTGCAGCCAGCGTGGCGCCGGATGAGGGGCTTTCCGGTTCGATCCCGCGACCAAACAAGGACCTCGGGCAGCCCGCCCGATTCCATCGGAACCACTGGCTATCGGCGTCTCATCGTCATAGAAGACCCTGAACCCCTGAAGACAGCGCTCCAATATGCTCCCCTATCTCCTCGTCGCGACTGGCGGCGCCATCGGCTCGGTATTGCGCTACGGCGCCGGCATCGCAGTGGGCGGCCTCTGGCGCAACGCCTTTCCCCTCGGCACGCTGCTGATCAACATCTTCGGCTCGCTGCTGATGGGGGCGTTCGTCGGCACCATGGCGCGGCTGCTGCCCGGCTGGCAGAACGAGGCCCGGCTGTTCTTTGCCGTCGGCGTGCTCGGCGGCTTCACCACGTTTTCGTCGTTTTCGCTCGATGCCATCGTGCTGGCCGAGCGGGGCAATCTGGCGGCGGCCGGGCTCTACGTCATCGTCTCGGTAGGCGGCGGCCTTTTTGCCCTGTGGCTGGCGCTGCTGCTGATGCGGACGGGGGTTTCGCCATGAGCGGTGTTCGCCTGCAGGCCGTCGCCGGCGACGAGGAGGGAATGCGGCTCGACCGTTGGTTCGGCGTGCACTTCCCGCAGGTGGCCTTCGGCACGCTGCAAAAGCTGATCCGCACCGGCCAGGTCCGGGTCGACAGCGGCCGGGTGAAGACCAGCACCCGCCTTGCCGCCGGGCAATGGGTGCGCGTGCCGCCGGTCGAAATAGCGGTCGCCAAGGCGACGGTGCGGACCAACAATGCCGACGCGGAATATCTGCGCACGCTGATCCTTTACGAAGATGACGACATCTTCGTCTTCAACAAGCCGCACGGGCTCGCCTCCCAGGGCGGCAGCGGCACCAAGCGGCATCTCGATGGCCTGCTGAAGAGCCTCACCAACAAGAAGGGCGAGGCGCCAAGACTGGTGCATCGGCTCGACCGCGACACCTCGGGGTGCCTCGTGGTGGCCAAGTCGCGCGCCGCCGCCGCCTGGTTCGGCGAAGCCTTCAAGACCCGCGCGGCGCGAAAAATCTACTGGGCGGTGGTCGCCGGCAATCCGAACCCCAAGCAGGGCCGCATTTCCTGCTTCCTGCTGAAGCAGCCGAGCATCGATGATGGCGAGCAGATGGTGGTGGTGCCCGACGGCACGCCCGGCGCGCAGCACTCGGTGACCTACTACTCGACCACCGACACCGCCGCGCGGCGCTTCGCCTGGGTGACGCTGAAGCCGATGACCGGCCGCACCCACCAGTTGCGCGTCCACATGGCCAAGCTCGGCACGCCGATCATCGGCGATCCGCGCTATTTCCGCCTCGACAACTGGGATCAACCGGAGGGTCTGGGCGAGGGGCTGCACCTGCATGCGCGGCGCATCGCCCTGCCGCTGCGCTCGGGCAAGCTGCTCGACGTATCGGCGCCGCTGCCCCCGCATATGGTGCAGAGCTTTGCCGCGCTCGGCTTCGATCCCGATCGCTTCGACGTGCAGGATTTCGATCCGGAGGACTGATGCGGCTGATCATCTTCGACATGGACGGCACGCTGATCGACTCGGTCGCCCTGATCGTCGAGACCGTCACGGCGGCGTTCGTCGCCGTCGGCGAACCGGCCCCGGACGAGACGGCGATCCGCTCGATCTCGGGCATTACCGCGCGCGACGCCATGGCGATCCTGGCGCCCGACGCCGCCCCCGCCCGCATCGAGGAACTGACCCGGAGCTACCGCCACCAGTATACGAGCCGCGCCGGCGGCGCCCGCGAACCGCTGTTCCACGGCGCCATGGAGGCCCTGGAGCGCCTCCGCCAGCGCGATGACACCATCCTCGCCGTCGCCACCGGCAAGGGCCTGCAGGGCGCGGTGACGCTGCTCACGGCACACGGCATCCTCGACTGGTTCCATTCGGTCGAAACGCCGACCGACAATCGTGGCAAGCCCGATCCGCAGATGCTGGAGACGGCGATGCGCAAGGCCGGCACCGGCACGGCGGAGACCGTGATGATCGGCGATACCGTGCACGACATGCGGATGGCGCGGGCAGGGGGCGTCGGCGCCATCGGCGTGGCGTGGGGTTACCACGAGACGGTTGATCTCGAGGCGGCGGGTGCCGATATCGTGATCACCCGTTTCGAAGACCTCGACGCGGCGATCGACAAGCTGCTGGGGTAGCACATGCGCGATTTTCTTGAGGATGCCCACCAGCATCGCGACGCCGGCTTCGGTCGCGCCCAGCCCGGCAAACGCGCCGACGAACTGCCGAAGCGCTTTTACAAGGATGTGGGCGTCACCGCTCTCGCCGACGGCTTTGCCGTAACCCTCGACGGCCGCAAGACGCGCACCCCCGGCCGCGTGCCGGTCGTGGTTCCGGTCGAGGCGCTGGCGCGCGACATGGCCGCCGAATGGGCCGCGCAGGGCGATCAGATCGTCGCCGAGACCATGCCGCTGGTACGGCTGGTCAATTCGGCCATCGAAAGTGGCGTCTCGCAACTGCCGGTCTTCCGCGCCGAAGTGGCCAATTTCGCCGCCAATGACCTGCTGCTTTATCGGGCCGAGAGCCCGCAGGCCCTGGTGGCGGAAGAAGAGCTGCTGTGGGACGCCGCGCTGGTCAGGCTGGCGCGCCACTTCGGCATCGCCTTCCAGCCCACCATCGGCATCATGCATCAGGCGCAGCCGGCGCCGACCCTGGCCCGCCTCGCCGAGGTGATCGAGGAGGAGCCGCTGCTGCCGCTTACCGCGCTGGTCTCGATCACCGCGCTGACCGGCTCCGGCCTGCTGGCGATCGGGCTTCGCCATGGGCTCTTTACGCCCGACGAAGTCTGGACTGCGGCGCACGTCGATGAAGCCTACAACATGCGGCTGTGGGGTGCCGTGGATGACGCCGTGCTGCGCCACGACAAGCGTCGCAAGGAATTCGACGCCGCCGTCCGGGTGCTGGAATTGATCGGCCGGCAATAAAGCGTTTCGACGTCGCGGGGGAGGACCAAGATGCAGATCGATCTGGCCGGCAAGAGCGCGATCGTGACCGGTGGTGGTCGCGGTATCGGCCGCGAGATTGCGCGAACCCTGGCCGCCGAGGGTGTCAGCGTGCTGATCGCCGACCTCCGGCAGGACCTGCTCGATGACGCATCGGCGGAATGGCAGCAGCGGGGCTGGCCAGGCGCTCGCCTGCTTGCCGATATTCGCCGCGGTGATAACTGCCGCGCCGTGGCTGCCAGCGCGCTCAGCCAGTTCGGCCGCATCGACATCCTCGTCAACAATGCCGGCGTGGCCGGCGGCGCGCCGGTGGAGCGACTGAGCGAGGCGGTGTGGGACGACAATCTCGACACCAACCTCAAGGGCGTCTTCCTGATGAGCCAGGCGGTGGTGCCGGCCATGAAAGCACAAGGCGCCGGCCGCATCATCTCGGCGTCCTCGTTCGCCGCCATCGTGCCCAGCGTCGGCAGCGCCGCCTATTCGGCGTCAAAATCCGGCGTGGAAAGTCTTACCCGCGTGCTCGCGGGCGAGCTGGGGCCGTTCGGGATCACCGTCAACTGCTACGCGCCGGGCATGATCCCGACCGAGATGAACCACTATGCCGAACGCACGGACGCGCAAAAAGAGGTGCTGCTCGATACCCTGACCGTCCGCCGCTGGGGCAGCCCCACCGACATCGCCAACCTCGTATGCTTCCTGAGCTCTGATCTTGCCGGCTATATCACCGGCACGATGATCGACATCTCCGGCGGCAAATTCGCCACCCAGCAACCCTGGGCTGCGTACCGGGCGGAGCGATAGGGCGGGGCGGATATCGCAACCCCAGTGCCAATGGCAGGACCCCCACCCCATCCCTCCCCGCAAGGGGGAGGGAGACGATGGAGCCGTGAGGCTATCGCCCCTCCCCCTTGAGGGGCTTTGGAGCGACCCGACAGGGCAATTCGCTCCGGTGGAGCGAATTGAGCGGAAAAGGCCACGGCAGTGGCCGGGGTCCGGCAGGGGGTGGGGGTCGGGCCGCGAGCACTGAGTGGGTGGCGGGTACCCCTACCCTTGATCCCTCCCCTCAAGGGGGAGGGAGACGCAGGAGCCCTATTGCTGGGTGCCCAGATAGGCGGTGTACTTGGTGAGCAGGTGGTCGATATAGGCCTTTACCGCCGGATCGTCGGCGTGCTTCGTAACGCTCGCCAGGGCCTTGGTCGCGGCATCGTCGGCTGTCGCCGAGGCGGTCTGGTCGTCCACATACTTCTGCAGCGCTGCAATCGTGTCGGCGGAGGCGCCGTCGGTGGTGAGGTCGCTGACGCTGGTCGATGAGCACGTCAGCCCCAGCCCCGACGTGGCCGTATCGCCGGCGAGGGCCGCGTTGCAGGCGCTGAGCGAGGCGGCTGTCGCCTCATCGAGTTGTTTGGCCGCAAAACTGGCGTCGGCATAGGCCCGGACCCGCCCGACCGCCGATTTGGGGTTGGCGTGGAGCAGGCCCTGGATCGAGGCGTGCGCGGCGTTTCCCGCGCCCGCCAGCGCGGCGATGTTCTGGTTATGCGGCTTGGTCGCGGAATGGCCGCTATTGATTTCCGCCGTGGTCGTCGGGCCGCCATTGCCCTGGTTGCCGGCATGGCTGGAATTGCCATTGCCGGAATTTCCGGAATTCCCGTGATTTCCGGAATTCCCGTGATTGCCATTGTCGGCCATGGCGGCCGAGACCCCCAGCACGACTGGCGAGGCGACTGACCCGGCCATGAGCAACACCGCTGCTGCGCCTAGCGAGGCGAATCTTGCAAATCGAAGCATCGCGGACTCCTTCATGTTATCAAACACCACAGGACGGATCGCGTGAAGGAAACGCGAGCAGGGCAGTCCAAATTTACGTCAAAAAGACGGGCGCTGCCGATTTAGGGGCGCCGCGGCATCGGCCTGCCGGCCGAAATGGACTCGTCTCCGGGGTTCAGGCGCTTGCGGTGGCGCGGTCCAGGTCTGCCGTTGCGCCGATCGGCACGGCGAACAGATCGTACTCGTCGGAGCCGGTTACCACCACCGTCACCTTGTCGCCCGGCTTGATGCCTTCGGCATGATCGACGATCACCTGCCCGTCGATGTCGGGCGCGTCCCACTTGCTGCGGGCAATGGCGCGGCCCTCGGCCGGGCGCACGTCGTCGACCAGCACCTCGATGGTGCGCCCAACCTTTTTCGCCAACTGCCCGGTCGAGACGTTCTGCGCCACTTCCATCAGGGTCGCGAAGCGCTCGTCCTTCACCTCTTCGGGGACGACGCCTTCCAGCGCATTGGCCGGCGCGCCGGTCACCGGCTCGAACTTGAACACCCCGGCACGGTCGATTTCCGCTTCCTCGATCCAGTCGAGCAGCAGGTCGAAATCCTCCTCCGTCTCGCCGGGGAAGCCGACGATGAAGTTGGAGCGGATGGTGAGGTCCGGGCAGATGTCGCGCCATTTGCGGATGCGATCCAGGGTCTTTTCCTGGTTCGCCGGGCGGCGCATTGCCTTGAGCACGCTCGGCGAGGCGTGCTGGAACGGAATATCGAGATAGGGCAGGATCTTGCCCTCGGCCATCAGGGGAATGACGCTGTCGACATGCGGGTAGGGGTAGACGTAGTGGAGGCGCGTCCACACGTCGAGCCTGGCCATTTCCTCGACCAGGTCGTGGAACTTGGCGCGCACGTCGCGGCCGCGATATTTGCTGGTGGCGTATTTCACGTCGACGCCATAGGCGCTGGTGTCCTGCGAGATCACCATGATCTCCTTGACCCCGCCGGCGATCAGCCGCTCCGCCTCGTAGAGCACGCTCGCCACCGGCCGCGACACCAGGTCGCCGCGGATCTGCGGGATGATGCAGAACGAGCAGCGATTGTTGCAACCCTCGGAAATCTTGAGATAAGCGTAGTGATGCGGCGTCAGGTGCAGGCCTTCCGGCGGCACTAAATCGATGAAGGCATTGGGCACCGGCGGCAGGTGTGCGTTCACCGCGTTCACCACCGCTTCGTACTGGTGCGGGCCGGTCACCGCGAGCACGCTCGGATGCGTCTTGCGGATCAGGCCTTCCTCGACCCCCAGGCACCCGGTGACGATCACCTTGCCGTTCTCGGCGACCGCTTCGCCGATCGCATCGAGGCTTTCCTGCTTGGCGCTGTCGAGAAAGCCGCAGGTGTTGACGAGCACGATGTCGGCGCCCTCGTAGTCGCGCGAAAACGCATAGCCCTGCGCGCGGAGCGTGGTCAGGATGCGTTCGGAATCGACAAGGGCCTTGGGGCAGCCGAGGCTGACCAGGCCGATTTTGGGCTGGGCGCCCGCGTTCGCTTGGGTCATGGAGCGGGTCTAATACGCCAAACCGGCCAAAAAGCAATGCGCGCCGGCGGCAGGGGAGGGCTGCCGCTGCCGCGCGCCCGGCCTCAGGTTTTTGGCGGCGTGCGCTTCGCGGTGCGCCGCGGGACGGTGCCGCGGATCGGTGGGTCGATATCGAGGTTGCCGTCCGGGCTGCCGGTGAACGCATCCTCGTCGCCGGTCGAGGTACCGCTGTTGTCGGTATCGGCCAGATCACGGATGGCATCGCCGATGTCTTCGGCGAGGGTGTTGCGGCCGCGGCTGCGATTGACCGCGGCGACGGAGTCGTCATGGCTGCGGAAGAACACCAGGATCGCCTCGCAGACGATACGCAGCGCAACGAACCACAGCGCCCCATAGATCAGTACTTCGAGGACGCCCCACAGGCCCTGGCCGAAATTGAAGGCAAACGAGGCAAACAGATGGTCGACGGCCCAAAGCCCGATGGCCGCCATGCCGAGCCCGTAGAGCAGCGGTACCAGCTTGCCACCGATCAATGCATCGAGCCGGTAGAGGGTCGAGCCGCTCACCAGCTTCCAGAGTTCATCCCAGAACATTGCTCTTCCCCGCGCTTCGGCACCAAGCATGCGGCGGCGCCGGCGTCGTGGCAAGGCCGGGGAGGCGACGGTGGAAAATCTGCCTCAGGCCTTCTGCAACAGGTGGATCGCGTCGGTCAGCGTCGGCGAGGGCCCGCTGCCGGCATAGGCCGTCCGCAGCGTCACGACCAGCGAGCCGGACACGAACAGGGCAATGGCGAGAAATATCGCCGTCAGCCCGACTGACTTGCTCTTCGACATCTTTAGTTCCTCTGGCCGGCCGGTCGAATCAGTTGGCATTTGCACTAAATTTGCGGGCCGTCTGCTGAACGTTATCTGAATGAACAAGTTCCTATTGTGACGTAACCAATGCGGGCGCGCCGATCGTCGGGCCGAACCGCCGCTCAAAAGCGGCGCGCAGCGCCATGTCGACTTCCGCCATGGAGACCACATGGCCAAGGTCTTCGAGGCTGGTCACGCCCTGGTCCGCGATGCCGCACGGCACTATCCCGTCGAAATGGCTGAGATCGGGCGCCACGTTGAGCGAAATGCCGTGAAAGCTCACCCAGCGGCTGACCCGTACGCCGAGCGCGGCGATCTTGTCCTCGCGGCCGCGTCCCTTGTCCGGCCGCGCGACCCACACCCCGATGCGGCCGTCGCGCAACTCGCCGGTGACGTTGAAGGCGGCGAGCGTATCGATCACCCAGCCCTCGAGGCCCTGCACCAGGCACCGGATGTCGCGGCCCCGCTGCCGCAGGTCGAGCATGGTGTAGGCAACCCGCTGGCCCGGCCCGTGATAGGTATATTGCCCGCCGCGGCCCGCCGCGTAGACCGGAAACCGATGCGGATCGAGCAGGTCCGCCGCCACCGCCGAGGTGCCCGCGGTATAGAGCGCGGGATGCTCCAGCAGCCAGATGGCTTCGCTGGCGGTGCCCGCCGCGATCGCCGCGGCGCGGTGCTGCATCGCCTCGAGGGCCACCGGATAGGCGACGGGGGCGTCCGCGATGATCCACTCGACCGGCAGATCGCCGGCGCGCCTGAGCTTTGTTCCGCTATCGCAGGCCGCGGCCGCTGCCGTTAATGCTTCGCTAACCATGTGCCGTCCATCCTCGCCTGCCGGTACTTTCGCCGGCTCGAGGCGAATCCTTCCCCTACTATGAATACGCTGGACAATATTGAAGTCGACATCTCGGTCGAGCTTGGCTCGGCCACGCTGCCGATCCATCATCTGCTGCGCCTCGGGCGCGGCGCCGTCATCGAGCTCGATGCGCTGGAGAAGGACCCGCTGAAGATCTACGCCAACAATACCCTGATCGCCCACGGGCAGGTCCGGGTCGACGATGGGCGGCTGACGGTCGAGGTCACCGAAAAGCTGTTCCGGCGCAGTTGAGCGGCACCATGCGCAACCCCGCTTATATCGCTTGAGCGGCGCGCGGGCATTTGCTACAGGCTCACTCGCTTCGCCCGACTGGCGTGGCCCTACCATGGCGTGCGGTCGTGGCGGAATTGGTAGACGCGCAGCGTTGAGGTCGCTGTGCCGCAAGGCGTGGAAGTTCGAGTCTTCTCGACCGCAC
>Ga0207657_10003526_pt1 | contig 16712 bp, 14 predicted proteins | sample KBSC33metaG_FD_184316 | JGI IMG/M metagenome (GOLD analysis project Ga0207657, IMG submission 184316) | Corn rhizosphere microbial communities from Kellogg Biological Station, Michigan, USA - KBS C3-3 metaG (SPAdes) (version 2) | ecosystem: Host-associated > Plants > Roots > Rhizosphere > Soil ... | reverse complement strand
GGCCAGCCCGCCACCACCACGCTGATGGACTACCTCGCCCCCACCGCGGCCGAGCTGTGCCCGATCGAGATCGTGCACCTCGAGACGCCGTCGGCCTTCAGCGAGACCGGGGCGAAGGGCATGGGCGAGGGCGGCACGATCGGGGCCCCGGCCGCCGTGCTGAACGCGATCAACGACGCGCTGTCCGGCACGGCGGTCAGCTTCGACCAGATCCCGGTGCTGCCGACGGACTTGCACGCGGCGCTGACCAACACGGGGCTAGCCAACACGGGGCTAGCCAACACGGGGCTGGCCGGGACTAGGACCGATGCGCCATGACCGACCGCCACACCATCCGGCTGCGGGTCAACGACCGCGAGCACACGGTGACCGTAGAGGCGCGCCGGACGCTCGCCGACGTGCTCCGGCACGACCTCGGCTACACCGGCACCCACCTGGGCTGCGAGCACGGCATCTGCGGCGCGTGCACGGTGCTGGTCGACGGCGCGCCGGCCCGCTCCTGCCTGATGTTCGGCGTGCAGGCCGACGGCAGCGACGTCACCACGGTGGAAGGCCTGGCCGACGGCGAGCAGCTGTCGGACCTGCAGCAGGCGTTCAGCGACCATCACGCCCTCCAGTGCGGTTTCTGCACGCCCGGCTTCCTGCTGCTGGCGCAGGCGTATCTCGGCGAGCTGAGCGACGCCGAGCCGTCCGAGGCGGAGGTCCGCGAGGTGATCGCGTCGAACCTGTGCCGGTGCACCGGCTACCAGGGGCTGGTCGACGCGGTGCTGGCCACGGCGAAGGCCAGGCGGGCCGCTGGCCCGGATGGAACGGGCCCGCCCGGATCCCCCGGCGGCGATCCGGGGTGAACGCGATCGGCGCGCGGCTGCCGCGCAAGGAAGACCCGCGGATGCTGCGCGGCGCGGGCCGGTTCGCCGACGACTTCTCCGTGCGCGGCCAGGTCTGGGCCCGCGTCGTCCGGTCGCCGGTCGCCCACGGCCTGGTCCGGCGGGTGGATACGTCCGAGGCGAGAAGCTGCCCGGGCGTGGTCGGCGCGGTCACCGCGGCGGACCTGCCCGCCGGGCTAGCGATACCGGTGCGGCTGGCGGTCCAGGACATCGACCTGAGCAGTTTCCTGCAGCCCGTGCTGGCCGCCGACGTGGTGCGGTACGTGGGCGAGCCGGTCGCGGTGGTGCTGGCGGAGGACCCCTACGCCGCCGAAGACGCGGCCGAGCTGGTGGACCTCGACATCGACGAGGCCCCGCCGGTACTCGACGCCCTGACCGCGGCCGGGCCCGGCGCTCCGCAGCTGTTCGGCGCGGGCAACGTCGCGGCCGACTTCACCCTGGGTTTCGGCGACGTCGACGCGGCTTTCGGCCGCGCGGCCACCGTGGTCGAGACGGAGATCGAGATCGGCCGGCACACGGCGGTGCCGCTGGAGCCCCGCGCCCTGCTGGCCGACGTCGACCCGGCGGCCGGCACGCTGTCGATCTACGGGATGACCAAGGTCCCGGTCTTCAACCGGGACGTGCTGGCCGGGCTGCTCGGCATGCCCGAGGACCTGATCCACGTGCACGCCGTCGACGCGGGCGGCGGGTTCGGCGTGCGGGGCGAGTTCTATCCGGAGGACTTCCTGGTGCCCTGGCTCGCGACCCGGCTGCGACGGCCCGTCAAGTGGACCGAGGACCGGGCCGAGCACCTGGTCGCGGTCAACCATTCCCGGCAGCAGCGGCACCGGATCGCGGTGGCGTTCGATCCGGCCGGGAGGATCACCGGGCTGCGCGACGACATCGTGCACGACAACGGCGCCTACTGCCGCACGCACGGCATCGCCGTGCCCGAGCTGACCGTGACCATGCTGCCTGGCCCCTACCGGATCCCGGCCTACTGCGGCCGGATCCGGGTCGTGCTGACCAACAAGACCCCGTGCGGCACCTACCGGGCGCCCGGCCGGTTCGAGGGCACCATGGCCCGCGAGCAGCTCCTCGACGTGGCCGCCGGCCGGCTCGGCCTGGACCGCACCGAACTGCGCCGCCGCAACCTGCTCGGGCCGGGGGAAATGCCGCACACCCGGGCGATGACCGCGCTCGGCACCGAGGTGGTCCTCGACGCCGCCGACTATCCCGCGCTGCTGGCGGCGGCGGAGGCGGAAGCGTGCAGGCTCGGCTATCACGACGAGGTGGCCCGGGGCCGGGACGAGGGCCGGCTGCGCGGCCTGGGCCTGGCCCTGTTCCTGGAGAAGAGCGGGCTGGGCCCGCAGGAGACCGCCGATGTCATCGTCGGCGGGACCGGGGCGGTCAGCGTGTTCTCCGGCGGGACCTCGTTCGGGCAGGGCATCGAGACGGCGATGGCGCAGATCGCGGCCGACGCCCTGGGCGTCAGCCCCGAGGTGGTGCGGGTGGTGAACGGGGACACGGCCCGGATGCCGTTCGGCATGGGATCCTGGGCCTCCCGGACGACGGTGGTCGCGGGCAACGCGGTGCACGCCGCGGCGCTGGCCGTCCGCGACCGCGCCCGGCAGGTCGGCGCCCGGATGCTGGAGGTGGCAAAGGACGACCTGGACGTGCACGACGGCGTGGTCAGCGTGGCGGGTGACCCAGTTGCCTCGGTCACGCTCGCCGAGGTCGCCCGGGCGACGGCGCCGACCAGCCGGTACCTGCGGCCGGGCGAGCCGGCCGGGTTGTCGGCGCGACGGCGGTTCGACGTGTCGCACATGACCTACCCGTACGGCGTGCACATCGCGGTTGTCGAGGTCGACCCGGGTACCGGGCGGGTCCAGGTGCTGCGTTACCTGGTGGCCTACGAGGTCGGCCGGGCCGTCAACCCGACCATGGTCGAGGGCCAGCTGCGGGGCGGGGCGGCGCAGGGCATCGGCGGCGCGCTGCTGGAGGAGCTCTGCTACGACGAATCCGGCCAGCCGACGGCGACCACGTTCATGGACTACCGGATGCCGACGGCGGCCGAGATCCCGCGGATCGACCTCCTGGTCTCGGAGCAGGCCCCGGCCCCGGGCAACCCGCTGGGCGTCCGCGGCGCCGGCGAAGGCGGCATCACCGCCGCCGGGGCGACGCTGGCCAGCGCGGTGCGCGACGCGCTGGGCGGCAGCCAGGACGTCAGCGCGCTGCCGCTGACACCCGGCCGGGTGCGGGCCATGGCGGAAGCGGCGCCGCGGACAGCCAGAACACTCACGACGAACGCGGAAGGCCTGACATGCGACCTGTTTCGATGATCCGCCGGCTACCGGGGAAGCCGGGGCTGCTTACGTCAGCAAGACCGACATGGTGGCGGCGCTGATCCGCGAGCTGATCATTACCGGTGAGCTCACCACGGGTGAGCAGTTGCGCCAGCGCGACCTGGCGCAGCGCTTCCAGGTCAGCCAGACGCCGGTGCGGGAGGCGCTCCGGCGGCTGGAGTCGGAGGGCCTGGTCATCGGCGACAACCACCGCGGGTTCATGGTGGTCGAGGCCGACGAGGGCAGCACCGAGGAGAACTTCCAGATCCGTGCCGCCCTGGAGTCGCTGGGCGCGTCCCTCGCCGCCGACAAGATCGACGAAGCCGGGGTCAAGCGGCTCGAGGAACTCAACGCGCAGATGCAGGCCGCCGGCGAGCAAGAGAACGCGCGCTACGCCGAACTCAACCGGGAATTCCATATGACCGTGTACGAGTACGCGCACAGTCCCCTGCTGATATCCCTGATGCGGCTGCTGTGGGCCTCGCTGCACGGCGGTCCGCGGGTGATGCGCACGCACGCCGAATCGGTGCGCCAGCACGCGGAGATCCTGGACGCGCTGCGGGCCGGGGACGCCGCCGCGGCCGCGTCCCTCACCCACCGGCACATCATGGGCGTCGAGCACCTGCCCGGGCCTGGAGGCCCCTGAGCCGGCCTTCCTGGCGGCGGTCGACCGCGGCGCGTAGCGGCAGCGCGATCCCCGCTCCCTGTCCGCCTCCACCACCGGCATGACCAGCTAGAACGGCCGGTGACCCGAACGGGAAGCCACCTGTGAGCAAATGCTCATATGCTCGACATATGAGCAGCGCAGCGGAGGGGTCAGGCTCGTGAGGACGGAGCAAGATGGCCGGCCGGGCAGCGAGGAACTGCTCCTGCGGGTGGCCTGGTTCTACTACAAGGACGAGCTGACCCAGGATGAGATCGCCAAGCGGCTCTCGGTGTCCCGCGCATCGATCGGCCGGATGCTGGACCGGGCCCGCAAGGTCGGCCTGGTCTCGATCAACCTGAACGCCGACCACCTGAACGCGTTCGAGGTGAGCAGGCAGCTGCGCCGGGTGTTCGGCCTGGCCGAGGCGCTGGTCGTACCGGACGATGCTTCGGGCGAGGGCTCACGACCTGCGCTGAACGCACGGCTGGGCCTGGGCGGCGCCCAGTTCATGAGCACCCACCTGCGGCCGGGCGGGAGCCTCGGCGTGGGCTGGGGGGACACGGTGTCCCGCGTCATCGCCGCGACCAACTTCGGCGCGGTCGGCCCGGTCCGGATGGTGTCGCTGACCGGCGGGGTGGACGCCTACCTGCCGGCCTTCCTGTCGTCCAAGGGCGAGGGCGCCGCCGAGGGCGAGATGACCAGCGCGACGGTCATCCCCACCCCGATCGTGGCGTCCACCCCGGAGCTGGCCGCGGCGCTCAAGGCCGAACCCGCGATCCAGCAGGTACTGGAGCAGGCCTGCGGCGTGGAACAGGCGATCGTCGGGGTCGGCACGCCCACCGCGGACGCCACCATCGTGCAGATGGGCTACCTGGAAGCTCTCGACGTCCGTGAGCTCAGCGACCACCACGTGGTCGGGGACATCCTGGGGCAGTTCTTCGACGCCTCGGGTTCCGTCGTCCGGTTGCCCATTCACGACCGCCGGATCGGCATCGACCTGTCCGACCTGGCCCAGATCCCCAAGGTGGTCGGGGTGGCCGGCGGCCTGCACAAGGTCGAGGCGATCCTCGGCGCGCTGCGCGGCGGGTTCCTCGACGTCCTGGTCACGAACGAACTCGCCGCGCTCCGCCTGCTCGAGCTGGAGCGCGCGGCCGCGTAAGCCCCGCGCCGGAACAATGGCGTGAACGTGGCGTTGTGCACACTCTTTGGTGCACAACGCCACGTTCATACCTTCCCCGGGTGTTAGATCCGCAAGAGTTGATGCTTCTGGGGCGAGGGGCGCCTGGGATGAAGTGCGCTGGCGAGAGCAGGCGCGACCCTTCCTAGCGTGACTCTAGGCCCACATTCCGGACAAAACGCCGAGATGACCTCGCATCCATTTTCAATGAGAGTGGCGTTCTACCGAATCTATTGGGTAGAACGCCACTCTCATTGAATTTCAAAGGCTCATGTGCATGTCACAGGGCGTGCTAGTGGGGGCAGTGCGGCTTGAGGGGTGCGTGGGTCGCGGACAGCGGGGCGCGGGCGGGCATTGCGGGCCGAGGCACAGCGGACGGGGCAGCGCCGGGGCGGGAGAGCACAGGAGCGCGGCAGCGCGGGGGCGCGGGCAGCGCGGGGGCGCGGGCAGCGCGGGGGGCGGGGCAGCGCGGGGGCACGGGGCAGCGCCGGGGCGGGACAGCACAGGGGCGCGGGCAGCGCCGGGGCGCGGGCAGCGCCGGGGCGCGGGGCAGCGCCGGGGCCTCTGAGGGACGGGGCTGACGTGAGGGATCGGGGGGAGGGCTTGCCATGGCTGGCGAACGGGGCAGATACTGCAGCTACGAGCAGATGCGCACGTAATGAGCGAATGCTCTGACCAGGCGAAGGTCGAGATCCGGCGGACCGGGCAGTTGCGAGCAGCCGAGGAGGTATCGGATGGCAAGCGGTAACGGCGCGCGAATCGTGCCGCCGTCGGTGCCCATGACGATCACGCAGATCGGCGCCGGGGAGTTCGTCCTCGAACCGGGCCGCGGGCACGCGATCGACCTCGAGCCGACGACCTACGTCTACCCGTGACCCTGCGCGTCCTGGTGGTCGGCGACCCCTACATGCCGGTGTCCGCCTACGCCTCCGCCCTGGCCAGCCTGGACGGCCGGGTCGAGCTGACCACGGTGCAGATCGACGACGTCACGTGCGCGCCGCCGGTCACCGAGTCCGAACGCGGGCTGCGCGAGTACGTGGGTGACCCGGCCGAGGTGGCCCGCGCCGTGGCCGGGCACGACGTGCTGGTGGTGCACGGCGCGGCGGTCAGCGCCGAGGTGCTCGGCGCGGCCCCGCTACGGCTGGTCTGCTGCGCCCGCGGCGGGCCGGTGAACGTGGACGTGGCGGCCGCGACCGACCTCGGCATCCCGGTGGTGAACACGCCGGGCAAGAACGCCGAGGCGGTCGCCGAGCTGACCATCGCCTTCGCCCTGCTGCTGATCCGGGCGGTGCCGCAGGCCAGCCGGTACCTGCTGGACGGGGGCGGCTTCGCCGAGTCGGTGTTCGAGGGGCGGGAGTTCTTCGGCGCCGAAGCGCCCAGCCTGACCATGGGCCTGGTCGGGCTGGGTCACGTCGGCCGCGAGGTGGCCCGGCGAGCCCGGGCGCTCGGCTTCGCCGTGCTGGGGTACGACCCCGAGCCGCCGGCTCTCCGGGACGAGAGCGACGTCGAGCTGGTGTCGCTCGACACGCTGCTGGCCCGCTCGGACATCGTCTCGCTGCACGCCCGGCTGACCCCGCAGAACCAGCGGATGTTCTCCCGCGACCGGTTCGCCCAGATGCGGCCCGGCGCGTACTTCATCAACACGGCGCGCGAGTCGCTGGTGGACGAGCGGGCCCTGCGCCAGGCACTGGAACAGGGCCGCCTCGGCGGCGCGGCGCTGGACGTGCTGGAGCGGACGGCGGACCGGCATCCGCTGCTGACGATGCCGAACGTCTTCGTCACCCCGCACATCGGCGGGGCCACCGCCGAGACCCTCGCCCGGGGCGCGCAGCGGGCGGTCACCGCGGTGGCCGAGCTGCTGGCCGGGCGGGTGCCCGCCAACGTGGTGAACCCGGCGGCCCTGCAAGCCCAGGTCATACATTGAAGCGCGGCCGGATGAGCGGACCGTACCTGCTGGCCATCGACGCGGGCACCGGTAGCTGCCGGGCCGTGCTGTTCACCGAGACCGGCGAGCAGGCCGGCGTGGGGCAACGCGAGTGGACCCACCACGAGCCGCCCGGCGTGCCCGGCGGCCAGGACTTCGACGTCGTGGCGGGCTGGCAGGCCATCGCCGCCTGCGTCCGGGACGCGCTGCGCTCGGCCAACAACGGGGCGGGCGCGGCCGGGGCCGACGTGGCGGCCGTCGCGGCGACAAGCATGCGCGAGGGCATGGTCCTGTACGACGCGGGCGGACGCGAGATCTTCGCCTGCCCCAACGTGGACAGCCGGGCCTTTGCCGAGGCCGAAGACCTCATCCGCGAGGGCGCCGCGGAGAAGATCTACGCCGAGGCCGGCGACTGGGTGTCCATCACCTCCCCGGCCCGGCTGCGCTGGCTGGCCCGGCACCGGCCGGACATCCTGGCCGCGACCGCCAGCCTGGGCATGCTCAGCGACTGGATCGTGTACCGGCTGACCGGCGAGCACGTGACCGAGCCCTCCTGCGGGTCCAGCTCGGGCATGTTCTCGCTGGCCGGCCGGCGCTGGTCGCAGACCATCCCGGCGCTGAGCGGCCTGCCCGCGGGGGTCTTGCCGCCGGTGGTGGACCCCGGCACGGTGGTGGGCGAGGTCAGCGCGGCGGCGGCCGAGGTGACCGGGCTGCGCCCGGGTACGCCGGTGGCCGCGGGCGGCGGTGACACCCAGCTCGGCCTGCTCGGCGCGGGCGCCCAACGGGACGAGTACACCGTGGTCGCCGGGACGTTCTGGCAGAACACGGTGCTGCTCGCCGAGCCGCTCATCGACCCGCGGATCCGGCTGCGGACGCTGTGCCACGTGATGCCGGGCGAGTGGATGCTCGAGGGCATCGGCTTCTACTGCGGGATGAGCATGCGCTGGTTCCGGGACGCGTTCTGCGACGCCGAGGTCGCCCTGGCCCGGGCCCGGGGCGTCGACCCCTACGTGGTGATGGAGGAGATCGCGGCCGCGGTGCCGGCCGGTTCCGGCGGCGTGATCGCGATCTTGTCCAACCTGATGAACGCCAGGCGCTGGGCGCACGCCAGCCCGTCGTTCCTCCAGTTCGACCTGGGCGACCCGGCGGCTTCCGGCCGCGGCGCCTGCGTCCGGGCGATCGAGGAAGCCGCCGCCTACGTGGCCCGCGGGCACCGGGACATCATCACCGAGCTGACCGGCCTGACGTTCGGCGAGGTCATCTTCACCGGCGGAGCGGGCCGCGGCCGGCTCTGGCCGCAGGTCATGGCCGACGTGCTCGGGGTGCCCGTGCACATCCCGGCCGTCACCGAGAGCAGCGCCCTGGGCGCGGCCATCTGCGCCGGCGCCGGCGCCGGCGTCTACTCGGACCTGCTCGAGCTGCGCCCGGGCCTGCGCCGCCGGACGGCCACCTTCGAGCCGGACCAGGCCGCCACGGCGGCGTACGACGAGCAGTACGCCGCCTGGCGCGAGATCTACCGGCGGATGCTCGAGATCACCGACGACGGCCTGCTCAACCCGCTCTGGCGGGCGGCGGGCGCCTAGGGGGAAGCGATGCCAGACAGCGAAGACCGCATCGAGGGCGCCCGGTTCGCTCCGTCGGTGCCCGCCCGGCACGAGCCCTTCCCGCTCAAGGGCTGCGGGGCGCTCGACTGGGGCATGCAGAGCAGGCTGGCCCGCATCTTCCGGCCGGACACCAGGCGCACCGTCATGCTCGCCATCGACCACGGCTATTTCCAGGGCCCGACCACCGGCCTGGAACGGGTGGACCTTTCTATCCTGCCGCTGCTGCCCTACGCGGACGCGCTGATGACGACACGGGGCATGGTCCGCTCGACCGTCCCGCCCGCCTCGCGGGTCCCGATCGTGCTGCGCGCCAGCGGCGGGCCGAGCGTGCTGCGGGAACTGTCCGACGAGCGGCTCGCGGTCGGCATGGAGGACGCGGCCAGGATCAACGCGGCCGCCGTGGCAGTGCAGGTGTTCATCGGCGGTGAGCACGAGACCCAGTCCGTTCGGAACATGACCCGGCTGGTCGACGCCGGGCAGCGGTACGGCATCCCGGTACTCGCCGTCACCGCGGTCGGCAAGGAGCTGACCAGGGACGCCCGCTACCTGCGGCTGGCCACCAGGATCTGCGCCGAGCTCGGCGCCCACTTCGTCAAGACCTACTACTGCGAGGAAGACTTCGACACGGTCGCGTCGGCGTGCCCGGTCCCGCTGGTCATGGCCGGCGGCAAGAAGCTGCCGGAGCGCGACGCGCTCGTCATGGCGTACCACGCGATCGAAAACGGCGCGGCCGGCGTGGACATGGGCCGCAACATCTTCCAGAGCGACACCCCCCAGGCGATGATCCGCGCGGTCGGGGCGGTCGTCCACGAATCCGTGAAGCCCGCGGACGCCTACGAGCAATACCTGCGCCAGCCAGCTCCGGCTGGGTGAGGAGGCGGCTTCATCGTGACCGCGGGGCTGGAGATGAGCAGGGATGATCTGCGGCGGCCACTGCCGCTGCCCTACCACCCGCTCTACCGGTTCTACGAGGGCGGCGCGCTGACCAGGCAGTTCCGCGGCCTGCCCGAACGTCCCGACGACTGGTGGTCCGAAGACTGGGTGGGCTCGTGCACCTGCGCGGGCAACCCGGACCCGGACGGCCGCGTCCAGGGCCTGAGCACGGTGGATCTGCCGTCCGGCCAGGTCACGCTCAAGAGCCTGGCCGAGGCGTGGCCCGAGGAGATGGGAGACGCCAGCGTGCTGGTCAAGCTGCTCTCCCCGTCCGGCCCGGTGCCGCTGCACGCGCACCCGACGCGGGCCTGGGCCCGGCGGCACCTCGGGTCGCCGTTCGGCAAGACCGAGGCGTGGATCTTGCTGGACACGCCCGGCGACGGCACCGAACCCGCCTACGCCGGGATCGGCTTCCAGCCGGGCGTCACCCGGGAGTGGTTCGCCGGCGCGGTGCGCCGGCACGACAACGCGGCGCTGCGCGCCAGCCTGCACCGCACCGAGGTGCACCCGGGCGAGGTGTACGTCGCGCACGCGGGCGTGCCGCACTACCTCGGGCCGCGGCTGTCGTTCATCGAGGTCCAGGAGCCGAGCGACCACATCGTGATCCCGGAGACGTCCGGCGAGGACGACCCGGGGGCGACCATGGGCCTGGGCTGGGACCTGGCCCTGGACATGATCGACTACGGTACGGCCGACGCCGCGAGCACGCTCGCCCGCGCCCGCCAGCAGCCGCGGGTGCTGCGGACCAGCCGCGGCTCGCGCGAGGTGCGGCTGTTCGCCGGCGACGTCACGGAGTTCTTCGACGCCACCGTGCTCGAGGTGGCGGACGAGATCGAGGTCGCCGACGGCCGCTTCTCGATCGCGATCGTCACCGCCGGCGACGGGTGGGCCGAGGGTGATTTCGACCGCCAGCCGCTCCGCAAGGGCCAGACGTTCGCCTGGCCAGCCAGCCTGTCCCTGCGCCTATGCGCCGGGCGGGCACCGCTCCGGGTGGTCCGCTGTCTGGGCCCGGCGGCGAGGTAACCGATGAGGTAACACCGTGAGCGCATCGCGGTGCCGCCACGCCAGCCGCAGCACGGCGGCGCCCGCCGCCTGCACCGGATCGCCGGTCACGACGCGGTCGATGACGTGCGCGGCGAACTCCCGCGCCGCGAGCACGCTGCCCTCGTCGTTGCCGCGCGGGTCCAGCCTGAACAGCTCGTCGAACACCCGGCTGTCGATCACCGCCACGGTGAGCAGGTCGGTGGCGTAGGTCAGCGGGTCGACGCCGAGGCCCAGGCACCACACCCGGATCTGGCCCCGGTCCAGCGCGGCGGCCATGTGCCGGGCGAACGGCCAGGACTGGTAGTCCACCGGCCCCGCCCCGTACTCTTCCGGGGTCCCGCGGAGTTCCTCGTCGAACTCGCGGAGCATGCACCGCCACAGCGAGAAGTCCTCCCGCTCGTGCCAGGAGGCCTCGCCGGACGGCTGGAACACGCCGACCGGGATCACCTGGTACATCCCGCCCGCGTGGCCCACCTTGGCCGGGTCCCGCCAGTGCATGAGGAACGACGCCCGCCCGGTGGCCGCGTCGAACCGGAGCGTCAGCGTGGTGATGGCCAGGTTGGCCGGGCGGCGGGTCAGGTCGCACGGGTCCGCGATCCGGGCGCGCGGGTCAGCCGGGGGCTGACCGAGCCGGGCGGCGGCGTACTCGTGCGCGGCCGCCTCGCCGGTGTCCACGCCGTCGAAGTAGCGGCCGCGGGTGAACGCGAGCCGGGGCTTGGTGAGGTCGGCCTCGGTCAGCCGGTAGGTGGGACGGTTCTCGAACACGGCCGGCGCGGCCAGGTCCCGCAGCGCGTCCGAGTAGCTGCGGTAGCGGGTCCCGTCCGGCCGCTCGGGCAGCGCCGATGTAGTCAGCGGCGCCCCGGCCGGGGCGGGCAGGGGGGCGGCCGACGGGAAGAACTCGAGCTCGATGTCGTGCAGCGGGACGGGCTCGGATGGCTGCCACTGCGGGGCGGCGAGCAGCGGGGTGCCGGCCATCCTGCGCTCGGCCGGATACGCCCCGGCCGCGTCGACCGCCAGGGCATGACGATGTACCTGCAGGTACGAGCGCACCCGCAGCCACTCGGCCTGGCTGGCGGTCAGGGTCATCCCGACCCCGTTCTGGGCGCCGGGATGTGGTCGTCGGCCCAGAAGCTGATCAGCTCGTCCTCGGTCAGCGACCGCGGCGGCACGCCGCGCAGGGTACGGCCGGTGGTCAGGCTCCAGTTGGTAATGAGCACCCGGGCGAGCAATTCGTCCTCCTTAAAAGCGAGCGGAGTCACAGCCGCAGCCGGCGGGACAGGTCCGAGGCGAGCATTCCTTCCGGGTCGAGCCCGGCCCGCAGCTTGCGGAACTCCTCGAGCCGCGGGTACATCTCCGCCAGCGTGCCGGGCGGCACGCGGGAGTCCTTGGCCAGGTAGACCCGGCCGCCCGCGTCGACGACCAGCCGGTCGAGCGCGGCCAGCAGGCCGTCCAGCCCGGCAGTGCGGGCGGGTACGTCGAGCGCGAGCGTCCAGCCGGGCGCCGGGAACGAGAGCAGCCCGGGGTCGCCCTCGCCGAACCGCTTGAGCACGGTCACGAAGGAGGCGGCGCGAGCCCGGCTGACCAGCTCGAAGGAACGGCGCACCGCGGCCTCCTGGCCGAACGGCACCACGTACTGGTACTGCCGGAAGCCGCCGGGCCCGTAGACGCGATTCCAGTTCCTGATCGCGTCCAGCGGGTGGAAGAACGCGCCGATGGTCTGCAGCTCGCCCTGCCGGGAGCGGGGCGCGCGGCGGTAGTAGGCCTCGTTGGCCAGCGCCACCGAGTACCGGTTGATCAGGCCGGGCGGCACCCGGGGCGGCACGCCGAGCCGGGCGCCGGGCCGGAACGCGAACGGGTCGGCCCGTTCCGCGGCCGGCAGGTCGGCGGGCTCGGCGAAGTCGCCGCTGGTGACCACGGACCGGCCCAGCCTGGCGCCCCGGGCCAGGCTGTCCGACCAGGCCACCGTGTAGCCGAAGGACGTGTCGTGCTCGGCCAGGACGGCCATCGTCTCGTCGATGTCGGCGGTGCGCACGGTGTCCACCCTGACCCGTGCGGTGGCCACCCGCTTGAGCTGGATCACGGCCCGCACGATGAGCCCGGTCAGGCCCATGCCGCCCGTGGTGGCCCAGAACAGCTCGGGATCGGACCGTTCGGTCACCGTGCGGAGCTCGCCGCCGGGCAGGACGATGTCGGCCGACCGCACGTGCCGGGCGAAGCTGCCGGCCACGTGGTGGTTCTTGCCGTGCACGTCGGCCGCGATGGCGCCGCCGACCGTCACCTGCCGGGTGCCCGGGGACACCGGCACGAACCAGCCGGCCGGCAGGCCCGCCACCATGAGCTGCTCCAGGCTGACGCCGGCCTCGCAGGTCGCCAGGCCGGTGTCCGGGTCCAGGTCGAGGATCCGGTTCAGCCGGGCGGTGGAGATCACCACGCCGCCGTCGCACTGCGCGGCGTTGTTGTAGCTGCGGCCGAGCCCGCGGGCGATCATGCCGCGGCCGCCTCCGGAGGTCTCCAGCAGCCGGGCCGCGCCGGCCACGGTGGCCGGCGCGGCCAGCTCGGCCCTTGACGGCGAAATCCGGCCCCAGCCGGTGAGGCTCACGGTGCGGGTTGCCATAGTGTCCGAATGGTAGCCGTAGGCCTGAAGCGGCCGCCCAAGACCCGGAGCCGATAATGCGCAGGATCGCCGCCACGCTGGCCGGCCTGCTCGCCGTGGCCGCCTGTAGCTCGCCGGCCGCCGTGCGGTCAACCACGGTGCCGTCCGGACCGTCCCCGTCGCGGCCGCCGGGCAGCACGGCGACCATCCGCGCTACCGCGTCCCCCGTGGCCCGGCCCCGGCCGGCCCCGCCGCGGGTGACGGTGACCCGGATGCGGACCCCGGACGGTTCGGTGATGACCGTCGCGACCTTCAGCGGCCCGCTGACGTACGTCCTGCACGACGGCAGCGTGGACCCCGGCCCGGCGGCAGGCCGGGTCAAGGCCGGACCCGCGGTGCGCGGCACCGAGCGCAGGCAACTGCTGGCCGCGTTCAACGGCGGATTCAAGCTGTCCCAGGGCGTGGGCGGCTATGAGCAGGAGGGCCACGTGGCCGCCGCGCTGCGGCGGGGCCTGACCAGCCTGGTGATCGACCGCTCGGGGCGGGCCAGGATTGGGATCTGGGGCCACGGCGTGCCCGCGCCGGGCGAGGCGGTGTACAGCGTCCGGCAGAACCTGCCGCCGCTGGTCCTGCACGGCAAGCCCACCGCGGCGGCGGCCGACTGGGGCCTGTGGGGGGCCACGCTCGGCGGCGGTGAGTACGTCGCCCGCAGTGCGCTCGGCCAGGACGCGGCCGGCCACCTGGTGTACGCCGCGAGCATGTCCGCGACCCCGGCCGACCTGGCGAGCGTGCTGGCCTATGCGGGCGCCCAGATCGCGATGGAGCTCGACATCAACCCCGAGTGGGTGCAGCTCGACGTGGCCCGCCGGCCCGGCGGGCCGCTGCGCGCCGCGATCCGCGGCCAGAGTCGGCCGGCGAATCAGTTCCTGCTCGGCTGGGCCAGGGACTTCATCGCCGTGCTGGCCCCGGCCGGCGCGGGAGGGTAAGACCCGGCCCGTTCGGGATATTTGGGGGCCGAACGGGCCGGGCTCACCTGCCTGCTACCGGCCTGGAGGCAATCCTGGGTTCAGACCGGGGCGACCGCGCGGTCGGCGGTCTCCATGTCCTTGTAGAAGCGGCGGTGCACCCGGAGCTTCTCGTTCCCGGCCGGGACTTGGTGCCAGACGCCGGAGCCCGGGCCGAGCCGGGTCGACCTGGGCAGCTCGGTCACCACGCCGCGGGCCGTCTTCATGCTGGACTTCCCGGCGTCGAGCACCACGATGCGGTTCGGCGTGACGGCCAGGATCCGGTAGTGGTTCAGCCCCAGGAAGACAAAGATGCCGGTCAGCCCGGCGAGCCACTGGCTCGCCGTCTGCGCGCCGATCACGGCCTGGATCGGCTCACCGGGCCGCAGGTACTGGGCGGCGGATTCGCGCATGGAGTCGCGCAGGGCCACGAGAATCACCTCAAAAGTGTCGTTAGCTTTCATGCGTGCGGCGGTCCATCCCGTGCCGCTGCGTTCCACTCCGGGGCGCCGGGCCCACCCGGCGGCCGAGGTCAGCCGGGCCAGTAGGAGCAGCGGACGCCGGTGTGCACGGTCTGGCGCAGGTGCTCGCCGATGACGCCGTCGGCTTCGGTAATCCGGGCCAGTGCCCGGCGGATGGCCTTGCCCACCGCGACCCGGGCGCGCTCGGGCTGGTCGGGGAAGGCCCTGGTCCGGCCGCCGAACCCGGCCGCGCTGGAGAGCTGGGCGACTAGCCAGTCGCGTTCGGCCCTGGCCTGGCGGGTCCGGTCGGGTTCCAGCTCGTCGATCTCGGTATCCAGCCGCCTGAGCCGGCTCCGGTACTCGGCGATCGCTTCCGGGTCAAGGACGCGCTGCGCCGCCCCGGCCTCGCCGCTCGTCCCGGTCAGCCCGGCCAGGCCCGCGACCAGGTCGGCCGCCTGGATCTCCTGGCGCGGGTTGGCGATCAGCACCGCCAGGTGGACCATGCCGATGCTGTCCTCCACCAGGACGCCGCGGCCGCGCAGGGTCAGCCGCCACTTGCGGCCGACCCGCTGGATTTCGGCCACGGCCGGGGCCGGGGCCGGGGTTGCCGCCGGGTAGTCGGGCACCGGCAGGCCCGCCGAGGCCGCCTCGGTCGTGGCCGCGTCAAGCTCGCGGTGCGCCGCGTCGGCGTCCCCGGGCGAGCCGCGCAGCACATGCGCCTGGGCCAGCCGCTGCCGGGACGCCACCAGCGCGGGCCAGTGCGCCAGGGCGAGGTTGTGCTGGACGGCCGCGGTCAGGTGCTCGATGGCCAGGTCGAGCTGCCGGGAGGTGAGGGCGGCCACGCCGAGGGCGTGCTGCACCGAGCCGAAGCAGGTGATGCCGAGGCTGCCGATCATCGGCAGGTGCGCGTGCGGGCGGAGCAGCTCGTAGGCCCGGGCCGCCACGTCGGGCTCCTCGAGCAGGTACGCGGCCTCCACCACGCCGTTCATCGTGACCAGCCAGCTGCTCGACCTGGGCAGCGCGGCCAGGTCGCTGCCGCACAGCGCCGCCAGCGCGCTGGCGGCCCTGGGCCGGTCCCCGCTCAGCGCCGCGGCGACGGCCAGCGCGGCGACCGCGGAGTTGTCCACCGCGGACAGCACCGGGGAGTGCACCCGGTCGTCCAGCATCGGCAGCAGCTCGGTCAGCCGCCCCTGGTACCAGCGGATCGTCACCAGCTGGGCGGCGGACCACCAGGCGTGATCGGCGTCGCCCGCCGCCGCGCCGCGGCTGGCGCAGACCGCGGCCAGCGCCTCGGCGTCGGCGAACCGGCCCGCCCTGATGGCCAGCATCACGTCGATCGCGCTGGCCACGAAGCCGACGGCGAGGTGGTCGTGCTGGGCCAGGTGGTCCTTCAGCTCGCCGAGCAGCCGCCCGGCGTGCGGGTCGCCCGCGCAGTACGCGTCGGCCGTCTGCCAGAGCAGGCCCATCAGCAGGTCGCTGTGCCGCTCGGTGCGGAAGCTCGCCTTGGTCAGCTCGACGGCCAGCTCGCGGCGCGCGCTGACGTGCTCGGGGCCGAGCAGGCAGTGGTGGGCGATGCGGAGGGCCTCGGCGAGGAGTTCGGGATCCCCGGCGGCGCGCACCTCGTCCAGCGCGGCCAGCACGGCGGCGTGCGTGCCGCGGGCGTAGTCCGCCTCCCCCGCCAGCCGGGTGCGGACCCGCAGGGCCAGGGCCGACCGGGGGTCGAGCAGCGCGAGCACGTGCTGCAGCCGCGCCTCGAGCAGCACGGTGCTGGTGACGGTGCGGCGCTCGGCCACCCACAGGCCGGCCAGGCCCAGCGCGGCCAGCGCCATCGACTCCGCGTCGCCGGCGCGTTCGGCCAGCCGGTAGGCGCGCTCGAAGCTGTCCCGGCTAGCCTGCAGGTCGCCGGCCTCGTGCTGGGCGCGGATCCCGTCCGCGAGCGCGCCCTTGAGCTCGTCCGGGGGGACCAGTTCCAGGCGCCGAGAAGGCATCGTCCCGCCTGCCTCGCCCGTCATAGGGCCAATGTATTCGGGGCGGCTCGGCACCGTCGAGGCTATAACGGATGCCAGGTGACGGCGGTGTCGGCCCACGGGAGCGCCGGTCGCCGGGCTGTGTCAG
>Ga0207657_10003524_pt1 | contig 16714 bp, 19 predicted proteins | sample KBSC33metaG_FD_184316 | JGI IMG/M metagenome (GOLD analysis project Ga0207657, IMG submission 184316) | Corn rhizosphere microbial communities from Kellogg Biological Station, Michigan, USA - KBS C3-3 metaG (SPAdes) (version 2) | ecosystem: Host-associated > Plants > Roots > Rhizosphere > Soil ... | reverse complement strand
GGAGCGGGCCGGGCAGCCGGTGAAGGTGTGGGCGCACATCTGCCTGGCGGACCTGCTCCGGCTGGACGGCAGCTCCGCGCTGCAGGAGGAATGGACCGCGCAGGTGCGGGCCCGGTGGGCCGCGCACCGCGCCGCCGCCTCGGAAACCGGCGCGAACGACGGCGCGTGGCTGGACGGCGACGCCGCCGAGGGCATCGCGTGTGACGCGGCGATGGCCCCGATCGTCACGGGGGACGTGAACGTGGACGCGCTGGGGGACCTGGTCCGGCTGTGCGTGGAACTGGACGCCCGGCAGCGGGACGGGGCGCGGGACGCGGCCTGGGCCGCGCTCGAGCAGGCGGTCATCGGCAAGGCCGTGGACCTGCTGTCCGGCCCGGGCGGGCTCGCGTCGTTCCTGCGGCGCCGGCAGCTGGGCGCGCGGCTGGCCGGGCCGAGCCTGCCTTTGGACATCGGGTACGCCGAGACGGTCCCGGCGGGGATCCGCAACGCGGTGCTGCTGCGGGATAAGCACTGCCAGTGGGCGGGCCGGTGCGACCAGCCCGCCGGGGCCTGCCAGGTCCACCACACCCGGCACAAGGCCGACGGCGGCCCCACCAGCGTCAGGGACTGCGTGCTTTTGTGCTGGTTCCATCACCAGGTCGCGATCCACCGCTGGGGCTGGACCCTGATCGTCAACCCCGACGGGACGACCACCGCCTGGAACAAGGACAAGACCAAGATCCTGCACAGCCACGGACCCCCGGTCCGGCCCGGGTAGCATCCCGGGGCACCTTGCGCCCCAGGCCTAGGCAAGGAACACGAGGCAAGCTCGAACAGCTGCCACTCTCCGCCGCGGCGGCCCGTACAGGAAACCGCGGCTCCGCTACCAGAGGCCGAGGAGGGTACCGAGGGAACGGGCGGCCTGGCCGCCTTCTTCCTCGGCGATCCGCAGGGCGGTGGGAACATCCAGGTCGCGGGCGAGCGCCGCGCGCATTGCGGCCACCGCGGGACCGCCGTCGCCGGCGACGTCACGCTCCGCCCGTCCGGCCGCCCCGTGCAGGCGCTCGAGCCTGGCGGCCGCCGCGTCCAGGCCCGCCGGGCTGAAGTCCCAGTCCTCGCCCCAGCGGCGATCAAGGATCAGGAGCCGGACAGCGGCCGCGGAATACTCCTTGAGCAGGTCGCTGACCAGGACGAGGTTGCCCGCTGACTTGGCCATCTTGGCTCCCGCCACGCGGACCACGCCCGCGTTAAGCCGGGACCGGGCAAACGGCGTAACCCCGGTGAACGCCTCGGCCAGGGCCGCCTGATAGGCGTGGTGCGGGAAATTCAGGTCGCCTCCTCCGGCTTGCACGTCGACCGCCGGGCCGAACGCGTGCAGCGCCATCGCCGCGCATTCGGCGTGCCAGCCCGGCCGGCCGGTACCCCACGGGCTGGCCCAGCCGGGCTCCCCGCTCTTGGACGCCCGCCACACAGCCACGTCGAACGGGTCGTCCTTGGCCGGGTCGGCCGGGTCGTCCCCGTATTCGGCGGCCAGCCGCAGCGCCAGCTCACGATCTGGCACGGCCGCATGAGCGGCGGCGGCACCGCGGAACCAGACCTGGCCGTCCCGTTCGTACGCGACCCCGCGGTCGAGCAGCCCCGCCGCCAGCGCGATCACCTGTCCGATGTAGGCGTGCGCCCGCGGCTGCAGGGCCGGCTGGCCGACGCCGAGCGCGGCCATGTCCCGGTCGAAATAGAACTGCTGGATGGCGGCGAACCTGTCGTAGGGCGAGCCGGCCCGGTCGGCGGCGGCGAGCAGCACGTCGTCTACGTCGGTCACGTTCCGGCAGATGATCACCTCGGCGCCGCCATCGCGCAGGACCCGCGCCAGGGTATCGACCCAGACGAAGGCCGCGGCGTGACCGACATGGGTCACGTCGTAGGGGGTGATCCCGCAGGCGTAGACGCGCGCCCGGCCGACCAGGGGCAAGGTGGTGCCGCCCAGCGTCATCGGGCCGGGCAGGCCAGCGGCCTCCATCTGATCCATCAAGCACCTCCCGCAGTAAGCACTGCCGGGAGCCACGCTATGGCATCAGCCGCCGCCAGACGTCAGCGGGCGCGGCCGCCGCAATAACAGAGCAGCAGCCGCGCCCGTGGCCTGACGCCGTACGGCTAGAGGCTGACCTCCACCTTGGTCACCTGGCCGTGGTCCGCCTGCACCGGCTGCTCGGCGCGCAGCCCGTTGGGCGCGAGAACGCGCAGCGTCCACGACCCGGGCGCGGCGAAGAACCTGAACCCGCCGTCGTCTCCCAGCGGGACCTCGGCCACGAACTCGTCGCCGCTACCCAGCAGCCGCGCGTACCCGGTCGAGACCGGCGCGCCCTCGCGGGTGACGTGGCCTTCCACGACGGCCTGGGTACCGGTAGCCGCGCTGACGCTGACGCCGCCCGCGGGCGCGCCGCACCCGTTGGCGGTCACGGTGCTAGCCGGATTCGCTTCGCTCATCGTGCCTCACCCAGCTCGATCGGGACGCCGACCAGCGAGCCGTACTCGGTCCAGGAGCCGTCGTAGTTCTTGACGTTGGGCTGGCCGAGCAACTCGTGCAGGACGAACCAGGTGTGCGCGGACCGCTCGCCGATCCGGCAGTAGGCGATGGTGTCGCGGCCGAAGTCCAGGCCCGCCTCGCCGGCGTACAGCGAGCGAAGCTCGTCGTCGGAGCGGAACGTGCCATCCTCGTTGGCGGCCTTGGACCAGGGCACGTTGCGTGCGGTCGGGATGTGCCCGGCCCGCTGCGCCTGCTCCTGCGGCAGGTGGGCCGGCGCCAGCAGCCGGCCGGTGAACTCGTCGGGTGACCGGACGTCGACCAGGTTGCGCTTGCCGATGGCGGCTATCACCTCGTCGCGCAGGGCGCGCAGCGACGCGTCCTGCTCGCGGGCGGTATAGCTGGTCCGCGGCCGCTCGGGCACGTCCCTGGTCAGCTCGCGCGAGTCGAGTTCCCACTTCTTCCTGCCGCCGTCGAGCAGCAGCACCTTGTCGTGCCCGTACAGCCTGAAGTACCAGTAGGCGTACGCGGCGAACCAGTTGTTGTTGCCGCCGTAGAGCAGCACCGTGTCGTCGTTCGAGATGCCCCGCTCGGACAGCAGGTTCTCGAAGCCCGTCTTGTCCACGAAGTCACGCCGGACCGGATCCTGCAGGTCCTTCTTCCAGTCGATCTTGATCGCGTTCGGGATATGGCCCTTGTCGTAGGCGCTGGTGTCCTCGTCCACCTCGACGATGACGACATCGGGATCGCCAATGTGGGCCTCCGCCCAGTCGGCGTCCACGAGGACGTCGGATCGGCTCATGGTGAGTATTCCTCCTTCTCCGGTCGCGCTCTAGGCGGACGGCCGGACCCTTAGATTCCGCTGGATGAACAGGTAAACATGGCAGCCCAGGCACAGATCGAAGGCTGCGTTCAGGAACGCCGCGGCCAGCGCGAGGGCGGTGACGACCAGCCCGGCCGTGGTGGCGCCCGCGGCCAGGCAGATGAGCCCGACGCCGGCGATGACCAGCCCCATCGCCTGGGCGAACCGCGGCGGAGCCTCGGCCTCGGTCCGCGCGGGCGGTCCCAGCCTCGGCCTGATCAGGTACCGGTAGACCAGGCCGTAGGGCGCGTACCGGAGCCCGGCCAGCGCACCCACCGCGAACACGGCCACCTGCGCGGCGAGCAGCCAGGCGCTGCCGGTGATCAGCACCACCGCGAGCACGATCGTGGTGATGACCGCGCTGAATCTCGGACCACGCGGGTCGATTTCCATGCCTGAACTCCTGCCACCAAACGGCTTTCCTGGTTGAGTTACCGCCCTGAGCTCACGGGCAGGGCGCCGGAGTCAGCACAACACGGCGCCGGGAAGCCCGGGCTATCAGGACAGCGCGGCCCGTGGACAAATCGCGGTGGCGACGTGGCAGAAATCGACGGCACGCCGCTTGGTCAGCATCTGCGCGGTCGGGGAGGTCACGAATCCGATGCTATGCGGGCTCAGCAAGGCTGTCACGGTCACTCCGCCTCCGCCCTGGTCCCGGACGAGGCGGGCCGGGTCACGCTGCCCAGCGCGGCGATCACGTCGGCCTTACGAGGCACGCCCACGGCGCGGGTGGCGACGGCACCGTCCGGGCCGAGCACGAGCACGGTGGGGGTGCTGTTGATCCGCAGCCGCCGGACGAGGTCCAGCCGCTCGGCCGCGTCGACCTCGACGTGGCTCACGCCGTCCACCATGCCCGCCACCTGTCCCAGGATCTGGCGGGTGGGCCGGCACGGGGCGCAGAACTCGGTCGAGAACTGGACCAGCGTGGCCTGCTGGCCGAGCGGGCCGCCGAGATCGTCCTCGGTCAGCACGTCGGCCCGCGTACCGGCGGCCAGGGACCGCCCGGCGCGGAACCGGCCGGCCCGGCGGCGCAGCACCAGACCGAGCACCGAGGCGGCCGCGAGAGCCGCGGCGAGCGCGATCAGCCCGCCGGTCACGCCCATGCCCCAATCACGCGAATAAACAGCGCCCGCGCGGCGTCATCCATTCCCGGCTCAGGTCGGCGTGGCTGTCAGCAAGACCTTGTGGTCCGCGGTGATCTGGAATTTGCTGATCGGCTGCGCGGAAGCCGCCATCGAGCCGGAGTACCAGACGTTGCCCTCGTCCTTGGCCGTCGTCCAGGCTGCCACCTGAGTCCGCGTCCCGTCGGGGTGGACGACCCACAGCTGGCAGGTGGTCCCGACCGGGATCTTGTCCACCAGGACCTCGAACGCGTCGCCCCACAGTTCGTGCGAGTAGGCCACGGACGCACTCACCCCGCCGCTGCCCGTCGCCTCGACAGTCTCCCAGTTCGTGCCGGCGGGCGAGACCGGGACCGGGACGGTCCGCGTGGTCGTGATCGAGCTCAGCCCGCCGAACAGGCCCCCGGCGATGGCCACCACGGCCGCGGCCGTGGCCAGGAAGCGCCACCGGGTCCGGCGCCGTCTGGCTTCGGCCAGGTCGAGCACGGTGCCGATCAGCTCTTCCGGCGGCCGGTCGTCGGCGCCCGCGTACGTTCCGGCGCGGACGGTGTCGTCGGCGCAGATCCGGCTGATCTCGTCCGGATTCACCCGGGCCAGCAGGGCGGGCAGGCCGGCCAGGCCGGCCAGCTCGTCCCGGCAGTCCCGGCACGTCACCAGGTGCGTGTCGACCAGAGCGCGCTCGGCGGGATCGATAGCGCCGAGCACGTACACGCCAAGCGAGAGCCTGGCGTCGGTGCAGTCCCATATCTGGGTCATGGCGCCAGCCCTCGTTCCTGCAGCGCCAGCTTGAGCGCTTTCAATGCGTAAAACGTCCGTGACTTCACGGTCCCCGCCGGTATGCCCAGCGTGGCGGCTGCTTCGGCCACCGAGCAGCCCCGGTAGTAGGTCTCGACGATCACTCGCCGGTGGTCAGGTCGCAGTGATGCCAGGGCATCCGCGACGGCCCACGACTCGAGCGTCCGGTCGGCGTCGTCGTCGGAAGGGAGCAACTCCAGCGCCGCCTGCCCGGTCTCCGGCGGCCTGGCCTGCCTGGCGCGGTAAGAATCGACCGCGAGGTTGCGCGCGACGGCGAACAGCCACGGCCTGGCCGGCCGGTCGGCCAGCGCCTCGGGATGGCGCCATGCCCGCACAATGGTTTCCTGCACTAGATCCTCCGCGCGCTGCCTGTCACCGCCGGTGAGGTGGAGGGCATAGCGAAGCAGGGCACCGCCGTGTTCGGCGTACAGTGCCCGTACAAAAGCCTCGTCTGCCACCCGCCCTGAACGGGGTGCGGTTCCCGCGTTCGGCACATCACTAGATACGTCTGGTGGCCGCTGGTGGTTCAAATGGTGGTTCAAATGCCCAGGAAAGTTCTTGTCGCCGGGCGCTGCCCCTGGTATCTGGGGGCCGGGAGGAGGTCCGTGCTGGCTCATGGGGCACCGCTATATAACTTCGGAAAGTAACAACTCGGACACTGTAGGGCGTTATCAACCCCAGTGTGCCGCAAGGCGGCCGGAATGCCCAACTGTGTGGTCCGGAACGATGGTAGTGCGGGCATTGATCATCCTCCGGCGAACTGGGGGAGGACCTCGATGACGGCGGCGTCAGGCAGGATCACGCCGGACGCTGCGGCACGGCTGGCGGCCGCGCCGTCGACTAGGAAAGAGGACGCGGCCAGCACCCGGCGCAGGCGGGCGTCGTCCCCCCGCCGGGCCAGGACCACGTCGAGTGCCTCCGCCAGCGTGCCCGCATCGACGGATTCCAGCTCCACGCCGGCCGCCTCCCTGGCCGCGGCCCAGTACTGGATTGTCACGGTGGCCATCTGGGATATCCTTCTCTAGACGGACCCGGGCGCTGTTGCCCCCGGGTCCTTGTCTGTTTTTATACAAGCAGTCGGGTAGTGGAGGTGCCACCGAGTGAGCGACCTGCTGCTGATCACCAGCGTGCTCGAGCCGTCCGCTGAGGTGCTGCCGGCCCTCGGGCTCCTGCTGCACCCGGTCCGCGTGCTGCCCGCGGACGCGTCCGCCCTGGTGGAGGCGCCGCCCGCCGATGCCGTGCTGGTAGACGCCCGCCGCGAGCTCGTGCACGCCAAGAGCATCTGCCGCCTGCTGCAGGCGACCGGCCTGGACTGCCCGCTCTTCGCGATCGTGACCGAGGGCGGCCTCGCGGCGATGAGCGCCGAGTGGGGCGCCGACGACGTGATCTTGCACACCGCCGGCCCCGCCGAGGTAGAGGCCAGGATCAGGCTGGCCATCGGCCGCCGCGCCGCCGCCACGGTCGCCGAGGCGCCGGATGAGATCCGCTCGGGCGAACTGGCCATCGACGAGGCAACCTACGCGGCCCGGCTGCGCGGCCGCGTGCTCGACCTCACCTTCAAGGAGTTCGAGCTGCTCAAGTTCCTCGCCCAGCATCCGGGCCGGGTCTTCACCCGCGCGCAGTTGCTGCAGGAGGTCTGGGGCTACGACTACTTCGGCGGCACCCGCACGGTTGACGTTCACGTCCGGCGGCTGCGAGCCAAACTCGGCCCCGAACACGACGCCCTGATCGGCACCGTGCGCAACGTCGGCTACCGGTTCGTGCCGGTCAAGGGGGACAGGGCAACTGCCGACGAGCGCGCCAGGGGGACACGAGACCACGCCGCGGCCACGACACAATGACTCGATGACCGAATCGGAGATCACCGGCGCTGAACTTACCACCGCCCAGGCCGGTGAGGTCCTGGCCCTGATCGAGGCGGCGCGGCTGGCCGACGGCGTGGCGCCGCTCTCGGAGCACGGGATGCTGCGGCTGAGCTACGGCAGCGCCGGCGGCGGCCGGGATTTCATCGTGATCGCGGGCGGGCGGATCGCGGGCTACGCGTACCTGGATCCGCCATCGGGGGATCAAGGGGGCGAGGGCGAGGTGACCGGCGAGCTCGTCATTCACCCGGATCGCCGGCGGCACGGACTCGGCCGGGCGCTGACCGGCGAGCTCGCCGTGGCGGCGGATGGTCGCGTCCTGCGGCTCTGGGCTCACGGCGATCTGCCCGCGGCCGCCGCGCTGGCCCGGACGGCCGGGTTCGAGCGCTTCCGGGCCCTGTGGCAGATGCGCCGCTCGCTGAGTGAGCCGCTGGACCAGCCAGCGCTCCCGGCGGGGCGGGCGCTGCGCACCTTCGTGCCCGGCCAGGACGAGGACGAGTGGCTGACGCTGAACGGCCGGGCCTTCGCCAAGCACCCCGAACAGGGCGGCTGGACCCGGCACGACCTGGAACTGCGGGAACGGGAACCATGGTTCGACCCGGCAGGCTTCTTCATCGCGGAACGCGACGGCCATATGACCGGCTTCCACTGGACCAAGATGCACGACCCCACGCTGGGCGAGGTCTACGTGGTCGGCGTCGATCCCGACGAGCAGGGCAGCGGGCTCGGCCGGGCGCTCACCCTGGCCGGGCTTCGTTACCTGCGCGATCGCGGGGCAGCCCAGGCGATGCTCTACGTGGACGAGGACAACGTCCCCGCGATCAGGTTGTACGAGGGCCTCGGCTTCACCCGGACCACGGTCGACGCCATGTACCGGCGCGGGCCCCAGCGCTGATCTCGGCGCCAGTTACTTTCGGGCGCTAGTTGTCGCGGATGCCAAGCGCCTCGTCGAGTTCCGCGGGCGTCAGCGGCCGGTCCGTGGCCGCGACCGCGCTCAGCACCTCGGCGTAGAGCTCAATCTCATCAAGGGCGACGCGGTCGTGGACACGAAGATCCAACTGCCTGGGAATCGTGCTCACCTCCGGCGCTGGTCGCGAGTCCGTTCGCTTGCGCCCCAGGTTACGTGCCGACACTGCTCCTCCGCATGACCCATCAGGGCCATTCAGGTACCACCTTCACGTGCGGTTTTACCCAGCCGTGCCGTAACGATTCCGGAAAACCGCCGCACAGTTGCCACCGATCAGGTACGAAGCGCCACAGGTGTCACATTGGCATCCCTACACATAGAGTGCATTACCCGTAACATCGCCCATCTGGGTGTAGAGCAGCACCAACAGGGACACTGGGTCGTTCCACTTGCGCGAGCCATCGTCACAGACAAGAGTCATGCACGTATTCGCCCCGTCCGACCCGCCCTGAGCCCGCATACTACAGAAGTAGCGGTCCTGCGTTCCGGATACCGTTCCCGCCTACTTACTAAGATGATCTCGGGAAGCCATGAATGACAACAGTGATCTCCTGCCGAACCTCACTCACGAGGACGCCTTCGAAGTTCAGATGCGCGGCTATAGCCGCCGTCAGGTGGACGAGTTCATCGCCCGCTGCCGCAGCCAGATCCGCGATCTGGAGCAGCGACTTGCCCGTGCCCTCGACGACAGCGAGGAGATGAGGCGCGACCTGGCCACAGCCCGCCAGCAGGCACTCGGGGCCAAGCCCGCGCACGAGGAAGTCAGCGAGCGCATCGCCCAGATCCTCAAGCTGGCCGACGACGAGGCCAGGTCCCAGAAGTCGAAGGCCCACGAGGAGATAGCCAGGCAGCGCAACGACGCGCAGTCCGAGGCGGAGAAGATCAGGACCGAGGCCCGCGAGCAGGCGGAGCGCATGCTCACCGCCGCCCAGGAACAGGCCGAACGGGCCATCACCTCCGCGCGCGCCGAGGCGGAAAAGACCGTCAGCGGCGCCCGGAACGAGGCGGAGAAGACGCTCACCTCGGCCAGGACCGAGGCCGAGCGCACCACCACCGAAGCGAGGAAGAAGTCGGAGAGCGCGCTGGCCAGCGCGAAGTCCCAGGCCAAGAAGGCGCTCGACGAGGCGACCGCGCGAGCCACCGCCATCCACGACGGCGCGGAGCGCCGCCTGAACCTGCTGTCCACGAGGCACGGTGAGACGATCAAGCGGCTCACCGACATCCTGGACGGCGTCTCCAGCCTGGTAGCCGCCGAGAACGCCCGCATGTCGCTCGAGGACGAGGTCGACCAGGCCACCGCCAAGACGATCGCCGGCGCGGAGCCCAACGGCGCCCAGCGGCCCGCCGCGGGGCCGGCCGGGTCGCGGCCCGCGAGCCCGGGCGGAACGCGCCCGGCCGGACCGGGTCCCGCCCGCCCCACGGCTCCGTCGCCGCAGGGGACGCAGCCTTCGGCCGCCCGCTCGTCGTCAGCTCAGTCCTCGCCAGCGCAGTCGTCGCCCGCGCAGTCCTCTCCCGCGCAGGCACAGGAGAAGCCCGCTCAGGCCTCTCCCCGCGCCGCGGCCGTCGACAGCGATGACAAGGGCGATGGTGTCCGGGTCAGGCCCGGTAGCGACAACTTAGGCCGACCGCCCCACTCCCGGTAATGCGCCCAGGCCCTGTGCGAGCAAATCCAGGCGCCGCAGGATGACGCCCTCGCGCAGGGCCCACGGGCACAGTTCGAGCTGGTCGACGTCCAGCAGGTCGAGGATGGCGTCGGCGATGATGGCCCCGGCCGGCAACTGAGGGACCCGGCTGGCCGAGACGCCCGGGAGCTTGGTCCATTCGGCCTGGGTCAGCTTGGGCAGGCGCTCGGCCAGGGCGGCCACGTCGGAATGCCGCAGGACGCGCTTGACGTACGGGCCGTCGCCGGACGGGGCCGCCCCCGCGATCCTGGCCAGCTGCCGGAAGGTCTTCGAGGTGCCGACCACCTGATCGGGAGCGCCGTGGCGCAGCATACCGCCGGCTTCCCTGGCTATCTCGGCCCGCACATGCTTGCGGAGGCGGCGCACCTCCTGGGCGGACGGCGGGTCGGTGCTGATCCAGTCCCGGCTGAGCCGGCCGGCCCCGAGCGGCAGCGAGACCACCGCGTCCGGCTCTTCGTCGATCCCGGACGCCACCTCGAGTGAGCCGCCGCCGATGTCGATCACCAGCAGCCGTCCCGAAGACCAGCCGAACCAGCGCCGGGCGGCGAGAAAGGTGAGCCGGGCCTCCTCCTGGCCGGTCATCACGTTGATCTGGGCCCCGGTCCGCTCACGGATCCTGGCCAGCACCTCCTCACCGTTCACGGCCTCCCGCACGGCCGAGGTCGCGAACGCGATGATGTCCTCGACGCCCTTGTCCTCCGCGATGCTGAGCGCCTCTTCGACCACCCCGCGCAGCCTGCTCTCGCCCGGCCCGGACAGCGAGTTGCCGTTCTCCAGCTGAGCCGCGAGCTTGAGTTCGGTCTTGTGGGAGAAGGCGGGCAGGGGGCGCGCTCCCGGGTAGGCGTCCACCACGAGCAGGTGAACCGTGTTCGACCCCACGTCAAGCACCCCAAGTCGCATACCTTGACGCTACCCTGCCAATTGCGGAAAAGGCTGGCTGGGCCGTGGATCGCGGACCGCGCTGAAAAGGGTTTCTGGAGGGTGAATCATGCGTAACGGGGAGGTGTCGTACTGGTGGCAGGCACGTGGCATCCCGCCGCGGCGGCCCTCGCTGCCGGGCAGCACCGAAGCCGATGTGTGCATCGTCGGCGCGGGTTATACCGGCCTGTGGACCGCCTACTACCTCAGCCGCGCCGACCCCGCGCTCAGGATCGTCGTGCTCGAGGCCAGCTTCGCCGGGTACGGCGCCTCCGGCCGGAACGGCGGCTGGGTGACGGCTGAGCTGCCCGGGTCGCGGGCGCGCTACGCCCGGCACCCGCGGGGCACGGACGGCGTCCGCGACCTCGAGCAGCACCTCCGTGACACGGTCGACGAGGTGGCCCGGGTCTGCGCGGCCGAGGGTATCGACGCGGGCCTGGTCAAGGGGGGCACGCTCTCCGTCGCCACCTCGGCAGCCCAGGAGGCCAGGCTGCGGCACCGGCTAGAGCAGGAACGGGCGTGGGGAGACGACGCCGGGATCGTTCGGTACCTGGAAAAGACGGAACTGGATGACCACCTGCGGCTGACCGGGGCGCTCGGCGCCCTCTACTCGCCGCACTGTGCCCGCGTGCAGCCGGCCGACCTGGTCGCCGGCCTGGCCGAGACGGTCACCCGGGGCGGGGTCCGGCTCTACGAGTCCACCCCGGTGACGTCGATCTCGGCCGGGCGGGCTCGCACCCAGGCCGGCGACGTGCGCGCGCCTTATATCGTGCGCTGCACCGAGGGGTTCACCGCGGACATGCCGGGCCAGCACCGGACGCTGCTGCCGATGAACAGCTCGATGATCATCACCGGCCCGCTCGGCGATGAGGCCTGGAGGTCGATCGGCTGGGACCGCTTCGAGACGCTCGGCGACGAGGCGCACGCGTACATCTACGCCCAGCGCACGGCGGACGGGCGGATCGCGCTCGGCGGCCGCGGCGTCCCGTACCGGTTCGGCTCCGGTATTGACCACGACGGCGCGATCGCGCCGTCGACGATCGCACAGCTCGGCCGGATCCTGCGCCGTATGTTCCCGGCCGCGGCCGGGGCCGGGCTCGAGCACGCATGGTGCGGCGTGCTCGGGGTGCCGCGGGACTGGTGCGCCACCGTCACCCTGGATCCGCAGACCGGCCTGGGCTGGGCGGGCGGCTACTCGGGCCACGGAGTGGCCGCCGCCAACCTGGCCGGCCGGACGCTCGCCGACCTCGTGCGCGGCGTCCCCAGCCCGCTCACCACCCTGCCCTGGGTCGACCACCGCTCGCCGCAGTGGGAACCGGAGCCGGCCCGCTGGACCGGGGTGCGCGGCCTGTACGCCCTGTACCGGACGGCGGACCGGCTGGAGTCGGCCCGCCGGTCGCCGCGCACCTCGGCGCTGGCCCGCGCGGGCGACCTGATCTCCGGGATACCGCACTAGCCGACGCCGGGTCCAGGCCGTCCCGGGGGGGACGGCCTGGACATCGGCTGCTGTCAGGCGAGGTCGAACCGGTCGGCGTTCATGACCTTGTTCCACGCCGCGACGAAGTCGTTCACGAACTTCTCCTTCGCGTCGTCGCTCGCGTAGACCTCCGCCAGCGCGCGCAGCTCGGAGTTCGCCCCGAAGACGAGGTCCACCCGGCTACCGGTCCACTTGACCGCTCCGGTGGACGCGTCGCGCCCCTCGAACGTGTTCGCGTCCTCGGAGACCGGCTTCCACGTCGTGCCCATGTCGAGCAGGTTGACGAAGAAGTCGTTGGTCAGCGACCCGGGGGTGGCGGTGAAGACGCCGAGGCTGGACCCGTCGTGGTTCGCGCCCAGGACGCGGAGGCCGCCGACCAGGACCGTCATTTCGGGCGCGCTCAGCGTGAGCAGGTTCGCCTTGTCGAGCAGCAGGTACTCGGCGGGCAGCCCATTGACCTTCCCGAGGTAGTTGCGGAACCCGTCCGCCTTCGGCTCGAGCGCGGCGAACGACTCCGTGTCGGTCTGGTCCTGCGACGCGTCGGTGCGGCCCGGCGTGAAGGGCACCTCGACGGTGACGCCGCCGTCCCTGGCGGCCTGCTCGACGGCCGCCGCGCCGGCGAGCACGATCACGTCGGCTAGCGAAACCTGCTTGCCGCCGGCCTGGGCGTTGAAGGCCCCCTGGATCCCCTCCAGGGTATTCAGCACGATCGCCAGCTGGTCGGGGTTGTTGACCTCCCACCCGCTCTGCGGCTCGAGGCGGATCCGCGCGCCGTTGGCGCCGCCGCGCTTGTCGCTGCCCCGGAAGGACGAGGCCGACGCCCACGCGGCGGAGACGAGCTGGGGCACCGACAGGCCGGAGGCGAGGATCTGGCCCTTGAGCGTGGCGATGTCTCCGGCGTCGATGAGATCGTGGCTCGCGGGCGGGACGGGGTCCTGCCAGAGCAGGATCTCGGACGGAACCTCCGGGCCGAGGTAGCGCACGACCGGGCCCATGTCACGGTGGGTCAGCTTGTACCACGCGCGGGCGAAGGCGTCCGCGAACGCGTCCTGGTCCTCCATGAAACGCCGCGAGATCGGCTCGTAGATCGGGTCGAACCGGAGCGAGAGGTCGGTCGTCAGCATCGTCGGCGGTCGGCGGTCGGACCCGTCCTGGGGGCCGGGGACGGTGCCCGCCCCGGCGCCGCCCTTCGGCTGCCACTGGTGCGCGCCCGCCGGGCTCCGGGTCAGCTCCCACTCGTAGCCGAACAGGATCCGGAAGAAGCTGTTGTCCCACGTGATCGGCGTGTCGGTCCAGGTGACCTCCAGGCCGCTGGTGATCGCGTCGGCGCCCGTGCCGGTGCCGAAGGTGCTCTTCCAGCCCAGGCCCTGCTGCTCGAGCGGGGCGGCCTCGGGATCGGGGCCGACCGCGTCTTCCGGGCCCGCGCCGTGCGTCTTACCGAAGGTGTGACCGCCCGCGATCAGGGCGACCGTCTCCTCGTCGTTCATCGCCATCCGGCGGAACGTCTCGCGGATGTCGCGGGCCGCGGCGAGCGGGTCCGGGTTGCCGTTCGGGCCCTGCGGGTTGACGTAGATGAGACCCATCTGGACCGCACCGAACGGGTCGGCGAGCTCACGGTCGCCGCTGTAGCGCTCGTCGCCGAGCCAGGTGGTCTCCGGGCCCCAGTAGACGTCCTCCTCGGACTCCCAGGTGTCGACGCGGCCGCCGCCGAATCCGAAGGTCTTGAAGCCCATCGACTCCAGGGCGACGTTGCCGGTGAGGACGATGAGGTCGGCCCAGGAGATCTTCCGGCCGTACTTCTTCTTGACCGGCCAGACCAGCCGGCGGGCCTTGTCCAGGCTGACGTTGTCCGGCCAGCTGTTGAGCGGCGCGAAGCGCTGCTGGCCGGCGCCGGCGCCGCCGCGGCCGTCGCTGATCCGGTAGGTGCCCGCGGCGTGCCAGGCCATCCGGATCATCAGCGGGCCGTAGTGGCCGAAGTCAGCCGGCCACCAGTCCTTGGAGTCCGTCAGCACCGCGGCGATGTCGCGCTTCACCGCGGCCAGGTCGAGGGAACTGAACGCCTCGGCGTAGTCGAAGTCCTCGCCCATGGGGTTCGAGACGGCGGGGTTCTTGGCCAGGATCTTCAGGTTGAGGCGGCGCGGCCACCACTCGCTGTTGGCGTCACCCGCGGTGGGGTGCACGCGGCCGGGCAGGACCGGGCATTCCCCGGCCTCCGGGGTCGGGCCTTCGGCGACTACGGGATCATGGTTCTCGGACATGCGAATCCTTCCGTCCTTCCGACTAAGCGGGTCACGGTACCCAGGAACTGGTAGCAGTGGAGCAGGCGGGGCACAGGCCCCAGTAGATGACCTCGGCCTCGTCGATCGAGAAGCCGTGGTCGTCGGACGCGGTCAGGCAGGGCGCCTCGCCGACCGCGCAGTCGACGTCAGCGACGACGCCGCACGACCGGCACACGATGTGGTGATGATTGTCCCTGACGCGTCCCTCGAACCGGGGCGGGGTGCCGGCCGGCTCGATGCGGCGCACGAGTCCCGCCGCGGTGAGCGCGTGCAGGGCGTCATACACGGCCTGAAGGGAGATATGGCCGATGCGCTCGCGCACCCCGGCGGCGATCGCCTCGACGCCGAGGTGGTCACCGTCCCGGACGACCTCGAGCAGCGCGACGCGCGCGGCCGTCACCCGCAGGCCGGCACCGCGCAACTCCTCGGCGGGGGCCGGGGTCTGGGATGCGGTCATGGCGCCAAACGTACCCTCGTAAACACAAACGATTCAAGACAACGAACGGTCCAAGGTTAGTGTCGTGCCAGGCCACGCGCTGTCTCGTTGTGCGACACGTCATGATGGGGACATGCCAGTCACGACGTGGTTCGTTACCGGAGCCTCGCGTGGCTTCGGGCGTGAGCTCAGCGAGCAATTGCTCGCCCGCGGGCACCGGGTCGCCGCGACCCTGCGCCGGCCTGAGCAGCTGGACGACCTGGCGAGCAGGTACCAGAACCGGCTGTGGGTCCGCGCCCTGGACGTCACCGACACCGGGCAGATGCGGCGCGTCGTGGCGGAGGCATTCGCCGATCTGGGACGTGTTGACGTGGTGGTCTCCAACGCCGGCTTCGGCGTGTTCGGCGCGGCCGAGGACCTGACCGACGCTCAGGTCGAGGCGATGATCGCCACGAACCTGACGGCTTCCATCCAGCTCGCCCGCGCGGTCGTTCCGTACCTGCGTGGCCAGGGCGGCGGCCGCCTGCTGCAGCTGTCGAGCATGGGCGGGCACATCGCCTTCCCGGCCTTCTCGATGTACCACGCGACCAAGTGGGGCATCGAGGGCTTCTATGAGTCGCTGGCTGTGGAGGTCGAGCCGTTCGGCATCCGCACCATGCTGGTCGAGCCGGGGATGATCCGCAGCACCTTCTACGAGGCGGCAACGCGCGTACCGGTCAGCCCGCCTTACCGGGGCACCCCGGCAGACCGGACGCCGGTCCCGCTCGAGCAGATGCCTGGCGACCAGGCCAAGGTCGTCGCCGCGATGATCGACGCTGCCCTCGCGCCTGATCCGCCCCGCCGTCTTCTGCTCGGTTCGGACGCATACCGTCTGGTCCATGACGCCCTGGCCGCGCGGCTGGCCGCTGTCGAAGCGCAGCGGGACCAGGCCGCCTCGACAGACGTCGATGGCTGGTCCCAGCCGTGACCCGGGCCTAGCTGTCCGTCACGTTCCGGGCCTACGGGATACCAGCCGTCAGCGGGTCCTCGCCAGGTTGCCACGTCGTCCTGGTCGACCGGATCGGCGCTCGCCGCCCGATCTCCTGCAAGACCGGCATGACGATGGCCTCGAACGCCGCCGGACCGTACTTCTGGTGCATGGCCCGGAGCACGCCCTTGCCGCTGGCCTCATCGACGAGATCGCTCAGCACGCGGTAGTCGATGCCCTCCCCCGCGACCAGGCGGTCATAGGCGGACTGCGCGATCTCGCTTACCGCAGGGTGGGCAGCGGATTCGATAAGGAACATGAGCGTCGCGTCCCTGAGGTCCATGGGCGAAGCCTACGGTTTGCCGGCTCACCCGGTCTGGTAGATCAGCTGACCCTCGCGGTGAACTGCTCCACTGCCTCGCTGACCGCGGCGGACCGGATGGACTCGAACATATCGAAGTCGTGGTGTGCACCGGGTAGCTCAGCGTAGATGACCGGGCGGCTCGACACCGCGCGTACGCGCTCCACGAAGGCACGCGCGCCCGACACGGAGACCAGAATGTCCTTCTCGCCGTGCACGACCAGCATGGGCGGCATGTCACCGCGCGGTGCGAGGTCGCCGTAGTAGCCGTAGCGGCAGATCAGGCCCGCGATGCCGGTCTCGCCCTCGCACACCGCCCGGATCGCCAGGTTCGCGCCCGCCGAACTGCCGGTGACGAACAGCACGCCGGGTTCGGCACCATACCCGGCGGCGTGGGTGCGGATCCAGGCGATCGCGGCGCGCGCGTCGGCTACCTGGTCAGCGAGGGTCACGTGCGGCTGCAGCCGGTAGTCCGCGCTCACGCAGA
>Ga0207657_10003521_pt1 | contig 16725 bp, 16 predicted proteins | sample KBSC33metaG_FD_184316 | JGI IMG/M metagenome (GOLD analysis project Ga0207657, IMG submission 184316) | Corn rhizosphere microbial communities from Kellogg Biological Station, Michigan, USA - KBS C3-3 metaG (SPAdes) (version 2) | ecosystem: Host-associated > Plants > Roots > Rhizosphere > Soil ... | reverse complement strand
TGCCGGCGCTGTTCCTTGCCCTGCTCACTTCCGCCCTGGCGATGGTCGGCGGGCGGCCGGCGCTGCTGACGGCGCGGCTATCCGGCCATCTCGGCGGCAGCTTCGCGTTGATCGCCGTATGCTGGCTGACGGCGATTGTTACCTCGGCGCTGGCGGGTTGGGGAGGGGCATGGCTGGCGCCGCAGATGGCTCCCGTGGCCAAGAGCATGTTCGTGGCCGCCGCGCTCGCCGTCTCGTCACTCGAACTGCTGCTGATGCGGTCAAGCAACGCGCCCGCGGAACCGACCCGCTCGCTCGGCGCCGTCGCGCTGGTGCTCCTTGCCGAACAGGTTGCCGACGCCGCGCGGTTCTTCGTTTTCGCCCTTTCGGTCGCGACCGGAGCGCCGGCGCTCGCCACGGCCGGCGGCGCGCTCGGCAGCGGAGCGGTACTCAGTGCCGCCTGGTCGTTCGGCGGCGAATGGGAGGCGAGGTTGCCGCTGAAGCCCATCCGACTCGGCGTCAGCGGCCTGTTCCTGATCGCGGCCGTCATCGTGGCGTTGTCCGCGCGAGGCGTGATCGGCTGACACAGCGGGCGGGCGGGGCTAGGGTCATGCCGATGATCGAGATCATTGAAGGTGCGGGCAATGCAGCCATCGCCGAATGGGTGCATGGCCGCCTCAAGCGCGCGCTCGCCGCCGGAGACGCTCCGGTCGCGATTACGGTCCCCGGCGGTTCCACGCCGTTCCCGATCCTCGAACGGCTCGCTGCAATGCCCCTCGAATGGCGGCGGGTGACCGTCTGGCCGGGCGACGACCGGCGGGTGCCGGAGGACCACCCGGCAAGCAACACCGGCAGGATCCGCGCGCTGCTCGAGCCGGCCGGGGCGGAGGTGGTCGCGCTGACGGTGATGGAGGAAGTGCCGCATTTCGCGCTCGCTTGGCTCGGCATGGGCGACGATGGGCATGTCGCCTCGCTGTTCCCTAACACCGATCCGCGCGCCGACGATCCGCAGCGCATGCGCATGCTGATGCCCGAACCGTTGCCGCGCGAGGCCCCGTTCGATCGGATCACGCTGACGATCCCGGCGCTGCTCGATTCGGACGAATTGCTGTTCGTCATCCGTGGCGCCGACAAGCGTGCACTGTTCGAGGCGGCGTCGAGGGGCAAGAACGACCTTCCGATCGCCCGCCTGCTCGCGGCGGCCCGCCGGCCGGTGACATGTTTCACTTGATACCCGCGCCGCTGCACCGGCTGATGCTGCGTATCGCCCATCCGCTGCGCGAGCGGTGGCTGCGGTGGCGAAAACCGCGCACTGCCGGCGTCTCGGTGATTGCCATCGACACTCGGGAACGGGTGTTCCTCGTGCGGCACAGCTATGGCTCGGGCCGGTGGGCGCTGCCGGGTGGTGGCCTGGGTCGCGGGGAGGACCCGCACGATTGCGCCCGGCGCGAGATGCGTGAGGAGCTGGGCTGCGCGCTCGAAAGGCTCGAACTGGCGGGGCAGATCGAGGAGATCCTCTACGGCGCGCCGCACACCGGTTTCGTGTTCACCGCGCGTCTCGCCGGCGAGCCGCGGATTGACGGACGCGAGGTGATCGACAGCGGCTGGTTCGCGCTCGATGCCCTTCCGCCTGGCCTGGTGAGGTTTGCGGCCTATCGCCTGCAGCTGGCGTTTCCCGAGCGCTACAAGAGCGTGAGCTGAGCGGTATCGGGCGGCCGGTCCTCCCCTTCCTCGCCCTCGAGATTGGAGAGGGTGAGGCCCATCAGCCGCACCGGCATCGGCAGGGGCAGGGCTTCGTTGAGGATTTCGCGCGAGAGTCTGGCGAACTCGCCCTTTCCCTCGATCGCGTGGGGCAGCGATCTCGCACGGGTCATGATCTGGAAGTCGGTGAACTTCAATTTCAGCGTCACCGTGCGCCCCTTGGTGTCGTGCTCGGCGATGCGCTCCCAGACGATCTCGATGATGTCGTCGAGCGCGGCGCGCAAGGCGGAGCCGCTGGAGATGTCCTCGTTATAGGTGCGCTCGCCGCCCAATGACTTGCGGATGCGATTGGCGCTCACCGGCCTCAAGTCGATGCCCCGCGCGGCGCGGTAGAGATAGTCGGCGAAGCTGCCGAAGTTCGCGCGCAGCCACCGGATGTCCTTGGCGGCCAAGTCCGCGCCGGTCTCGATGCCGAGCCTGGCCATCTTCTCTGCCCCGCGCGGGCCGACGCCGTGGAACCGGCGCACGGGCAGCGATTGCACGAACGCCGCACCCTGGCCGGGCTTGATCACGCACAGGCCGTCGGGCTTGTTCTGGTCGCTGGCAAGCTTGGCGAGGAACTTGTTGTAGCTGACGCCGGCGCTGGCGGTGAGCTGCGTCTCCTCGCGGATGCGCTGGCGAATCAGCTCGGCGATGCGGGTGGCGCTGCCGATGCCGCGGATGTCCTCGGTCACGTCGAGATAGGCCTCGTCGAGGCTCAGCGGCTCGACGTGCGGAGTGTAGTGCCGGAAGATCGCGCGGATCTGCTGGCTGACCTCGTGATAGACCTCGAAGCGGTGGCGCACGAAGATGAGGTCCGGGCACAGCCGCCGGGCGGTGATGCCCGGCATCGCCGAACGCACCCCGAACTTGCGCGCTTCGTAGCTCGCGGCCGCGACCACGCCGCGAGTCCCGCCGCCACCAACGGCGACCGGCTTGCCGCGCAGCTCCGGGTTGTCGCGCTGCTCGACGCTGGCGAAGAACGCATCCATGTCGACATGGATGATCTTGCGCAGGCCGAGATCGGGCTCGTCGTCCATTGTGGCGTTGTACAGTCCCCCTCCCGCCAGCGGGAGGGGTTAGGGGGTCCGTCCCCGTCAGCCAACTCGTTCCCATCCCCGACCCCCTCCCGCATTCGGCAAGGGAGAGAAATCCTTCTTCGCAAAGGGTTGTGCTGCACTGCAACATCGGGCTAGGGGCGGCCCTCCCATGACGAGCGGTACCGCCCTTTACCACCCGAAGACCATCGGCCAGCGCGAGCTGATCGTGCTCATCGCGCTGCTGATGAGCCTCAATGCGCTGTGCATCGACGGGATGCTGCCGGCGCTCGACGACATCGCGCGCGAGCTCGGCGCGGAGAGCGGCAACCAGCGCCAGCTGATCGTCGGGGTTTACCTCTTGGCGAACGGCATCGGCTGCCTGCTGCCCGGCTCGTTTGCCGACCGCTTTGGAAGGAAACCGATCATCATGCTGGCGCTCGGCGCCTACGCGTTGTTCTCGCTGATCGTGGCGACGGTCGGCAATTTCTACCTGCTGCTGGTCGCGCGCGGCCTGCAGGGCCTGTTCTGCGCCGGGTTGATGGTCGCGCCGATGGCGATCGTGCGCGACCAGTTCGAAGGCGACCGGATGGCGCGGACGATGAGCATGGTCTCGGCGGTGTTCATCACCGTGCCGGTGATCGCGCCGACGCTCGGGCAGACGGTTCTGCTGGTTGCCGGCTGGCGATGGATTTTCGTCAGCCTCGCGTGCCTTGCCGGCCTCGCCGCGCTGTGGGCGTGGACGCGGCTGCCCGAGACGCTTCATCCCGAGCACCGCCAGCACATCCACCTGGCGACGATCGCGCGCAACATGCGCATCGCCTTCTTCAACCGCGCCTCGATCGGTTACGTGCTCGGCAGCATGCTCGTGATGGGCGGCGTGTTCGGCTACGTGAACAGCGCCCAGCAGCTGATCGGCGAGCACTTCGGCGCCGGGCGCTGGTTCCCGCTGGTATTCGGCGGCACGGCAGCGATGATGGCGGTGTCGAATATCGTCAACAGCCGCATTGTCGAGCGCTTCGGCGCGCGGCGGGTGTCGCACATGGGCGTGATCGTGTTCATCCTGGTGAGCATGGGTCAGGTGTGGGCGGCGACCTACCGCGACGGCCAGCTTGCCTGGTTTCTGCCGCTGATGGCGATGAACCTCGCGCTGCTCGGCTTCCTTGGCGCGAACTTCAGCTCGATCGCGATGCAGCCGTTCGCGAAGATCGCCGGGGCGGCGAGCAGCGTGCAGACCTTCTTTCGCATGTTCGGCGCGGCGCTGGTCGGCATCGTCATCGGCCAGGCCTACGACGGCACCGCCCGCCCGTTCGCCTACGCGTTGCTGATCTGCTCCAGCCTCGGGCTGGTGCTGGTGCTGTTCAGCGAGAAAGGGCGGTTGTTCCGCCGGCTGAATGCGCCGGGCGGGCCGGGCGTGGAGCTGGTGGAAGCCGGCTAGAGCCCCACCGCCGTCAGCAGCTGCCCGATCCAGCTGTTGGTGCTGGAATCGCGGAACGGGAAGGTGTTGGTGTAGGCCCACACGCAGCCGTCGATGTTGGCGCCCTTGAACGCGTCATGCACGGCCTTGTAGTATGTTGCACGCTGGTCCACGGCGATCCCCTCCCACGCGCCGTATTCACCCAGGAACAGCGGGCGCTTGGCAGACGTCATGAAGTTGGTCGCCTTGCGCACGTTGGCGTCGAGATCGGCGAGGTCGGTACCGATCGGGAACGCCCGCCCGAACGGCGGCGGGTTGGTGATCCACGTCGCGCCCTGGTGGGTGAACTCGAACGGGTCGTAATAGTGGAAGGTGACGACGAGGTAAGGATCGTTCGGCAGCTGGAGCGTCGCGAGCGAAGCGATGCCGCTGTAGCCCTGGCCGCCGATCACCACCGGGCGCGTCGGGTTGGTCTTGCGCACTTCGTCGAGCGCCGGTTGCAGCACCGAAAGCAGGTTGGTGTCGTCGAGCGACCCATGCGGCTCGTTGACAAGTTCGAACCAGACTTGCCCGTCCTTGTCCTTGAAGCGCGTCCCGATCTGCTGCCACAGCGCTGCGAAGCGCGCCTTTTGCGCCGCTGGGTCGGCGAACAGGTTGCCCTGCCGATCCTCGTAATGGTGCAGGTCGAGGATCACCCTCAGGCCGGCCGCGCGGGCGGTGTCGACGACGTGCTCGACCCGGTCCATGAACGCGCCGTCGATGGTGTACGGCGGCGTTGTCAGCGCATGGTTCGAAAAGCGCACCGGCAGGCGCACGGTGGCGAAGCCCTTCGCTTTGATGTCGGTGAAGTCGCCATCGACGATCGGGCGGCCCCAGTCGCCTTCGTTCGGCGCTTCCAGCATGTTGCCCATGTTCATGCATTCGCCGATGCGCGCATCGGACTGCGTCAGCGCGGAGGGGCTCGGTGTCGGCGAGGGGCTCGGTGTGGGGCTCGGCACCGGAGCCGGCGTCGGCGATCCTCCCGCATTGCCACCGCCACCGCAGGAGACCAGCGTCACGGCCGCGGACACCGCGATCGCAACGAGCAGGCTGCGCTGACGGGCGCCGGACACGCGACTCTCCCCATGTCGATGGTAGCGCTAACATCGCGCGGTGCGGGCCGGAGAGTCAATGGTCCTGAAGGAGCGTCTTGGCAGCCGTTTGCGAGCAAGGCTCGTCGTCAGGTACCCGCCTTCTCCACCCGTGCCAGCAGGGCCTCGACCTGGACTTGCTGTCCTTCGCGAGCCGCGAGTTCGGCGACGGTCCCGGCGAACGGCGCGGTAAGCGCGTGCTCCATCTTCATCGCCTCGAGCACGATGAGCCGTTGCCCGGTCTCGACCTGCTGGCCTTCGACGACGTCGACCGCGATCACCTTGCCGGGCATCGGCGCGAGGATGTCGCCGTCGTGGGCAGAGCCGCCAAGGGCTTTCTCGGCGCGAGCCGTCGTGAACATGCGTGTCACGCCGTCTTCGGTGACCGCGAACCCGTCGGGCTCCCTGCTGACCCACAGGCATTTGTCGATTGACCAGTTGGCGAATTCCACCGTGTAGTCATGCGTGCCGTCGGTCATCCGGATCGTGACGGGCCTCGCGGCCTGGTTCAACCTGAAGCCCAGGACGGAGCGCAAGAGGGCATTGCCCGTGAGGTAGGTTTCCCGGATGTTGCTTGCCGAACCACCCGTGGCGTCGTCGACGACCATATGCGCGACCGACTGCAACATGTCTTCGGAGGCGAACTGGTCGGGAATGAAATCTTCGAGGTCGCGTTCGACAAGACCGGTGTCGACCCGGCCATTTTCGATGTTCTCGTCCCACATCAGGAGGTTGAGGAAGCCGGCGTTGCATTTGACGGGCCAGCATTTGACCCCGGCGGTCATGTCCCGCATTTGCGCCATGGCTCGCTCGCGGCTGTCGGCATGGACGACCAGCTTGGCGATCATGGGATCATAATAGGGCGAGATCTGATCTCCCTGCGTCACGCCGGTTTCGATACGCTGCGTTCGGTCCCTGCGTTCGCCAGGAAGACCGAAGAATTTGAGCGTTCCCGTGCTCGGCAGAAATCCGTTCGCCGGGTCCTCGGCATACAATCGCGCCTCGATCGCATGGCCGTTGATGCTGAGCTCCTCCTGCTTCAGCGGCAGCGGCTCCCCGCTCGCCACGCGCAGTTGCCACTCGACCAGGTCGACGCCCGTGACTTCCTCGGTCACCGGATGCTCGACCTGTAGACGGGTGTTCATTTCCATGAAGAAGATGCGCTCGGCCCTGAGGCCTTCGCTCGCGTCGGCAATGAACTCGATTGTGCCGGCGCCGACATAGTCGACCGCCTTCGCCGCACGCACGGCGGCGCCGCAGATCGCTTCGCGCGTGGCCTCGTCCATGCCCGGGGCAGGGGCTTCCTCGATCACCTTCTGGTGGCGCCGCTGGAGGCTGCAATCGCGCTCGAAAAGGTGGACGACGTTGCCGTGGCTGTCGCCGAACACCTGCACCTCGATGTGTCGCGGCGAAGTGATCCATTTCTCGAGCAGGACGCGTGAATCGCCAAAGCTCGAGTCAGCTTCACGTTTGCAGGATTCGAGCGCGGCGAGAAAATCGGTCGGCGCATCGACCTTTCTCATGCCCTTGCCGCCGCCACCTGCGACAGCCTTGATGAGGACCGGGTAACCGATTGAATCGGCCTCTTTTTGCAGCCTCTCGGGAGTCTGGTTATCGCCGAGATAGCCCGGCGTCACCGGCACACCCGCCTCTTGCATCCGCTTCTTGGCCGCGTCCTTCAGCCCCATCGCGCGGATGCTTTCAGGACGCGGGCCGACCCACACGAGGCCGGCGTCGAGCACGGCCTGCGCGAAGTCGGCGTTCTCGCTGAGGAAGCCATAACCGGGATGGATCGCCTCGGCCCCGGTGGCTTTCGCCGCCTCGATGAGGCGGTCGCCGCGCAGGTAGCTCTCGGCCGCCGGTGAGGGGCCGATATGCACCGCCTCGTCGGCCCGCCGCACGTGCAGCGCCTTGGCGTCGGCGTCGGAATAGACCGCCACGGTGCGCACGCCCATTGCCCGCGCGGTGCGGATCACGCGGCAGGCGATCTCGCCACGGTTGGCAACGAGCAGGCTTCGTATCATTCGAAACCGGTTAGCCGATGTCGCCCGCTCACACCACCTCGTCCGGCAACGGGGTTTGCGGCATCGGCGCAATGGGGCCGGCCATGCGCGCCATCGTCATCAGCATCCCGCGGGTCCAGCGCGGCATGGGCTCGGGTTGCGGGGGCTTGCGAAGCGCCTGGTGGAAGGCGCTCCAGACATGCCTTTGCTTGGCGAGGTAGCCGATACGCACGCGATGGTCCCAGGCATGCGGGCCCAGAGCGCGCACCTTGCGACCGATGGCGCCATAGATGTTCGCCGCCGCCAGCACCGCCCAGCGCTGGCGGAACGGCAGGCGGCCTGCGCCCCAGCGCGCCGCCGCCTCGTGCGCGTCGGCGAGATCGAGAAGGCGCGCCACGAGCGGCACCAGCGCGTCGCGGAACTGCGGCCGCATGTGTTCGCCCGGCGGGATGTCGGCTTCGGCGAGCCACTCCTGCGGCAGGTAGCAGCGCCCCGCCGCGTCATCCTCGCACAGGTCCCGGGCGATGTTGATGAGCTGGAAGGCGAGCCCGAGGTCGCACGCCCGGTCGAGCGTGTCGTGATCGTCAGTCGGCACGCCCATCACGAGCGCCGTCATGACGCCGACTTGCCCGGCGACGTGGAAGGCGTAACGCATCAGGTCGCCCTCGCCGCGCGGTCGCCAGCCTTCGGCATCGAGCGCGAAGCCGTCGATGACGTCGCTCGCCATCTCCTCGGTGAGGCGAGCTTCGACCGCCACCTGGCCGAATGCATCGAACGCCACTTCGGCGGTCGGCTGGCCTTGCAGCGCGCGCCGGGTGAGCACCCGGATCGCCTCGATGCGATGCTGCGCCGTCACCTCGTCGAGCTTCAGCGTGCCTTCGTGATCGTGCCCGTCGGCGACATCGTCGCAGCGGCGGCACCACGCATAGAGCAGCCATGCCTTCTCGCGCGTCGGCCGGTCGAACAGGCGGCTGGCGAGGGCGAAGCTCTTGCTGCCCTCGGCAATCGACTCGCGCGCCAGCTCGACCAGCTCGTCGCGCTCGCGCCCGCCGCCGACCTGTCGCGGCGTCGTGCGCACGAACTGCGACGGCGCGAGCGGACGGGGACGGAACGGGCGCGGGCGTTTCACAGCTCATCGGCCTTCATGCGGAAGATCGGCTGGTGCGGCGTGTAGCTCTCCATCCGCTCCAGCAACGCGCCAAGCTCGGATTCGGCTATGATGATGCCCTCGTGCGCCTGGCGGACGAAGCCGACGGCGATCATGTGGCGGTAGAAGGCGATCAGCCCGTCATAGAAGCCGAAGGCGTTGAGCAGGCCGACGGGCTTCGCGTGATAGCCGAGCTGCGCCCAGCTGAGCGCTTCCCACAGCTCGTCCATCGTGCCGACGCCGCCGGGGAGGGTGAGGAACCCGTCGGCAAGATCGGTGAACGCCTGCTTGCGCTCGTGCATGGTCTGCACCACGCGCAGCTCGGTGCAGGCGAGGTTCACGACCTCGGCCTTGACCATGCCTTCCGGGATGACCCCGATCACCTTGCCGCCCGCCGCCAGCGCTCCATCGGCCAGCGCCCCCATCAACCCGAGCTTGCCGCCGCCGTACACGACGCCGATCCCCCGCCGCGCCAGCGCCTCGCCCACCTCGCGGGCAAGCGCGACATAGCGCGGGTCCTGGGGTGTGGCCGAGCCGCAAAAGACGGCGAGGCGCTTCATTTCGCAAGGTCCTCCAGCATCAGCCCGGCCGTCGCCTTCGCTCCTGCCACCACGCCCGGAATCCCCGCGCCGGGTTGTGTGCCCGCACCCACCAGGTAGAGGTTGCCGATCACGTCGTCGCGGTTGTGTGGGCGGAACCATGCGCTTTGGGTCAGGATCGGCTCGAGCGAGAAGGCGCTGCCCAGATGGGCGTTGAGGTCGGTCATGAAGTCGCGCGGAGAATAATGGAACTTTGTGACAATTCTGTCGGCAAGATCGGGGATCAGCCTGCGCGAGACCTCGTCGAGAATGCGCTGCTCGAGCACCGGGCCGACTTCCGCCCAATCGATCGCCAGCTTGCCGAGGTGCGCCACCGGGACGAGGGCGTAGAACGTGCTCCGTCCTTCGGCCGCCATGCTAGGGTCGGTCACGCTCGGGTGGTGGAGATAGATCGCGAAATCGCGCGGCAGCACACCGTGGTCGTAAATGTCCTTGAGCAGCCCTTCGTAACGCGGACCGAACAGGATCGTGTGGTGCGGGATGCCCGGCCAGCTGCCTTCGAGTCCGAAGTGGACCACGAACACGCCCGGGCTGAAGCGCTTCTTCGCCAGCCTCCGCGCCATCACCCGCCCCCGGTGGTTGTCGCCGAGCAGGTCGCGATAGGTGTGGACGACGTCGGCGTTGCTGGCGACGGCGTGGAACCGCTCGCGCCAGCCGCCGCGCGTCTCGACCTCGGTCACCCGGTTGCCGAGCGTGTGGACCTTCACCGCCGGATCGCCCAGCCGCACCGTGCCGCCGAGCCGCTCGAACTGGCGCACCAGCCCGGCGATGAGGCGGTTGGTGCCGCCGCGCGGCCACCACACGCCGCCGCTCTGCTCGAGCTTGTGGATGAGGGCATAGATCGCGCTGGCGGTCAGCGGGTTTCCGCCGATCAGCAGGGTGTGAAAGCTGAAAGCCTGGCGCAGCTTGTCGCTGCGGATGTGCTTCGAGACAGCCTCGTAGACCGACTGCCATGCGCGATGGCGGACGAGCCCTGGCACGGCCTCGACCATGCTCATCGCGTCGAGGAACGGCACCGCGCCGAGCTTGCGATAAGCCTCCTCGAACACGCCCGCCGAATAGCTCAGGAATTCATCGTACCCGGCGATGTCGGCCGCGTCGAAGCGGGCGATTTCCCTGCGCAGCGCTTGCCCGTCGCTGGAATAATCGAACACGCTGCCGTCGGGCCAGCTGAGGCGGTAGAACGGCGCGACCGGCATCAACTCGACGTCGCCGGCCATGTCGTGCCCGGTCAGCTCCCACAGCTCGCGCAGGGCCGCAGGATCGGTCACGACCGTCGGCCCGGCATCAAAAGTGAAGCCATGCTTGCGCCAGTGATAGGCGCGCCCGCCCGGCTCGTCGCGCGCCTCGACGACGGTTGTCTGCACCCCCGCCGCCTGCAGGCGGATGGCCAATGCCAGGCCGCCGAACCCGCTGCCGATCACACAGGCGGCCTTGCCCTCGGCGCTCATGCCGTTCTCACCAGCGGCGGCCGCGAGGTTAACAGCGCCTTCATCGCCCTGAACGGCGAAACCGGCGGCTTGCCGCAGAGGATGCGCAGCCGGTCGCCTCGCGTCGACCTGGCGGCATGGAAGCGCTCGATCAGCGGCGCGGGCAGGCGGTAGAAGCGGGCCAACACCTTCCAGCGCCGCCTCGGCTTCGCGCCGTCGAGCAGCATCGAGCCGAGCCGGCGATAGAAGCGCGTTCGGCGCCAGTGCGCCCGCGCCCGCTCGTCCAGCATCGCCGCCAGTTGCACGCCCGGAAGGTGCGCCTCGCGGGCAACGGCGAGGGCGGTTCCCGCCGCGGCCGGCAGGGTGTAGCCGGTGAGCGGGTGGAGGAAACCGGCGTGGGCGCCGGCCCGAGCGACGCCCTCGATCCGCCGTTCATCCTGCCACGCGGCGAAGTCGCCCCCGGTGACCACCGGCAGCACGCCCATTTCGGTGCCGAGCAGCTCGCCCCTCCACCGCCTGCGTCCGGCGTAGCGGTCGAGACGGCGCGCCAGCGCCTCGTGGTCGAGCGCGGGCTCGAGCTGGTAATACGTGTCCTCCACCATGAGCTCGTTGTCGCCGAGGGGCAGGACATAGACGAAGCGGAAGCGGTCGTTCTGGCCTACCGTCGCGTCCATGATCAGCGGAAGGGTCATGCCGTGCGGCCAATCGAGGCGAAGATGCCGGCCGAGAAACACCTGCCAGCCGCCGGAGAGATGCGGGGTCGGCGCGAACTCGCGGCAATCGATCACGGCGCCGGCGCTGATGCGCTCGCCGCTCGCCAGCGACACCCCCCCGGCGTCGAGCGCCGCAACCCGGCTGTTAACGAGGATCGAGCCCGCGGGCAGACGTATGCCGAGCACCGCGGCGAAGTCGCGCGACGACATCGAGCAGCAGGGCGTCGGGATGTGGCGTCTGAAGCCGGGGAAGCGCACCTCGTACCCTTCGTCCCATCGCTTGACGGGGAACGCGGCCAGCAGCGCTTCGCCTTCGGCCGAAAGGTCGCTGGCGAACCAGCTCCAGCGGTGATTGCCGCCCAAGGCCGGCCCGGTCTCGACAAGCCGCATCGTCAGCTCCGGCCGAAACTGCGCCAGCGCCAGCGCGATCAGCCCTCCGGCGAGCCCGCCGCCGACTATCGCCAGATCGCATTCCCGCGCGCTCATCGGCGGTGAGCCTTAGCGCGTGCGAAAGGGCCTGCAAACCGGCGCGGCTTGCCAATCCTCGCCCTTGATTGCATCCAGCGGCGATGGCCGGGACGGGTTCGCGCACGGGCAAGGGGAAGGCGGGTTCGCTGCTGCCCGATAGCCGCGCGGTCTTTGCGACCTTCGCCATCGTCGTCTCCGCGGCAGCGATCCTGCTGGCGATGGGCCGCGTGCCGATTTGCACGTGCGGCACGGTCAAGCTGTGGCACGGCGTCGTGCAATCGGCCGAGAACTCGCAGCAACTGACCGACTGGTATTCGCTCAGCCACGTCATCCACGGGATGATCATGTACTTCCTCGCCTGGCTGTTGTGGAACAAGTGGAAGCTGTTCGGCGGGCGGCCGGCGCGCTTTGCGCTGCCGATCGCGACGTTCGTCGAGGCTGCGTGGGAAGTGACCGAGAACACCCCGACGGTGATCGACCGCTACCGTGCGGTGACGGTGAGCTTCGGCTACTCGGGAGACAGCGTGCTGAACTCGATGGGCGACATCGGCTGCATGATCCTCGGCTTTCTCGTCGCTTCGCGCCTGCCGTGGTGGCTCAGCCTGGCGATCGGCGTCGTGTTCGAACTGCTGACGCTCTACGTCATCCGCGACAACCTGACGCTCAACGTGATCATGCTGTTCTGGCCGATCGAGGCGATCCGGCAGTGGCAGGCGGCGGGCTGACGCCTCAGGAACGCTCGGGAATGCCTCACGTTTGAACGCCATGCCAAACAGGGGTTCGGTGATGAAGTGGGCATTCCTCGCGGCGGTTGGCCTCGGGCTGGTCGAGGCCGTCCCCGCGGCTGCCCAGGATGCCGGCAGCGACCAGGGCGTGCTGTCGGGCGATTATCTCGCGGTCGGCGTCGGCATGGGGTATGCCCCCAGCTACGAGGGGTCCGACGATTACGTCCTGTTTCCCGTGCCGCTGGTGCAGGGAAGGCTTGGCGGCGTAGGCATCGACCCTCGCGCCGGGGGCGTTGCGCTCGACTTCATTCCCGATCCTCCGGATCGCGTTGGCTTCAATCTCGGCGTCGCGGGGAAAGTGCGGCTGAACCGCACCCGCAGCGCGCATGATCCTGTGGTCGACACGCTAGGCAAGCTCGGCACGGCCATCGAGGTCGGGCCCACGCTCGGGCTGGCGTTTCCCCACGTGCTCAACCGCTACGACAGCCTGACCCTCTCGACCGACGTGTTGTGGGACGTCGCCGGTGCCTACAAAGGCATGGTGGTCGACCCGATGATCGGTTACTCGACGCCGCTCAGCCGGGGCATTCTCGCCAACCTTTCGCTCAACGCTGAATACGGCGACCGCAAGTTTGCCGACTATTACTACTCGGTCACGCCGCACGGCTCGCTGGTGAGCGGGCTGCCGGTGTTCAAGGCCAGGAGCGGCTTCAACAAGGTCGGCGCCCGGCTGCTGCTCGGCATCGATCTCGACGGCGACCTCACCAACGGCGGCCCGGCCATATTCGCGCTCGGGGGCTACACGCGCATGTTGGGAGATGCGAGGCTTAGTCCGCTTACCAGAATCCGTGGCAGCCCGAACCAGTTTCTGGGCGCCGTCGGGGTTGGCTACACGTTCTAGCGCCTATTGCGCTGCCACGGCCTGCTCGGCGCTGGCGACGAGCGCCTGCAGTGCGCGCATGTGGGCGGCGAAGGCCTTGCGTCCGGCGCGGGTGAAGCTCGCCCAGGTACGCTGCCGCCCGTCGAGCGGGGTCTTGGTCAGCCTGATGTAGCCTGCCTCGACCAGCGCCGCGAGATGCTTCGACAGCACGGAATCGCTGACTGCGGTGATCTCGCGCAGCTTGGCGAACTCGGCGCTGCTGACGTTCGCCAGCACGGTTGCGATCTGCAACCGTGCCGGCGCATGCAGGTGGGGATCGAGCGCGACCGGCGTCACGGCCGGCCCTCCAGCTCGCGCCGGAAGACGCGGCTCCACTTGACGCTGACCGCCGTGGCCAGCGCGAGGGCGATGGCGGCGAGGGCGAGCTTGCTCAACAGCGTAAAGCCGTTGAGGCGCATGAACATCGCCGTGACGACGAGCACGATCATCACTCCCACATAGGTCAGCGTCAGCGGCAGCGTGGCGCCGCGGCGATAGCCGTTGACGAAGACGCCGTAGCGCACCCGGTCGTGCGCGACGAGCAGGCCGGTGAGGACCAGCACGACCGCCGTGCCGATGACCTGCGCGGTGCCCGAGATGCTGATCGAGCCGATCAGCACCGCGAATATCAACCCGAACGCGGCGTGGCGCCACGGCGGGCAGTTGCAGATCGCCGCCATCTGCGTGCGGGTCATGCCGACCTTGTCGAGCGCCGCGCGCGCATCGGCCGGAGACATCGTTTCTCTATTCATTGGGAATGCCCTTCACTTTCCAAGACGGAAAGTGATTAGGGGTGACTTTCCGATTCGGCAAGTGAAAACTTTCCAATTTGGAAAGTTAGGTCTAGAGCTCGTCCGGCCGCTTGCCGCGATGGCGCACGCGGCTGACGACGCCGCCAGCGAACAGCACCGCCCCGATCAGCAGCGAAACCCACGAGGGCCACAGCCACCAGGCGCCCCTTTCGTAACCCAGCAGCAGCCCGACGGCCCCGATGAGCGCGAAGGCGAGGCCGGTCAGGCGCAGGATGCGCGCCACAGACCTCAGTTCGCGGTGATAGGCCCGACGCGCGTCGGTCTTGCTCAGTTCGGTTGGAGGCATGGCATGTCAATCGCTTAGGTGCACTTGAGGTTCCGCCGGCGCGGTGCTTTCGTGGACAGGCCTGTGGGTGGCGGCTACGAAGGCCACGCGCACTTGAGGAACGCCGCCATGCCCCAGACCGCCGAGATTTCCGCCTGGATCGCCTTCTTCCTCGGGCTCTATTCGCTTGCCGCGGGCGCCGGGGAGATGCGCTCCCCTGGCGGCTGGAACGCGATGCTGGCGGAATTCGAGCGCAGCCCGGGCCTGCGCTACCTGGCCGGCTTCGCCTGTCTCGCCGTCGGCGCGGCGATCTACCTCGCCTCGCCGTGGCGCGAGGGCGATTGGTTGGCGATCGTCGTCAACATCCTCGGCGGACTGGCGGTGGCCGAGGGGATGGCGCTGCTCGCTGCCGGCGACCGCTTTCTCAATCTTTCCCGGCGCCTGATCGGCAACGCGTCGACCGCCTGGGCCGGCGTCTCGATCGCCTTCGGCCTCGTCGCCATCGTCGCCGCGTTCTCGCGCATCGGATAGGCGGTTGCAGGCCGGGGCGGAGGCTCCTACTCTCCGACTCATCCCCGGGGAGCCAGCTGGTGGCTGAGAGGTGGGTTTCGCGCCCCACGACCCGTCGAACCTGAACCCGTTAGCACGGGCGGAGGGAGTGGGCGGTCGCAGGTCCGGCACTCTCTCCTCCCGCCGAGGAGCGCAACATGGCCGACGTCAATTCCCACCTCGAGATCGGCGTCACCACCGGCCCGATCCGGGGCAGCCGCAAGATCTACGTGGGCGAGCGCCGGGTGGCGATGCGCGAGATCGACCTCGAGCCGTCGAGCGGCGAGCCGCCGGTGCGAGTCTATGACACCTCCGGCCCCTACACCGACCCCGAGGCGACGATCGACATCGCCGCCGGACTGCCGCAGCTCAGGCGTGAATGGCAGCTCGCGCGGGGCGACGTCGAGGCATACGCCGCGCGCGAAATTCGCCCGGAGGACAACGGTCAGCTCGGCCCTGACCGCTCGGGCGGGGTGCCGGCGTTTCCCAAGGTCGCCCGCCGCGTGCTGCGCGCCAAGCCGGGCGCGAACCTCAGCCAGATGCACTACGCCCGCCGCGGGATCGTCACGCCGGAGATGGAATACGTCGCGATCCGCGAGAACCTCGGCCGCGAAGCGCTCCGCCGCGAACGCGACGGGCAGGATTGGGGCGCCGCAATCCCCGACTATGTCACTCCCGAATTCGTCCGCGACGAAGTGGCACGGGGCCGCGCGATCATTCCCTCCAACGTCAACCACCCGGAAGCTGAGCCGATGGCGATCGGCCGCAACTTTCTCGTCAAGATCAACGCCAACATCGGCAACTCCGCCGTCGCCAGCGACGTCGCGCAGGAAGTCGACAAGATGGTCTGGGCGATCCGCTGGGGCGCCGACACGGTGATGGACCTCAGCACGGGCCGCAACATCCACGACACCCGCGAATGGATCATCCGCAACAGCCCGGTGCCGATCGGTACCGTGCCGATCTACCAGGCGCTCGAGAAAGTCGGCGGCATTGCCGAGGAGCTCACCTGGGAGATCTTCCGGGATACCCTCATCGAGCAGGCCGAGCAGGGCGTCGATTACTTCACGATCCACGCCGGCGTGCGCCTGCCGTACATCCCGCTCACCGCGAAGCGCGTCACCGGCATCGTCAGCCGCGGCGGCTCGATCATGGCCAAGTGGTGCCTCGCGCATCACAAGGAATCGTTCCTCTACGAGCGCTTCGACGAGATCAGCGAGATCATGAAGGCCTACGACATTGCCTATTCATTGGGCGATGGCCTGCGCCCCGGCTCGATCGCCGACGCCAACGACGAGGCCCAGTTCGCCGAGCTCTACACCCTGGGCGAGCTCACGAAGCGTGCCTGGGCGCAGGACGTGCAGGTGATGATCGAGGGTCCCGGCCACGTGCCGATGCACAAGATCAAGGAGAACATGGACAAGCAGCTCGCCGCTTGCGGCGAGGCGCCGTTCTATACCCTCGGGCCCTTGGTGACCGACATCGCGCCCGGCTACGACCACATCACCAGCGGAATCGGCGCAGCGATGATCGGCTGGTACGGCACGGCGATGCTCTGCTATGTGACCCCCAAGGAGCACCTTGGCCTGCCCGACCGCGACGACGTCAAGGTGGGCGTCGTCACGTACAAGCTCGCCGCCCACGCAGCCGACCTCGCCAAGGGCCACCCGGCCGCCAAGGTGCGCGATGACGCGCTGTCGAAAGCGCGCTTCGAATTCCGCTGGCGCGACCAGTTCAACCTCAGCCTCGACCCCGACACGGCGGAGCAATACCACGACCAGACCCTGCCGGC
>Ga0207657_10003519_pt1 | contig 16730 bp, 17 predicted proteins | sample KBSC33metaG_FD_184316 | JGI IMG/M metagenome (GOLD analysis project Ga0207657, IMG submission 184316) | Corn rhizosphere microbial communities from Kellogg Biological Station, Michigan, USA - KBS C3-3 metaG (SPAdes) (version 2) | ecosystem: Host-associated > Plants > Roots > Rhizosphere > Soil ... | reverse complement strand
GACTGGGCATCGACAAGGAGCGCGGCGACAAACTGACGGTGACGAGCATGGCGTTCCCGTCGAAGCCTGCACCGAAGGAGTGGTGGGAGCAGCGCGAAAACATCATCGACATGGTGTCGTGGGCAGTCTACGCATTCGGAGCATTGCTAGCCTATCTGCTGATCGCCCGTCCGTTGCTCAAGCTTGCGCAGCAGCATATGACAGCGCCTGCCGCATGGCAGACCGTGACTGACGGTCCTGACACCAAGGCGCAAGCCCTGCCGCTGGAGGGTGGGGCCGCAGCGAACCAGGCGCCCGCGTTTGCCGCGCCGCGTCTAGACAACGAAACGCAGGTCATCGAAGGCACATCGTTTGCCGCGTTGCCGATCGCAGAGCAGGTCGAATTGCCTGCACCGGGTTCGCCGGTTGATGTGATGGTCGAGCATCTCAGGGCGCTGGCGGTCAAAGAGCCGGAGCGCGTAGCTGAAGTTCTCAAACAATGGGTGCAGAAAAATGGCGCAACAGAACAGCTTAGCTGAATACCGTCCGGGCGAAGGCGCGCCTCTGACGCCGATCGAGCAGGCCGCGATCGTCTTGATGAGCATGGGGGAAGAGCCGGCCGCTACAGTGCTGCAACGCCTCTCACGCGAGGAGTTGTTGGCGGTGACCAACACCATGTCACGCTTGAACAGCGTCAAGGTGTCAACGGTCAAGCATGTGCTGCAGGGATTCTTCGACGATTACCGTGAGCAGAGCGGCGTGTATGGCGCATCTCGTCCGTTCCTGAAGCGCTCGCTCGATCTGGCGCTTGGCAACAATATCGCCGACACCGTGCTCGACAAGATCTACGGCGATGCCATCAGGCCGAAGATCGCGCGTCTGCAGTGGGCTTCCCCGAAATGGCTGGCCGAGCATATCGCTTACGAACATCCGCGCATGCAGGCGGTCTTCCTCGCATTCCTGCCGTCGGATATCGCCGGTCAGGTGATCGATGCGCTGCCGTTGGAGATTCGCGACATCGTGTTGCTCAATATCGCGCGCTTGAAGGAAATCGAGCGTGAAGTGCTTATCGAGCTCGAAGAGCTGGTGGATCGCTATCTCGAAAGCCTCAACATGCAAAGCTCGACCGTGGAAGGCGTGCAACTGGCGGCGGATATTCTCAATCGCCTGCCGGCGAACCGTCAGCAACTGTTTGAGCTGTTGCGCGCCCACGATCCGGATGTCGTGTCGAAGATCGAAAGCAGCATGTACGACTTCTTCATCCTGTCGCGCCAGCCCGATACCGTGCTTACCCGCATCATCGAAGAAGTGCCGCTCGAACAGTGGGCAATTGCGCTCAAGGGCGCCGAGCCGGCGGTGCGTACGGCGATCATGCAAACGATGCCGCGCCGTCAGCAGCAAACCTTCGAAGACATGGTCTTGCGGGTCGGGCCGGTACCGGTCAGCCGCGTGACGCAGATACGCGAGGAGATCATGCAGCAGGTCAAGGCGCTGGTCGATGCCGGCGAAATCGAAGTGCAGTTGTTTGCCGAAGCGGTGGTCGAATGATACCCATGCGCACGCATCGATTCCCTCCTTTGGCCCAGGTGCGCGCCCGCGTGGCGCGGGCGGCTGCGCCAGCGGGGGCGGTCGATGTGTCTTCGGCCGAGGGATTCCAGCAGGGGCTGGACAAGGGATATCACGAAGGCTTCAAGGAAGGTTATGAAGTCGGCGTGCACGGTGGACGCGAGGAGGGCCGCAAGGAGGGTTTCAATGAAGGCCTGAAGGAAGTGCGCGAGCATTTCGAGACCGTGGCGCAGCCGGTGGACGCACTGTTTCAGGCGTTGGAACAAATACAGGCCGATTACCAGTCGGCCTTGCGCGAGGATGTGGTGGATCTGGTCGCCAAGGTCGCGCGCCAGGTGATCCGCTGCGAACTGGCGCTGCAGCCCACGCAAGTCTTGGCGCTGGTCGATGAAGCGCTGCAGGCGATGCCGGCCTCGTCGAACGACAAGATCGAAGTGTTCCTGAATCCGGAAGAGTTGCAACGCATCTGCGAACTGGCTCCCGAACGCGCCAACCGCTGGAAACTGATTCCGGACAGCCGTCTGGAGCCGGGCGAATGCCGCGTGAAAGCGGGCGACCGTGAAGCCGATGCCGGTTGCAAGCAGCGTCTGGCCGCCTGCATGGAAAAGATCCGCGCCCAGCTGACGGCAGAGCCGGCGGCGACAGCACCTGCCCCTGAAGAGGTGGCGGCATGATCGGCGCGGCAATCCGCAATCTTGAAATCGGCCCGGTCCCGGTAGCGACCATGACCGGGCGCTTGGTTGGCGCTTCCGGGTTGTTGCTGGAAAGCGTCGGCTGCCCGTTGCGTATTGGCCAGCGCTGCATGGTCGAGGCGCAAGAAGATGAATGGATTGCCGCACAAGTTGTCGGGTTTCGCGATCAGGTGTCGTTTCTGATGCCGTTCAAGAAGCCGGAAGGTCTGGGAATCGGCGCGCGCGTGGTGGTCGCGCCGCAGCAAGCCGGTTTAATGATCGGTTCCTCTTGGCAGGGCCGCATCGTCAACGGCCTCGGAGAACCAATCGACGGTCTGGGCCGGCTTGTCGGCGATCATCCGCTCGAATCGCAGCCGCCGCGTGTCAATCCCTTGCGCAAGCGGCCGGTGCGCGAAACGCTCGATGTCGGCGTGCGCGCGATCAACGGCCTGCTCACCTTGGGCAAGGGGCAGCGTGTGGGCTTGTTCGCAGGCAGCGGCGTCGGCAAGAGCGTGCTGCTTGGCATGATGACCCGGCAAACCGCAGCCGATGTGGTGGTGGTCGGCTTGATCGGCGAGCGCGGACGTGAAGTGCGTGAATTCGTCGATCACGCGCTGGGCCCGCAGGGATTGTCCAAGGCGATTGTCGTCATCGCCCCGGCGGACGAATCGCCGCTGATGCGCCTGATGGCGACCGAACTGTGTCACACCATCGCCGCCCACTTTCGCGACCGGGGGCAGGATGTGCTGCTGCTGATCGATTCGCTCACCCGTTATGCCATGGCGCGGCGCGAAGTGGCGCTTGCGCTGGGCGAGCCGCCTGCCACGCGCGGTTATCCGCCGTCGGTGTTCAACATGTTGCCGCAACTGGTCGAGAGCGCCGGCAACGGCGAGCAGGAGACCGGCAGCATGAGCGCCATCTATACAGTGTTGGCCGAAGGCGACGACCAGCAAGACCCGGTGGTCGATACCGCACGCGCCATCCTCGACGGCCATATCGTGCTGTCGCGCGAGTTGGCCGAACGCGGTCACTTCCCGGCCATCGATATCGCTGCCTCGGTCAGCCGTTGCATGGCCCAGGTTACCGGCGAGCGCCATTTGCGCGCCGCCCGCGCACTCAAGGAAATGGCAGCACGTTACGTCCATGTACGGGATCTGATTCCGCTGGGCGCTTACGTGCCCGGTGCCGATCCTGCCACTGACCGCGCCGTCGCATTGTATCCGCGTATCGAAGCCTATCTGCGGCAAGGGGAGCATGAACCTGCCCCCATGTCGTCCGCGCAAACCTTGCTTGAGGAGCTTATGTCATGACAGTGATATCCAAGCCGACCCGCAGTCTGGAGCAATTGGTCGATTTACGCGAACGGGAAGTGGACCGTCTGACAGCGGATATGGCGGCCAAGACAGCGCTGCGCGATCGCTATCGCAGCAATGTCGAGCGCCTGGAACGGCTGTATCAGAGCGTCGGCGCCACCGGCGCATGGTCGCCCGCGCTATCGCTCAATTGCGCGCAATACAAGCAGTCGGTCATGCAGTTGGCGGATGCGCATCGCGAAGATCTGACCTTGCACGAGGCCGACATGGCCGTTGCGCAGCGGGTACTCACAACAGCCGCGCGCAAGCATGAAGCGCTCAACCAGGTGCTGGAAAAGAGCCGCAGCCAAGAGCGCCACGAGCGCAACGTGCATGAACAAAAACGCCAGGATGAGCTGGCGACGCAAGCCTGGTTCAGGGGCAAGCAATGAAAATGAATTTTGCATTTCAGCCGAACGTGAATTCGGTCGCCTTTTACAAGGGAAAGCCCGTTTCCCTTTTCTAAGGAGCATGCCATGACAACTATCGATCCAACCTCCAGCGCCACTCAGTTTGCACAAGCCTTCATACAGCCGATGCAGACGCAGATCAACAACCAGACGCAAAGCGCGAAAGCGACATCCGATGCGTTGACTTCACTGCAATCCGCCTTGCAGACATTCGACAGTGCGTTGTTTTCGCTCTCGGGAACAACGGGTGTGGTGCAATATTCCGCGACGGTCAATGACACCTCGATCGCTACCGCGACTGCCACATCGTCTGCGCAAGCAGGTTCATATTCCTTTTTCGTCGAGCAGACGGCCGCCGCGCATCAGGTCGCATTTAATAATGTGCCGTCGGTACCTATACCGTCCGGCGGACCGCTGGTGGTGCAACTGAACGATGGCACCAGCTTCACCGTCGATCTGACCGCAGCCGATACCAATGGTGACGGTTCCTTGTCGCCGACGGAGGTTGCAAGAGCGATAAATGAGGCGCAGGACAACTCAGGAAAAGTCAATGCCGCAGTGATGACGGTCGGCGGTCAGTCAAAGCTGGTCCTGACCTCCGCCAGCACGGGGGCGGATGGGCAAATCACACTCGACACCAGCGGTTTGCCGGCCAGCGGCTTGAAGAATGCTCTCGATAACGGACAGGTGCTGGTGCAAGGCCGCGACGCCATTGCCTGGCTGGGTGATCAGGGTACAGGCATCCAGATTCAGCAGGCGTCGAATACGTTTACCGGCATCGATGGGGTCAGCATCACTTTTACGAAGGCGCAGCAGGCGGGAGCTACTCCGATCACGCTGACCGTGGCCCGCGACGACAGCAGCACTGCCAACAATGTCCGCGGTCTGGTGGACGCCTATAACACGCTCAAGAAGACCCTGGATGACTTAACCGCGAATGCCACTCCAGACAAGAAAGCGGGCGCATTTGCAAGCGACAGCGGCGTGCGTGCATTGCGTGACCGCATCAACAGCCTGATCCGGCAGAAGATCGGCGGTGTGGAACTGGCTGACTTTGGCATTTCGGCAAGCCGTTCCGGTACCTTGGCGCTGGACACGAGCAAGCTGTCAGCGGGAATGAATACGCACCCGGGCTCGCTGGATCAATTGTTCGGCAAGGCTGCCGTCGTCAACGGCACAGGTGTGCTTGGCACGCTCGACCAGTATCTGAAAAGCTGGACCAGCAGCGTGAATGGGCAGATCAGCCAGCGTCAGACGTCGCTGCAGAAGATGCAGGACAGCATCAACACACGTCAGTCGCGGCTCGATACGCAGTATACGAACACGTATAACCGCTATCTGAAGCAGTTCACACAACTGGCGTCGTTGCAGGACCAGATGAGCAAGAACACCAGCATATTCGATTCGCTAAACAGCAGTTCGAGTTCGAGTAGTTAGTGCTGTAACAGGAGAAATCAATTTTGAGTTATGAAGCTTATCGAAGCTACCACGCGGTGAACCTCGAAGCGCAAACTTCGCAGGCCTCACCCGTGGAACTGGTGCTGATCCTGATGGATGGTTTGCTTGAAGAACTGGCGCGCACGCACGCCCATATCGAAGCAAAGCGCTACGAAAAAAAAGCGCAGAGCCTGGACAAGTGCATCAACATCCTCAACGGCTTGTCCAGCGCTCTCGATATGGAGAGCGGCGGCGAGGTCGTGCAGAACCTGTGGCGGCTGTATGACTATTGTGCGCAGCGCTTGTATCGAGCCGGCATTGAGCTCGACACCGGCATGATTGATGAAGTAACCAGCTTGCTGACTACACTCCGACGCGGCTGGCAAGGCGTGCAAGCCCATCGTGGATAGAGAAAAATTGTTGCTGGAATTTGCCAGCCGATTAGGCAAAGCAACCAGGGAAAAAGACTGGGATGCGTTGGCTGCGCTTGAAAGCGAATTGACTCGTCGGCTTTTGCCCGAAGTCGGTCAAGGCAATCGCTGGAGCGAGGCGGAGCGTCGTGCGCTGGAGACATTGCAGGCGGCTCATCGCAAGGCGCTGGAACAGTGCGCCAGCGAGTTGAGCCGCTTGGCCGCGCAACTGGAAGAAATGCGTAACAACAAAGACGGTTGGCTCGCTTATGCGCAAGCCGGCGACCTGGAAGAAAGATAATCACTATGACACTGTCATTGCATGCCACTACCGCGCCTGCGCAATCGGCGCCGTTGCCGGATCCGACAACGGCTGATGTTCAGCAAACTGAATCGGCAGAAGCAGGAGGCTTGTTCGGCGACATGCTAAGCATGCTCGGACAGACAAATACACTGGATGCCGCTTCTGCGGAGGACGGCAAGACGAATGAGAAACCGGCGAAAGATGCCGTTGATGCCAATGCGGATAACGCATTGCCTGGCATGTCGCAGTCGATATTGTCCATGATGCTGACAATGCCGGCTGCTCTTAGTGCCCCTGTCCAGGTTACGCCGCAGGTTTCCCAGCAGGTTGCGCAGGCAGCGCCGGATACCCAATCTGAAAACGCAGTGTCTGACATGCCGCTTATGGCGCTGGTTGGTAATGGTTTGGCGCCGGGCGAGTTGGTTGAAAAGGTGAGCGTCGAAGCCGGCAAGCCCAATGCCGGAAAAGATCCCCTGCGTGGATATGCGGTTGAAGAGGCCCGTGCCGATGCCGGCAAGCCCGACGCAGGAAAAGATCCCGTGCCGAGAGAAGCGGTTGAAAGGATGCGTATCGAAACCGGTAAGCTCGATGCCGGACAAGATCCTGCATCGAGTGAAAAGGCGGTCAAGGTGCGCGTTGATGCCGGCAGGCCCGATGCAGTGCCAGAACCCGTCTCAGGCGAAGCGGCGAAAAAAGCGCGTGTCGCAGTCGATAAATCTGATGCCAAAAAAGATCCCGCATCGAGAACCACGGCGGAAAAGACCTACGATCAAGCCAATACGCTGCTTGACACCGTATTGCGCAGCACACCCGACAGGCCGGCTGCACCTCGTACCACGAGTGGCAATGCCGTCATTCAGGAAGCCAATGCGATGCCTCGTGCAGAGCGTGCAGACTTTGCCGCTGCCGACCAGAGTCCCTGGCCCGCACCCATAGTGCAGGCACCGGCAACCGCTTTCGCAGGCGATGTGCAGGAAGTCAAACAGCAAACCGTACTCGCCAGCGCCGCGCCTGGAGCAACCGTTGCGGCACAGGCTGCCGCTCACGCTGCTGACGTGGCGCCCTCGGCTTCACCGGCTCCCGTGGTAAAGCTCGCCGCCGAACCTGCACAAGCGGGCCAGCAACTGCTCCATGCGCTCGGCGACCGCATCCAGTTTCAAGTCGAAAGACGCAGTGAAAACGCAACGATCCGTCTCGATCCGCCAATGATGGGGCGGATCGAAATCACCGTGCGGCACGAGGCCGGGTCGCTGCAAGTGCAACTGAGCGCCACCAACACAGAAGTCGTACGTCAATTGCAAGCCATTGGCGACAACCTGCGCCAGGATCTGGTGCAGCGTCATTACGCCGACGTATCGGTATCGGTTTTCGACCAGGCACGCGACGGCCGTCAGCAGCAGCATCAGCAGGAGCAGGGTGAGCGCGAACGCAGACATGTCGGTCGGGCGCTTGCAGATGCCGGACAGGAAGATGCCGCTTTTACGCTGGCATCTGAATAATTGACCAATTTCTATCAGGGCCCCCATGAAACCTCGGATTCCCCTTTCTTCCGTGTTTACCGTCGTATGCGCCGTCGGCATGTCGGTTGCGGCAGTCTGGTTCATGAAACCGGCCGGAACAGCACTGCCAGGCATGTCTTCCGCAACGGCAGCGGCGAACAAACCGCCGCTGGACAAGAAACAATACAAATACGTCAGCCTGGAGAAAGTCATCGTCATGCTACGCACCCCTACAGGGCAAACACCGTCGCATTATCTCGGTGTCGATCTCGTCTTCAAGGCGTCGCTGGACAAGGAAAAAGATGTCAAGGAACAGCTTCCGCTATTGCGCAGTATCGCTGTCAAGACCTTGTCGGGCTATGGAGTAGAGAAGGCTTCGAGCACGACAGTCGAACAGTTGACGTCTGATCTGGCGGTCGCTTATGACGAAACCTATGTGAGCACCAATCGTGAAAAGCCCTTTTCCGAAGTGATGATCGCCAAGTTCATCGTCGAATAACACATGGGCTCACATATGCGGTATTCAGAGGTGTGTGGCGTTGCGCCCGCTGCGTACAGTGACGTGGACGAACAACGGCAATTGCTCGCATACGCTCCGCTGGTCAAGCGCATCGTTCGGCAACTCAATGCGCAAATCACCGCGATCATGGGACGCGAAGACATGGAGCAGATCGGCCTGCTCGGTTTGCTCGATGCCTTGCGCCGATACGGCCCGCCGGACGAGAAGTTCGGTTCCTATGCCGCGCTGCGGGTGCGCGGCGCAATCCTCGATGAGTTGCGGCGCCTGGATTGGCGGCCGCGTTCGGTACGGCAGGAAAATCACAAGCTGCGCGATGCCTTGCGCGCATTGACGCGGCGCCTGGGGCGCGAACCCAGCGATGCGGAAGCGATCGAGGCGCTCGGCTTGACGCCCGAAAGCTATCAGGAGTATCGGCTGGCCGACAGTGCGGAAGAGTTCGCCGAATTCGATGATCTTGTCATCGAATTGAGCAGCACCCCATCGGATCGCCATGATCCTGAAGCGCAGACCATTGCACGCCGCAGCATCGAGCAGGCATTGAACGAACTGGACGAGCGCGAGCAGCGCGTGATCCAGTTGTATTACGAATTCGAACTCGGCTTGAAAGAAATTTCGGCGGTACTAGGCCTGACAGAGGCGCGCGTGTGCCAGTTAAACAAGGGAGCGTTGCGGAAAATGCGAGCTTTCCTGCAACAATCATAAGGGAGAAAAAATGCAGCAAATCCTTGGCATGGCAATCGTACTGGGATGCGTCTTCGGCGGTTTCATGCTCGCCGGCGGTCACTTCGCATCCATCTGGCAACCGGTGGAACTCATGACCATCGCTGGTTCCGCGCTTGGCGCCATCGTGCTTGGCAATCCACGCCATGTGCTTAACGAAATGATGCTGCAGATGCGCAACGTGGTCATGATGCGCAAGCGGGGGTCCGAGTTCCAACGGCAGTTGCTGTTGCTGATGTACGAACTGCTGCAGACTGCCGCCGGCGGTTTGAAGGCGCTCGATGCCCATGTCGAATCGCCACAAAACAGCCCCATGTTCCAGCGTTATCCGCTGGTGCTGGAAGAGCCCAAACTGCTGGCCTTCATTGTCGACAATTTCCGGCTGATGGCGATGGGCAAGATCAACTCGCATGAGCTCGAAGGCGTGTTGGAGCAGGAACTGGAGGCGATCCACGACGAGCTTGTGCAGCCTTCCAAATCACTGCACAAGATCGCGGAGGCTATGCCGGGCTTCGGCATTTTGGCTGCGGTGTTGGGCATCGTCATTACCATGCATACGCTGGGAGATGGCGCGACGGCCAACGAACTTGCCGAAGGCGTGGCGGCGGCGATGGTCGGTACCTTCTTCGGCATTTTCTTTTGCTATGGCATTCTCGATCCCTTGTCGAACATGATGAAGCAAAACGTCACGGAAGAATTGTCGACGCTGGAGTGCGTGAAGGTGGTGCTGGTCACCCACGTGGGTGGCAAACCACCGCTTCTGGCGATCGATGCCGGACGTCGCCTGGTCCAATTGAACAGCAAGCCAAGCTTTGCGCAGTTGGAGTCCTGGATCGGCGCGCTGTCACAGGCACGCAGAAAGACGGATCAAGAGGCGGCCTGAAAGGAGCGTTGGCATCATGTCGCTGAAAAAAGAGGGCGCCGAAGAGGCAATTATCAAGCGCGGCGGGCGCAAGCGCGAAGAAGACGAGCACGGCAGCGCGTGGAAAGTTGCATTCGCCGACTTTTGTCTGGCGCTGATGTGTCTCTTCCTGGTCTTGTGGGTACTGGCCGCCCGTAACGCCGAGCGAGCGGAGGAGGCGTTGGCAGCCATGCAGAAACTCAGCGACGGACGGGAGCGCATACTCGACCTTGACGGCGGAGCGCGAGGCAGCCTGCTTGGACGTGAGGCGTCACCGGTACCGCCGATGCCACGGCATTCTGCCGATGCGCAAGGCAAGGATGGGGCGCGTGGCGGTGCCAACGCAGGGAATCTGGAAAAAAAGACTTACGAATCGGCGGGAGATCTCAAGCAATTGTCTGAGGTGATGGAGCAGATCAGCGATCAGGCGGGGCTGTCCGGTAATCTGAACACTGTTGTCACACCGTTCGGCCTGCGCGTCATGCTTCATGACACGGACAGTCAAGGCATGTTCGAGCGCGGCAGCGCAATTCCCAGTGCGCAGTTCCGCACGCTGTTACGCAAGATCGGGCCGTTGTTCTCGCAGGTTCAGAACCAGATGCTGATCGTCGGCCACACCGATGGGGTGCAATACGCCAGCACCGGTCCGTCCGGGCCATCGAACTGGAAGCTCTCCACCGACCGTGCAATGGCTGCGCGTGCGCAACTGATTGATGGTGGCATGCCGGTCAACAGTGTGTTGCAGGTAGTCGGAATGGCAGACCGTGCGCCGTTCGAACCGGAAAGCCGGACTTCCGACATCAACCGGCGTATCGAATTGCTGATCCTGACCACTTCGCAAGCGCAAGCAATCGCGGCGATGTTTGGAAAACCCAAGGAATCCGAACCTTTGCTGAAAGGCGTTGACACGTCGTTGAATTCGAGTACGCTCGACTCCTTGCGCGCCCAATTGCGCGCGGCGAAAGACGCATTGAATATCCGCTGACCATGAGGCATCGCCTGCCAGCGACTGAGATGAACACATACAAGATAGAAGACAGAGGGGATTGTCGATGAAAGTGACTGGCAAAGGCTTGTCCGGTTCGCCTGGCGTACCCCAGGCGCCAACGTCTGCCGATGGCGCCACGGCAGCAACGGAAACGGCAACAACGGCGCCGGCGGCTCCGACCGAATTGCAATCGGCAGTATTGCAACCAGCGCTGGATGCCGTGCGTAAGATGCCCGATATCGATCAAGCGAAGGTGGAAGCGATTCGCGACGCGCTTGCACGAGGCGAGATTTCCTTCAACTCGGCGCGTCTGGCCACGCTGATCGAGCGATATCACAGCGGACGCGAGTAGGGCGCTTAATTTCTATAGGGGGCGTAACATTGCGGCCCATGTCTTTGGCAGACCTCGGGTTTGCCTGTGTCGTATCGTCAGGCATTTCAGCAATGACGTGCAATTCACATGACGCGCGATGTCTGCATTTTCAGCAATTCGGCAAGCGTGCTGATGAGGGGCGGAAATAATCCGAATACGAAAGATTTTCGTGCGCCAAAAAGAAAAACGCCAACTTGAAAAAGTTGGCGTTTTTAATGGATATTCTTGGTGGCCTGGGGCGGAATCGAACCACCGACACAAGGATTTTCAATCCTCTGCTCTACCGACTGAGCTACCGGGCCAAGAGACGAAGAAGTATAACAGACTCTTTGAAAGATGCAAGAGTTGTACGTGATCAACTTCTGCCGCACCGGCTATAATCGAATTTTGAACGAGTGCTTTGCCTCTTTCCAGATTCCCTTCACATGCAATTTCAAAGCGATATTTGTATAGTTGGCAGCGGCGCCATCGGCAAGGCTGCCGCGCTTGGTTTCGCGCAGGCAGGCTTGAGCGTGACGCTGCTTAGTGCGCCGGTGTCAGCGCAACCCGACGTGTCGCCCGCATCGTGGGACGTGCGGGTCTACGCACTGAACCATGTCGCGCACGATCTGTTGTCGTCGCTTAAGGTGTGGGGAGCGCTGGACATGTCGCGCGTTGCGCCTGTCGACGCGATGATAGTCAAAGGGGATGACGCGGGAGAGTTAACCTTCGACACCTACAGCGCACGTACAGATGCCCTGACCTGGATCATCGAGGATCGCAACCTCAACGCTGCGCTGGACGCAGCATTGAAGTTCGCGCCGAATCTCCGTACTGTGAGTGCCCGTGCCATGCAATTACACGGCGACTTGCAAACCGCGCGCCTGCAGCTTGATAACGGCGACACGATCGAGTCGAAGCTGATCGTCGGTGCCGATGGCGCGCAGTCCTGGGTGCGTGCGCAATGCGATATCGGCATCGATTACCGTTCCTATGCCCAGCGCGCTGTCGTGGCGAACTTCGCATGCGAACATCCGCATCGAGGCGCCGCTTATCAGTGGTTTACGTCCACGGACGGCATCATTGCCTTGCTGCCGCTGCCCGGCAACCGCATGTCGCTGGTATGGTCTGCACCGGAGATGCTGGCAGAAACACTATTGCACGAGCCCCTGTCGCATCTTGCGCAAAGACTTTCCGCCTTACCCGGCCATGCACTTGGCAAGCTGCACCCATTGCAGCCTGAAGTTGCAAAGGCATTTCCGCTTTCCCTGTTGCGCACGCACTCGCTGATCGCACCGCGTGTCGCTCTGATCGGCGATGCTGCGCACGTAGTGCATCCGCTGGCGGGACATGGAATGAACCTCGGTTTCGGCGATGTCTCCGCACTGCTGAAGGCTGTCACGGAACGCGAGGCGCATCGGGACTGCGGTGACGAGCGTGTGCTCGGGCGTTATGCGCGCATGCGCAAGGAAGACATCCTGCTGATGCAATTGGCGACCGACGGCCTGGAACGGTTGTTCGCAACCAAATTCGAACCATTACGCGTGGTGCGTAATGTGGGATTAAATCTAGTGAACAAATTTCCTCTCATAAAGAGAGCCCTGGTTTCCCATGCAATGGGAAAGCGATGAATTATCTTTGGAAAACTCAATGACCAAACTCACTCCGTTTCTAGCCGCATTCTCGCTGGCGTTGAGCGCAGGCTCCGTGTTTGCCGACACCTCTACCGAAGCAGCAATCAAAAAGACAATCGAGTCGCGCATGGGCGAGGGCGTCAAGATCGATTCGGTGAACAAGACGCCGTACGGCGGTTTGTATGAGTTGCGTATCGGCGGCGATATCGTCTATACCGATGCGAAAGGCGATTACCTCTTCGTTGGCCGCATCATCGATACCAAAACTTCCACCGACCTGACCCGTGCACGAGTGGATGAAGTCAACAAGATCAAGTTCGCCGACCTGCCTTTGGATTCAGCGATCAAGATGGTCAAGGGCAACGGCAAGCGCGTCATCGCAGTCTTCGAGGACCCGAACTGCGGCTACTGCAAACGCCTGCGCCAGACATTGTCCGAAATGGACAACCTGACGATCTATACCTTCATGTACAACATCCTGTCGGAAGATTCGTCGGTCAAGTCGCGCAACATCTGGTGTGCCTCCGACCGCGCCAAAGCCTGGGATGACTGGATGCTGAAAGGCAAAGCTGCACCGGATGCGCCCGCCAGCTGCACAGCGCCCAATGACAAGATTCTCGCACTCGGCCAGAAGCTGAAGATAACCGGCACGCCGACCATCTTCTTTGCCGATGGCACCAGGATTCCAGGTGCCATCGATGCCAAGGGACTGGAAGCAAAGCTGGCATCCATCAAATAATCCTGCAATCGGGTTCGGCCCATACTCAGGCGTGGTCGTTGCACGGATCGATGCCGACACGCTCATTGCACGACGCTGCTCGACATCGAGAACACCGATAATAGCGGGCAGCGTGCAAAGACCTCCGGTGCAATCCGTTACACTATGTGTCTTGTCGATGGACAACTCACATCACGCACTGACTGATGGATGGAGCGCCTGCCATGAACACGCATTTCTTCAACAAGCGATTCGCCCATCTGCTCGGCTTTGCCGGGCTGATCCCTCTTGTTACGCTAACACTGGCTTGCTGGCTGGTGCATCCGGACTGGCTGGGCGACTTCATCAAGGGCCAGCTTGCTTACGGCATCATCATCCTGTCTTTTCTTGGCGGCATGCACTGGGGAGCAACCATGCTGTCGAACCGACTGTCCAACGAGCAAACCAGGCGCGCATTAAGCTGGAGCATTGTGCCGCCGCTGCTTGCATGGTTTTCCACCATGGTCGGCGGTTTCGGGTTTGCGGTCCTGATGGGCGGTTTCATCGCTGCCTATCAGGTCGATAAGCGATTGTTTGCATGGTACGGTATGCCCGAATGGCTGATCGTCCTGCGTTTCCGTCTGACTTGCGTCGTCGTGCCGGCCCTTGCGTTGACGGTCATGGCCGTCAATGTGCGCGGCTGATCATTTTCAATAGGAACTGAATGAAGAACGCAATCCGCTTCACGATTACTCCGAAAGACCCTGCCGCCCACCTGTTCGAGATCACGCTCGCCGTGGACAAACCCGACCCGGAAGGGCAAGCGTTTGCGCTGCCCGCCTGGATCCCAGGCAGCTACATGATCCGCGAATTCGCCCGAAACATTGTGCAGATCCGCGCGGAAGCGGGTGGCAAGAAGATCGCACTGAAGAAGCTCGACAAGCATACCTGGCAGGCCTCACCCTGTAATGGGCCGCTCGTCCTGACCTATGACGTCTATGCCTGGGATTTGTCGGTGCGTGCCGCCCATCTTGACCAGACACACGGCTTCTTCAATGGCACCAGCGTTTTCCTCGCTGTGCAGGGTCAGGAGGGCTTGCCCCACATCATCGATATTCGCCGCCCCGAAGGCGATGCCTATAAGGCATGGCGCGTCGCCACCGCGCTACCGGAGCACAAGGCCAAACGTTACGGCTTCGGCACCTACCTTGCAGCGAACTATGATGAACTGATCGATCATCCGGTCGAGATGGGCAACTTCGAACTCGCGCCCTTCAAAGCTCACGGTGTGCCGCACGACATCGTCATTACCGGACGTGTGCCCAATCTCGACATGGCGCGCCTCTGTGCCGATCTCAAGAAAATCTGCGAAGCGCAAATCGCCCTGTTCGAGCCCAAAACCAAACGTGCGCCGATGCACCGCTATGTCTTCATGACGATGGCAATTGGCGACGGCTATGGCGGCCTCGAACATCGCGCATCGACCGCGCTGATCTGTTCACGCGCAGATCTGCCTGTGCAGGGGCAGAAGGAGATGACCGATGGCTATCGCACCTATCTTGGCTTGTGCAGCCACGAATATTTCCACACATGGAACGTCAAGCGCATCAAGCCCGCCGCATTCGCCCCTTACGATTTACGCAGCGAAGGCTATACCGCGCTGCTATGGCTGTTCGAGGGATTCACCAGTTATTATGACGACCTTATGCTGGTGCGTGCAGGCGTGATCGACGAAGCCGCCTATCTCAAGCTCGTCGCCAAGACCATCAACGGCGTGTTGCGTGGCAGCGGTCGCACCAAGCAGAGCGTGGCCGAATCCAGTTTCGATGCCTGGACCAAGTATTACCGTCAAGACGAAAACTCACCGAATGCCATCGTCAGCTACTACACCAAGGGCTCGCTGATCGGTTTGGCGCTTGACCTCACGATACGTGAGGAAACCGGTGGACGCCGTTCGCTCGACGACGTCATGCGAGCGTTGTGGCAGCGTTATGGCCGTGACTTCTATGAGGGCAAGGCACTCGGACAAGGCGTTTCCGAAACCGAGGCAGAAGCTTTGTTCGACGAAGTCACCGGCCTCAAGCTGAAACGCTTCTTCGACCGCCATGTGCACGGCACCGACGACCTCCCGCTCGATAAGCTGCTTGCCCCGTTCGGCGTCAAGCTGACTGACGATCGCAAAGATGCGAAGCCTAGTCTCGGCGTGCGCACCGTTCGTGAAGGCAACGACTGCAAGCTGGCCAATGTCTACGAAGGTGGCCCGGCACATCAAGCAGGATTATCGGCTGGTGACATCCTGATCGCGCTCGACGGATTGCGCGTAACGCACGGCAATCTCGACACGCTGCTGGCACGTTATTGGGCTGGCGACACCGTCACGCTGCACGCGTTCCGGCGCGATGAATTGATGCAGTTTGAAGCAGTATTGACGCGTGGCGATGCACCGCAAGTCACTTTGACGCCCAATGCAAAGCCGGTGGGTCAGGCGCGCAAACGCAGCCGATGGCTGTCGATGGATTAGCGGACAGTCACGCTGAAAAAACGGCCTGATCGAGTCAGGCCGTCAAGTTGGCAACGTAAAGAAAGGGTTCAGCCGAATAAACGGTGCAGCTCCATGCCGGGTTCGGGCGCGCGCATGAATGCTTCGCCGACCAGGAAGGCATGCACGTTTGCATCGCGCATGCGCTTTACATCATCCGGCGTCAGAATGCCCGACTCGGTCACCACCAGCTTGTCGGAAGGAATGCGCGGCAGCAGGCCGATGGTGGTTTGCAGCGAGGTTTCGAAAGTGCGCAGATTGCGATTGTTGATGCCCAGCAGTGGCGTTTTCAGTTTGAGTGCCGCTGTCAGCTCATCACCGTCATGCACTTCCACCAGCACGCTCATGCCAAGTTCCAGCGCGCATGCTTCCAGTTCCGCCATCAGGCCGTCGTCGAGCGCAGCCACGATCAGCAAAATACAGTCCGCTCCCCAAGAGCGCGCCTCATACACCTGATAGAGATCGGTAATGAAATCCTTGCGCAGGACCGGGATATCGCAGGCAGCGCGCGCCTGCTTCAGGTAATCGGGCGAACCCTGGAAAAATTGCACGTCGGTCAGCACAGACAGGCAGGCAGCTCCGTGTTTTGCATAACTTTCTGCGATCTGTGCCGGTTGAAAGTGTTCACGCAGAACGCCCTTGGACGGCGAGGCTTTTTTGACTTCGGCAATCACGCCGGCTTGGCCCGCTGCAATCTTCGTACGCAAGCCGGCTTCAAAATCGCGCAGGCCTGTACGCAATTCGCGATTGC
>Ga0207657_10003516_pt1 | contig 16737 bp, 10 predicted proteins | sample KBSC33metaG_FD_184316 | JGI IMG/M metagenome (GOLD analysis project Ga0207657, IMG submission 184316) | Corn rhizosphere microbial communities from Kellogg Biological Station, Michigan, USA - KBS C3-3 metaG (SPAdes) (version 2) | ecosystem: Host-associated > Plants > Roots > Rhizosphere > Soil ... | reverse complement strand
GTGATGCCGCGTGCCGACAGCGCGGCAAACAGCGAATTCAGATCATGCGTGCGCGACATTTCCGCTTCGATGCTGTGCTCGTCGTTGCGCGACAGCTTCACTCCGTTCACCGTCGGCAGCTCGGCCGGCATCGCGGCGAGATCGAGCACGAACGTTTCCACGTCGAGTTTGCCGAGCAGGGTGCGCATCGCGGTGTTTTCGATGATGCGGCCGTGATCGATGATGGCGATGTTGCGGCACAGGTTCTCCGCCTCCTCGAGGTAATGAGTGGTCAGAATTACCGTGGTGCCGGCGGCGTTGATGCCGGAAATGAATTTCCACATCGAGCGGCGGATTTCAATATCGACGCCGGCGGTCGGCTCGTCGAGGATCAGCAGCTTCGGCTCGTTCATCATCGCGCGCGCGATCAACAGGCGCCGCTTCATGCCGCCGGACAACGTACGCGCGATTTCGAATGCCTTGTCCCACAGCGCGAGCTGTTTGAGATATTTCTCCGCGCGTTCGGCGGCGACGTTGCGCGGCACGCCGTAGAAACCAGCCTGATTGACGCAGATCTGGAACGGCTGTTCGAACATGTTGAAATTGATTTCCTGCGGCACCAGACCGAGCATCTGCATTGCTTCGGAGCGGCGCGTGCGGATCGGCACGCCGAACACGCTCGCTTCGCCGGACGTGGCATTGACGAGCGACGAGATGATGCCGATCAGCGTCGACTTGCCGGCCCCGTTGGGGCCGAGCAGCGCGTAGAAATCTCCCGGTTCGACGCGCAATGAAATGCCCTTGAGCGCCTCGACGCCGTTCGGGTAGGTCTTCCTGAGGTTCTCGACTTCGAGCGCGGCGGGCGTGCTTGGGGAAATGCTCATGGCCGCGTAGTATAGCGGCCTCGTTGAGCCGCTCTCTTTCAAAAAAGCCCGACCGAAAGAGTCTTCGGCAAGGCGGCGTGCCTTCCACAACCCCAACCCCTTGCTGCGCAAGGGGTTCGGCCCCTTGACTTAAGGGGGCTGAAAACAAAGTAGAAATTTTCTCACGCAAGATGGCCGAACATTTCACATTGCGCCTCGCCGAAAGCCGAATGCTCGCGCCCGCGGTGCGCCACCTCGCATTCGAGCGCGCCGACGGCGCGCCGTTCGCGTTCATTCCCGGCCAGTTCGTGCAGATCCATTTCAATTATGCCGACGGCAAGCCGACCAAGCGCAGCTACTCGGTGGCGACGATCGGCAATGGCGACCAGCCCGTGGTGACGCGCGTCGAAATGGCGGTGTCGTATGTGCAAGGTGGCGCGGCAACCGATCTGCTCGGCAATCTGCCGGAGGGCGGAACGGTGGAGGCGAGCGGACCGTACGGTCGCTTCTGCCTGATGGACGCCGATGCCAACAAGCGCTACTTGCTCGTGGCGACCGGCACCGGCGTCACGCCGTATCGCGCGATGCTGCCGCAATTGGAGAAGCTCGCCGCGCGCGGAGCCGAGGTCGCACTCGTCTACGGCGCGCGCAACGAAACCGAGCTGCTGTACGGCGAGGAGTTCGAGGCGTTCGCGCGGAAATATCCACATTTCCACTTCTACGCCTGCTTCTCGCGCACGCCGCGCACGCCGGCGCGCGCGCACGACCGCGACGGCCGCGTGCACGTAGCGCTCGCCGAACTCAAACCGGATCCGGCACACGACATTGCCTATCTGTGCGGCAACCCGGAAATGGTCGATCAGGCGTTTGCGCTGCTCAAGGACGCCGGCTTGCCGATTCCGCACATTCGTCGGGAAAAGTACGTCTCGTCGCGCTGATCGTTTTCGCGAGGATTGCCCGTGACGAAACGAAATTCGCTACGCATTGCCGTCGCACTGGGCGCTGCGGCCTGTCTGGCGTACACGCTTTTCAGAGCCCCCGCCGCCCATGTGGAAACCGCGACGCCGATCGCTGCCGATGCGAAAGCGTTCACGCTGGGAACGCTGCCGTTCTCCGCCTGCGAATTGCCGCAGAAGCGTTCCGGTGCCCGCACCCAGGCGTACTGCGCGCCGTTCGCGGTGCCCGAAAATCGAGATGCGAACCGCGCGGCGCCGAACGACCGCAAGATCGACTTGCGCCTGGCCTTGATCAAGAGCGAAGCGGCCGCGGCCGATCGTGACCTCGTCGTGCTTCTCGCCGGCGGGCCGGGTCAATCGGCGATCGACAGCTGGCCGCAGATCGCCGGCGCGTTTGCGCCGCTGCGCAAGCATCATCACGTGTTGCTGCTCGACCAGCGCGGCACCGGCGGGTCGAACGGTCTGCTGTGCAAACCCAAAGACGACGGCAAGGTTTCCGACACGCTCGACATCGCCGCGATCCGCAAGAGCACGCACGATTGCCTCGCCGCCATCTCGGCCAAGGCCGACGTGCGTCATTACACGACGACGGACGCCGTCGAAGACCTCGAAACGCTGCGCCACGCACTCGGTGATCCGATGTTCGATCTGGTCGGCGTGTCCTATGGCACGCGCGTCGCGCAGCAATACACGATGCGCCACCCGGACGGCGTGCGCAGCGTCGTGCTCGACAGTGTGGCGCCGAATGAACTCGTGCTCGGGCAGGAATTCGCGGCGAATCTGGACGACGCACTCAAAGCGCAGTTCGCGCATTGCACGCGGGATGCCGCCTGCGCCAAGGCGTTCGGCGATCCCTATGCGTCGCTCATGCGCCTGCGCGACGCGTTGCGCGCCAAGCCCGAGAACTACGCATTGCGCGATCCGGTCACGTTCGCGGCGCTGCAGGGGCGCGTCAATGAATACAACCTGGCCGGACTCGTGCGTCTGTTCGCCTACACGCCGGAAACCGCGGCGCTGCTGCCGCTGTCGATCGCCGAAGCGCTGCGCGGCAATTACGCACCACTCGCCGGACAAAGCCAGTTGCTCACCGGCGATCTCGCCGACTTGTCGGAAAGCGGCATGCAGATGTCGGTGATCTGCAGCGAAGACGCCGACCTGCTCGCGCCGCGCCCGCAGGATGCGAACACGTTGCTCGGCAATGCACTGGTCGAGGCGATGCGTGCGCAATGCGAAATCTGGCCGCACGGGTCGCGTCCCGCCGATTTCCATGCGCCGCTGAAGACCGACAAGCCGATCCTGGTGCTCGAAGGCGAACTGGATCCGGTTACGCCTCCGCGTTACGGCGAGCAGGTCATGCGCGGATTCACCAACGCCAAGCTGATCGTCGCCAAAGGCCAGGCCCACAGCATCATGGGACGCGGCTGCCTGCCGAAACTGGTCGGCGAGTTCGTTGCAAAGCTCGAACCAAAGACGCTCGATGCAAAATGCGTCGACGCACTCGGAGCGATGCCGGCGTTCATCGATTTCAATGGTTCATCGCCATAGGAGCCGCGCCATGATCGAGGTCAGGGATTTGCACAAGGCATTCGGCAACGTGGTCGCGGTGGACGGCGCGACGTTCAGCGCGCGCGACGGCGAGATCACCGGCTTGCTTGGGCCCAATGGCGCCGGCAAGACGACCACACTGCGTTGCCTGTATACACTGATGCGCCCGGACAGCGGCAATGTGTCGGTCGACGGCATCGACGCGGCGACCGATCCGTTGAACGTGCGCAGAAAGCTCGGCGTGTTGCCCGACGCACGCGGCTTGTACAAGCGTCTCACCGCGCGCGAGAACATCGCCTACTTCGGGCGCTTGCATGGGCTAGACGAGGCGACGATCCGCGCGCGCAGCGATGCCGCGATCGCCGCGCTGGACATGGGCGACATCGCCGAGCGCCGCACCGAAGGTTTTTCGCAAGGCCAGCGCGTGAAGACGGCGATCGCGCGCGCGCTGATCCACGATCCGAAAAACGTGATCCTCGATGAACCGACCAATGGCCTCGATGTCATGGCCACGCGCGCGATGCGCGAATTCTTGAAGCGCCTGAAACGCGAAGGCCGCTGCGTGCTCTTCTCCAGTCACATCATGCAGGAGGTCGCCGCCTTGTGCGATCGCATCGTCGTCATCGCGCACGGGCGCGTGGTCGCGGACGCGACGCCCGACGCTTTGCGTGCGCAAACCGGCGAAAGCAATCTGGAAGACGCGTTCGTGAAATTGATCGGATCGGAAGAGGGACTCGCGGCATGAATTCTCTTGTCGTCGTGTTTCTGAAAGAGGTGCGCGAAAACCTGCGCGACCGCCGCACCGTGCTCAATACCCTGCTGACCGGCCCATTGTTTGCGCCGCTGATTTTCGTGTTGCTGATCAACACCGTCGTTACACAGGAGCTCGACAAAGCCGAGAAGCCGCTGCCGTTGCCGATCGTCGGCGCGCAATACGCACCGAACCTCGTCGCCGCGCTGAAACAGCAAAACGTCGACGTGCAGCCGGCGCCGGCCGATGCCGAACGCGCGGTGCGCGAGCAGGATGCCGACGTCGTATTGCGCATCGGCGCCGATTACGCCACGTATTGGGACAAGGGTGAACCGGCGCAGGTCGAAATCATTTACGACGCATCGCAACGTTTCGCCACCACCCAGGCCGGTCGCCTGCGCGCGCTGCTCCAGCTGTACAGTGATCGCACCGGTGCAATGCGTCTGCTCGCACGCGGCCTGTCGCCGAGTGTCCTCAAACCATTGAGCATGGCCGAGCGCGATCAGTCGACGCCGCAGAGCCGCGCCAGCCAGCTGTTCTCGATGCTGCCGTATTTCTTCATCCTCGGCGGTTTCGTTGGCGGCATGGCGTTGGCGATCGATACCACATCCGGCGAACGCGAACGCCAGTCGCTCGAACCGCTGCTCGCCAATCCGGTGCCGCGCTGGCAAGTGCTCGGCGGCAAGCTCGGCGCGACGAGCGGATTCGCGCTGACTTCGGTGCTGCTCAGCGTGCTCGCGTTCGCCGTCGTCGGCCGCTTCCTGCCTGGCGGCAAGATCGGCATGACGCTGGAAATCGGACCGTCGTTTGCCGCAGGCACGATGCTGGTGATGTTGCCGCTCACGGCGTTGCTCGCTACGTTGCAGACGCTCGTCGCTGCGTTCGCCAAGAGTTATCGCGAAGCGCAGACCTACGTGTCGCTGCTGATGTTCGTGCCGGCGATCCCGACGATGATGTTGTCGTTCGTGCCGATCAAGACGCAGGCGTGGATGTACGCGGTGCCGCTGCTCAGCCAGCAAGTGATCATCACGCGACTGCTGCGTGGTGATTTCGTGCCGGTGTCAGGATTTGTACTGAGCATTGTCAGCACGCTCGCGGCGCTGGCTTTGGCTTATGCAACGGCGACAGCGATTTACCAGAGCGAACGACTGGCGATTTCGGCCTAGGAACTTCAGAGCGCGCGTCGATACTGGATCGCTTCGAGCAGATGTGCGGTTGCGACCGCATCGCTGCCGTCCAGATCGGCGATCGAACGCGCCACGCGCAGGATGCGGTGATAGGCGCGTGCGGAAAGTCCCAGCTGATCGAGTGCGCGTTCGAGCAGGTGGCGATCGCCGGCCGCGAGCGCGCAATCGCGCAGCACTTCGCGATTGCTCAGGTTCGCATTGGGTTTGCCGGCGCGTTGCACCTGGCGCTCGCGAGCAGCGCTCACGCGCGCGCGCACGACGGCGCTGGACTCGCTTGAGGCGGCCGGGCCACCGAGCTCCGCCAGCGGCACGCGCGGCACGGCGACTTGCAGATCGATGCGATCGAGCAGCGGCCCGGACACGCGCGCGCGATAGCGGCGGATGACTTCCGGCGTGCATACGCAGCGGCCGGAAGGATCGCCAGCGTAACCGCACGGGCATGGATTCATCGCGGCGACGAGCTGGAATGCGGCCGGAAACTCGGCCTGGCGTGCCGCACGCGAAATGACGATGTGGCCGGATTCGAGCGGCTCGCGCAGCACTTCGAGCACGCGGCGGTCGTATTCGGGCAGTTCGTCCAAAAACAAGACTCCGCGATGCGCGAGCGATATCTCGCCCGGTCGCGGCACCGAGCCGCCGCCGACCATCGCCACGGCCGACGCGGTGTGGTGCGGCGCGCGGAATGGCCGCTGTTTCCATTTGTGGAAATCGATACCGCAACCGGCGACCGAGCGGATCGCCGCGGATTCAAGGGCTTCGGCTTCGCTCAGCGGCGGCAGTATGCCGGGCAGGCGGCTCGCGAGCATGGTCTTGCCGGTGCCGGGTGGACCGACGAACAGTGCATGGTGATTGCCGCTGGCGGCGATTTCGAGCGCGCGTCGCGCCTGCGGCTGGCCGCGCACGTCGGCGAGGTCCAGTTCCGCGATGGTGATGGTGTTGCACGCACTCGCCACCGCGGCAGGCAAGTCGACGGCGCCGCGCAGAAACGCACAGACTTCCAGCAGCGAACTTGCGCTGTGTGTACTCGCGCCGCTGACGAGCGCGGCTTCCGCGCCGTTGTCGCGCGGCACGATCAAGGTCCGCCCGGCGTGCGCGGCCTTGAGCGCCGCCGGCAGCACGCCGGTTACGGCACGCAACTCGCCGGACAGCGCCAGCTCGCCGAGAAATTCGTATTGCGCAAGACTTTCCTTCGGTACATGCCCTTGCGCCGCCAGGATGCCCAGCGCAATCGGCAAATCGAATCGGCCGCCGTCCTTGGGCAGGTCCGCCGGTGCCAGACTCACAGTGACACGCCGCGACGGATATTCGAGTTGCGCATTCTGGATCGCCACGCGCACGCGATCACGCGCTTCTTTCACCGCGGTTTCCGGAAGGCCGACAATCGAGGTTCCCGGAAGTCCGCCGGATAAATGGACTTCCACCGTCACCGATGGCGCGGCGACGCCATCCTGAGCCCTGCTGTAGACGATGGCCAAGCTCATGAGGATTTCCCGGACAAACAGCGACCATGCCGCGGCGTCGCGCGGCAGGTAAATCAATCAGGAGATCGGCTACAGCTGCGAGTGGACCGACATCGCCTCCAACGCGGCGACTTGTGCCTCGAGCGCCTCGATCTTCTCGCGCGTGCGCAACAACACGCCGCGCTGCACGTCGAATTCCTCGCGTGTGACCAGGTCGAGCCGGCGCAAGCCCGCGCGCAGGGCATCGCGAAAATTCGCCGAGAGTTCGTCGCGGGCATCGCGCGCGCCGGGCGGCACGAGGTCGGCCAGGCGGCGCGCCAGTTCATCGATCGCGGTAATGTTGATCATGGCAATCTTTCCAAGGTTTCGACGCGGCCAGCTTAGCCAACATGCGACAGCGCCGCTGTCGGCCGGCGCCGATTGCATTGTAGGAAATTTCGCACGGGGTTTCGTGTATCCTTTTTGCACAGCCCGCAGAGCGTAATCCGATGAAAATGGTGATGGCCATCATCAAGCCGTTCAAACTCGATGATGTGCGCGAAGCGCTCGCCGAAATCGGCGTGCAAGGCATCACCGTCACCGAGGTCAAGGGTTTCGGCCGGCAGAAGGGTCATACCGAGCTGTATCGCGGCGCGGAGTACGTTGTCGATTTCCTGCCGAAGATCAAGCTCGAGATCGCCGTGCCCGACAATCTCGCCGAGCGCGTCGTCGAAGCGATCACGCAGTCGGCCAACAGCGGCAAGATCGGCGACGGCAAGATTTTCGTCTATGACCTCGAGCAGGTCATCCGGATCAGGACGGGGGAAACGGACGCAGACGCGCTCTAACGCGTTTAGCCGTCCAAAAAGTCTTTGACGCGCAGCAGCAATTGTGCTGTAGTCGCTCACGCATGCCTTTGGGCCTGCATGGAGCGGTGCTGAAGGAATAGCCCGTAATTCCTCGCTTTCGCGCGATTTGGCAGAATCCGCCAATGCCGCGTGCGCGACGGCTCGCGGATGACGCAGCGCAAAAACCTTGGCCTGCACGACGCGTCGTTCGAACACGACAGCTGCGGCTTTGGTTTGATTGCGAATGTCGACGGCCGCGCCAGCGACTGGCTCGTGGATCAGGCCTTCCGCGCGCTGGCGAAGATGTCCCATCGCGGCGGCATCAATGCCGATGGCGTGACCGGCGACGGCTGCGGCATCCTTCTCTATCGGCCCGACGCGTGGTTGCGCGCGCTGGCGCGCGAAGCCGGCATCGAGGTGGGACCGCTGTTCGCGGCCGGCTTGATGTTTCTTGAGCGCGACGCCGCGAGCGCAGTCACGCAGCGGTCCGTGCTCGAACGTTGCTTGCGCGAAGAAGGCTTACAACCGCGCGGCTGGCGCGACGTGCCGGTGAATGAAAGCGCGTGCGGACCACTCGGCGCGGCGACACGGCCGTGCATTGCGCAGGTCTTCGTCGATGCCGGCGACGGCGCCGATGAAGAGGCGTTCGAACGCGCTCTGTTCCGTGCGCGTCGGCGCGCGCGCACGCAGCGCGTCGCCGCTGGCGACGACACTTTCTATCCGGTGAGCCTTTCCGCGGCGACGATCGTGTACAAGGCGATGGCCGCGCCGGGGCGCCTGCGCGAGGTGTTTCCCGATCTGCAGCGCGCCGACCTCGCCGCTTGCGCGGCGACGTTCCATCAGCGCTTCTCGACCAACACGCTGCCGAACTGGCGTCTCGCGCAACCGTTTCGTCTGCTCGCGCATAACGGCGAGATCAACACGATTCGCGCCAACCGCACCTGGGTGGAATCGCGGGCGTCGAAGTGGAAAAGTCCACTTGTGGATTTGTCCGACCTCGGTCCGCTGGTCAGCACGGCGGGTTCCGATTCGCAGAGCCTGGACAACATGCTCGAAGTGCTGCTCGCCGGCGGCATCGACCTGCTCGCCGCAATGCGCATACTGATTCCGCCGGCATGGAGCGCGCAGGACAACCTCGACGAAGACCTCGCCGCGTTCCATGAATACTACGCATTGCACACCGAACCATGGGATGGCCCCGCGGGCCTGGTCATGTGCGATGCGCGTTACGCGGCCTGCTCGCTCGACCGCAACGGCTTGCGTCCGGCGCGCTGGGCGCGCAGTGATGATGGACATCTGATCGTGGCTTCCGAAGCCGGCCTCTGGGACGTGCCCGACCAACGCATTCTCGCCAAGGGCCAGCTGGGTCCCGGCGAGATGCTCGCCGTGGACCTGTACGAACACGCGCTGCTCGATGCGACTGCGATCGACCGCATCAATGCCGGGCGCGCGCCGTTCAAACGCTGGTTGCGCGACGGCGTCGCTTATCTCGAATCGCATCTGATCGATCCCGGCCTTGCCGCCGAGCCGTTTGCGCCCGAACTGCTTGCGCGTTACCAGAAACAATTCGCGCTCACGCGCGAGGAGCGCGACATCGTACTCAAGGCGCTCGCCGAGGACGAAGCCGAGGCCACCGGCTCGATGGGCGATGACACGCCGATCGCGGTGATGAGCCGGCAATCGCGGCCGCTCTACGAATATTTTCGCCAGGCGTTTGCGCAGGTGACGAATCCGCCGATCGATCCACTGCGCGAGCGCCTGGTCATGTCGCTGGTGACGCAGATCGGGCAGGAAGGCAATGTGTTCGACCTTTCGCCCGAGAACGCGCGCCAGCTGATGCTGACCTCACCGGTGTTGTCGCAGCGCAAGTTGCGTCAGGTGTTGGCGCTGGACGAGTACGTGCACCGGCAACGCAAGTTCGATCTGTATTTCGATGAGCGAACGGGCCTCAAATCCGCGCTCGAACAATTGTGCCGGCAGGTCGAAGAAGCCGTGCGCGACGGCGCCGTGCTCGTGTTGTTGTCCGACCGCTATTCCGCGCCCGGCTTGCTGCCAATCCACGCCCTGCTCGCCACGGGTGCCGTGCACGCGCATCTGCTGCGACTCAACCTGCGCAGTGACTGCAACCTGCTCGTCGAAACCGGCACGATGCGCGACGCGCATCATTGCGCATGCCTGATCGGCTTCGGCGCGACGGCGGTATATCCGTATCTTGCCTACCAGACGCTGTTCGACATGAACCGGCGCGGTGAACTCAAGGGTCGCGCAGGCGAAGCGCCGAGCGAAATCGGCCGCAGCTACCGGCGCGGCATCCGCAAGGGCCTGCTCAAGATACTGTCGAAGATGGGCATCAGTTCGATCGCCGGTTATCGCGGCGCCGGGCTGTTCGAAATCCTCGGCCTGCATCACGAAGTCGTTGAGCTATGTTTCCCCGGTACTCCTTCGCGCATCGGCGGCGCGACGTTCGCCGACATCGAAAACGAATATCGCGCGCAGCTCGCCGCCGCGCGTGATCCGCATTACGCGCTGCCGGCCGGCGGCCTGATGAAAGCGCTGCCGGACGGCGAATTCCACATGTATAACCCGGCCGTGGTCGGCGCGCTGCAAGCGGCCGTGCGCACCGGCGACATGGCGCTGTATCGCCAATACGCGGACGCGGTGAATTCACGCGCGCCGGCGGCATTGCGCGATTTGCTGGCGTTGCAGCCGCAAACCGCATCGCTCGATGTCGATGAAGTCGAGGCACCGTCTGCGATCCTCAAGCGTTTCGATTCGGCCGGCATGTCACTCGGTGCGCTGTCACCCGAAGCGCACGAAGCACTGGCGATCGCGATGAATCGGCTGGGAGCGCGCAGCAATTCCGGTGAGGGTGGAGAAGATCCGGCGCGTTACGGCACCGAACGCATGTCGAAAATCAAACAGGTCGCCTCGGGCCGCTTCGGCGTCACCCCCACGTACCTGGTCAACGCCGAAGTGCTGCAGATCAAGATCGCGCAAGGCGCCAAACCGGGCGAAGGCGGCCAGCTGCCCGGGCACAAGGTCAATGCGTTGATCGCGCGGCTGCGCTACGCCAAACCCGGTATTGGCTTGATCTCGCCGCCGCCGCATCACGACATCTATTCGATCGAAGATCTCGCGCAGCTGATTTTTGACTTGCGCGAAGTCAATCCGTCCGCGCTGATTTCCGTCAAGCTCGTCGCCCACGCGGGCGTCGGCACGATCGCCGCCGGCGTGGTCAAAGCCGGCGCCGATCTGATCACGATTTCCGGCCACGACGGCGGCACCGGCGCGAGCCCGTGGTCGTCAATCAAATATGCCGGCGTGCCGTGGGAACTGGGTCTGGCTGAAACGCATCAGACATTGCTGCGCAACGGTTTGCGCGAGCGCGTGATCCTGCAAACCGATGGCGGCCTGAAGACCGGCCTTGATGTGGTCAAGGCAGCGTTGCTCGGCGCCGATTCATTCGGTTTCGGCACGGCGCCGATGGTCGCGCTCGGCTGCAAGTACCTGCGCATCTGCCATCTGAATTCCTGTGCCACCGGCATCGCGACGCAAAACGACATCCTGCGCCGCAAACATTTCCTCGGTGCGCCCGAGATGGTCGAGAACTTCTTCCGCTTCGTCGCCGCGGACGTGCGTGGAATCCTCGCATCGCTCGGCGCCAAATCGCTCGCCGAAATCGTTGGCCGCACCGGGTTGCTGCGCCAGATCGAAGGCGTGACCGACAAGCAACGCGAGCTCGATCTGTCGCCGCTGCTCGCCGCCAGCGCGCTGGTGCCGAACGCAGCAGGCTGCGGATCCGCGCCGCAAACGCACACCGAGCTCGCCGCGCGCATTGCCGCCGACACTGCCGAAGCGGTCGCAAATGGCAAAAGTGGATATTTCCACTACGCGATCACTAATGTCGATCGCGCGATTGGCGCGCGCCTGGCCGGCGCAATCTCGCGTTACCACGGCGCCGACGGCATGGCGCACGCACCGCTGACACTGCAATTCCGCGGCAGCGCGGGACAAAGTTTCGGCGCATGGAACGCCGCGGGTATGCAGCTGATCCTGCACGGCGAAGCCAACGACGGCGTCGGCAAGGGCATGGCCGGTGGCCGCATCGTCGTGCGTCCCTCCGAGCATGCGCGCTTTGCAAGCCAGGATACGGCGATCGTCGGCAACACGTGTTTGTATGGCGCCACGGGTGGCGAACTTTTCGCCGCCGGCCGCGCCGGCGAGCGTTTCGGCGTGCGCAATTCCGGTGCGCTCGCCGTCATCGAGGGCGTGGGTGATCACGGCTGCGAATACATGACTGGCGGCACCGTGGTCGTGCTCGGCGTCTCCGGCCTGAACTTCGGCGCCGGCATGACCGGCGGTTTTGCTTATGTCCTGGACCTGGAGCGCCAGTTCGTCGACCGCTACAACCATGAACTCGTCGACATCCACCGCATCTCGCTCGAAGGCATGGAAAACCATCTGCAGCATCTGCGCGCGCTATTGCGAAGCCACGTCGACCACACCGGCAGTGCGTGGGGCGCGCGTTTGCTCGCCGATTTCCGCGACGTACTGCACAAGTTCTGGCTGGTGAAACCCAAGGCGGCCAGCCTCGATGCGCTGACCGACGAACTGCGGCGCGCGGCATGAGCAAGAAGGATACTTTTCCATTTCTGGAAATCCATCGCGCGCTGCCGCGTGAAGTGCCGGTGCCGATCCGCGTGCTCGACTACAAGGAAATTCACGGCGACTTCGCCAACGGCGATGCCGGCGATCAGGCGGCGCGCTGCATCGATTGCGGCAATCCGTATTGTTCCTGGGGCTGTCCGCTGCACAACCGCATTCCGCAATGGCTCAAGCTCGTGCGCGACGGCCGCATCGAGGACGCCGCCACGCTGATGCACGAAACCAATCCGCTGCCGGAGATCTGCGGCCGCATCTGTCCGCAGGATCGGCTGTGCGAAGGCGACTGTACGCTGGAGACCGGCTTTGACGCGGTCACGATCGGTGCGATCGAACGCTGGACCACCGACGAAGCGCTGCGCCGCGGTTGGCGTCCGAAATTGAATGCGCAACCGACCGGCAAGCGCGTCGCCGTCGTCGGCGCCGGGCCCGCCGGGCTTGCTGTAGCAGATGGCCTTGCGCACGCGGGCGTGCAAGCTGAAGTGTTCGACCGCTACGAGGAAATCGGCGGTCTGCTTACATTCGGTATTCCACCATTCAAGCTCGACAAAGCGATCGTGCGCACACGTCGCGAGGTGCTCGAAGGCATGGGCGTGCGCTTTCGCCTCAATACCGAAATTGGACGCGATGTTGCATTTTCCACTTTAATAAAAGAGTACGACGCTGTGTTTGTTGGCACCGGTGCCTATACATTTGTCGACGGCAAATTGCCGAACCAGGAAGCACCGGGCGTGCTGCCTGCCCTGCCGTTCCTGATCGCCAACGCACGGCGCATTCTCGGCCTGAGCCAAGCAGCGAACGCGTTGCCGGACATTGTCGGCAAGCGCGTCGTCGTGCTTGGCGGCGGCGACACGGCAATGGATTGCGTGCGTACGGCGATCCGCATGGATGCCGACAGCGTCACCTGCGTCTATCGGCGCGACGAGGCGAACATGCCCGGCTCGCGTCGCGAAGTGAAATATGCGCGCGATGAAGGCGTGCAGTTCCTGTTCAATCGCCAGCCGCTGGAAATCGTCACGAACGCAGACGGCGTGCGCGGCGTGCGTGTGGTCGAAACCGCGCTCGTCAACGACGGTTCTGGTCGCGCGAAACCGCGACTCATCGCCGGCAGCGAACAGTTGCTCGACGCCGATGTCGTGATCCTCGCGTTCGGCTTCCGCGCGAGTCCGCCGGATTGGTGCGAAGAATTCGGCATCGCGCGCGACGCGAGCGGCAAACTGATCGTTGGCGCGAACGGAAGCCTGCCGCTGCAGACCAGCCACCCGAAGGTATTCGCCGGCGGCGATGCCGTGCGCGGTGCGGACCTGGTCGTACGTGCGGTTTACGACGGGCGCGAGGCGGCGAAGTCGATGCTGCAGCAACTGTCTGCGCTCGACTCGACTTCGGTATCGGCATGAAGGGCGACGGTAAGGAATCCCCCCCTTTTTTGACACTCCACCAAGGGCAGACTTACTCGAACCCGTTGCGGAAGATCACATCCAGCCCGGTGCCCTGAATCGCAAAGTCGAACGTGCTGTTGGTAGCGTCGTTGGTGCCGAAGCTTACGGTCGCACTGCGCAAACCATCGGCGCTTGGGTCGAACGTGATGTCGAACGTGGTACTGCCGGCGGGCGGGATTGGCGACGTCGGCGCTGACGTCAGCGTGAAATCCGCTGCCTCGCTTCCCGTGATAGTGACGGCACCAATGGCCAGATCGGCAGTGCCGTTGTTGGTGATGGTGAAAGTGTGCGTCGCGGTTTCGGCAACATCGGTGCCGACACCGCCGAAGTCGGTGGCGTCAGATGGATCCGGCGTGCTGTCGCCGTCGACTATCGTCACGGCGTTACCACTGACCGAGGCGGCCCCAAACGTGTCGATCGCAGCGATTTCTGCTGCCGACAGCGCACGGCGATAGACGCGGAAATCGTCGATCAGGCCGCCGGCTGGCGCGCCGACATTGGTGGCGTAACCCATCACTTTGAAAGGTCCGGTGCCGGTGACATTCACTGCACCTTGCGCCACCGGGGTTCCGGCGACCCCATCCAGATAAGGCGTGACGGTCGCTGCCACGGAGTCGTATACGAAAGCGGCGTGATGATTCGCGACGGTTGCGCCGCCATAGAGGAACGTATCAGTCAGGCCAGCGCCGCGGAGGATCCAATTGTTCGGGAGGGCGACGCCGTTGGTGAAGCAACGGAAACTGTTCGTGTTGGCATCGCCGAAAATGTAGAACAGCGTTGCTGAAGCCGTGAAATTCGAAGTGAAGAACGCAATTGTCCACGACCCGGTCCCGAGATCCGGCGCCCATCCCGTGTTCAGATAGTCAGTGCTCGACGAATTGCCGGAACCCATCAGCGAATAGCCATTGGAGGCATAGTTGAGATCCGCTCCGGTCTGGGTGAGCGAGCCCATGATCGTTGCGGTCGCAGTTCCAGCTGGCGGCGAACTGGCAAGATTGGTAACGCTGGTGCCTACGTCGTTGAACTTGTAGTGCAGGACGTCCGGCGTGCTGTCTGCGCTGGCGCAGCTTGCTGCCAAGGCGAACGCGGCAGCCAGGGAAAAGCGAATCGCAGTCTTCATGACAGTCCTTTTCTGCTGTGGAATGAAAATTCGCGTCGAGCAGTTGCAGCCGTTGCATCTGGGCACTAGAGCGCGATGCTGGATATTTGCACATATTCCGTATCGATGGCGCAGGCGGCGATAGTGGCGACGCCAGCCATCGCATGGACGCCATCTTACGCGCCATCCGTCCAGCGAGGGCAGCAATGCTAAAATGCGCGCCCGCGCCGATCCCCCTGGATTTTTCCATGTCCGTTCCCGCCCTCGACCTCGACTACACGCTCGAGCACAAATACACGCGCGCCGAAGGCCGCATTTACCTGTCCGGCGTGCAGGCGCTCGTGCGGCTGCCGCTGATGCAGCAGATGCGCGATCGCGCCGCCCACATCAACACGGCGGGCTTTATTTCCGGCTATCGCGGCTCGCCGCTCGGCGGCTTTGACCTGGAACTGTGGAAAGCGAAAAAACACCTGAAGGGCGCGAACATCGAATTCCAGCCTGGCCTGAACGAAGACCTCGGCGCGACGATGGTGTGGGGCACGCAGCAGACGAATCTGTTTCCGGGCGCGAAATACGACGGCGTGTTCGCGATGTGGTACGGCAAGGGTCCGGGCGTCGACCGCTGCGGCGACGTGTTCAAGCATGGCAATGCGGCCGGAACCTCGAAATACGGCGGCGTGCTTGCACTCGCGGCGGATGATCATGCCTGTCGTTCCTCGACGTTGCCGCACGGTTCGGAACTCGAATTCGTTTCGGCGATGATGCCGATCCTCAATCCTGCTGGTGTGCAGGACATTCTCGATATGGGCATGCTCGGCTGGGCGATGAGTCGCTTCAGCGGCCGCTGGGTCGGCTTCAAGACGATCGCGGAGACGGTGGAATCCTCCGCCAGCGTGAACGTCAATCCGCATCAGCTCGATATCGTGCTGCCGGAAGACTTCGAACTGCCGCCGGGCGGCTTGAATATCCGCTGGCCCGATCCGCCGCTCGACCAGGAAATGCGTCTGCACCAATACGCGGTGAAAGCCGCCTGCGCGTTTGCGCGCGCGAACCGCATCGACCGCGTCGTCATCGATTCGCCGAAAGCGCGGCTGGGCATCGTCACCACCGGCAAGAGCTATCTCGACGTGCTGCAGGCGCTCGAATACCTCGGCATCGATGCGAAAGCGGCGGCCGACATCGGCATCCGCGTCTACAAGGTCGGCATGACCTGGCCGCTCGAACCGGTCGGCATCCGCGAATTCGCGCAAGGGCTCGAAGACATCATCGTGGTCGAGGAGAAGCGCAGCTTCCTCGAATCGCAAATGAAGGAACACATGTACAACTGGGATCATGCGACGCGCCCGAGCATCGTCGGCAAGTACGACGAGAGCGAAGAGTGGATCCTGCCGTCGACGAACGAGCTCACGCCGGCGCGTATCGCGCGCGTGATCGCCAAGCGTCTCGCGCGCTTCTTCACCAGCGACACGATTCAGGAACGCCTGAAGTGGATCGCGGCGAAGGAACAGGAATTGGCGATGCCGCGCGCGCAATTTCCGCGCGCCGCGCACTATTGTCCGGGCTGTCCGCACAACACCTCGACCGCGGTGCCGGAAGGCTCGCGCGCGCTCGGCGGCATCGGCTGTCACTATATGGTGACGTGGATGGACCGGCGCACCGATACGTTCACGCAGATGGGTGGCGAAGGCGTGACGTGGTGCGGCCAGGCGCCGTTCACGGAAACGCCACACGTGTTCCAGAATCTGGGCGACGGCACCTATTTCCATTCCGGCTCGCTGGCGATCCGCCAGGCGATCGCGGCCAAGGTCAACATCACCTACAAGATTCTCTACAACGACGCGGTCGCGATGACCGGTGGCCAGCCGGTCGATGGCACGTTGACCGTGCCTGACATCGCGCACCAGGTGCGCAGCGAAGGCGTCGACACGATCGTCGTCATGAGCGACGACATCGAGAAGTGGTCGCGCCC
>Ga0207657_10003515_pt1 | contig 16738 bp, 15 predicted proteins | sample KBSC33metaG_FD_184316 | JGI IMG/M metagenome (GOLD analysis project Ga0207657, IMG submission 184316) | Corn rhizosphere microbial communities from Kellogg Biological Station, Michigan, USA - KBS C3-3 metaG (SPAdes) (version 2) | ecosystem: Host-associated > Plants > Roots > Rhizosphere > Soil ... | reverse complement strand
TCATCTCGGGAGTCGTCCGCCTCGCCGACCGGCCGTCGCGCGAGATCATGACCCCGCGCACCGACGTCGACTGGATAGACGCCGACGCGGACCTCGCCGAGATCCGCGACGCCCTGCGCGATTCTCCGCACAGCCGCTATCCGGTGGCGGAAGGCTCGGTCGACAAGCTGATGGGGGTGGTCCAGGCGCGCGACATCGTCATCGCCTCAATCGACGGCCGGCCGCTCGACCTGCGCGAACTGGTCCGCGAAGCGCCGGTGGTTCCGGACCAGATGGACGCGATGGACACCTTGAACGTGCTTCGCGGGGCGGAGGTGCCGATGGCGTTCGTCCACGACGAATATGGCCATTTCGAAGGTATCGTGACCCCCGCCGACCTGCTCTCGGCCCTCGCCGGCGTGTTCACCTCCGATTCCGATTCCGGCCGCGATCCGCCGATGGTGGAGCGCGAGGACGGCAGCTGGTGGCTTTCGGGCTCGCTCACCGCGGACGCGCTCTTCGACCGGCTCGGAATCGCGCTTCCGGCGGACCGCGACTATGCCACCACCGCCGGCTTCGCACTGTCGGTGCTCAAGCATATTCCCGAGGTGGGCGAGCGCTTCGTCTACGGCGGCTGGCGGTTCGAGATCGTCGACATGGACGGATTCAAGATCGACAAGCTGCTCGCCAGCGAGGTGGTGAGGAAGAGACGCGGCGGGTAGCCGTTCCGGCCCACCCCGCGCGTCCACTTGCTCGTCATCCCGGCGAAGGCCGGGACCCAGGAACTCGGGAGTAGGTGTGCTTGGGCCCCGGCCTTTGCCGGGGTGACGGAGGGTGATGATGATCCGGGCTGCGGCTCGAATCTATCCCCCCAGCTTCCCGAACTCCGCCTCGAAGCCGTCGGTATCGCCCCGCTCCAGGAAGCAGGCCTGCTCGACCAGCCGGTCCTTTGCGATCCGGCCGCGAAAGGCGCCCATCCGCTCGTCGAGCATCGCCACTTCGTTGGGGGTGAGCCGGGCGAGCTGGTCGTAGCGGGTGACCCCGCCGGCATTGAGCTGGGCGGCGAGCTTCGGGCCGACCCCCTTCAGCCTCTGCAGGTCGTCGGGCGGACCGCTCGGGCCCGGGATGACGGGGTGGGCGTCGACCCCCAGTATCTCGCCCGCGACGTCGGTGGAGGCGGCGGCGAATTCGTCGGGGACCGAATTGCCCTCGGGCCCGTCGCGGCCGACGGACCGGGTCGCGCGGTCGGACTGCACCGGCCGGCTGGACCCGCCGCCGGTCGCGCGCCGGAACGCCCAGAAGGCCACGACGAGGCCGATGAGGACGGCGATGACGATGACGAAGAGATTGTATTGCGCAAGTGTGCCCATGGTCGTTCCTGTGAAAGTCAGTCGAGAAAGGAGTGGCGCCGTCGGCGCCCGAAGAGGATCGTCCCGAGTCCGAGGCCGAGGGCGTAAGCGAGTGCCAGCATCAGCGAAGTCTCGGCGAGCAGAGGGATTCCGCCGCCTTTGTCGCGCTCGTCCGTCCAGCGGACTCCGGCGACCCCCGGAACGGAGCGGACATAGTCGCTAAGCCCCCATTCGCTTCCGAGGCCCTCGCGCTGAAGGTCGTTGGCGGGCCCGCTCATCGTCGCCGTGCGGCTCAAGGGATCGTGGCCGAAGCGGACCTCGATCCCTGGAATGGCGAGGGGCGCGATCTCGCTGCGCGCCTGCGTCTCGAGGGAGTCGACGAAAGCCTGGCCGCGTCCGGCCGGGCCGTGCCAGACCCAGCCCATCAGCAAGGTGGCGGCGAGCCCGATCAGGATCTTGGCGGCGTTCGGCATGGCAGCGATCCCTCCTTCCCTTTCCTCTACGCGCAAAAGCGCCGGCGGCAAGCCTTCAGCCGACGCGCGCCAACTCGCGCCAGCCGATGTCGCTTCGGCAGAAGCCGCCGGGAAAGTCGACGGCGCGGACCGCGGCATAAGCGGCCTCGCGCGCGGCAGCGACGTCCGAGCCCCAGGCGGTGACGTTCAGGACCCGGCCGCCGGCCGAGACCAGCCGGCCGCCCTCAAGCGCGGTTCCGGCGTGAAACACCTTCGCCGCGCCGACCTGCCCGATCGACACCGGCATTCCCTTCTCCGGCGCGCCGGGATAGCCCTTCGCGGCCATGACCACGGTCAGCGCCGAGTCGTCGGCGAATTGCGGCGGCTCGGCCGAGGCCAGCCTCCCCTGCGCCGTCGCCGCCATGAGCTCGAGCAGGTCGCTCTCCAGCCGAATCATCAGCACCTGGCATTCGGGGTCTCCGAACCGTGCGTTATATTCGATCAGCTTGGGCCCTTCGGCGGTCAGCATCAGTCCGGCATAGAGGATCCCCGAATAAGCCATTCCGCGCTCCGCCATGGCACGGATCGTGGGCCGGACGATCTCCTCCATTACCCGCGCCTCGATGGCCGGAGTGACGATCGATGCCGGGCTGTAGGCGCCCATTCCGCCGGTATTCGGCCCGGTGTCGCCGTCGCCGACCCTTTTGTGGTCCTGGGCGGTGCCGAAGGGGAGGATCGTCTCGCCGTCGGTGAGGGCGAAGAAGCTCGCCTCCTCCCCCTCCAGAAATTCCTCGATGACCACCGAGCTCCCCGCCGCTCCGAATCCCCCGCCGAAGATCGCGTCGACGGCGGCCATCGCCTCGGCTTCGGTGGCGGCGATGACGACACCCTTGCCGGCGGCGAGCCCGTCCGCCTTGATCACCACGGGGACGGCGAAATCCTGCAGCGCCGCCTCGGCCGCGAGCCGATCGGTGGCTCGGGCATAGCGGGCGGTCGGAATTCCGCAGCGGGCGCAAAGATCTTTGGTGAAGCCTTTCGACCCTTCGAGCTGCGCGGCGGCGCGGTTCGGTCCGAACACTGGAAAGCCGGTCGTCCGAAGATTGTCGGCGAGACCGTCGACCAGCGGCGCCTCCGGCCCGATCACCACCAGCTCGACTCCGTGGCGCCGGCAGAAATCGACGACCGCGCGATGGTCCGAGGGATCGAGCGGGACGAGCTCGGCGTGCTCCGCGATGCCAGGATTGCCCGGAGCGGCGTACAGCCGGCCCAGCCGCGGCGATTGCGCGAGCTTCCAGGCGAGGGCATGCTCGCGGCCGCCCGAACCGAGCAGAAGGACATTCATGGACGAAATTTCCCCAGACGACAGGCGGTCCTCCACCGACAGCAGGCTCCTAGCAACCGATACGCCGGGGGACAACGCGGCCGCCTTCTCCGTCTCGGAGCTGGCGATGCGCCTCAAGCGCACCGTCGAGGACGCTTTCGGCCACGTCCGGGTGCGGGGCGAGATATCGGGCTGGAAGCGCGCCGCGTCCGGGCATTGCTACCTCTGCCTCAAGGACGACAAGGCGGTGATCGACGGCGTGCTCTGGAAGGCGACGGCGGCGGCCCTTCCGTTCCGTCCGGAGGACGGGATCGAGGTGGTCGCGACCGGCAAGCTCACCACCTATCCCGGCCGCTCGCGCTACCAGATCGTCATCGACCGGCTGGAGCTCGCCGGCCAGGGCGCGCTCATGGCCCTGCTCGACAAGCGCCGGCGGGCGCTCGCGGCCGAGGGGCTGTTCGATCCCGCGCGCAAGAAGAAGCTGCCCTTCCAGCCGCGCGTGATCGGAGTGGTCACCTCCCCGACCGGAGCGGTGATCCGCGACATCCTCCACCGGCTGGCCGACCGCTGCCCGTCCCACGTCGTGGTTTGGCCCGTTCCGGTCCAGGGCGAGGGCGCCGCCGCCCAGATCGCCGCCGCCGTCCGCGGCTTCGATGCTCTTCCGGAAGGAGGCCCGGTGGCTCGGCCGGACCTCGTCATCGTCGCTCGCGGCGGCGGCTCGATCGAGGATCTGTGGGCGTTCAACGAGGAGGAGGTGGTTCGGGCCGTCGCCGCCTGCTCGATCCCGATCATCTCGGCGGTCGGCCACGAGACCGATACCTCCTTGTGCGATTACGCGGCCGACATCCGGGCGCCGACCCCGACCGCCGCGGCCGAGATCGCGGTTCCGGTGCGGGGCGACCTGCTCGGTCAGCTTCGCGAGCTGGGCTTCCGGATCGAGCGCTGCGCCCGGCGCGCGCTCGACCGCTCGGCGGAGAAGCTCGAGGCGACGGCGCGCCGCTGGCCGGCGCGCGAGGCGCTCCTGGCGCCCCAGCAGCAGCGGCTCGACGATCTCTCCGACCGCCTTCCCCGGGCGCTTCGGACGGAGCTCAGCCACGCCCGCGCGGCGCTCGGCCAGGCGGCGGGCGCGCTTCGGCCCGGCCTCCTTTCGGGTGCGCATAACCGGGCCCGGGAGCGGCTCGACGCGCTCTGGCGGGTGGCCCAGCTCGCCCATCCCAACCGGCCCCTCGAGCGCGGCTACGCGCGGGTCGAGGACCGTTCCGGAAAGACCCTGATCTCGGCCTCGGCGGCGCGGGCGGCCGGCCGGCTTCGCCTGGTCTTCGCCGACGGCGCCGCCGAGGCGTCGATATACTCGGCGGGCGTTGAGCGCGGACGGCGCGGCGCCTATCTGAAGCCGGCGGGCGAGCAGCCCAAGCTTTTGTGAGGAGCCTGGATGGCGATGCTGATGGCGAATAACGGCCGCGAGGCGCGGCTTCACTACATGGCGGGCACCTTCCGGGTGCTCACCCCGGGCGACCATGTCGTCTGCGCGGCGACCGGACGGCCGATCGCGCTCGAGGACCTGCGCTACTGGAGCGTCGCCCGGCAGGAAGCCTATTCGACGGCCCAGGCCGCGGTGGAGGCGGCGCGCCGGCCCTGATCGGGCCGGCCGGCTTCAGCCTACGCGCTTGGCCTTGACCCCACGCTGGCCGTTGATGCGCATCATGTAGCTGCCCAGCGGGCCGCGCTTGATGACGACGGTGTCGCCGGAGCGGGGGACGTCGATCGCGGACGAACCCTCGGTCGTCTGCCACATCGCTCCGTCCTCGAGCCGGATCTGGTATTTGTCGTAGCCGATCGGGCCGGCGGCGGCGATCTTGGCGGTGATCTCCTCCTGCCCATCCTCGGCGGTATCGTCGCCGCTGAAGAACGGCACCTTGGGAAGGCTGAAGCCGAACAGCGAGCGACGGACGCGGCGGACGTCCTCGCGCTCGACCACCACCACCTTGCCGCTTCCGGCGGCGTCGGTCAGCGCGGCGGCGGCCGCATCGAAGCAGCGCAGGCGCGCGGCGTCGTCGGCGAGGCCGCGGCACTCGGCGAGCCCGCGAAGCAGCGGTGACTCGGAAGGCTTGGGCTTGGCCGCGACGGCGGCGGAGCCGAGCAGAAGGGCCGCGGCGACCGCGGACACACAGGCGAGCTTCATCCGACCCCCTCAAAAGCCACACTCTCGACCCCAATCTGGCACGCTGGCCCGGGGAACGCCATGTGTTGCATTTGCAACAATGCTACATTTTCGTTGCGCCCTCGCAGTGATCCGATTGCTCCTTCCCACCCGCTTCCATACACAACAGGGTGCATGCGACCGGAATATCGGCGCACGACCGGATTTTTGTGGCGCTGGGGCGCCAGAGCAAGGGGACTAAGATGGCTACGAAGTTTATGAAGGGTGCTCTGCTGGCGTCCACCGTCATCGCCGGCCTGGGCATGGCGAGCCCCGCCTTCGCGCAGGACACGACCACCGGGACCCCCGCCGGCACCGGCGCCCCCGGCACCCCGGACGAGCAGACTCCCCCGCCGGGCGTCCAGACCCAGGCTTCCGCCGGTCCCGCCGAGCCGACTTCGTCCGGCGACATCGTCGTCACCGGCACCCTGATCAAGAATCCGAACCTCGTCTCCTCCTCGCCGGTCAACGTCGTCGGCCGCGAGGAAATCCAGCTTCGCCAGTCGAACGTCGCCGAAGAGATCCTGCGCGACCTTCCGGGCGCGGTCCCGAGCATCGGCTCGGCGGTCAACAACGGCAACGGCGGCGCGGCCTTCGCCGATCTCCGCGGCCTCGGCAACTTCCGCAACCTGGTCCTCCTCGACGGCGTTCGGATCACTCCGTCCAGCTCGATCGGCCGGGTCGACTTGAACAACATCCCGCTCGCCCTCGTCGAGCGCGTCGACACCCTGACCGGCGGCGCCGCGACCACCTACGGCGCCGACGCCGTGTCGGGCGTCATCAACTTCATCACCCGCCAGGATTTCGCGGGCGTCGAGATTTCGGGCAGCGAGCAGATCACCGGCCACGGCGACGGCAACGTCTTCCGCGTCGACGCAACGATCGGCGCGAACTTCGACGACGGCCGCGGCAACGCGGTGCTGTCGATTGGCTACCAGAAGGCCGATCCGGTCTATCAGGGCGCTCGCCGCTTCTCGGTCAACAACTACACGTCGACCACCGGTGCGGTCGGCGGCTCGGGCACCACCGTCCCGGCCCGCTTCACCGTCGGCTCCGGCTTCCGCCAGATCGATCCGACCACCGGCGCTCTCAAGACTCCGGTCGTCAACTTCAACTTCAACCCGTACAATCTCTTCCAGACGCCGTTCAAGCGCTACAACATCTACGGCGCCGGCCACTATGAGGTCGCCGACGGCATCGAGGTCTACACCCGCGGCATCTTCTCGAAGAACACGGTCAACACGATCGTCGCTCCGTCGGGCATCTTCAGCTCGGTGCTGGTCATCCCGGTCAGCAACCCGTTCCTGCCGGCCGCGGCCCGCGCGACCTTCTGCGCCAACAACGACTTCGACTTCGCCACCCCGGGCGTGCAGACGCTGACTCCGGCGCAGTGCGCCGCGGCCGCGACGGCGACCTCGCCGACCGACCCGAACTTCCGCGCCTTCACGACCACGGTCGGCCGGCGCACCACGGAAGCCGGTCCGCGCGAGTCCGAGTTCATCACCCAGTTCTTCGACTATCGCGCCGGCATCCGCCTCGGCGTGACGAAGACCACCAACCTCGACATTTCCGGGGCTTACGGTGAGTCGCAGAACGAGCAGACGCAGACCGGCTATATCCTGACCTCGCGCATCCGCACGGCGGCCTACACGACCAGCGCGACGACCTGTAACCTCGGCCCGTCGCCGACCGTCGCCAACGCCAACCCGCTGCTTCCGCCGATCGCCCAGTCGGGCGCGAGCACGACGGCCGGCTCGGGCTGCGTCCCCGTCAACCTGTTCGGAGCCGACGGCTCGATCTCGCAGGCGGCGCTTCCGTACCTGACCGCCGCCTCCAGCAACTCGCAGCGGACCAGCCTCGGCCAGGCCCGGGCGCTGTTCAGCGGCGACTTCGGCACCGGCTCGCCCTGGGCGAACGACCCGATCGGCTTCGCCGTCGGCGCGGAATATCGCAAATATACCGCCGAGCAGCGGGCCGACCAGCTCTCCGCCACGGCGGGCGAGCTCGGCGGCGCGGGCGGCGCGGTCACCAACTTCAGGGGCTCCTACGATGTCCGCGAAGTGTACAGCGAGCTCATCGCTCCGCTGGTCCAGGACAAGCCGTTCTTCGAGAACCTGACCGTCGAAGGCGGCATCCGCTACTCGAAGTACAAGATCAACGCTCCGGGCAATCCGAGCTTCAACACCACCACCTGGAAGCTCGCGGGCACCTGGGAGCCGGTGAAGAGCCTGAAGCTTCGCGGCAACTATCAGCGTGCGGTCCGCGCCCCGAACATCAACGAGCTGTTCGCTCCGAGCGTGGTCGGACTGACCAACCTTTCGACCGATCCGTGCCGCGGCACCCGCCCGGTCGGCAACGCCGCTCTCACCGCGGTCTGCCTCCTGCAGGGCGCTCCGGCTTCGTCGATCGGATCGATCGGCAACCCGACGTCGGCGCAGGCGAACGGAACCTTCGCCGGCGGCACCTATCTCCGCCCGGAGACGTCGGACAGCTACACGGTCGGCGCGGTGCTCCAGCCGGTCTTCGTTCCGGGCCTGTCGGTCACGGTCGATTACTACCACATCAAGATCAAGAACGCGATTTCGCAGCCCACCCCGGGCGACGTCGTCGCGGCCTGCTTCGGGGACTCCAACGGCAGCGCGATCACCGCGGCCAGCGTCACCAACCCGGCTTGCCGCCTGTTCGCCCGCGACCCGGTCACCGGCCAGCTGTCGGGCGATCCGGCGACGACGGGAGGCATCATCTTCCCGGCTTCGAACTCGGGCATCATCCTCACCGACGGTGTCGATGTGGGCATCAACTACCGCCGCAACCTCGGTTTCGCGCGGTTGAACTGGAGCTTCAACGGCAACTACACCCACCGCTCGCGCTTCCAGGCGATCGGGCCGGGCTCGATCATTCCGCCGGGCTTCCCCGGAGCGGGCGGATCGTTCCCGGAAGGTTCTCCGCGCGAGTGCGTCGGGCTCTACTCGTCCAACTGCGGCTCGCCGGGTTCGGCCGGTCCGAACTCCTCGCCGGGCTCGCTCCAGCCGAAGTACAGCTTCAACCAGCGCACGACCCTGACCTTCGGGACCATCGACGTGTCGCTGCTGTGGCGCCACATCTCGCACATGCGGGCCGAGCCGGGCGTCGTCGCCTTCGCCGGAACGCTTCCGGGCCGCGCCACCGCCATCGTCGGCGCGCTGGACGGCACCAAGGTCAACTTCGGGAAGATCCCGGCCTACAACTGGTTCGACCTTTCGACCCGCATCGGGGTGAGCGACAATTTCGACTTCACGCTCACCGTCCAGAACCTGCTCAACAAGAAGCCGCCGATCGTCGGCTCGACCATCGGTTCGACCAGCTTCAACAGCGGCAATACCTATCCGTCTACCTACGACACGCTCGGCCGCCGCTTCGCGGTCAGCGGCCGCCTGAAGTTCTAAGGGCGGATTCGGCAGACTTTCGGGGGCGGCCTTCGGGCCGCCCCTTTTTTTTATCCAAGCTCGCGAGGGAGGGCGGCGTCGTTCGGACGTACGCCCGTCGGGATCAGGGCTCGAAGCCGAGCCGCTCCACCCAGGGCTCGAGGATCGGGAGCACCGGCGCCAGCTCATTTGCATAGCGGCGCCAGCGTCCGCCGCCGTCGTAAAGGCCGCGGCGGACCTGGGTGGCGCTCGCCGTCCGAACGCCCCGCGTTTTGGCGGTGCGGTCGAAGCGATGGAAATCGTCGGTCCATTCCAGGCCGATGAATTCGGCCATGGCGCGCACCGTCGTCTCGAAGTCGGCGACGAGGCGATCGTAGCGCACCTCGTGGAAGGCAAGCGGAAGCCGCTCCCGGCACAGCTCGATCAGCCGCATCAGCGCATCGTAATGGCGCGCCGCCTCCACCAGGTCGCTGAACGCATAGGTGCCCGGGCTGGGCGTGAAGTTGATCCGGAAGCAGCTTAGGACGACATCGCGCGGGTCGCGGCGCATGACGAGGATCCGAGCGTCCGGGAAGAGCCTGGCGATCACCGGCAGCTTGATCCCGTTGAACGGGTTCATGTCGACGAAGGTGCGCCCCGACACGTCCCCCGCCATGCGGGTCACCCGGCGCCAGTAGCCGGCGCGAAGCTCCGCCAGCAGGGCCGGGTCGAGCGAGTCCAGGTCCGGCATCGCGCCGTCGTTCGCCACCAGGGTCTCGTCCGTGTCGGCGAGGGTGTCATGCTCCTCGAGAGCAACCACTCCGGGAGCGCTGGCGAGGATGTTCTCAACCAAAGTGGTGCCCGACCGGGGATAGCCGAGCAGGAAGACGTGCGCCGCCGCGGCGCCGGCAACCGGGGGGAGCGGTGCCGGCTTCGCCGCCGGCCCGGCCGCCTCGACCTGTGCGGCAATCTTCTCGATGAAGCTGCGATGCGAGGGCCGCCCCGGCCCGGGTTCCAGCATCGGCGCCCAGACGCTGCGAAACGTCCGCTGCGCCTCTGTCCAGGCGTCGAACGCCTCGGCGCAGCGATCTTCCCGGTCGAGTGCGTCGCCGAGCAGGGTCAAGGCGCGCGTCCGGTCGTCGGCCTTGAGGTTGGTTCTCAACAGGGACTCGAGCCGCGCCGCCGCCTGTGCCCCGGAGCGATCTTCGATCTCCATCGTGGCGAGCGCGAAATTGGCCGAAGGGTTGGCCGGATCGATCGCGAGGGCCCGGCCCGCCTGGGGCCGAGCGGCTTCGCGGTCTCCTTTCTTGGCGGCTATGTCGGCCAGCTTTCCAAGGGCGGGCGCCAGGTTCGGATCTATCGCCAGCGCCCTCGAATAGCTCTGCGCCGCGGCCGCCTCGTCGCGGAGGGCCTCCAATGTGTAGCCGCGTTCGAGCCAGGCGGCGACATGGCGCGGCTCGGCGGCGACGACCTGATCGAGAATTGCGAGCGCTTCGGAGAGCCGGCTCTCCTTGCGGAGCACGGCGCCGATCGCGCCGAGCACCGCGACGTCTCCGGGAGCCAGCTCGAGCGCCTTCGCGAGCAGCCGGTGGGCGCCGGCATAGTCTCCCGCCTCCTCCCGTCGCCACGCCGCCAGATTGAGGACCATGGGATCGGACTGGCCGAGGCCGAGCGCGACCTCGGCGAGCATCGCGGCCCGCTCTATGTCACCCTGGCCGAGCGCTTGCTCGATCCGCGCCCGCCGGGCCGGGTCGAGCCCGCCGCGCCGGGCGGACTTTGCTTTTTTGATGCGATTCGACATGGTCCGGCGGCCGCTTCTATCCTGTGCGCAAATCGGCTACAATGAAGGGAGCAGCGCGCCGACCGGGCAGCCGGTGCGCGTGCGCCGGTGGGGACCGAACCGGCTCAATGGCGTGGACATTTGGGACAGGAGCCCGCCGATGAAACTTGCCGCCTTGGCACTCGCACTCGCCCTGGCCCCGGCTTCGGAGGCGCAGTCGGCACCCCGCCTGCGCGACGCACCGGAAAGCGCGTCGGGCGCCCGCGACAAGATCGTCTGCAAGCGCTTCGTCAAGACGGGTTCCCTGGTCGACGGCTACCGCACCTGCAAGGCCAAATGGGAGTGGGAGCGGGAACGTGAGAACGTCCGCCAGTTCGGCCTGTCCGATGCCTGCGGTGCCCGGGGCGAGCCGGCGGCCGGGCCCTGCAATCAGTGAGGGGAAGAATATAGATGTACAGACCTGCACCCGTCTTCATGGCCGTGGCGCTCGCTTTCGCGCCGATGGCCGCCGCCGCGGCGCCCAGGATGGACGCGCCCGAGAGCGCCGCCGGTGCCCGCGACAAGATCGTCTGCAAGCGCTTCGTCAAGACCGGCTCGCTGGTTGACGGCTATCGCACCTGCAAGACGAAGTGGGAGTGGGAGCGCGAGCGCGAAAACGTCAGCCAGCTTAGCGTATCGGATTCCTGCCGCAATCGCGGGACCGGCGGCTCATGCGATTGAGCGGCGCCGCGTGCCGCGCATTGATTCGATGGGGCTTTCCTCTGTACAAGGCGCCGGTTCATGGTCAGGATATGGCGGGATGAGTCCTCGTCCGAAAGGATCTTGAACGTGCTTCGATTCGCTTTGATCGGCCTTTCCGTCGCCCTCGCCGCGGGGCCCGTATCGGCCGCTCCAACCAAGTCCGACGTGGAGAGGGTCGCTGACGCCGGCGACAAGATGATCTGCAAGCGGTTCGTCAGAACGGGCTCGCTTGCCGACAGCTACCGCACCTGCAAGACCAAGCATGAATGGGATCGCGAGCGGGACAATGTCCGTCAGCTGACCGCCGCGGAAGCCTGCCGCGCCCGCGGGGAGGGGGGCGGCTGCTGATCGGCCGTCGCCGGCCGTCGAACGCTTTGTCGATCCGCGTCCGTTCCGATATTCTCCCGTCATGAACCAGGAGGATGTCCAGCGCACGCTGGAGTCTGCTCGGCAGCTGCGCCGATCGGGCCGCGGCGCCGAGGCCGCGGGGCTGCTCCATGACCTGATCGCCCGCGCGGGCGAGCAGCCGGCCGCGCTGAACGCGCTCGGCCTCCATTCGCTCGCCCAGGGTGAGCGGATGGAGGCGGTCGCTTTCTTCCGGCGTGCCATTGCGGCGGATCCGGACTCGCCCGAGCTGTGGATGAACCTCGCCAAGGCGCATCGCGAGCAAGGCGACGACCCGGGCGAGTTGAAGGCGCTCGAGGGCGCTCTTGCGATCGACCAGCGCCACTTCATGGCGCTCGTCCGGATGGCCGAGCTGTTCGAGCGGACAGGCGACGAAGCCCGCGCCGCCGAACGCTGGACCGGGGTCCTGGCGATGGCGGCGGGAATCGAGGAGCGCTCTCCGGCGCTCGAGGCGATGCTGGAGCACGCCCGCTCCACCGTCGCGCGGCAGAGGGCCGGTTTCGCGGCGCGGATCGACTCCGGACTGGGGCCGGCACGGGGCGCGATTGCGGAGGATGAGCGGCGCCGCTTCGATGCCTGCATCGACCACGTTCTCGGGCGGCGCCAGATCTACGCCAACCAGTGCGCGGGCATGCACTTCCCGTTCCTTCCCGCCGAGGAGTTCTTCGAGCGCCGGCACTTCCCCTGGCTCGCGCAGATCGAGGCTCGGACCGACGCGATCCGGGGCGAGTTGGAGGCGCTGCTCGAAGAGGATGAGGGCGTCCTCCGGCCCTACGTCGCGATGGATCCGGGCACTCCCGACAACAAATGGTCGCCGCTCGACCGTAAGCTCGACTGGAGTGCCCTTCACCTTTGGAAGGACGGCCGGCGCGACGATGAGGTTTGCGCACGAGTCCCGATCACCGCCGCCGCGGTCGAGGCCCTGCCGCTGTCGGATCTTCCGGGGCGGACTCCCACGGTCTTCTTCTCGCTTCTTCGCCCTGGTACCCACCTGCCCGCTCATACCGGCGTCAGCAACGTGCGCACGATCATCCACCTGCCGCTCATCGTGCCGCCGGGCTGCGGCTTCCGGGTCGGCGGCGAGACCCGCTTTTGGGAAGCCGGCCGCGCCTGGGCCTTCGACGACACGATCGAGCATGAGGCGTGGAACCGATCGGACAGGATCCGCGCCATCCTGATCTTCGACGTGTGGAATCCCTACATCACGAACGCCGAGCGGGACCTTCTGCGCCATTTCTACCGGGTCGCCGGAGCGGCCGGCGCCTCCGCGGACCAGGCGATCGGAGTCAGCGACTAAGGCTTAGGCGACCAATCGTGCTTCGGCGAGCGCGGAACCCGCTTCGCCGCCGCCATTCTTCCCGATCCAGGCTTGCGCCTCATCGAGCTCCGCGCCGAGCGCGGCCTCGGTCGCCGCCCGCCGCCCGAGGCGCGCTTCGTTGTCGAAGGGCAATTCGGGGTTCTTCGAATAGGTTGTGAAGAGCGGGCCGGCGACCGTCGCCGCGGCCGCCCTCTCGTCCATCGGAACGCCGAGATGCGAAGCTGCGGCCTTCAGCACCGGTCCCGGCGCGGCGAAGAACGCCTCCGAATCCAGTGATCGGCCGTTCGGCATGGCCGAGAGCGCCGCCTCGAACGCGCGAGTCTGCGCCAGCCACAAGGCGGCGCAGCGCTCGGCGTCGGACAAAGCGGAAAGGTCGCCCAGCCAGGCTGCGAGCTGCTCGGTGACCCGCCGAAGCCAGAGGCGATGATTATCGCTGCGCAGGATGGCGAGCAGATAGTCCCGCAAGGAGCAGTGGAGGAAGATCGCCGGGGCCTCCGGGTCGACCGTGGCGATATCCGGCAGAAGGAAATTGACCGGAACATTGGCTTTGACGATCGTCGGCAGGTCGGCGCGGTAGCGCTTCGACAGCATGGCGAGGGTCAGCGCCAGCCGCGCGGGGTCGCGAGCGAACGCCTGCTGGCGAAGCGCCAGCGGCTCGCGAAGGACGAGGTTCGAGCCGGGATCGTCGAGCGCGCGGGCGAGCAGGGTCGAGCCGCAATGGGCGACGTGGAAGATCCATCCGGTCCGCGCGGGCGGGCGGGCGCCGGCGGTGAGCGCCGCCGCCGGAAGGTGCATCGACTGGTCGGAGGCCGGCGAGATCCGCCCGTCGAGGAAGATCGAGCGGTGATAGGCGGGCCGGTCCATCGGCACGAACAGGGCCGAATCGCCCTCGAACGAATGGAGATAATGGTCGGGCGAAGCGAACAGGTCGTCGAGCGTCAGGGCCATCACCTAGGCTATAGCTCGCCCCCGGTTCATCGGCTATCCCTCGCCGCCGCCATGCCCCACGTCCAATTGCCCGAGCCCGGCCGCCCGCAGGTGCTGATCGAACCCGACGGGGAAGCGGGAATCCTCGACGTCGATCCCGCTCCGCTCATCGAACTCTACAAGGCGCACGGGGCGCTGCTGCTTCGCGGCTTCGGGCTGGACGTGCCGGCCTTCAACCGCTTCGCCCGGCAATTCTGCACCACCTCGGTGGTCAACGAGAGCCCCGGCCGGAGCCCGATCGATCCCGACAACAACATCCACACGGTGGACGGCGGCACCGGCGCCTTTTCGCTCCATCCCGAGCTCTCGCGCGAGCCGTGGAAGCCCGACGCCGCCTTCTTCGCCTGCCTCTCGGCGCCGAGCCGCGGCGGCGCCACCACCTTCTGCGACGGGGTGGAGCTCGTCCGCGCCATGCCCGAGGCGGTGCGCCGCGGCCTTGAGGGGCGGCGGCTGCTTCATATCAAGCAGACCTGGCCCGAGCTGCTCGAATTCTGGCTCGGAACGCCCGATCCGGATGACCGGCTGCTCGCCAATCCGCCCGCCTCCTGCCCCTATCAGTTCCGCCGGATCGAGGGGGAGATATTGCGCATCTTCACTCGCCCGGCGCTTCACCGGCCGATGTTCGCGGAGGGGCCGGCGTTCGGCAATTTCCTGTTGTTCGCCCGCTTCAACAACAAGCGCATCGGCTACCCGCTGCTCGACGACGGCAATCCGGTTCCCGACGAGTGGCTGGAGGCGATCCGCGACACGGGCGAGCGACTGAAGTCGCAGGTCGACTGGCGGCCGGGCGACGTCCTGATGCTCGACAACAGCCGATTCATGCACGGGCGCACCGCGATCATCGATCCGGGCGAGCGGCTGATCGCCACCTTCTTCGGCTATCTGGGATTCGCGCTGCCGGATCCGGAGGAGCCGGCCGATCCGATCTGGCGCCGGACGGACTTCTGCCCGCCTCTGCCGCCGAGGCGCCGGGCGGGCTAGCGTCAGGCTAACCGAGCAAAGCCGAAGGCAGGTCGGTCGCAACGCCGGCGCCGGCGGCGACCGCCTCGGCCCAGATCGCGACCTTCTCGATCTCCTCGCCGTGGATCTCGGCGGCGCTGCGCTGGCCGGCGAGGCGCTCCTCGCGGCCGAAGTCGCCGCCGAACTTGGCGTGCCGGCGGAAGACGCGGTCCACCGTCTCGTCGAGCAGGCCCGGCGCGCGCGCCAGTCCGAACAGCCGGTCGATCGCCGCCAGCGCTTCCTTCGGGCGGGCGAGCAGGGTCTCGCTGTCGAGGGTTCGGACCCGATCCGGATATTGGCCGGCGAGGCGGGCGAAGAGCTGCTGCTGCACCAGCCAGCCGACCGCCGCGACCTGGAGATCGGTCTGCAACAGATAGTCCTCGGGCTCGAAGCCGAGGTCGATGAGGCCGTCCTTCAACTGCTTCATCAGCAGGTCGCGGACCCAGAGCCGGCCCCACATCCCCTTGCCGGCGATCGAGCCGAGAAAGACCCGAAGCGGCGCGTGGAGCAGCAATGCGCCGGCCGCGGGACGAAGCGCGAGCATCGCCGGAGCGAGCCCGTTGAGGAGGTTGGAAGGCTTGACGACGCTGGCCTCGCCCGGCTCGAACGGGCGGGCGAGGAGCCGCAAGGCGTGATCGAGAACCTCGCCGACCCGGGCCGGCGCGCCGCCGCGATGGCGCCACCCGACGAGGTCGTTGAGGATCACCGGCTCCTTGAGGCTGGAGGCGCTTCCTTTCGAATCCAGGGCGTTGGCGACGAGGGTCGAGCAGCAATAAGCCGAGTGGAAGACGAAATGCAGGGGCGACGGGGGCGCCGCGGCGGCGACCGCGTCCTCGCGGCTGACCACCACGGGCTGCTGCGCCGACGGGAGATGCTCGTCGGTCAGGAACGGCACGGCATTGCGCAGCGCCCTTGGCGCCCGCACGAAGTGAACCGCATCGTCCTGCGGATCGAAGCGATGCGCGAGCCACTCGGGATCGAGCCGAGGGGGCTTGGAAGAGCCTGCCATCGCCTCCGTCTGCAACGGCGGCGGCGGCCGCGCAAGCAGGGCTCGGCAGGTCTTATTCGGCCGCGATCGTCATCTCCGACCCCGGAACCTCGCCCCTCACCGCATCGAGAAACTCGCAAAGCGCGCTTTGGAACGGGCGGAGCAATTCCCCCCGCTCGCTCGCGAGCACGGTCGAAAGCCGCTCCGGGCCCGGCTCGGGCTCGACCAGCGCCGGGTCGTAACCGGCGCCTTCGGCGACCCTGCGGGCGAACTCGTACCAGCTGACCCGGCCGGAATTGCCGAGATGCGCGATGCCCTTCGCATCGTCGATGAGGAGGTCGAGCGCGGCGTGGCAGAGGTCGGGAACATAGGTGGGCGAGACTTCCGTCCGGTCGCACGCCCGCACCGTCTCTCCGCGGGCGAGGGCGCAGAGCACGTTCCACGCGAAATTGTAGCGGTCCCACGGGCCGAAGAAGGCGCTGGTGCGGACGACCAGCGCTTCGGGCATGGCGCCGAGCACCCGGCGTTCCATCTCCGCCTTGCTAAGCCCGTAGACTCCGGTCGGGCTCACCGGATCGTCCTCGAGATAGGGCCGGCCGAGCCGGCCGTCGAAGACGAGATCGGAGGAAAAGGCGACGAGCTTTATTCCGGCCGCCGAGCAGGCGCGGGCGAGCTTCTCCGGCCCGAGGGCGTTGGCGGCAAGGCAGGCCTCCCGCTCGCGCTCCGCGTCGGCGACCCGGACGAAGCCGGCGGCATTGAGGATCGCCCACGGCCGGTGCTCCTCGATCGCGGCGGCGATCGAGGTTTCGTCGCAGATGTCTAGCTCGGCGCGCGTG
>Ga0207657_10003514_pt1 | contig 16739 bp, 18 predicted proteins | sample KBSC33metaG_FD_184316 | JGI IMG/M metagenome (GOLD analysis project Ga0207657, IMG submission 184316) | Corn rhizosphere microbial communities from Kellogg Biological Station, Michigan, USA - KBS C3-3 metaG (SPAdes) (version 2) | ecosystem: Host-associated > Plants > Roots > Rhizosphere > Soil ... | reverse complement strand
CCTTGCTGCTCTCAAAGATGGTGCCCATGCGGACGGTGAACGGCTTGCGGCACTGGTAGCACTTGTAGAGCCCCTTGCGGGTGCTCTTGCCCTGCATCTTGCTGATGCGCTCGACGCCGCCGCAATGCGGGCAGACGGGGCCGGTCGGCCACACGCGAGCCTCGACATAAGCGAACGCTGCATCTTCGTTGTGGAAGTGCGGGGATGAAAGGTTGCTTGCCATGCATCCCGACTACGCCCGTTCGTTGGGTATGTCAAGTATAACATCGCCAGACAAGTAGGAATTGCATTGGGAGGTACTGAGCAGCCGAGTCGCATGAGACCATAAGGACAACGACAGGTGAATTTGCTCAGAGAAGTCGAAAAATTCCTGCGCCGCAATGACACGGCTCCGACCCGCTTTGGACGAGATGCGGTCGGCGATCCGCGCTTCGTCTTCGATTTGCGCAACGGCCGCGACCCGCGGCCGCGGACCATCGCGCGGGTCCGCGCCTATCTGGAGAGCGTCGCCCAATGAACCGAATCCCCCTGTCCCCCGCCGCCGCCGCGATCCTGCGCGCGCTCGCCGGCCGAGCCGCCGTGCCACGCGATAGGATTTTGCTCAGCGATGCTCATTCGGTCGACTGGCGCTCCTTGACGTTCGCCGGCGAGCGCCACCTGCTCGAGCTGCGCATTCCGGGTCCGGACTCCGCGACGATCGTCGATCGCATGTGCGCTGGACTCGAAGAGGCCGAATTCAGCATTCCCGGAACGATCGTCGCCGATATCGCGGTTGCCGGCACACCAAGCCTCGCGCTGGACGGATCGACCAGCATCACGATCGAAGCACTGACCGTTTCCGAAGATTAGCGAAGCGCGCGCCGAAGCTCGGCGAGGGCATCGAGCAGCGCCTGCGAGGCGTCCGGCGCAGCTGGCGCCGATCCTCCGCGAAGATGATCGTCGACGCGCGACTTGAGCTCACCGGGCGTCGGCATCGTCTGGCGGTCGAACAGACGGACGACGCGCGAATCCGGCCCGATCTCGGCCAGGATGTCGTCCAGCACCAATGGCTCTTCCGTCCCGGAGACCAGTTGATCGGCCTCGGTCAGCGTCAACTCGTCCGGTTCGAATGGCTCGAGCTCGCGCACATCGAAGGCCCGGACCGAAAAGATGTGATTGCGCACGGCAATTGCCCTGGCGATTCGATTGCAGAGGAAGGAAAGAACCAGCGCGACGGCAGCGGCCAGCGCCGTCGCCTGCCAGCGCGGCGCACTCAGGCTCAGCCACTCGTAAGCGGCGAATCCCGCCGCAGCGCCGAACAGAACCGACGCCGCGCGGTCCACATTATTCTCGATCCGGCCCGCCAAACCCCCGTGCATGCCAATGCTGATAGGGGAAAGTTCTTTCCAGTCCGTTAGGCGGGAAGCTCGCTCGGATGCCGGATCTCCTCGACCGCGGGCATGTCCTCGATCCGGTCGATGAGGGCATTGGTGAAGGCCTCGACATCGTCCGGCTTGCGGCTGGTGACGATGTTCCCGTCGGTAACGGCCGCTTCGTCCACCACGGTCGCGCCCGCGTTGCGAAGGTCGGTGCGGATCGACGGCCAGCTGGTCGCCGTGCGGCCGCGCAACAGGTCGGCCTCGACCAGCAGCCAGGGTCCGTGGCAAATCGCGCCGATCGGCTTTCCCTGCTCGGCGAAGCGGCGGATCAGCGCGATCACGTTGGCGTGGAGGCGCAGCTTATCGGGGTTGCGCACGCCGCCCGGAAGGATGAGCGCGTCGAAATCGTCGGCGTTGGCATCGTCGACCATGAGGTCAGGGCGGATCGTCTTGCCCGGATCATCATGGATCGTCGCCTGGATGGGATCGAGCGAAAGCGAGGCGAGCACCACGTCGGCGCCGCGTTCCTGCAGCATCTGGCGCGGCCCGAACAGTTCCCATTCCTCAAAGCCGTCGGTGGCGACGATCAACACTCGTGAATCAGGAATTTGCGGCATCTTCATCTCCTCGCTCGATCCCAGAGGAACCCGCCCGTCCGCCGCTCGCTTATGCCTGCCGGTGAGTCGAGTGAAGCCAATCACGCCATGCTGAGGCATAGCAGCGACGCGGAGCCGGGAATCACCCGCAAGCGCATGGGCCGTTACTGGGCCTATTTCGACGCCGAGGGGAGCCGCGTCACCGACCGCGACGAGATCGACCGGCTGAACGCGATCGGCCTTCCCCCGGCGTACGAAAACGCTTGGTTCTGTGCGGATTCCAACGGTCACCTGCAGGCGACCGGGATCGATGCGCGCGGGCGCAAGCAATATCGCTATCATCCCGAGTTCCGCGCCAAGCGCGACAGCGCCAAGTACGAGGGGCTGCTCGAGTTCGGCAAAGCCCTGCCGAAGCTGCGGCGCCGGGTCGAGCAGGACCTGAAGCGCCGCTCCCTGACGCGCGAGACGGTGCTCGCCGCCGTCGTGCGGCTGCTCGACCGCCAGCACATCCGCGTTGGCAATGAGGAATATGCCAAGGAGAACAAAAGCTTCGGCGCGACCACGTTGAGGAGCCGCCACATCAGGCGGTCCGGCCATGACCTTTTGATGCGCTTCACCGGCAAGCACGGAATCGTCCACGAAGCCAAGATCACCGACACCAACTTGAAGCGCATCTGCCGGCGCTGCCAGGAGCTGCCCGGGCAGATGCTGTTCCAGTACGTCAACGGCGACGGCGAGCCGAAAGCGATCACCTCCGGCGACGTCAACGAGTACATCAAGCAAGCAACGGGCGGCGATTTTACCGCCAAGCATTTCCGCACGTGGAGCGCGAGCGTGATCGCGCTCGACCAGCTGCTCAAGAAAGCCGAGCATGCGCGCATCACCATGAAAACGGTGATCGAGCCGGTCGCCGAGGCGCTCGGCAACACGCCGGCCATCAGCCGCAAATCCTACGTGCACCCCAGGTTGCTCGAGGCCATCAAGGACGACGCCCGCGATCCGCTCGACGGGATGGACCGGCCGAACGCCCGCAAGCGCCTGTCGTCGGCCGAGGTCGCGTTGCTCGATTTCCTAGCGCGCAACGGCAGGCGCAGTCGGCGGAGAGCCGCCGCCGCGGCTTGATTGCCGCGCGTACGGCCGTCAAACCCGTCGCGCATGAAGAACCTGCACCCGCTCGTCACCACGCTCGACTGGCTGATCGCAAACCGCGACGCGCTGGTCATCGGCTCGATCGTTGCCGCGGTGATCGTCGCGGCGATGCTCGCGCTGCGCTTCTACGGGCGCAAGGTGGTCGCCGAGCAATCCGGCGAGCTGGTGACCTGGAAAGCGGTGGTCGCGCGGGTGCTGGCCCAGACCAGCATCCTGTTCATGATCGTCGCCGCGCTCGACACGGTGACGACCTATGCCGAGCCGCCGCACCGGATCGGACGGCTGATCGACATACTGTTCGTCATCGCCTTCGCGCTGCAGGGGGCAGTCTGGGGCCGCGAGCTGATCCTCGGGGTCATCAGCCGCCGGATCGCCGGCGAGCACGGCTCCGGCGGCCTCGCCAATGCGCTGGCGATCATCCGGCTGCTGGTGAGCGTCACCCTGTTCGCGATCGCGATCATCCTGATCCTCGACAACCTGGGGGTGAACGTCACCGCATTGGTCGCCGGCCTCGGTATCGGCGGCATCGCAATCGGCCTCGCCGCGCAAGGCATCTTCGCCGACCTCTTTGCCGCGCTCGCCATCCTGTTCGACAAGCCGTTCAAGAAGGGCGACACGATCCGCTACGACCAGAGCACGGGCACGGTCGAGCGCATCGGCCTCAAGACCACGCGGCTGCGCTCCTTGACCGGCGAGCAGCTGGTCATGGCCAATACCAAATTGCTCGAGCGTGAGATCCACAACATGGCCGCCGCCCGCGCCCGGCGCATGACGCTCAACTTCGCGGTCGCGACGGCGACCCCCGCCGACAAGCTCACGCGCATCCCTGAGCTCGCCGGCGAAGCGGTCGCCGTGCAGGCCGGCTGCAAGTTCACGCGCTGCGTCGCGGTTGGCGTCGGATCGGGCGGGATCGCCTTCGAGCTCGTCTATGACGACAAGGCGCTGGACAATAATCGCATGGCGCAGAACCGCTCCGCGGTGCTGATCGGGCTGATCGAAAGGCTCCGGTCGGAGAAGGTCGAGATCGTCAGGGCCTCCGAAATCGCGCCGCCGCTCGCGCCTTTCTGATTGCCTCTTATTCACACGCCTGCAAATAAGCGCGCATGCCCATTGCCAGCCTCGACGAGATCCGCGCCCGCGTCGGCGAGGAAATCGGCGTGTCGTCGTGGCTCGACGTCGACCAAAAGCGGATCCTCGCCTTCGCCGAGGCGACCGAGGACCGCCAGTTCATTCACACTGACCCCGAGGCCGCCGCGCACACGCCGTTCGGAGGGACGATCGCGCACGGTTTCCTGACGCTGTCGCTGCTCTCGCGCATGGGCGCGGAAGCGATGCTCCTGCCCGACGGGCTCAAGATCGCTGTCAACTATGGCCTCGACCGAGTCCGCTTCCTCGCGCCGGTCAGGGCCGGCAAGCGCGTGCGCGGCCGCTTCACGCTTGACTCGATCGAGGAGAAAGCGCCGGGGCAATGGCTCGTGCGCCACACCGTCACTGTCGAAATCGAAGGCGAGGACAAGCCGGCGCTGACCGCGCAATGGCTTGGCCTCCTGATCACCTGAGGAGAAATCAATGCGTGACGCCGTGATCGTTTCTACCGCCCGGACCCCGATCGGCCGTGCCTACAAGGGTGCGTTCAATGCGACGCCCGGGCCGACCCTCGGCAGCTTCTCGCTGAAGCCGGCAATCGAACGCGCCGGCGTCGAGCCGGGCGAAATCGATGACGTTGTCTGGGGCGCGGTGCTCACCCAGGGCACGCAGTTCGGCAACATTGGCCGCCAGGTCGCGCTGCGCGCCGGCTGCCCGGTCAGCGTTTCCGGCATGACGATCGACCGCCAATGCTCGTCGGGGCTGATGGCGATCGCGACCGCGGCCAAGCAGATCATCATCGACAGGATGGACGTGGTTGCCGCCGGCGGCCAGGATTCGATCAGCCTGGTGCAGACGCCGGAGATGCGGATCGCGCCCGACCCCTCGCTGATCGCGATGCACAAGCATGTCTACATGCCGATGCTCCAGACGGCGGAGACCGTCGCCCGGCGCTATGGCATCAGCCGCGAACGCCAGGACGAATATGCGCTGAAAAGCCAGCAGCGTACCGCGGCGGCCCAGGCCGCCGGCCGGTTCGACGACGAAATCGTGTCCGTCACCACGGTGATGAGTGTCAAGGACAAGGAAACGGGCGAAGTTTCGCAGCGGGAGGTCACGATCTCCAAGGACGAGGGAAACCGGCCCGACACGACCTTGGAGGGACTTTCGGGGCTCAATCCCGTGCTCGGCCCCGACACGTCGATCACCGCCGGCAATGCCAGCCAGCTTTCCGACGGGAGCTCGGCCTGCATCCTGATGGAGGCGAAGGAAGCCGAGCGCCGCGGACTTGCGCCGATGGGGCGCTATGTCGGCATGGCGGTCGCCGGCACCGAGCCCGACGAAATGGGAATCGGCCCGATCGATGCGGTCACCAAGCTGCTCAAGCGCTTCGACCTCAAGGTCGACGACATCGGCCTGTGGGAATTGAACGAGGCGTTCGCGGTGCAGGTGCTCTACAGCGCCGACCAGCTCGGGATCCCGGAGGACCGGATGAACGTGGATGGCGGTTCGATCTCGATCGGCCATCCCTATGGCATGAGCGGAGCCCGCATGACCGGCCACGCCCTCATCGAGGGCAAGCGCCGCGGCGTGCGTTATGTCGTGGTGACGATGTGCGTCGGCGGCGGCATGGGCGCCGCGGGCTTGTTCAAGGTGCTGTAACCGGGATCCTTGAACCCAAACGGCCGCACGCGGGTTGATCCTCCCAAACAGGGAGGAACCCGATGCCCGTTTCCGAACAGCCGCTGGTCGAACGCATTGCGCGGGTGCTTGCCGGCGCCGCGCTCAGCAGCAACGCCGAGGGGAGCGATCCGTCGGCCGCCGAGAAAATCGACCGCGTGTGGCGCGAGCATATGAACCAGGCGCTTGCCGTCCTCCACACGATTCGCGAACCGGACGACGAGATGGCTTCGGCCGGCGATGCCGCGGTCTGGCGCAAGATGGTCGAAGCAGCGATCGCCGAGAACGTGGGCTAGGCGCCCTTCGTCATTGCGAGCGTAGCGAAGCAATCCAGCGGCGCATGGATTACCGCGTCGCTGCGCTCCTCGCAATGACGCCTACTGGTTAGCCCCGACGAACTTTTCGACCACCGGCGCGATTTGCTCGCGCCATTTGCGGCCGTTGAAGATGCCGTAGTGCCCGACGTCTTTGGCGAGGAAATATTGCTTCTTCGCCTTGGCGAGCTTGGTCGCGATGTCGAGCGCGGCCTTGGTCTGACCGATGCCCGAAATGTCATCGCGCTCGCCTTCGATCGCCAGCAAGGCAGTGTCGCGGATGGCGTCGGGACGGACCAGCCGCCCGCGATGCTCCATTTCGCCCTTGGGCAGCAGATGCTGCTGGAACACGACATCCACCGTCTGCAGGTAGAATTCCGCGGTCATGTCGCAGACCGAGCGATATTCGTCGTAGAATTTCTGGGTTGCCGTGGCGCTTTCCTCGTCGCCGACGACGAGGTGCTTGAACATTTCCCAATGGCTGACGAGGTGCGAGCCCAAGTTCATCGTCATGAAACCGGCAAGCTGAAGGAAGCCCGGATAGACCTTCCGGCCCGCGCCCGGGTAGATCATCGGCACGGTCGCGATCACGTTCTGCTCGAACCAGCTGAACGGCCGCTGCGTCGCCAGCGTGTTGACAGCGGTCGGCGCCTCGCGTGTGTCGACCGGACCGCCCATCATGGTCAGCGTCTTCGGCCGCCACGGGTTCTTGTCCTCGTTCATCAGTGCGGTCGCGGCGAACGCCGGGACCGAAGGCTGGCAGACGGCGAGCATGTGCGGGCGGTCGCCGGTTTTCTCGCCGATCAGCTCAAGGAACTCGACGACATAATCAATGTAGTCGTCGAGATCGAAGCTGCCCTCCGACTGCGGCACCAGCTTCGCGTCGCGCCAGTCGGTGATGTAGACGTCGAAGCTCGGCAGCAACCGCTCGACCGTGCCGCGCAGCAGGGTCGCATAGTGGCCCGACATCGGCGCGACGATGAGCAGCCGCGGCCCGCCGTTCACGCCCTCGCGATAGAAATGCTTGAGCTGTCCGAACGGCTTGCGGAGCAGGATCTCCTCGTTGACCGGCACGTCCTTGCCGCCGACGTGGACCGATTCGATCCCGAATTCAGGCTTACCATGGGGCGCGGTTGCATGCGCGAACACCTCGAGGCTCGCGGCGACCACCGGCCCCATCGAGCTGTAGCCCCACGGATTGGCCGGATTATTGAGCCAGCCGGCTCCGAGCCCGGCTAGCTTGCTCGCACCTGCGAGAAGGGAGCGTTGGACTTCATAAGCATCGTAAAGCATCGCACCTCGCAAGCACCCCTAACAACAGATGTGGCGGGGCTTGGCTCCGCTGGCAAGGGCGATGTTGCAGCGCAAAAAACGAGCGGAGGATCCTCTACGAAGCCGCATCCTCGAATTCGGCGGCGATTTCGGGCTCGGCGCGCTGATCGTTAGGAGCCGGCGCCTGCTCGGACTCGGGCTTGGCGGCCGGCAGCACTTCGATGATCTCCGCGATCCGGTAGCGCTCAGACAGGACGTCGTGATCGGGTCCGTAGGACGTTTCGAGATCGACGCGGCAGCGCAATGCGTCGCCTGGGCGGATATCGAGCTCGCGCCGATAGAAACGGTCGAGCATGGTTCCGGGCTCAGCCACCGCGGTGGTGCGCGTGTCGCCATGCTTCAGCTGCCATTCGCGCGTGCCTGAATAGTCCGGCATCTCAACGACGAAAATCATGTCAGCCGAATGGTTGACCAGCTTGCGCGCCAGCAAGAGGGTGCGCGGATCGGCGATGCGCTTGGCTGGGTCGACGGCCGTCGAGCCGTTGTTGGTGTTGATGCGGATCGATTCGCCGCTTCCCACCGCCTGCTTGGCATTTTGCCAGGCGACGATCGCGCTCACGAGATCGGCCGACGAGGGCAGCGCCGGATGCGCCGCGGTCGTGATCGATGTCCCCCAGGCGAGCACGCGGATCGCCTGCTGGAGATCGGCGAGCTGAAGCGTCGGCGAACCGTCCATCCAAGCAACGATCGCCAGCGTCCCGCGGGCGAGGAACTTGAGCAGCGAAGCATCGGACGAATCCGCGAGCGCGCCATTGCCCTTGACCTCTACGCGCAGCCACAAAGAGAGGCTCCGCTTTGCGATTTCCTCAAGCACGGCAACCGTGCCGAGCCGCACGGGGACCGAGCCGGCGAGCGCGCGATACGACGCCTCGACCGCGTCGGCGACCCGGCGCGCGCGATCGACGTCGAGCGCGCGGCCCGAACCGGGCTTGCCGCCGATGTCGATTACCACGTCGCTGTCGCCGAGCTCGCGCAGCAAGTCGGAAAAGCCGGGCCGCTCCTGAATTTCGTCCGAAACCATGGGTTCACTCGCCTGATTCGTTAATCATCCATTTACTAGCCCTTCCCCACCGCAGGGCAACCGCTTCAAACTTGTACAGAATACCCATACCGGACCGGGCATTTGAGGCCGTAGGAGCGGGCTGTTAGGGAGCCAACATGGCCATCAACTCCGCCAGCCGCCCGAAAGGTCGCTCAATTCGCAACCTGCGCATGGTGTGGGGTTTCGCGCTCCATTATCGCGGGCACATCTCCGTCGCCGCGCTCGCGCTGCTGGTCGCGGCGGGCGCGACATCGGGCGTCCCCTACGCGTTCAAGCTGATCATCGACAAAGGCTTCGCCCACGGCGCCGGCACGACGCAGGACATCGCGCGCTGGTTCGAATATCTGCTCTTCCTGGTGTTCGTGCTCTCGCTGGCGACCGCGACCCGTTATTATTTCGTCTCATGGCTCGGCGAGCGCACCGTGGCCGACATCCGGCTGGCCGTTCACCGCAACCTGCTGCGCCTGTCACCCGGCTTCTTCGAGGAAAACCGCCCGGCCGAGATCACCTCGCGCATCACCGTCGACACGACCATCATCGAGCAGGTTGTCGGGACGACGGTGTCGGTCGCGCTACGCAATGCAATCCTCGGCATCGCCTGCATCGTCATCCTGTTCGCGTTGGCTCCGAAGCTCGCGTTGGCGATCCTCGCCGGCGCGATCATCGTCGTGCTTCCCGCCGCGATCCTCGGCCGCCGCGTGCGTGCGATCTCGACCCGCAGCCAGGACCGCATCGCCGATGTCAGCACCGTCACCAGCGAGGTGCTCGGCGCGATGAAGATCGTCCAGGCGTTCAATCAACAAGGGCGCGAGGCGACGCGCTTCGCCGACGCGGTGCAGCGCGTGTTCGCGACCGCCAAGCGGCGCATCTTCGTCCGTGCGGTCATGACGGCGATCGTCATTTTCCTCATTTTCGGCGCGATCACTTTGGTGATCTGGCAGGGCGCGATCGAGGTTGCCGCGGGCCGGATCACCGGCGGCACGATTGCCGCCTTCGTGCTCTACGGCGGCCTGCTTGCCGGTGCGTTCGGCAATCTGACCGAAGTCTATGGGGACCTGCTGCGCGCCGCCGGCGCGTCCGAGCGATTGTCCGACCTGCTCGACGCCGAGCCCGACATCCGCGCGCCGGCTAAGCCGGTGCGGCTGCCTGAGCCGCCGCTCGGGCAGCTCGCGTTCGAGCATGTCACCTTCCATTACCCGACCCGGCGCGAGGTCTCGGCGCTCGAGGATTTCAGCCTCACCGTCCGCTCGCAGGAACGGCTGGCGCTGGTCGGGCCGTCGGGCGCCGGCAAGACCACGATCTTCCAGCTCGCCGAGCGCTTCTACGACCCGCAGGCCGGACGCGTGCTGCTCGACGGCGTCGACCTGCGCGATGCCGACCCCGCCGACATCCGTCAGCGGATCGCGATGGTACCGCAGGAGACGGTTCTGTTCGCCGCGTCGGCGCGCGACAATTTGCGTTACGGAAACTGGAACGCGAGCGAGGACCAGCTGTGGCAGGCGGCGCGCGACGCCAATGCCGAGGAGTTCCTGCGCGCGCTTCCGGACGGCCTCGATACGTTCATGGGCGAAGGCGGCGCGCGACTTTCGGGCGGCCAGCGCCAGCGCATCGCGATCGCCCGCGCCCTGCTGCGCGATGCCCCGTTGCTGCTGCTCGACGAAGCGACGTCAGCGCTCGACGCGGAAAGCGAGCGGCTGGTGCAGGACGCGCTCGACCGCCTGATGGAGCACCGGACGACGATCGTGATCGCACATCGCCTGGCGACGGTGCGCGCGGCCGACCGCATCGTGGTGATGGACGGCGGACGAATCGTCGAGGAAGGCACGCACGCGACGCTCAGCGCGCGCGGCGGCCTTTACGCGCGTCTCGCGCGCCTGCAATTCGAAGACGCGGCCTAGGCGTTCGAGCCGCCGCCGTTCCCGCCGGAGCTGCCGCCGCGGCCGCGGGAGCTCGAACCGCGCGAGCGCGATGACGTGCTGCGGCTGGTGGTGCGCTTTGCTGCGCTGGCGGGCTTGGCGCGGCTCGTGGAACTCGAACCAGTCGACGACTTTGCGGCGGCCGGCTTCTTCGCGCCGGTCGAGCGCGAAGCGGTCGAGCGCTTGACCGTCGAACCGCTACTCTTGCGCGCGCTCGAACCGCGCGCCGAAGATCCGCCGGAACTCGAGCGTGCGCCGCCGCTCGTCTCCTCCTCGGTCCATTTCCCCGACAGCACACGCTGCGCCGCGTCGGCGACAGCCTCGGCAATCAGCGAACCCAATTTGGTCGCGCTCGCCATCATGTTGCTTGCCGCCTGCGACGCGGTGTCGGCGGCGTCGAGGCCCGCATCGCGGATCGCGCGACGAGCCTTGGGGCTGGCACTGATCGCCGCCGCGGCCGCAGCCAGTCCAGCCGCGAGCATCTCCTTGCTCATCGCCGCCTTGGCGAGCTTGTCGACCGTGGTTTCGTTGTTCGAGCTCGACGAATCCGAGGAACTCGACGAACCCCTGCGCGCGGATTTGGCCATCGCTTCATCTCCTCCGTTGCCACGAAAGACACTTAAGAGCCGTAACGGTTCCCGAATGAGTACGGCAAGAGCGCACGCGTCGCGCCGACCGCGGAATATGTAAAGGGCACCGCCGCGGCGTTGCGCAGCGATGCCCTTCGACATGGTCAGCGGCCGGAAGTGAACGGCCGTTCGTCAGCGTTTAGGGACGAACACCCCTTTCCGACCTCCCTGCTGAACCATGAGACATCGGATCACCTCCTTTCGCTGCGTTGAAGCCGTAACGAAGATGAGTCGTAATCGGGTTCAAGACAAGACTTGTAATGCCGTGAACATTCGGCAATCTTCGTCGCTTCGCGCTCGCAAAGCGGACAGGCTCAGGCGCGGCAATCCTCGATCACACGCGATGCTTCGGGCCAGGGCGGAAGCACCAGCGGCGGCTCGGTGCCAACGCTGAACCCGATGCGGCCACGGCTGCTGGTGATCGCGTCGAGCAAGGGATCGGTCGCGGCTAGCGCGATCGTCAGCCGCCCGGTCGCGGGATTGAAGCTCGACGGCACACTGCGCGTCAGCGAGCTGGTCCAGACATTGATGAACGGGGCCGCGGCGGATGCCGCCTTGGCGATGCTTAGCTGGCGCGTCGCGCGCGTGCAGTGGATCCACAGTTGCGGATTGCCCGACGGGTCGGCGAAGCGCGCCTCGCTGCCGTCGGTCGTCGCCGCGTAGCTCCAATTGCCGGCGATCGGCGCGACATAGCTGAGGTCGGCAATCGGCGCCTGGGCATTCAGCGACGAGGCGGCGGCCAGCGCGAACGCTGCGAGTATGCGGTGCTTCATGGAGTTCAGCGGCTCAGACGGTCGACTTTGGCCTGGAGTTCGGCGAGCTCAGCTTTCAATTGGTCGACGTCGCTCTTGCCGGCCGGCTTCGGCTCGGCCTTCGACTTGCCGGTGAAGGCCTGCGCGGCATCTTCGAACATCGCCATGTTGCGCTTGGCGAGGTCCGCGAAAACGTTGCCGGCGAACGCGTCCTTGACCGTGCTCTGGTTGCGCTGGAACGCATCCATCGCGGCTTCGAGATATTGCGGGACGAAGTTTTGCATCGAATTGCCGTAGAGGCCGATCAGCTGCTTCAAGAAATTGATCGGCAGCATGGTCGATCCGCGCGCTTCCTCGTCAACGATGATCTGGGTCAGCACCTGGCGCGTGATGTCCTCGCCACTCTTGGCGTCGACAACTTCGAACTCGCGGCCCTCGCGAACCATTTGCGCGAGGCGGTCGAGCGTGATGTAGGTCGAGCTTTCCGTGTCATACAGGCGCCGGTTGGCGTATTTCTTGATAACCACCTTGCCCGAACCCTTGGCCATGAACAGCTCCCAAAACGCGACAATGGGCTTACTACCGGAGGATAGTGCGCTGCAACATGAACGCGCGCCGCGCCCGCTGCCGCTGTTTCTCGAATTGGTACGCGAGGTTGCGACCAGCGACGCGGCGCTCGCCGCCAAGGCGCTCGCGGGTTTGCGCGCCTACGAACGCGCGCCGCGGCGCGCGCGGCCGGCGCCCAGGCCGGAAATTGCGCGGGTCGGCGGCGCGACGCTGCGCGATCATGGCGGCCACGGGCCGCCGGCGGTGCTGGTGCCGTCGTTGATCAACCCACCGCGCATTCTCGATCTCGACGAGCAAGTGTCGCTCGCCGGTGCGGTAGCGCGGATGGGACGGCGCGTGCTGCTGCTCGACTGGGGCAAGGCCGATGAGCGGCGCGAGCTCGACGTCGCCGGCCATGTCAGCGAACTGCTGCTGCCGCTGCTTCGTGAGTTGGACGAAACGGCCGCGCTGGCCGGTTATTGCCTCGGCGGCACGATGGCGATCGCCGCGGCCAATCTAACAAAGGTCGAGCGAGTGGCGACGCTCGCCGCGCCCTGGCACTTTGCGCGCTATCCGCGAGCGTCGAAAACGGCGCTGCAGCATATGTGGCGCCACTCCGAAACAGCCGCCAAGGCACTCGGTGCGCTGCCGATGGAAGTGCTGCAGGCCGCTTTTTGGTCGCTCGACCCGCAGCGGACCGTTCGCAAGTTTGCCGAGTTCGGGCGCCTCGATCCAGCCAGCCCGGAGGCACGGCGGTTTGTCGAGCTCGAGGAATGGGCCAACGAGGGCGAGCCCCTGCCCTATCCCGCGGCAAAGGAGCTAATCGAAGAGCTGTTCGAAAAGGACCGGCCGGGCTCGGAGCGCTGGACGTTTGCCGACCGCATTGTGTCCGACAAGCTGCCGGTCCCGTCGCTCCATCTCACCGCCGAGCACGATCTCATCGCTCCGCCGCAGACCGCAGCGTCGGGCGAAGTCATCGCCATTGCGGCTGGCCATGTCGGGATGATCGTCGGTTCAAGCCGCGCCCGGCTGCACGAGGAATTGCGCCGCTTCCTCGCTTGAAGCACGGGGCGCCGCCCGCTAAGCGAGCGCTCCAAAGCACCCGTAGCTCAGCTGGATAGAGCGTTGCCCTCCGAAGGCAAAGGCCACAGGTTCGAATCCTGTCGGGTGCGCCACCTTCTAGAGCGGCGGCATGGCTGACGAGACCTCCTCGAAGCGCGATTCACAACGCACCTGGGGAGGGCGGTTCGGCAGCGGGCCGGATGCGCTGATGACGCGCATCAATGCCTCGATCCGGTTCGACAAACGGCTGTGGAGCGAGGATATCGCGGCGTCGAAGGCGCATGCGGCGATGCTGCGCGACCAGGGCATCATTTCCCATGGCGATGCCGCGGCGATCCTCGAAGGACTCGACCTCATCGCCGGAGAGTATCAGCGCGACGACGTGCCCGAGCGGGTCGAGCTCGAGGACATCCACATGACCGTCGAGCACCGGCTCGGCGAATTGATCGGACCCGCGGCCGGGCGGCTGCACACGGCGCGGTCGCGCAACGACCAGGTCGCGACCGATTTCCGGCTTTGGGTGCGCGCTGCGTGCGATGAAGCCGTTGATGCCATTCGCGCGCTGCAGCGGGTGCTGGTCGAACGCGCCGACGAGCATGCCGACACGGTCATGCCCGGTTTCACCCATTTGCAAGTCGCGCAGCCGGTAACGCTCGGCCATCATTTGATGGCTTATTATGAGATGCTCCGGCGCGACATCTCGCGCTTTAGCGACGCGCGGGCGCGGATGAACGAGAGCCCGCTCGGCGCCGCGGCGCTAGCCGGCACCGGCTTTGCGATCGACCGCCACGCGACCGCCGATGCGCTCGGCTTCGACCGGCCGACCGCCAACAGCCTCGACAGCGTTTCCGACCGCGACTTCGCGCTCGATTATCTCTCGGCCGCTGCGCAATGCAGCCTGCACCTGTCGCGGCTTGCCGAGGAGCTGATCAACTGGGCCAGCGCGCCGTTCGGTTTCGTGAAGCTCAGCGACCAATTCTCGACCGGCTCGTCGATCATGCCCCAGAAGCGCAACCCCGACGCGGCCGAACTGGTGCGCGGGCACAGCGGGCGCATGGTTGGGGCCCTGACGGCGCTGATGGTGACGATGAAGGGCCTGCCGCTCGCTTATTCGAAGGACATGCAGGACGACAAGGAGCCGGTATTCGAGACGCGCGACCTGCTGATCCTGTCGCTCGAGGCGCTCGCGGGCATGGTCGAGACGGTCGAGTTCGTGCCGGAGCGAATGCGCGCCGCGGCGGCGCAGGGCTATTCGACCGCAACCGACCTTGCCGACTGGCTGGTGCGCGAGGCCGACGTGCCGTTCCGCGAGGCGCACCACATCACCGGTCGCGCGGTGAAAGCGGCGGAGGAGCGCGGCTGCGATCTCGCCGATTTGCCCATCGATGCCCTCCGCGCGATCGACGAGCGGATCGACGCACGCGTGTTCGACGTGCTCAGCGTCGATGCGTCGGTACGCAGCCGGACGAGCTACGGCGGCACCGCGCCCGTGCGCGTGCGCGAGCAGATTGAGACCGCGAGGGAAGCACTCAACTCGTCACCCCGGACTTGATCCGGGGCCTGCGTGGCTTTTCTTCCCCAGCAAAGAAGAGGCGGATCCCGGCTCAAGGCCGGGATGACGGTTACGAGTTCCGCCGATCCCGCTGGGCGAGTGTGCGGAGGCGCAGCGCGTTCAATCGGATGAAGCCCGCCGCGTCGCGGTGGTCGTAGCTGCCGCTGCCTTCCTCGAATGTCACCAGGTCCTGGTCGTAGAGCGACTGGTCGCTTGTCCGGCCAATTACGGTCGCATTTCCCTTGTAGAGCTTCATGGTGACGCGGCCACTGACATGCTGCTGGCTGAAATCGATGGCAGCCTGGAGCATTTCGCGCTCGGGCGCGAACCAAAAGCCGTTGTAGATGAGGCTCGCATATTTCGGCATCAGCTCGTCCTTGAGGTGCATCGCGCCGCCGTCGAGGGTGATGCTCTCGATACCGCGGTGGGCGGCGAGCAGGATCGTGCCACCGGGCGTCTCATAGACCCCGCGCGACTTCATGCCGACGAAGCGGTTCTCGACCAGGTCGAGCCGGCCGATGCCATTGTCGTGGCCGAGCTGGTTCAGCCTGGTCAGCAGGGCGGCCGGCGACAGCCTCTCGCCGTCGATCGCGACCGGGTCGCCGCGCTCAAAATTGATCGTGATGATAGTCGCCTTGTCCGGCGCGTCCTCGGGCGAGATGGTGCGCTGGTGGACATATTCGGGCGCCTCGGCCGCCGGGTCCTCGAGCACCTTCCCCTCGGACGACGAGTGAAGCAAATTGGCGTCGATCGAGAAGGGCGCCTCGCCACGCTTGTCCTTGGCGATCGGGATCTGGTGCTTCTCGGCGAAATCGAGCAGCGCCTCGCGGCTCTGGAAGCTCCACTCGCGCCACGGCGCGATCACCTTGATGTCGGGCTCGAGAGCATAATAGCCGAGCTCGAACCGAACCTGGTCATTGCCCTTGCCGGTCGCGCCATGACAGACCGCGTCGGCGCCGACTGCCCTCGCAATCTCGATCTGGCGCTTGGCGATCAGCGGCCGCGCGATCGAAGTGCCGAGGAGGTAGTCGCCCTCGTACTGCGTGTTGGCGCGGAACATCGGGAACACGAAGTCCCGAACGAATTCCTCGCGCAGGTCCTCGATGAAGATATTTTCGGGGCGAACGCCGAGCATCTCCGCCTTGCGCCGCGCGGGCTCGACCTCCTCGCCCTGCCCGAGGTCCGCCGTGAAGGTCACGACCTCGGCGTCATATTCGGTCTGCAGCCATTTGAGGATGATCGAGGTGTCAAGGCCGCCCGAGTAAGCGAGCACGACTTTGAGTTTTTGCTTCGTCATTTCTCTTTCTCGTCACCCCCGCGAAAGCGGGGGTCCCGCTTTGTTGGGGCAAGGGCAAAGGTAAGGGTAAGCGGGATTCCCGCATTCGCGGGAATGACGATTGAGTGGTTCACGCGCCCGACATCCACAACATCGCACCGCGCGCGCTGTGCATGCGGTTCTCGGCCTGGCGCCAGACCGCCGAGCGCGGGCCGTCGATTACCGCGGCGGTGACTTCCTCGCCGCGGCGCGCGGGCAAGCAATGGAGGAAGCGTGCGTTGGGCGCTTGGCTCATTAGGGCTTCGTCGACCCGGAACGGCTCGAACGCGGCGCGGCGCTCATCGCTATCCTCGTCGCCCATCGACACCCACACGTCGGTGTAGACGATGTCCGCCCCCTCGACCGCCTCCTCGGGATCGCTGAGCTGGCGAACGCCCGAGCCTGGACCA
>Ga0207657_10003512_pt1 | contig 16741 bp, 13 predicted proteins | sample KBSC33metaG_FD_184316 | JGI IMG/M metagenome (GOLD analysis project Ga0207657, IMG submission 184316) | Corn rhizosphere microbial communities from Kellogg Biological Station, Michigan, USA - KBS C3-3 metaG (SPAdes) (version 2) | ecosystem: Host-associated > Plants > Roots > Rhizosphere > Soil ... | reverse complement strand
GGAGGAGCGCGGCCAGGTCGAGGAGGCCTGGCTCGAGCTGGCGGAGATAGTGCCCGAAAGCTGATCCAGGGGGTGTGCCTGCGCCGCTTCCGGGGGATACGCGAGAATCGGCGTGGACAACATCGGACCTTGGAGACGGACACCATGGCGCACAATCCCGTCAACCACCCGCTGCGGCCGCTGTACCGCGTCATCGGCTTCCTGGCCGGCGCGTACCTGGTCGTGTTCGGGATCGTCGGCCTGATCCAGACCTCCGGCGAGCCGTTCACCGGCGCCAACGACAAGACCGTCCTCGGTCAGGGCGGCAACCTGCTGCTGTCGATCATCATGCTGGCCGTCGGCGCCATCGTGGTCCTCGCCACCGTGATCGGCCGCAACGTCGACACCGCCGTGGACAAGTACCTCGGCTGGGGCCTGCTTGTGCTCGGCACCTTCGGCCTCGCGTTCAGCCGCACCGATGCCAACATCTTCGGGGACCCCAATGCGCCGGTGACGATCGTAGAATTCGCAGACCTGCAATGCCCGAGTTGCCGGTCCGAGTTTCCAAAGATCAAAGAACTCGTGTCGAGTTACAAGGGCAAAGTGCGCTGGATCTTCCGCCACTATCCGTTAACCAACGAGCACCCACTGGCCCTAACGGGTGCCGCCATGGCGGAATTCGCCGCGACCAAGGGCAAATTCTTTGATTTCGTCACTGCCGTCTACAACGCTGACCCTGAGTCTCTAAAATCCGCCGATGACTTGCTCAAGATCGCCGAAAGTGTGGGTCTTAGCCCAACGGAGGTCCGCGCGCAGGTCACTGACGAAAGCAGCGTCGCCTTCAATCGTGTGTCGCGGGACGTGCAGGCTGCCAGTGTTTATGGCCTTGTCTGGACTCCGACATTCTTCATCTTCTCGACTGGCAACGAAACGAAGCCCGATGTTGCCGTAGGAGATGAGGTGCAGGAAGTTTTGAAGTTGAAGAAGTATCAGCAGGCAATGGGCAATGCCGGCCAGTAAGCGAACCGTTCTCGTCGCCATGTCCGGCGGCGTGGATTCATCCGTGGCTGCGGCTCTGATGGTGCAGCAGGGTTACGACGTCATCGGCCTCACGATGCAGATCTGGCAGGAAAGCCAGACCGATCCGCGACATGCAGGCTGCTGCTCCCTTGGTGCTGTCGAGGACGCCCGCCGCGTTGGGCGACTGCTCGGCATTCCCCATTACGTCATGAACTTCCGCGAGGAGTTCCGCGAGTCGGTGATTCGCAACTTTGTCGAGGAGTACGAGGCAGGCAGGACTCCGAACCCCTGTGTCCAGTGCAACCGGCACGTCAAGTTCGAGATCCTCATGCAGAAGATGGTCGAGCTAGGCTGCGACAAGCTGGTGACCGGACACTACGCTCGCATTCGGGAAGTCGAACGCACTTATCATCTGCTCCGAGCACGAGCCGCCGACAAGGATCAAAGCTACGTGTTGTACATGCTCGGTCAGGAGCAGCTCTCCAAGACGCTCTTTCCAATGGGCGAACTGGAGTCAAAGTCTGAAGGTCGAGAGATCGCACGCGAGTTGGGTCTCGGGGTCGCCGACAAGCCGGATAGCCAGGAGATCTGCTTCGTGAGCGAGGCCGGAGGCTATCGCGAATTCCTGCGGAAGTTTCACTCGGGAGTCGAGGCGCCTGGCGAACTGGTCGACACGAGCGGACGCGTGCTCGGCGAGCACTCCGGCGTTGCAGATTTCACAGTGGGCCAGCGGCGAGGGCTTGGAGTTTCTTCGACGAAGCCACTGTACGTACTCGAACTCCGCCCGACGGAGCGGCAGGTCATTGTCGGCGATGTGGAGGAATTGAAGACTTGCTCAGTCCAGCTAAAGGACCTGCACTTCCCAGCTCCAGTCTCTTGCGCAGAGCCCATAGAGGTGATGGCGAAGATTCGCTACAACATGGAAGCCGCACCTGCGGTGCTCTATCCGGCGGAGGCAAGACTGATCTTTGACAAGCCCGTCAAAGCGGTAACGCCAGGCCAAATCGCCGTGGCTTACCAGGGCGACACACTGATAGCCGGCGGAATTATCAAGTAACCCGCCGGCTATTTAGAGTTGTTACCGCAACACCGCAATCCCGACTTGCTGGTTAGCCCTTTCGCTCCATGGTCATTTCGACCGAGTCGAGTTGCATGCCGCCCGTTGCAGGCAGATGCGTGATCTTCGCATCCGTGCGGTTGAGCTTGCCACCGGCTGCGACCAGGCTCGTGGCATCGATGTGCATCGGCGTGTCGCCAGTCTCTTCTGTGCTCACGTCCATGCTGGATGTGATCTTGTAGATTGAATTATCGGTGCTCACAAGGGTGTAGGTGCCCTTCACCTTGTTCTTGGGGTTCTCTGCATCCGTCTTGTCGATTGCGACAGCTTTCCCAACCTCCAGATTCTCACCCGTAGCCAATGCGTATCGCATAAAGCTGAGGTTCATGCCCCGCGGATTCTTCTGGCCGTCGGCCTTGAGCCCTACAGGCATGCCGAACTTTGACAGCCGCATCGTGGAAGCCGGCCCCGCCGGGAGGTCTCTATCCATCCCCATGCCGTGAAACTTCATCTCCGAGTTCGTGGTCTCGATGTCGGCATCGCCGTTGTCGTAGACCTTCTTCACGACCTGTGTGGAGGTGCCTTCGATCGTGATTTCGCCCATTTGGCTGTTGAGCTTGATCTTCATCGCATAAACGTCCTTGTCACCCGCCTTCCAATTGCGGGCAAGGCTGACGGGATCCTTGGCTAGAGCGATGGAACCAAGTAGGAGGGCAGCAAAGACTAGCTTGGCTTTCATGCTTATAACCTCACCATCTTGATATGAGCGACCGCGTTCGGCTGGCCCATAAAACCCGACATCGTACCGTCCATGCTCTTCATCTGGGAATCAGCGGTGGTGACGTAGGACGTCATCACCAACTTCATGCTGCCGGTGGTGCCAGTAGTCATAGTGGCGTTCATGATCATCTTGGCGACGCCGCCAGAGATCGAAGCCACCTTCAGCGTCCCGGTCATGCTCGAACCGTTCTTGCCCTTTTGATTAAGAGGAATAGTCTCGCCGACCTTTAGCGGCCGGTGCGGGACCATGGAAGCCATCGAACCCGGATCGAAGCCCATCGAGCCCATCATGTTCGCGCCTGCACCGTTCACCGGCTGGCCATACTTGTTGACCTTCATCGTCGTCGTGTTGCCAGGCAAAGCTCGGCTCTGTCCGCCCATGTTCATCTTGCCATCGCTCGTGGTCACAGCCATTTCGACGTCTCCATTCGGATAGATCTTGCTGACCTTCTGGGCCACGACCATGTGCATGGTCATCGCTTGGGGAGCGGACATGGACATGTCCATCGCGTAGCGCATGGTCTGCCCGACCTTGTAGTGCGGCTGGAACGTGATAGTGTTCTGCGCCGTCGAGATCGCGGCCGCGCACAGCAGTCCGCCGAACAAAATTTGCTTGATTCTCATGATGCCTCGTGCAATCGAAAGGGCAAAGCCGCTTTCCCTTGCCATTTTAGCGGCTGAAAGCTCGAAGAAGTGCGGGGAATCGGAAGAAAGGCCCAGAGGAATGGCGGATGGACGGCATGCCGAATGGCGAATTCTTCAACGTTGGGTGCTCGAGCTAGGAATCGCCTTTCCGCCTTTCCGCCCTTTGCCTGCGGTAGAACGTATAGAGGAACGATGAGTGAGCTAGACGCGCGAAAGCAGAGCATCCTCCATGCCTTGGTGTTGGAGTATGTCGAAGCCGCTGAGCCCGTCGGCAGCGAGCTTCTCGTGCACAAGTACCAGCTTGGCGTGAAATCGGCCACGGTGCGAAACGAGCTGGCCGAAATGTCGGAGCTTGGCTATCTGGAGCAGCCCCACACGAGCGCCGGGCGCATTCCGAGCGATCAGGGTTACCGCTACTACGTCGACCGTCTGCTGCTGGAGCGGGATGTGGATGCCCAGACAAAGCAGAAAGTTCGAGCCGTGGCCGCCGAAGGCGATGCTCTCCAGTCACTCTTGAGCGACGCGGCACGCGTGCTCTCTCGATTCACGCAGCTCCTTACGGTCGCGGCGATCACGCGCAACGCTGGCATCACTGTTCGAAGCGCACTTGTGACGGCACTTGGCCCGACCCAGTCCCTTCTTGTCCTCGTCCTCGACAACGGGCATGTCGAGAACCGAGTCATCGAAGTTCCGCCCGGGCTGACGTTGCAAGACATCGGAAGCGCTAACGAGGCGCTTGCTGCGACTGCCGCGGGGCAGTCCCTTGTATCCCTCGCAAAAACCAAGGTGCACTCAGCGAGCGGCAACAACGCACTCGATCGTTTTCAGAACGGCCTCTGGACCGCGCTCAAGTCCCTCGCCCGCGATCTCACCCGCGGCAAGCTGGTGATCGAGGGGGAGGAATACATCTTCACAAAACCCGAGTTCCAGAGAGACGTTGCTCCAATTTCCGAGCTCTTCCAGAACTTTCTTGGCAGCGATGAGGTGTATGCGGCCCTGCGCCCCTCCTCGAGCGGCACCACTGACGTGGTGCGGATTGGTCGCGAGAACCAAGACGAACGGCTGCGCCCCTTTTCAATCGTTCGCAGCAGCTTCTTCGTCGGAGAGCGAGAGGCCGGAGTCATCGCGCTCATCGGGCCCACTCGAATGCAATACGACCGCAGCATCCCGCTCGTGAGCTTTACCGCCAAGGCTCTCAGCGACTCTCTAACCAAGTTCTTTGGCTAGTCGCTGAGATACCCCTTTGCGACTCACGATTCTCGATGCTTCAGACCTCCAGTCTTAGCGTGAGAATTGTAAACGGTGTGTATGCGAAGGACACCAATCCCTCGACAACTTCGAGGTCCCCGATCGGATTCTCCTCCATGTCGCACAGCGTCGCCGATCGAATCGGACGAATGCACGCCAGTTCAGCCATGCCACGACTGTTGTGGCACTCGTAGAGGCGCACAATAATCCCGTTGCCGTCCTCGGCGCGCTTCACCGTCTCGACCACGATGTTCCGATCCTCGCAGGTGATCAGGGGCGGAAGACTTCCCTGCTCGCCACCGTTCTTCTCGATCTGCATTGCGCGGACAGGGGCATTCAGAGCATAGGCGGCCTGAACAATGCCGGCGTAGTGATAAGGCCCGAAGTGCGGCAACAGGCAGTATGTGAACTGGTGCACGCCCATGTCGCACAAGGGATCGGGTGCCTTCGGCGACCGCAGTAGCGACAGCCGCATGACATTTCCACGCACATCGTGGCCGTATTTGCAGTCATTCAAGAGCGCCACACCTTGGTCGCCTTCGCTGAGGTCGATCCATTTGTGGGCACACACCTCGAATCGTGCCTGATCCCAGCTCGTGTTGAAATGGGTGGGCCGCTCGACGTTTCCGAACTGAATCTCGTAAGTCGCGCGGGTGCTGTGGACGTTCACGGGGAACGCCACCTTCAGCAACGTGTCCTCCTCGTGCCAATCGACCTCAGTATCAAAGCGGATACCGGGCGTGGGTCCGAGGGAGATCCGCTGGCGAATGGTGCTCTTGCCAAACCTCTTTACGATCTCGGCGGCGACGCGCACGGGACCGCGCTCGACGATCTCGAAGCTCTCGCTACGGATCAGGTCTTGCCCCTTTTCGGTGGCATAAATGTCCACGTCCCAGGCGGACCAGAACCGCGGCTTGTCCTCGAATATCTGGAAGAGGTTGGCGAGCTTGCCTTGCTCCACGAACTCGCTTCCGTCCTCCAGACTTTGGATGCTGACGATGTTGCCGTTGCCGTCGAACCGAATGCTTAACTCGTGGTTCTCGATGCGGCGGCCGCTAGCCTTGAGCCGATTTCGGCTCGGAGTTGCAGTGTCCGACAGATCCGCCACACAGACCGTCTTCAGCGACGCATGCGGCGAGGAGAAGATCAGTTCCTTGCTGCCTTGGAAGTCCTCGACTACCTGCACGGGCAGGACCTCCTCAGAGGTGACCAGCGCCTGCGGGACCGCTTCCTCACTCCACGGCAAGGAACCTTGGCACGGGAGGTCGGAATTGTGGAAGAGCGCTACAGGTCGGCTCAGCTTGGAGGTGTCGAACTTCGATGCAATCTTGCGGAGGCTCTCATCGACGATCCGCTTTCCGATTTCGGCGATGATTGCGTAATCCTTGTCGCTGTCCTCGTAGACCTCGCGCACGGAGGAGCCGGGAATGATGTCGTGGAACTGGTTGAGCAGCACGAGCTTCCAGGCGCGCTCCAACTCGTCACCGGGATAGTTGCTCGGGAAATCCTCAGTGAAGCAGGCCAGCATCTCCGCATCTCTGAGCAAGAACTCGCTGACCCGGTTGCCCTTCTTGTTGGCAGCTTGGCTCGTGTAGGTGCCTCGGTGGAACTCGGCATAGAGCTCACCGACCCAAGTCATGAGATCTCGGCTCTTGGCTCGCGCCTCTTGGAAGAAGCTCAGAGCGGTGCGTCCGCCAGTGATCTCTGGGAAGTTGGGAGCCGAGCGGGCTCGGCGGAGGAACTCTAGGTTCCGCTCGGTCGGCCCACCGCCGCCATCACCGAAACCGAATACGTAAAGCGACATGTCGCTGCGCGCCTGATCCTTGTGCTTCCGCACGGAATCCGCGATCTGCTTCGGTTCACAGCTTGCCGTGTAGGTGTCGGCGGGTGGAAAGTGAGTCCAAATCTTCGTTCCGTCGATGCCCTGCCACCAGAAGGTGTTGTGCGGGAACTTGTTTGTGTCGTTCCAAGAGATCTTCTGAGTCAGGAAGTAGTCGACGTTGCACTTGGAGAGGATCTGCGGCAGCGCCGCGGCGTAGCCGAACACGTCGGGCAGCCACATATCGCGGGTCTCATATCCAAGCTTCTCCCGGAAGTAACGTCGGCCGTACAGGAACTGACGAACCAGGGACTCGCCCCCCGTGAGGTTGCAGTCCGCTTCGACCCACATGGAACCGACCGGCTCCCACTGTCCCTTCTTGATTGCCTGCTTGACTCGCTCGAAGAGCCCCGGATATTCCTTTTCCAGCCATTCGTATTGGCTCGCCTGCGAGTGCGAGTAGACGTACTCGGGATAGCGGTCGAGCAGGGCGAGCTGATTGGCCGTCGTATGGGCCATCTTCTTGCGCGTGATCTCCAGGGGCCAGAGCCAAGCCGTATCGAGGTGAGCGTGACCACTGGGCACGATCAGGTGCTTGACCTCACCAGGAAGGCTGTTCACTGCGTCCTTGATGATCTTTCGGCCGCGGGCGATCGTGTCTCGCTGGTCGGGGTTGTACTGGTTGACGACCTCGTTTATGGCGCGGAGCATCGTCGCGAACGCGGGATCACCAGCATCGATAGCGTCCAAGTAGCCGAGATAGAAATCGATATCGTAGTAGAGGCCCTTGAGCTCCTCATCGACGGCGACGACGTATGCGCCTTCGACCTCCTCGACCAGCTCCTCGCGGGGCAGCTCCCGCACATGCACGCGGCATTGCGGGTTGCGGGTGTAGGACTGGACAATGATGTCCAGCTTCCTAGGATTGCCAAGGAGCCCCAGCGGCATTGTCTCGTGCTCGTAGTCGATGCCGCAGATCGGCGAATTGCCTTGCCAGACGGTGCGCTCCCCTCCAATCTTCGCGACCAGGCCAAGCGAGCAATGTGGCCCCACGCTTTCGACCAAGCCGTTTAGTCGAAACCAAAAGGTGTTGTAAGCCGGGCCGTATCGGTGACCCTTACCCACAGCTTTCCAGGGACCGGCTTGCGCCGCTTTCGCGTCCACATGAGGCACCTCGCAGAACTCGATAGCGAGATCGGCGATGCGCGTCTCTAAACGGGGTTTCAGGTCTTCGTTAAGGAAGAGCTTGACGCGAGCGCGGGTGATCTCGGAGTGCTTGAGCATGGAAGGTCGCAGTTTACTAGCGCTGGAACCGGATGTGCCTCGTGACACACTTATGTACAGCGATGCTCTTAACCGCCTTGATCCTCGTGCCTGTCACCCTTGGCGGAAAGGCGTTTCTGCCAGCCGACGAAGCGGCCAGAGTCCTTGGCTGGAGCTACACCTACGACTCGGCAACGGAGATCGCGCAACTTCAGGGCCGACTCATAGATCCGGCCCTGCCAAGGCTATGGAACGGTACGTACCTGCTTCCTCTCGACGGGCTTCCGCCGCTAAAGGTGAGGCGTGGCGAGAAGCGCGTTCTCGTCGACTTGGGCCGTCAGGAGATGCAGGCGTTTGAGGGATCGCGAGAAGTCATTCGCTGCCAAGTGAGCACGGGCCGACCCGGAAAGGAGACTCCTATCGGCAGGTTTCGCCTCGGCATCAAAGATCCGGATCACGTCTCTTCCATTTACAAGACTCCGATGCCGTGGAGCGTGCACGTGACCGGCGCCATTTACATCCACGGGAGCGAGTGGTTCTCCAATTCGCCGGCCTCGCACGGATGCATTCGCTTGGAGATGCACGGCGCAACCGACTGGGCACAGTGGTTCTATAGCTGGGCCGAGTCGGGTGTACCCATCGTCATCCGCGGCTAAGCGTAGATGACCCGCAAGACCTCGTCGACCGTGGTAATCCCAAGCAGGATTTTGCTGACCGCGTCCATCTGCAGCGTCCGCATGCCCTGCTCCACGGCGATGTTCCGCAAGATGTGCGCCGGCGAGTGCTCAAGAACCTTGTCCCGAATCTCGTCCGACATCATCAGCAGCTCGTGTACGCCGGTACGCCCTTTGTAGCCGGTGCCCTTACACGCCTCGCAGCCTTTCCCGCGGAAGAGAGTCAACTCCCCATGGGTTTCCGTGGCGACATCGTCCGGTATAGGAAAACCGAAACGCAGAAGCGAATCCTTGCTCGATGTGTAGCTCTCCTTGCAGTGCGGGCAAATCTGCCGCACGAGTCTCTGCGCGAGCACGCCCAGTACGGAGCTGGAAATCAAGAACGGCTCCACGCCCATATCGATCAAGCGAGTCGCGGCACCAGACGCGTCGTTCGTATGCAACGTCGACAACACGAGGTGACCAGTCAAAGCCGCTTCCATCGCAATAGTCGCCGTCTCCTTGTCTCGCATTTCACCGACCATGATCATGTCGGGGTCTTGCCGCAGCATGGCTCGCAGCCCTGCCGCAAAGGTCATCCCGGCTCTCGCATTTACGCCGCACTGATTGATGCCGGAGAGCTCGTACTCGACCGGATCTTCAATCGTCGTGATATTCGTCTCGCCGGTGTTGAGGCGGTTCAAGATCGAATACAGAGTCGTTGACTTTCCAGAACCCGTCGGGCCCGTCACGAGGATAATGCCGTACGTCTTGGAGCACAGGTCCTCGATGCACTTCAGGTTGTGCTGCAGAAAGCCCAGCTTGTGCAGGCCGACGCTGATCCCGCTTTTGTCCAGGATGCGCATGACGATCTTTTCGCCGTACTGGACTGGCAGGGTCGAGACACGGAAGTCGTATTCCTTGCCGCCGATCGTCGCAGAAATACGGTTATCCTGCGGAGCGCGCTTCTCCGCAATATCCATGTCCGACATGATCTTCATGCGGCTGGTGAGGGGCGCAACGACCTTGCGAGGCAGCGTCATGCCTTCCATCAGCACGCCGTCGACCCGATAGCGGACCCGCATGCCGTCCTTCATCGGCTCGATGTGGATATCGCTCGCCTTATCCGAGATACCCTGGCTGATGATAAGGCTCGCCAGGCGAATGACAGGAGCATCCTCGCCGAGTTCCCTAAGCTCAGCCTCGCTGAGCTCCTCCTCGTCGGACTTCATGACCTCGATGTCGCCATCGAAGTCCTTCATCACACCGGCCAATGCGTCGTTTACATTGACGTCGAGCTTGTAATAGGTCGCCAGCGCGGCGATCAAGTCCTCTTCGATCGCGATCAGCGCTTCGATCTCGAGGCCCGTTGTCATCCGCAGCTCGTCGATGATGAACACGTCGAGCGGGTTCGCCATCGCGACTTGGAGCTTGTTGCCAACAGCCTCGGTAGGCACGCACTTGAAGCGTTTCGCCAGTTGCGGCGGGATCATGAGCAGCGCATCGTGATTCGGAACCACATCCGCGATGTCGATGAAGTTGATGCCCCAGACCTTGCCCAGGCAACGCACCCGATCACGTTCTGAAACGAATCCAAGGCTGACCAGAATCCGAGCAATCGGATCCGTGCCGCCCATTTCGCGTTGTTTGCTCAAGGCCAGCTCTAGCTGATCCTGATCAATCAAACCCTCTGCAATGAAATGCTCCCCAGTAAGCATGATGTTGGTGACTCAACCGGGTCGCCAGATCCCGGCACGGTAATCCTTCCATGCGATTTGAGGCTGTTCCCCCGTATTCGTGAGGAGCTTTTATAGAACCGGAAAGGCTGCCAGCTAGGTTCAATGCTGGCTGGTAAGTAGCGCAGGATGAGCTAGACTTTGCGCCATGACGAGCGATCTTCACGCATGGATCACGACCTCAAATGCGTTCGAGGGCTACCGGGTGAGCCGAAACATCGGCGTGGTCCGCGGCATCACAGTCCGCAGTCGGTCCATCTTTGGCCAGGTCGGCGCTGGCTTTCAGTCCATGTTCGGCGGCAACATTTCGCTCTACACGGAGCTTGCCGAGCGCTCCCGCCAAGAAGCCTACGAGATCATGGTGCAGCACGCTTCGCAGGTCGGTGCCAACGCGGTGATCGCGATGCGCTACGACGCCACCGAGATCGCTCCCGGCATCACCGAGGTGCTCGCCTACGGCACTGCCGTTGTTATCGAAAGAATTCCGTGACGTACGCGGAAGCCCTCGACTACTTAGCGTCCATGGCCCCCAGAGGCTGGCGTTTGGGCTTGGACCGGATGGAAGAGTTCGTCCGTCGCGCTGACTTGACGGCGGCCACCGGAGGAATCTCTCCCAAGTTCCTGCATGTGGCCGGGACGAACGGCAAAGGATCCGTGACCGCGTACCTGCAAAGCATGCTCGTCGAGAGCGGCTACTGGACAGGCGCATTCTTCAGCCCTTACGTCTACGATCCACGGGAGCGGATCCAGTTCAACCGCACTTACATCTCAGAGAACGCCTTCGCGATGCTGACGCAGTTGCTTCAGCCAACCGCCGAATCCTTATCTGAGACTGACTTTGGCGGCATCACTGAATTTGAATTCAAGACTGCCGTCGGGTTTGCCTTCTGGAAGGAACTGGAGTGCGAGTGGGTCGCTCTAGAGACCGGCCTCGGCGGCCGCCTCGATGCAACGAATGTAGTCACCCCTGTTTGCAGCGTCATCGTCAGCATTGGCTTGGACCACACCAACGTTCTCGGACACACGATCGAGGAGATCGCCTTTGAGAAGGCTGGGATTATGAAGCCGGGAAAGCCCGTAGTCCTAGGCGAGATGCCGCCAGCAGCCCTAGAGGTCATCCGCAAGCAGGCGGCGCAGTTAGCGTGCCCCCTGTGGCACTTCGGCGAGGAAGTTCGGCTGGAGGAGCATGGCGATAGCTTCCGTGTCGCAACCCCCGTAGCTACCCACGAGGACCTGAAGCCCGGCCTCTTCGGCCCGAAGCAGGCCCACAACATGGCCTTGGCGGTCGCCGCGATGGACGCCTCCGGAGCCGGACGCACGCTGAAAGGTTACGTGGACGGCGCGTACAAAGCTTTTGTGCCGGGCAGGTTCGAACGGCGCAGCTACCAAGGCGTGCCATTCATCCTGGACGGAGCCCACAACGCCGACGCCGGACGGACTCTTGCCGAGAACCTGCGAGAAGCTGGCATGCAGAACAAACGGATCGTGCTCATCACGGGGATGGTCCAAGGCCACGATCCTGGCGAATTCTTTAGTGAGTTCGCGCCCTTGATCTCGTCAGCCCACATCAGCCCCATAGACTTCCACCGCGCCGTCTCACCTCAAGAGCTGAAGGAAACAGTGAAGAACTTCGTCCCAAGAACCGAAGCCTATAACAGCCCCGCCGAAGCGCTAGCGGCGGCGGTCGACGACGCCGCTCTCGACGCAACGATCCTCGTTACCGGTAGCTTCTACTTGGTAGGCGAGATCGGCCGGCTCCTAGAGTAGCCGCTTGCGCCAAAGGGTGCGTCTTGGGTTTAATGAGCATCGCCGCGCCGATGTAGCTCAGTGGTAGAGCAGCTGTTTCGTAAACAGCAGGTCACCGGTTCGAATCCGGTCATCGGCTCCAGTTTCCGGCCCCGAGTGTCCTCACTTTTCCTTAACAGTTGCACTTTGCTAGGCGACGACTTGCAGCTAAACTGCTAAGAGACCCTACAATGCTGCCTAGCGGAACCCTCAGCTTCCTCTTTACCGATATCGAGGGAAGCACACGCCTTTGGGAAACGCAACCCGAAAGCATGCGGGCAGCGTTGGCGGAGCACGACGAGATCATGCGCCGTGCCGTGGCGGCGCATAGTGGCCTCGTTTTCAAGACCATAGGTGACGCTTTTTGCGCCGTGTTCCCGACTCCTTCCTCCGCCGCGGCGGGGGCCGTGCAAGCCCAAACCGCAATTGCGGATCTGAGCGAGCGGACGCTCCCTTTAAAGGTTCGGATAGCCATTCAGACGGGGCAAGCCGAGCTGCGCGATGCGGACTACTTCGGACCGCCTCTGAACCGTGTGGCGCGGATGCTTGCGATCGCTCACGGGGGCCAAGTTCTGTTGTCCGAATCAAGCTTCAGCCAGCTCGATGGCTCCTTCGAGTGCCGCTCCCTTGGATTGCATCGGCTCAAGGACATTGCGGAGCCGGCGGTGGTCTATCAACTCCTCCATCGGAACCTTCCCGATAACTTTCCTCCTCTTCGGTCGCTCTCGATAACGGGAACGCCGAACAACCTGCCGAGCATGGCGACCTCGTTTGTCGGGCGAGACAAGGAGCTTGGGGAGATTTCAAGTTTGCTCGACCGATCTCGATTGCTCACACTGCATGGGACGGGAGGCTGCGGCAAGACGCGCTTCGCGCTCGAACTTGCCGAAATGCACTTGGACGACTTCCCTGACGGGGTTTGGCTCGTCGAGCAAGCCGCGTTTTGTGACGCGCCGCTGATCGCGGAGTCCCTTGGCAATCTTCTCGGCATCAAAGCAGATTCAACGGGTGAAATCACCTCCCTCATCTCGAAACATCTCGCCGATCAGCGCGTGATGCTCGTGTTTGACAACGCGGAGCACCTGATCGGGCCTTGCGCAGCTTTGGTTACCCATCTCCTTCGAGCATGCCCGAACCTCAAGGTGGTCGTCACGTCCCGTCAAGTCCTAAACGTACAGGGCGAGCAGACCTACCGTGTTCCAAGCCTGGACATGCCAGATCCGAAGCGGCACCAGCCTGCGGCAAAGATTGCGGAGTACGGCAGCGTCCGGCTCTTCGTGGAACGCGCGCGGCTGGTCAAGCCAGACTTCGCCGTGACCGAGGACAACGCCCTGACGGTGGCACAGCTGTGCGCACGACTGGACGGCATGCCGCTCGCGATCGAACTTGCGGCTGCACGTCTAAAGTCGCTCTCCATTGGCGATATTGCGTCTCGCCTCGATAATCGCTTCCGGCTTCTGACCGGCGGAAACCGCGCCGGGCTCCCACGCCAGCAGACGCTCAAAGCTCTAGTGGACTGGTCTTACGACCTTCTCACGGCGCAGGAGATTCTGCTGTTCCAGCGACTTTCCGTTTTCTCCGGCACTTGGACATTGGAAGCTGCCGAATACATCGTCTCGGGTGAGGACGAGAACGGAACGAGCATCGAGGACTGGGAAGTCCTCGATCTTCTTGCCAGCCTTATCGACAAATCGCTGCTGGTAACGCTTGAGGCTGGCGAAAAGATCCGGTACCGGATGCTGGAAACGATGCGGCAATATGCTTCGGACCGGCGCGAGGAGCGCGGCGGACTATTGGACGTGCAGCGCCGCCATCGTGACTACTACTTGCTGTTCGTGGAGAGCGCTAACAGCGAAATCTCCACAGGCCGCCAAGCCGAGGCCCTTTCAGCGATCGAAGCCGAGCACGATAACCTCCGCGTGGCGCTGGACTTCTGCCTAAGAGACCCGGAGTCGAGCGGAGTTGGCCTCCGGCTGGCAGGGGCGATGAATCGGTTTTGGAGAACCCGTGGTTACCTTCGAGAGGCTCAGGCGTTCCTAGACTCCGTACTTGCGCTGCCTTCCGAAGAGCCAAGCGCCAAGGCAGAGGCGCTCTTCGGAGCTGGCTTGATCGGTTGGATGCGCGGAGACTATGACGCGGCCGCTCGCTACCAATCCCAGGCGCTCGAGCTTCGGCGAGAACTGGGCGATCCCCAAGGCGAGGCGAACAGCCTCGGCAGCTTGGCTTACATCGCTCACGGTAGGGCCGACTACAAGCAAGCTCGTGAACTCTTCCGCGAAAGTATGGAGATACGCAAGCGCCTCGGGGACAAGCAGGGAGTAGCGAACTCTCTTGGCGGCTTGGGCATGGTTGCGTTCCTCCTCGATGAGTTGGAGGAAGCTCGGAATCTGCACTCGGAAAGTCTTCAGCTCAGGCGGGAACTGGGCGACAAAGAGGGTCAGGCGGTCGCTCTGATGAATCTAGGAGGGGTGTCAACCAAGCTGAGTGAGCTCAACGCTGGCAGGACGCAGTTTCAAGAGGCCTTGCACCTGGTCCGAGAACTCGGTGATCGTCGCCTCGGCGCCTTCGCTTTGGAAGCTTTAGCAAGCTTGGAGGATATTGGCGGCAACCTGGAGACGTCGGCGACGCTATATGGTGCGGCGCAGGCGTTGCGAGAGGCCATAGGTTCGCCGCAGCCCGCCAACGAGGCAGCCGAATACGAAAAGACCCTCGAGGACCTGTCACAGAGGCTTGGTCCAGACCGCTACGAGCGAGCACTTCGCGAGGGCCGCCGCATGGATCTTGACGAAGCCACAGCCTTCGGCCTGTCTGTCCACGAAGAGACTGTGGTCAGCTAAAGGTTGTCTCGGAAGAACTTCAGCATCCGCAACCAACTGTCCTTCGCCGCTGCTTCGTTGTAGACCTCGGGTCGGTGGTCGTTAAAGAAGGCGTGGTCAGTATTCGGATAGGTAATGAACTCGTGCGGTTTGCCTAGGATTGTTAATTGCTCGTCCAGCGCCTTGACCGCTTCCGGGGACGCATAGTCGTCTCGCTCCGCAAAGAATCCGATCATTGGGCAGTGCAGATCCCGAAGCACCGGACGAACGTTCGGATGGATGCCGTAATAGTCCACGCACGCCCCAATCGCCGGATTAATCGTTGCCGCTAGGAGAGATAGCTGCCCTCCCATACAGAAGCCGACAATGCCCACCTTCTGGGAACTCACGGCAGGATGGGCGAGAAGCTGGAGAATGGCCTTTCGCAGGATCGCCTCCGTCGTCTTGATATTAAGCGCTTGCATCAGTGTCGCCGCATCGTCTGGATCGCCCGCCACTTCACCCTGAAAAAGATCCGGGGCCATTGCGGTAAAGCCCTCGCAGGCAAATCGGTCGCAGACCTGTTCGATGTGCGGCACCAATCCCCAATACTCCTGCAACACAACGACTCCCAGACCCTTGTCCGACATGGAAGAAGCAAGATAGGCCTCTGTTGCCGCGTCACCGTTGGGGAGCTGAATTCGTGAACCTGCCATGCTCCGAATTCTATCTTGCCTCGCCAATTGATCTTGCACGTGCGTAGATCGGTCCTCAAGAAAGAATTCGATAGTAAGTCATCCAAATAGTGGACTCGGAAGAGGTGACGCAGCCGTGGTCTGCCGCTTGGTAGCTTGGAGTCAATCCGGCAATCCTCCGAGTTTAAAACCGAAACCGTTCGTCAGACGGAAGCTCAAGCGAAGCAGCAAGACGCACACCACCTCAAACGCTGAGCACCAACACTCGGGGGGCCGGATTATTTCCTGCGCGGTAACCTCTCTTCCGCATGACGTTCCAGGACATGATCGCCCGGCTCAATCAGTATTGGGCAGCGCAGGGATGCGCGATATTGCAGCCTTACGATGTCGAGGTGGGCGCGGGCACCATGCACCCGGGCGCCAATCAGCCGCGCAGGCGAACTCTGAGGGGTTGGGTGAGCCGTACAAAAACTGTTTGACCGCGGCCAATCCTGACCTCTTCTCCACGTGTATTCAAGACGACGGCCGTGCCCGCGCCGCCGCCGGCGGCCGCGCCAATCGCAGCACCCTTTCCGCCGCCGACGAGACCGCCGACAAGGGCGCCACCGAGCGCAGGGGCGCCGACCTTCACCGCGTCTTTTTCCTTGGTTGCCGGCGCGAGTCGCCCGACGTTGCGCGTCTGGATACGATAGTTCTCTGACTCGCCCCTGCGCGTGAGGCTCGAGAAGCGCATGGCCACATACGCGCGCCCTTTGACTTTGCCGGAGCGACGTGCGCTCGTGATGTACCCGCTCACAGCGCTGCCGGCAGGAATCGCCGCGGTGCCGTTTACATAGACGGTCCGCGAAAGATGACCATGCACCGGTTGCTCGACGCGGCTGATATCTGAACCGACCGAGGTGTCGAGCGTAACTGGTAATGACGTGCCCGCGGGGATGGTCATCTCGTGCCATCCCACCGAGGCTGCAGGCGGCACTCCGCGCGCTTCAATCGGCATGGAAGCCGCGGTACCGATCAAGCTAACGGCCAGAAAACCAGCGGCCACCAGTCTCATGCGACGTGCCCTCCCGCCGAGCCACACTGCAAAGCGTCCGCCAGCCGCATTCGCGTGAATTTTTAGGCGTAGCCGAGCTTGCCATTACCCGACAGCACGCTCAGAATGTAAAAATGACATTGTCAGTGGATACTGCTGCGCCACAAGCGACGGCTGAACGGGTGCTCATTGTCGAAGACGACACCTCGGCCCGTGTGGGGCTTGAACAGCTC
>Ga0207657_10003510_pt1 | contig 16742 bp, 20 predicted proteins | sample KBSC33metaG_FD_184316 | JGI IMG/M metagenome (GOLD analysis project Ga0207657, IMG submission 184316) | Corn rhizosphere microbial communities from Kellogg Biological Station, Michigan, USA - KBS C3-3 metaG (SPAdes) (version 2) | ecosystem: Host-associated > Plants > Roots > Rhizosphere > Soil ... | reverse complement strand
CATCGCCAAGGAAAACGATGCGCGCCGGCGCGCCGTGTACGACGACTTCGTCAGCATCCAGAAGACCGTCGTGCTGTACATGCAGACGCTCAGCGTGCTGGCGGGCGACGCCCGCTACGACCTGTCCGACCGCATCGACGACCTCGGCAGCGGCCTGAAGGCGAATGCGGAATCGGGTTTGCAGCAGAAACAGATCGCGGCGTACACGGGGCTGACGCGGCTGCTGACACGGGTGATCGCGTCCGGCTACCAGAACCGCAGCGTCGAGACGATGGTGCGCGACGGCGACGCCGACGTGCAGGTGCTGCTGGACGCGATGATCGCCCTCACCCGCTTGTATGCGAAAACCAACGACAACGAAAAGAAGACGGTGCTGGGCATTTTCGACGTCGAGATCCCGTTTTCCACCAAGACATCCGACCGCATGCTCGTGACCTTGGCCAAGGTCCATTACCTGACCAAGTCGACGGAATACAAGCTCGTCGACAAACGCTATGACCTCGCGCTGCAAGGTTTGACGAAAGTCGCCCAGGGCCACCAGAAACTGCGCGAAAACATCAATAACCTGCACGGCGACGAACTGCGCAAGCTGCTGGCCGCATACGCGCGCGACCTGACCAGCCTGCGCGACGCCCTGTCCGATTGAGCGCACGAGGAGAGACCATGGCAAACGACGATCATCCGCAAGCGGCCGCGCCCGCCCCCGCCGCCGCCGCACCTGCGCCGCCGAGCCCGGCGGAGGCGCTGGCGACGGCGCAGCAGGTGGAAGAGCTGGCCGACAAGCTGTCGGATTGCGCGGACAGCATCCACGCGCGCATCATGCGCGACATCCGGCGCCACGAGGGCCAGGACGTGCCCGAGTCGGAACAGGCGGCCGCCCGCGCGCTGCTGGAGGCCGAGATGGAATTGCGCCAGCGCGCCAACCGGTTGTACGGCGATGCGGCCGCGTGCATCGTGTCGTCGCTGGGCCAGCCGCAGCAGCACCTGATCCAGCTGACCTTGGACGCCGCCGACAAGATCCGGCGCATCACCCGCATCGGCGACGGCATCACGCTCGTGGCACGCCTGCTGGGCCTGGCCGCCGCCGCCAGCACGGGCCAGGTCGTCCCCATCCTCGCCGCGCTGGAGCGTCTCAAGGCCCAGCTCGACGTCGTCGCCGTCGACAACGCCCCCGCCGCGCCCGCCCCGTCCGCCTGACGTGCCGCGCACGGCCGCCGGGCGGCGGTATGCATCCCCGTCGTTCCGCGCTACACTGAACGCAACCAGAACGAAGGGGATAACATGATCGCCTATCTGCACGCCCGGCCCGGCGGTTGCCGTACCGGCGCCTTCCCTCACGACCTGCGCCGTTCCGGCACCGGCGCCGCTTGAACCCGGCGGCGCCATGGATCCCCTCACGCCCGAGCAGCTGGCGCAGCTCAAGACCATGCTGGAACGCCGGCTCGACGCCTTGTCCCGCGTCGAGGCGCCTCAACAGGACACGGGCGAGCTGCCGGTGGACGAAGTCGAGACGTCGCCGCTGGACCGCGCCACCGTACGCCTGTTGAACGACTTGTCGCGCGAAGCGGCCGGCCACCACTCGGCCGAGATGCGCGAGGTGCGCCAGGCCCTGGCCCGGTTCGACGACGGCAGCTATGGATTATGCGAGGAATGCGGCCAGCCGATCGGCGCCTCGCGGCTGCTGGCCCGGCCGGAGGCGCGCCTGTGCATCGATTGCCAGACGCGCGCAGAGCGGCGGTAACGGCGGGCGGTAGCGACGCCGCGCGTCAACACATGTGCTGGCCGCCGTTGATGGCGATGTTGGTGCCCGTCATGAAGGCGGCGTCTTCCGAGACGAGGTAGGCGACGAGGCCCGCGATCTCCTCCGGCTCGCCCAGCCGGCCCATCGGAATCTGCGGCAGGATCTTGCCCGTCATCACTTCGCTCGGCACGGCCTCGACCATCTTCGTGCGCAGGTAGCCGGGCGACACGGTGTTCACCGTCACGCCATGGCGCGCCATTTCCAGCGCCAGCGCCTTCGTGAAGCCGTGCATGCCGGCCTTGGCGGCCGCGTAGTTCGTCTGCCCGAACGCACCCTGCTGGCCGTTGACGGACGAGATGTTGACGATGCGGCCCCAGCGCTGCGCCATCATCGGCTCGATTGCCTGCTTGCTCATGTTGAACACGCTGTCGAGGTCGGCGCGCAGCACGGCGTGCCAATCGTCCGGCGTCATCTTGCGCAGGCTGCGGTCGCGCGTGATGCCGGCGTTATTCACCAGCACGTCGAGCCGGCCCATCTCGGCCAGCAGCTTCTGGATCATCCATTCACAATCGCCGTAGTCGGTGACGTCCACGCGATACGTCGTGAAGCGGTACCCGTCGTCCCGCTGGGCGGCCAGCCACGCGTCCGGCGTGGCATTGCCGGGCGAATAGGTTGCCGCCACGCGGAACCCCTCCGCCTGCAGCCGCCGGCAGATCGCCGTGCCGAGTCCACCCATTCCTCCCGTCACCAAGGCTACTTTGTCGTCGTGCATGGTTTCACCGTCCTGTCATCAACCTGCCGCGCCGGGTGCGCAGCACGAAACACCGAGTCTAGGTCGGCGGACAAAGACGGCCTTGAGGAAGCGCAAACGGAAAAAGCCGGCCGCGGACGGCCGGCGGTGCGCCCGTCAGTGCAGGAGTTCGGGGGCGCTGCAGGGGTCGAAGTCGGCCCAGTCGCCGTCGACGATATTGCCCTTCGCCCGCTCGATGTGGTGGGCGCCCAGGTCGCGCAGCAGGTCGACGGCGCGCTGTTCGAGGACCGGGTCGTCGAACGCGACGGCCACGAGCATGCCGGCCGGCCGGTTTTCCAGCGGTGCGTCGTCGCCGCCCCGTTCATGCTCGCCGGCTTCTTTCATCTTGGAAAAGCTGAACAGCGAGCCCACGTGAGCCCCGACGAGGCCGCCGACGACGGGGCCCAGCGGCCCGGTGACCGGTGCCGTCAGGGCGCCCGCGATGATGCCCACGGCCGCGCCCGCACCGGCGCCCTCGGCCACGCCCAGCGGCGATTCCCGCGCGCCAGGCGAATGCTGGTGGTCGCCACCGATCGGCGTCAAATCGTGCTGGCCCGGCTGGCTCAGGTAAAAGCCGCTGATGCGTTCGTCGGGAAAACCGGCGTCGACGAGGGCGTGGCGCGCCCGCTCGACGTCATCCTGGAGCTGGAAGTGCCCTGCAATGATCGTGGACATGGTTGGCCTCCTGCGTCGTAAGTACGTGCATCATGCATCCGGCCGGCCCTGGCCTCTGTACGCGAGCGCACGCAGCCGGGCCGCTAGCGCCATTGCCCATAGACCACGTCGTGATGCGCCGGCACCGGCGCGGGCGCAGGCAGCCACGCGCGCGGGTCCACGCGGTAGTAGGCCTCGAATTCGGCATACAGGTCCGGATGGCGCGCCGCCAGCTCGTGCGGCTGCTCGAAGAAGCTCTCCGTCGCCACGGCGAAGAACTCGGCCGGATTCGTGGCCCCGTACGGGTCCAGCACGTCGCGCTGGCCCCAGTAGGCGTCGCGGCGCAGCAGGTCGAAGTCGCGCGACAGCGTTTCCGACCAGCTGCGGTAGCGCTCCGGGCTGCCGAGGAACGGCGCGCCGTTGTTGCTGCCCGATTCGCTGTCGAGCTGGTGCGCGAATTCATGCAGCACGACGTTGTGCGTGCCCTCGGGCGGCAGGCCCGCGCGGCGCACGTGTTCCCACGACAGCACGACGCGGCCGTCGCCCCACGATTCGCCCAGCAGGTCCTGGCGCGTCTCCGTGACGACGCCGGCCTCGTCCTGCTGGCGGCGCGGCACGAGGAAGGCGCCCGGATAGACGAGCACGGCGTGCAGGCCCGGGTACACGCGGGTGGGCCGGTTCAGCAGCAGCAGGCACGCCTGCGCGGCGATCGTGACGCGCATCTCCTCCGTCACCTCGAGGCCGGCGCAGCCGACGAACGTCTTCTGGTGCAGGAACTGCTTGACGAGGCGCTGCAGCTGGGTGCGCAGGTCGCGCGGCATGCCCCGGTATTGCGCCACGTTGCGTTCGATGACGCCGAGTTGAACATCGGTCAGCGGACGCGCCAGCACGCGGTGCAAGCGCCAGCGCGGCACGAACCAGGCCAGCAGCACGGCGAGCGCGAGCGCGGCACAAACGATTGCGGCTTCCATTGCACGCTCCCGATGCCGGCGTCAGTTGCCCGCTTGCGCGCGCGGCGCGAAATACGCGGCGACCGCGTCCGCATCGCCGATCAGCTTGCCGCCGATGAACACTTGCGGCCACGTCGAGGCGCCGGACACGGCGCGCAGCACGCTCGTCGTGATCTTCGCGTCCTGCGGGATGTCCGTGAACACGATCCCGTTCGCCTTCAGCACGGCTTTCGCACGGGCGCAGAACGGGCAGCCGGGCTTGGAAAACATGACGACCGGCTCGCGCGGGGCGGCATCCGGATCGAGGTAGCGGAGCATGGTGTCGGCGTCCGACACTTCGAACGGGTCGCCCTCCTTGTCCGGCTCGATGAAGATCTTGGCGATGATGCCGTCCTTGACGAGCATCGAGTAGCGCCACGACCGCTTGCCGAAACCGAGGTCGCGCTTGTCCACGAGCAGGCCCATGCCTTCCGTGAAGTCGCCATTGCCGTCGGGGATCATCGTGATGTTGCCCGCTTCCTGGCCGGCCTGCCACGACTGCATGACGAACGCGTCGTTGACGGCGATGCAGACGATGTCGTCGACGCCGTGCTCGCGGAACGCGGGCGCCAGCTCGTTGTAGCGCGGCAGGTGGGCCGACGAGCAGGTGGGCGTGAAGGCGCCCGGCAGTGCGAACACGACGACGGTCTTGCCCTTGAAGAGTTCGTCGGTCGTCACGTCGCGCCACTGGTCGTTCGGGCGCGCCTTGAACGTCACTTGCGGGACGGGTTTTCCTTCCAGGGTTTCGGCACTCGGCAGCATGGACACTCCTTTGTCGGGTCAGCGGCCGGGGTGCCGCATCCGGCATATAGGACCGCTTGCCGCCTTTTCAATTGCAACTCTGAAAAAAACAGCGCCACCCGGCCGTTCGGCGGGGTGGCGCAGCTGACGGCGACCGCTTGCTCGCGGCCGCGGGTCAACGCATGGGCGCTCAGGCGCGCTCTTTGGCAACCTGGTTCGGTGCCGGGCCGAACAGTGCGGCAACGAGAGGATCGCGGGTCACTGGGCTGCGGTTCACGCGGATCGCGTAATGGGTGTCGTCGGCCAGGATGTGGAAGTGGCGGCCCGTGCCGGCCATGCTCTGCTCGCGCAGGCCCGGACGCTCCTTGCGCGGCGCGGCGCCTTCGCGCTTCGGCTGGCAGATGGCGCCCAGGAATGCCTTGACGCGGTCCGGATCGGGCGAAATACGGTAGACGGCCTTGCCCAGGTAGGTGGCGGTACCTTCGATGTAGCGGGCGAGTTCGATCACGCCGGCTTCGCGCAGGTCGCGGATGTACTTGCGTGCGCCCGACGGCGAGAACTTGAGGAACCAGGCGATTTCGTCGGCCAGCATCTCGTGGGTCTGCAGCTCGCCGATCAGCTTCTGCATGTTCTCGATGCGGCGCTGCGTGGCCGACGTCGACCGCACCCGCTCGATCGGCGCGAGCGAAATCGGTGCGCGCTCGGTCGGTTGCGGCGGCACGCGTTCGATCAATGCAGAGTTGCTGGAAGTGTGCACCGCGTTGAGATCGCCTTGTACCGCATTGTGGTGAGTCGCTGCATGCATATTGATTTACTCCGTGAAAAGGACGAGTTCTATGTATGGCCCGGGCCGCCGTGGTTCTGTATGACCTCTGGTCAACACGCCGGTTCCGCTTAACTGGATACAAGATTGCCTGCCTCATCACGTCCGGTCTGTGCGCCATCCAACATTTCTAAAAATTCCTGAAAGTTATTCGTACTCCAAAGCAAGACATATCTTTACGCGGATTGATGCCACGCAGACATTTGTGGCGCGGAGGGAAACGGCAGTGAGGCCGAGCATTGATCTGCCTCATCGGCGGTCGGGAACCATGCTGGGTGGCTGGACATCGAAGCAATATCGACCCGTTCGGCGCCGATCACCTCAATAGCGGGGCCGATTTGCAGGTGAAGAACCCGTTTGATGTTGGCATACAACACATGTCGGACTTGTAATGATGCGTGACGACACTGGGAGAACGCCGACGTTGGATACAATACGTCACGATTACAGGTAAGTTCGTAACATCCTGAAACAAACGGGGACCATGGCATAAATAGCCACGTTGTAAAATCACTACACCAACCGGCCGTTAGGTGCGCTAGCGCACTGACCCCAAAAACAGCCGACTTGTATGCTTGGCATCAACATCCCTGCAAGGCATGCGATGTCAGGTACCTTTACAACTTATGGGAGTTACTGTGAATAATACGAAGAAGATCGCTCTGGCCGCCGCCATCCTGTGCTTCGCGGGAACGGCCATGGCTCAGGATACGACCGACGTCATCAATCCGTCGTGGTACATCGCCCCGACCATCGTCGGCATCAAGCCCGACCACGACTTCATGACGTCGAAGAAGGACTGGGGCGGCGGCTTGAAGTTCGGTAAGCCCGTATCCCAGCTGTTCGATATCCAGTTCGGCGCCACCCAGGCCCGCGTCGACGACCATGGCTTCAACTACCGTCAGACGCTGGTCGGCATCGACACCTTGCTGATGCTGTCGCGCAAGACCTTCCGTCCTTACCTGCTGATCGGCGTGGGCGCATCGCGCGACCACGAGAGCAATCCGTTCGTTAACGCTTCCGGCTGGTCGCCTTACTACGAGCTCGGCCTCGGCGCCCAGGTCAGCATCAACGACCGCTGGTCCGTCCAGGCCGACCTGCGCGACGTGCGCGAACACTTGCACGACGATGGCTTCGGCTTCTCGCGCGCCAGCAACAAATACGCGACGTTCAGCCTGAACTACGCGTTCAACCCGCCGCCGCGCACGGCGCCGGCACCTGCACCGGTACCTGCTCCGGCGCCTGTCGTCGAGACCCCGCCGCCGGCACAACCGGCTCCGCCGCCGCCGCCGCCGCCGGCACGTTTCGAGAAGGTGACCCTGTCGGCCAGCGAACTGTTCGGCTTTGACAGCGCCAAGCTCTCGATGCCGCAGCCGAAGCTGGACGACATCGCCGCCGCCCTGCAGGCCGACCCGTCGATCACCGACGTGGACATCACGGGCTACACCGACCGCCTGGGTTCGTCGAAGTACAACCAGAAGCTGTCGGAGCGCCGCGCCAACGCCGTGCGCGAGTACCTGATCAGCCACGGTGTCGACGCCAAGCGCCTGAAGGCCTACGGCAAGGGCGAGAAGAACCCGGTCGTCACCGACTGCCACCAGAAGAAGCGTTCGGAGCTGATCGCGTGCCTGGCACCGAACCGCCGCGTCGAAGTGGAGCCGATCACGATCGAACGCCGCGTGCAGTAACGTGGCCACGCGGGGCACACGCCCCGCTCGCGACCGCGGCGCCGCCCGGCGCCGCGCGCGGTGTCCGTAACGGTACTGGGCGTAGGCCCATGAACGCGCCTTCGGGCGCGTTCGTCTTTTGGAGGTTACCGATGGCCGTACAAAACTGGATCCCCTTCTCGCGCCAGGTCGTCCACGTCATGCGCTGCGCCGTGACCGAATGGCTGAGTCACCGGGCATCGAGCAAGGGTGCCGCCCTCGCCTTCTACACGCTGTTCTCGCTGGCCCCGATCCTCGTGCTCGTCATCGCGATCGCCGGTTTCTTCTACGGCAACGACGCGGCCCAAGGCCAACTGCTTGACGAGTTGCGCGGCCTCGTCGGCAAGCAGGGCGCGGAAACCATCCAGGCGATCCTGGCCGGCGCCCGCAACAAGGAAAGCGGCAAGCTGGCGACGATCATCGCCACCGCGCTGCTGCTCGTCGGCGCGACAAGCGCTTTCGCCGAACTCAAGGACAGCCTCGACGAAATCTGGGGCGTCCCGCCGCCGAAGGACGCCACATGGTGGGATACCGTGCGCACCCGCCTGCTGTCGTTCGGCCTCATCCTCACCCTGGGCCTGCTGCTGATGTTCACGCTGGTCGTGTCCGCCGCGCTGTCCGTGCTGGAAAAATACCTCGGCGGCGTGTGGCATTCGGCCACGATCGTGCTGGGCTGGGTCGCGTGGGGCATCAGCTTCCTCGTCATCGCCGTGATGTTCGGCGCCATCTACAAGCTGCTGCCGCGCGTCAAGCTGTCGTGGCGCGACGTGACCATCGGCGCGCTCGGTACCGCGATCATGTTCACCTTGGGGAAATTCGCGATCGGCCTGTACATCGGCAACAGCGGCACGGCGAGCAGCTTCGGCGCGGCCGGCTCGCTGATCGCGCTGCTGCTGTGGGTGTATTACTCGGCGCAGATCTTCTTCCTCGGCGCGGAGTTCGCCCGCCAGTACGCGCTGCAGATGGGCAGCCTGAAGGACAAGCACGTCCCCGGCGCGCCGCCTCCGGGCGCACGCCCGTCGCCCGTGCACTGAACCACTGCGGCGCCTTTGCCCGAGGCACTGACGCCGTCATTCGCCGAGCAATTCGGCGATGACTTCCATGCCTTCCACGCGCTCGGCCACGACCTTGATCACGACGACGACGGGCACACCCAGCAGCAAGCCCCACATGCCCCACAGCCAGCCCCAGAACAGCAGGCTGACGAACACGGCGGCCGGGTTCATCTTCGCGATCTTGCCTGTCATCCAGGTCGTGACGACCATGCCGACGAGCGTTGCAATCGCCAGCGACGCGCCCGCCACAAGGATCATCATCCGCAGCGATTCGAACTGGAGGAAGGCGACGAGGCCCGTGGCCGACGTGATCAACAGGGGGCCGAAGTAAGGCATGATGTGCGCGACCCCGGCGAAGATCGCCCACGCGCCCGCGTTCTCCAGGCCGATGTAGCGCAACGCCACCCACATCAGCAGGGCCAGCACCACGTTCGTGACGAGCAGCATGAACATATAGTTCTGGATGCTCGTGTTGATGTCTTCGAGGATGTGGACGGTGACTTTCTTTTGCGTCAGCGACGGCCCCGTCAGCTTGACGAGCTTGCGCTTGAACGTGTCGCCCGCGAGCAGCAGGAAGAACACGAGGAACACGACCATCGTCGCTTGCGAGATGAAGCTGGCGAGGCCCACCGAGCCGGCCAGCAACCAGTCCATGACGCGGAAATTGCTGCCGCCCGGTGTCGGCGCGGCGGGCGGTGGCGGCACGCGGCGTGCTGCCGCCCGCTTCGCATCGGCGCCCCCGTTGGCGGCGGCCCGTTCGAGCTCGGCCGCGGCGGCCTGCACTTGCTGGATCGTCGACGGCCCGTCGGAGCCGTCCGTGAGGAGACGCGTGACCTTGTGGGTCAGGGTCGGCAGCTCGTCGACGATGTTGAGGAATTCGCCCTGCACACGTTGTGCCGTCAGTGCCATGCCGACGAGGATCAGCCCCGTGACCATGGTGGCGCCGATCGAACGCTTGATATGCCAGCGCTCCAGCCAGCGCACGATGGGACTCAGCGTATAGGCGATGAAGATGCCGAGCAGCAGCGGCACGAAGAAATTCTTGGCCCATTGGAGGCCGAAGATGAAGGCGACGGTGGCGATCACGCCCAGCGTGAGGCCGCGCGCGTTGACGTGCACGGGAAGGCGCAGGTCGCCGTGGCGAGCGCCGAGCTCTTCGCCCGTCGGCGCGCCGGCACCGTCGACGAGGCCGGTGTCCAGCGCCGCCTGGTCCGTGCCCGAGGCCGGCACGGGCACCGGAATGATGGAGTCGGCTGCCCCGGACGGAGCGGGGCCGGATTGGGCGAGCTGCATGATATTTGCCTGAAAAAAAAGCCGGTCCCGGGCATCCGCCGGCCGGCTTTCCGTCCGGCGGATGCCGCATGACGCGGCGATCGCGAGACCCTGGGGACGGCCGTCACGCAGGCCGCCCCGGCGGGTTTATTTTACGCGGATGTCGTTCTTGACCGATGCCACACCCTTGACGCCACGGGCAACATCGGCGGCCTTCTGCGCATCCTGCGGCTGGGCCACGAAGCCCGACAGCTGCACGTCGCCCTTGTAGGTCTCGACGTTGATTTCGGTGGACTTCAGAGCAGGCTCGTTGAAGATCGCGGCCTTGACCTTCGCCGTGATGGCGGCGTCGTCGATGTACTCGCCCGTGCTTTCCTTGGTCGGGCTCGACGAGCAGCCGACGACGGTGAAGGCGACGGTGGCGGTGAAGATGGCGGTGGCGATGCGTTTGGTCATGTTCATGATGAACTCCTTGTTAGTAGAGGTGGTACTGGTTGTGCCCGTTCACGAGCGTACTGCGGTTGAATCCGTGCTTCACTTACCGAACTCGGCCTTCGCGGCCGAGATGCATTGATCCTTGGCGGCCCCCGCGAAGGCGTCGCATTTTTCCTTGGCCACGCGGTACGCGGCGTCTTCCTTGTCGGCGCGGGCGTCGTCGCGGGCCTGGATCGTCTTCTGGTCGGCCTTCGCATCGGCTTGCGCGGCGACGAGGCGGGCTTTCGCCTCTTCCTTGCAGACGTCCTTGTCGTTGCCCGTCAGGCCGGCGCAGCGTGCCGTGTCGAGGTCGTAGTTCGCGGACGCGATGCGCATGCGCGCCCGGGTATAGGCCTTCAACGTGTCTTCGTACTTGGCCTGCGCTTCCTCATCGGCACGCACGCGGGCGGCCTTGGCCTCGAGCACGCAGACGTCCTTCGGATTACCCGTGATGGCGTCGCAACGGGCGCGTGCCGCCTTGTACGTGGCGGCCGCCGCGTCGCGGGCTTGCTGGTAAGCCAGCTTCGCTTCCGGCGTCGCCGCATGAACGTGTGCGGCGGCCCACAACAAGGCCGCGCCCAGCAGCAGAATGACGTGTGATGTTCGCATTTCTTCTTCTCCTTCGTTGCCACGCTTTTCCGACGTACTGGTGATGTTTTACTCGGCTGTAACGACGATTTCTGTTCGGTGACGAACACAGGCAACGAGATGGTGCAACGCAGGGCTTACGGTCGAGAGGTGGGTGCGTCATCGCACAGACCCATTACACATGACTGCGTAATCTAGTCCTACAATTTTTGCCAGGAGAACAAGTCATGAAAGCTACTCGTACCCTCGCCGCCGTCGTGGCGGCCAGTGCGCTCCTCGGGGGCTGCGCCAGCCAGTCGTCCCAGCCCTCCTACGCCAACGACGGCTACCGCAGCGGCTACGACAACACGGCGGCCACGGGCTACGGCACGATCGAATCGATCCAGACCACGACGGCCGACGGCCGCACGAGCGGTGCCGGCGCCATCGTCGGCGGCCTCGTCGGTGCGCTCGCCGGCAACCAGGTCGGCAGCGGTGGCGGACGTACCGCGGCGACCGTCGCCGGCGGCGTGGCCGGCGCGGCGATCGGCAACCGCGTGGAAGCGAACCGCGGTGCCGACGGCCAGCAGGCGTATGCCGTCAATGTCCGCCTCGACAATGGCGAATACCGCACCATCGTCCAGGACAATGTGTACGACCTGCGCGTGGGCAACCGCGTGCGCATCGTCGACGGCCGCGTGTATCGCTATTGAGCGACGTGTCACACGTAGTTTTCAAGCCGGCTCTGCCGGCTTTTTTGCGCCCATGATGCGGTACGGATGACATTGGTGGGCTCGGGGAGCCCACCCTACGGGACCTCTGCGAATTGCGATGACGTCAAACGTAGGGTGGGCACCCTGTGCCCACCATGCGTTCGCGACGCCCGTTGCCAAGCAAAAAAAGACGGCGTCCAATCGAAGATTGCGACGCCGCTCAAGCCCCACCATATTCGTGAAAGGCGCGTTGTCCCTAGTATGCCACTTGCTGCGCGCGTTTGCGCTGCAAGTACCAACCGAGCGCGCCCAGGATGACGGCCGCGCCCAGCGCCGGCTTGCCGAGGTTGCGCTTGCGGATGAAGCCCAGCACGGTCAGCGCATACGGCGCGAGCACGGAGATGCTCGTGCCGGTGGGCTTCAGCAATGCATCGGCGCGCGTGCGCAGGGCCCAGGTGGCGTGGTCGATGACGGAATGCAGCATCACTTCGGGGCGGGCCGCGTGCTTGATCTGCGCGCGTGCATGGGCGACGCCCGTGCGATAAAACTCGCCGTCACGCAACAGCGCCCGCTTGCGCTCCTCGTGGGAGCCCTGCGTGTGGTGGCCGATCGTCTTTTCCATGGTCGAGATCCTTTCTGCTCACATGAGCATGTCGCGGTCGTTGCGCAATTCCTTCATGGTCTCGGGGAACGCCAGCTTGCCCTGCTTGAGCATAGCCAGACCCTTCATCACGAGGATCAGGGTGATCACGGCGAACACGACGAACATGACCAGCAGGATCTTCCACCCCATTTCTTCCCACGCCAGCGCCACGATCGTGGCTGTGCCGTAGGCCAGGGCGAACCAGGTGGCCAGGGCGGCCATCGCGAAGATGGCCACGAGTTCGATCACGTGGTTGCGCACTTCCGTCAGCTCGAGCGCCGCGAGTTCCAGTCGCGACACGACGAGGCCGAACAGGTTCTTCGCCAGGCCCGTGATCCCACCCAAGAGGCCGGGGCTATGCACGACGGTTTCGTTGTTATCCATGGCTGCCCCCGACCGGATTTATTTGCGGCCCAGAATGACACCCAGCAGCAGGCCGACACCGGCCGCCACGGCCACGGTGCGCCATGGGTTGTCCTTCACATAGACATCGGTCGCGCGTGCCAGTTCCTTGCCCTTGACCATGGCTTGATCCTGGTATTTGCTGGCCTTGCCCAGTGCCTGGTCGAGCAGTTCCATGCCGCGCTCGCGCAGTTCGTCGGCCTTGTTGCCGGTGAGGTTGGCGGCCGCACTCAGCAGCGACTGGGCGTCTTTCACGAGCGCCTTCATGTCACCGGACGTGTCTTTCGCGGCACCGTTGACGGCCGATGCGTTGCCATTGGCGCGGCTGATGTTTTCTAGCATGATGTTCTCCTCGTTTTTGGTGGGTAGGTAAAAAGTTCAGGCCAGCAGGTCGCGCATGTCGTCCGCGTGCTCTTCCTCGGTGGCCAGGATCTCGATCAGCATGTTCTTCGTCGTCGGGTCCTTGTCGCCGATGGCCTGGATCATCTGGCGGTACGACTCGATCGCGACGCGCTCGGCGATCAGGTCGGCGCGGATCATCGCCTGCACGTCGTCCGAATCGTCGTATTCCGCATGGCTGCGCTGGGTGAGCGTGGCCGGGTTGAAGTTCGGCGAGCCGTTCAGCTGCACGATGCGCTCCGCGATGCGGTCGGCGTGATCCTGCTCCTGCTGCGCGTGCTCCAGGAACTCGGCCTTGATGTGGCCCGTGTTCGGGCCGCTGACCGTGAAGTAGTGCCGCTTGTAGCGCAGCACGCACAGCAGCTCCGTCGCGAGCGCCGCGTTGAGCATGGCGACGACGGCTTCGCGGTCGGCCGCGTAGCCTTCGGTCACGGCGCCGTCTTCGAGATTGGCAGCCGCGCGGCGGATTTCCGCGATGTCGAAGCCGTGCGCCAGGTTGGATGCGTTCTGTTCCATGAATCTATCCTCTTTCAGTGGTGGTTTTTAATCAGCGCTGCGCCGCGCGCGGCGGGATCGTCGCGCCCGCGTTCGACAGCACGATCTCCACGCGGCGGTTCAGCTGGCGGTTGGACGCCGTGTTGTTGGGCGCGACGGGGAAGGCTTCGCCGTAGCCGCGCATGCCGATACGTTCGCGCGCCACACCGAGGCCGACCAGGGCCTGGGCCACGGACGCCGCGCGCCGCTCGGACAAGTCCTTGTTGTGGGACGCGCTGCCCGTGCTGTCGGTAAAGCCTTCGACCATCACCGTGCGGTCGGGGTTCTGCGTCATGATCTCGGCCAGCTTGCGCACGGTCGCCATGCCGTTCGCGTTCAATTCCGCGCGGTCGGTGGCGAACAGCACGTCGCCGATCGTCACGACCATGCCGCGCTCCGTCTTCTGCGCATGCAGGTCGGCCAGCAAGGCTTCCAGGTGCGCGGCGCGCTCGGCCTGCTGGGCGGCCTGCTGCTGGGCTGCGGCGGCCTGGGCCTGCGCATCCTGGGCCTGGGCCTGGGCGGCCGCGGCCTGCGCCTGGGCGGCGTTGGCGTCGCGCTTGGCGCGGTCGGCCTCGGCCGTGCGCGCTTCCAGCTGCACGCGGTCGCGCTCGCGGCTCGCGTTGGCGACCTCGGCCTCGGCGGCCTTCGACTTCGCGACTTCCTGCGCGGTGGCGATGCGCTGCTTGGCGACATACGCCAGGCGGTCGATGGTGTCGAGGCTCTCGCGCTTGGCGGCGGCCTGGTTGGCGCGGTCGAGCGCCTCGCTGGCCTGCTTGAATTCGAGCGGCGCATAAGTCGCGACCTGCGGATTGTTGTTGGCCGCGACGAAGTCGGCGCGCGCCTCGTCCAGCGTGGGCGTCGTGGTCGGGACGGTGCTGCACGCGGCCAGCATCAGTGCGCCGGCAAATGCGATTGCCTTCATCAGATTCATGATCCTTCCTTTCTGCGATCTGGCGCGCCTTGGCGGCGCGGTTCTGTTCTTGTTGTCGGGAGGCTCGTTGCCGCCCTGCCTTACTGCTGCTGGTCGGAATTGGCGCGGTCGACTTCCTGGCGCAACACGCGCAAGTCCTCGTTGAGGGCGTCGGCCGCCGCCGTGGCCTTGGCGGAATTGGCCTTGCTCTGCGCGAGCTTGGCGTCGGCCTGGGCCTGGACCGCGAGTTCGCGCGCCGTCTTGTAATCCTTGGCCGCGAGGGCCTGGTTGGCGCGCATCATCTTGTCGCGCGCGGACGTGATCTCGGCCGGCGCCAGCTCGGGCGCCCCCGCCGACACGGCGTTCTCGACGGCGTTGTTCGACACCGCGACGGCAGCCGTGGCCGGTGTCTTCTCCGGGCTGGCGCAGGCGGCCAGCGAAAGAACCGCAGCGGCTGCGCCGACCCGCACCAGCAGGTCCATCGATTTTGTATTCATCTTGCGACTCCTGTCGTTGACTGAATGTGTTGGTAACGTTATAACCCTCAAGCCCGCCGAGATCGGTTCGCTGCCGCACATACGCAGGACCTCGGGACGGCCGTGGCCGAGCACGGTGCGGCACCGCACATTGACGGGCAACCCTTTACGCTAATCTGCGATCAATCCATCCCACCAGAAGGAAGGCCATGACAACCCAACCGGCCCAACAGCCCAGGCAGGGCGCGCATCTGTCGCGTCCGGTGAAAATCACGCTCGGCATCGTCGGCGTGCTGGTGGCGATACCCGTCATCGCCATCGTCATCCTCCTCACGTTCGACTGGAACCGCGTCAAGCCGTGGCTCGACGAGAAGGTCAGCGATGCGATCGAGCGCCCGTTCGTCATCCGCGGCGACCTCGCCGTGCATTGGGAGCAGCCTTCCAAAAGCATACCGAAAGGCCAGCGAACGTGGCGCGACTACATTCCGTGGCCGCACCTGTACGCCAACGACGTCCACGTGGGCAACCCCGCCGGCCTGCCCCAGCGCGACATGGCGAGCGTGCGCCAGTTCTCGTTCTCGCTCGATCCGTTCGCCCTGCTGACCCACACGATCCACGTGCCGGTGCTGCGCTTCGACGGCCCGCAGGCGGAACTGCTGCGCACGGACGCCACGCACTACAACTGGGTCTACAAGCCGGAACAAAAGAAATCGAACTGGACGCTGGACCTCGAACGGGTCGTGCTGAACAAGGGCACGATCCACGTGATCGACGCCGTCACGAAGGCCGACGTCACCGCGGACATCGACACCATCGCGAACGATCCCACCTACGGCATCGCGTTCCAGCTGCGCGGCGAGTACAACGGCGCGCCCGTCGGCGGCGGTGGCAAGGCGGGCAAGGTGCTGTCGCTGCGCAACCAGGACGAACCGTTCCCCATCCAGGCCGACGTGCACTCGGCCAATATGCGCGTCGCCGTCGAGGGCACCGTCACGCGCCCCGCGCACCTCGCCGGCATGGACCTGAAACTGACGCTGGCGGCGCCGTCGATGGCGCGGCTGTATCCGTTCACGGGCGTACTGCTGCCGGAGACGCCCGCATTCTCGACGGACGGCCACCTGACGGGCACGCTGGACAAGGACAAGACCCGCTGGGTGTACGACAAGTTCAAGGGCAAGGTGGGCCAGTCCGACATCGCGGGCCACCTCGAATTCGCGACGGGCAAGCCGCGCAACAAGCTGACGGGGACCGTCGTGTCGCACCAGTTGCGCTTCGCCGACCTGGGCCCGCTGATCGGCGCCGATTCCAACGCGAGCAAGCGCGCGCGCGGCGTCGAGGCGGTGCAGCCGGAAGGCAAGGCGTTACCGGTCGAAAAATTCCACACGGAGCGCTGGAAGGCGCTCGATGCCGACGTGCGCTTCACGGCCGACCGCATCGTCAAGGACAAGGATCTGCCGCTCAGCAAGCTGCAAAGCCATGTCGTGATGAACGAGGGCGTGCTCACCTTGCAGCCCCTCGACTTCGCCATGGCGGGCGGCAACGTCAACTCGAACATCAAGCTGGACGGCAGCAATCCCAACAACCCCATCAAGGCGACTGCCGACGTGAAGGCACGCGACATCCACATCAAGGAATTGTTCCCGCAGATCGAAAAGATGCAGGCGACGGTCGGCTCGATCTATGGCGAGGCGAAGCTGACGGCGACGGGCGATTCCGTCGGCGCCATGCTGGCCGACGCGAACGGCGAAGTGAAGGGCCTCGTCAGCCAGGGCGTCGTCAGCAAGCTGTTGCTCGAGGAGGCGGGGCTGAACGTGGGCAACGTGATCATCACGAAGCTGTTCGGCGACAAGGAG
>Ga0207657_10003509_pt1 | contig 16744 bp, 13 predicted proteins | sample KBSC33metaG_FD_184316 | JGI IMG/M metagenome (GOLD analysis project Ga0207657, IMG submission 184316) | Corn rhizosphere microbial communities from Kellogg Biological Station, Michigan, USA - KBS C3-3 metaG (SPAdes) (version 2) | ecosystem: Host-associated > Plants > Roots > Rhizosphere > Soil ... | reverse complement strand
CGGCTCGCAGGGCTCAGACATTTCGGCGATCCCCGCCATCGCCATCAAGAACCTCCAGGTGCTCCGCGACGGCGCGACGGCGCAATATGGTTCGGACGCCATCGCGGGCGTCATGAACTTCGGAATGCGCAACGACCGCCGCGGCATCGAGCTGCAGGCGCGCTACGGCCGTTACTACGACCATGGCGACACCCCGCTCGACAGCGGCAAGAGCCGCCAGCTCTCCGGCAACCTCGGGCTCGGTGTCGGGACAATGTTCCTCGACATCGCGGGCGAATATTATGACGACGAGGGCACCAGCCGCGGCGCGACGCGCCCGATCGCCGTCGTCTTCGCGCAGCAAAATCCGGCACTCGCGGGTCAGCTGCCGCATTACCCGCTGCCGGTGCAGATCTGGGGCAATTCACCGCAGCACGGCTGGAAAGGGATGGTCAACAGCGGCGTCGACGTCGGTCCGACGCAGATCTACCTGACCCTGCTCGGCGCCTACAATCACGCGAACCAAAGCTTCAACTATCGCTCGCCGATCGGAGCGAGCGGTTTCCTCGACCTTGCCGGTATCCCGCACACCCTCGGGAAGAACGGCGCGTTCAACAACATCTTTCTGACGCCTTGCCCGGCGGCGACCCCGACCTGTCCGGCGACCACAGCGGGCGTTCCGAGCTATGTCCTGAACACCAACACCTTCAATTTCGCATCGGTCTATCCGGCCGGCTTCACCCCGCGCTTCATCGGCATCAGCAAGGAGCGTTACGGGACGCTCGGGTGGAAGGGCAATCTTGGAAGCGGGTTCACGTGGGATCTCTCGGGGACCCTCGCCAAGAACACGCTGGCGTTGTCGATGAACCACTCATTGAGCGCCACCTATGGTCCTCAGTCGCAGACGAGCTTCAAGTTCGGCACGCTGAGCCAGGAGGAAACCAACTTCAACGCTGATTTCACCTATCCCCTCAACGCCGGGCTGTTCAGCCCGGTCACGCTGGCGTGGGGTGCGGAGTACCGGAAGGAAACCTACGGTCAGACCGCGGGTGACCCGCAATCCTATGGCGCTGGTCCGTACGCTGCGCAGACGCTCTACACGCTGGTTTCACCTGGCGTGTATGCGCCCGTGCCTTATACCGCGGCGGCATGTCCAAGCTTCAGTGCGACGGCGAGCCCCGTTCCGACCTTTTGCACGGTGGCTCAGGGCCCCGGCGCCAGTGGCTATGGCGGCACCAGCCCGACGTACGCCGGTAGCTGGAGCCAGTGGAGCTGGGGCGTCTACGGCGGCGCCGAGGCCGACATCAGCGATGCCTTCAGCATGGGCGTCGCCGGCCGCTACGAGCACTACAACACCTTCGGCGGCAGCTTCGTCTACAAGGTGAACGGCATCTACAAGGTGACGCCGCAATTCTCGGTCCGTGCGACCGTCGGTACGGGCTTCCATGCGCCGTCGCCCGGCCAGTCGCATGACGCGATCCTGACCACCAACTTCGTCGGCGGAAATCAGGTGCAGACGGGAACCTACCCGGTCGACAGCCCGATCTCACGGCACTTTGGTTCGACGACGCTCGGGCCGGAGAAGTCGCACAACTACGGCGCCGGCGTGGTCATCAAGCCGATGCCGACGCTGACCATGACGATCGACGGATACATCATCAATGTTCGCGACCGCATCGGCATCTCCAAGAACTTCACGGTAACCCAGGCCGATCTGACCGCGGAGCCGGCGCTTGCCGCGGTCGGCCTCGGCGGAGCAATCAACTACTTCACCAACGGCTACGACACGACCACCAAGGGCATCGACTTCGTCGGCACCTGGCGCACCGGTGCTTTCGACGGCAATATGACCTGGACGCTGGCCTACAACTACAACAAGTCGAGGGTAACGCGGTTCGATCCTGGCGTGATCAGCCTCGGCCAGCGCATCAACGTCGAGCACCTGGCACCCAACCATCGCGCGACGCTGTCGATGAACTGGACCCGGGGTCCATTCTCGCTCAACGCCCGCGAGAATTACTACGGCTGGTGGACCAACGCGGTCGACTATTGCACGACGCAGGTCGGGTCGGGCTGTAACAACCCGACCGGCTACCAGAAGTTCGGCGCCAAGTTCACGACTGACGTCGACGTGAGCTACACGTTCCTGCGTTACGTGACGCTGACGCTGGGCGCGAACAACCTGTTCAACACCTATCCTGACAAGATCGCGAACTCGGCGGTGAACCCGGTCTATGTGCTAACTCACAGCCTCGACAACGGCTCGGTCTATCCGCGCAACGGCGGGCCGTTCGGAATCAACGGCGGCTTCTATTACGCCCGGCTGAAGTTCAAGTACGGCGGATCTGAAGCGACGCGTGCTCCGGCACCCGTGATGATGCCACCGCCACCGCCGCCGGCGCCAGTGATCGAGACGGCCCCGCCGCCGCCTCCACCGCCGCCTCCGCCTCCGCCTCCGCCGCCTCCGGCGACATCAGGGCAGCGCGGCTAACAGGGTCACAACAATCGAGGCGTGGGGACCCAAAAGGTCCCCGCGCCTCGACACTTTTCAGCGACGTGTTATCGGTCCGCCGTGTCCGCCTTGACCCATCGCATTGCACGGCCCGAGGACCTAGACGGCCTGCGCGAGGTGATGCGCCGGTCGATCGAGACGCTGCAGGACGAATTCCTGGGTCCCGAGCAGGTCGCGGCAAGCCACAAGGTGATGGGACTCGACGCGCAGCTCGTCGTCGATGGCACCTATTTCATCGTCGAGAGCGGCGGGCGGATGGCGGGCTGCGGCGGCTGGAGCTGGCGATCGACTCTATACGGGGGCGATGAAAGCGTCGTCGCGCGCGAGCCGCGCGCTCTCGATCCGGCGACCGAGCCGGCAAGGATCCGGGCGATGTACACCGACCCGGACTTCGCCCGCCGAGGCGTCGGCAGGCTTGTGCTGACGCTCTGCGAGGAGGCCGCGCGGCGAGCCGGCTTCAAAAGCGCGACGATGATGGCGACGATGGCCGGCGTGCCGCTGTACCGCGCGTGCGGCTATGTCGAGGCCGAGCCGCCGATCAATGCCAGCATCAACGGTGTCGAGGTGCCGCTGGTCAGGATGGAGAAACGGCTAGTTCCGTAGGTCGGGACGGAGACGATAGCGGCCGCCCTCGCGGTCGAACATCGTCGGGATCGCGGGATGATCGATTGGCTCGTCGCTGTCGTCCGGCAGAAGGTTCTGCTGGCTGACATAGGCGACGTAGGTGCTCTCCGCATTCTCGGCGAGCAGATGGTAGAAGGGCTGCTCCTTGGACGGGCGCAGGTCCTCCGGGATCGCCTGATACCATTCCTCGCTGTTGGCGAATTCCGGGTCGACATCGAAGACCACGCCGCGGAAATCGAACAGCCGATGGCGCACGACATCGCCGATGGCGAAGCGGGCCAGCGGCATGTCGATTTTCTGTCCGGACAAAGGTCCCATGCGGCGGGAACGCTCGAAAGGTTCAAAAGGGGTCATGAACACTATCTAGGCAAGGTCATGGGCCGCTGCTAGAGCGCGCCCCGCGACCGATGCCGGCTCTGCTCCGGCGCTTGCCCCAAATCCGCGGAGAGGTGGCTGAGTGGTCGAAAGCACCGCACTCGAAATGCGGCGTACGGGCAACCGTACCGTGGGTTCGAATCCCACCCTCTCCGCCAATCGCCTTGAGACTTTGGAGCCTATCGACAGTCGGAAAAGCCGGGCGCGACGAGCGTGGGCGGATCGCTCGCGGGGAAGCTGTCGTCGAGGGCATCGTCGAGCAACGCCTCGCGACGCTCGATGCACGAGCTGACACGGCTAACTGCCGGCTGACGCGCGGCCCGACGATCGGTTTCCCTCGCAGTGGGCTGCGGCCAATACGGTCCGGCCAGCGCCGCCAGCATCCGCACCGTGGGACTGGTGCGCAGGACGTTCCAGGCGGCCTGCCGCTCGTCGGACCGCCCGTCGGCCATCGCTTCGCTCACTAGGTTGCTCTCGTTAGTATGCATTGCCGATCACATTCCGACGAATGGCGCGGCGATCATGACCAGGGGCAATCCGATCAGCAGCGCCGCCACGAAAGCGACGAACGGGGTTCGTTCGGTAAGACGCATTTTCTTTCTCCTGACTGTAAGCTTTGTTGTGTTCGTTCATTGCCGCGGCCGATTACCGCAGCTCGGGGTCCGATGTGGGGTTATTGCCTGCGCCTCGCGGCGACCGGATGCCGGCGAGCCGGCCTAAGCTGCCGCGACAGCGATCGCCCAGACGACGGCGCCGATCGTGAGAAAGGCATAAGCCAGTAACCCGGCATATTGTCGAAACGGCGGTCTGACCGCCGACCGATTTTCCTTCGCAAACTGGTCAAGGCTTGGCGCAAGGGATTCGTCGGACAGCATGAGCGCCATGTCGAGCGCCGAAAGCCGCGAGTAGAGATTAATCAGCCGCGCCAATTCGATTTCGCTAAGGTTTGGATAGCGCACGACCAGGCCCTTGACCTGCTCGAGCACAGTGCTGCCGGGTTCGTCCGGCGGCGGCGCGAATGCGCTTGAACCAACTAGTTGAAGCATTTTGCTCGTCTCCAGAGAGTGGAGCGAGCCGGCGCTCTAACGAAGCATTCGGACGCGACTGCGTCCGGGTCGTTGAGGAGGTGCGCCCTAGGCGGGGTCCGGCTCGCGGAAGTCTACCCTGCCAAGGGCCGACAAGCGGGCGGTGCTGCTGCCAGGGTGGATTTGTGAGAGCCTGTTCATGCGCCTGATATGGGGTCTCGGCAGGATTTTTCAACGCAACGAAGCGTCGGAATGGGGGGGGCGGCGCAATGGCAGCCCGCACGGCTATTGCCCGCGCATCGCTAACTTGTAGATTGCGCGGCCTGCCGCCGGGGAGAGTAGCTTGGCCAGTCTCGAGTTGAGGGGTGTCCGCAAGGCGTTCGGCGCAACGCCCATCCTCGACGACGTGAACCTCACCCTCGACAGCCGTGAGTTCATCGCCTTCCTCGGCCCCTCGGGCTCCGGCAAGTCGACGCTTCTGAGGATCATCGCGGGTCTCGAGACTGCCGATGCCGGCGAAGTCTGGATCGAGGGTCGCAGGGTCGACACGCTCCCGCCCGGACAGCGCGACATCGCGATGGTGTTCCAGCATTACGCGCTCTATCCGCACATGAGCGTGCGCGAGAACATGGCGTTTGGCCTCAGGAACGCCAAAGTACCGCGCGACGAGATCGACCGCCGCGTGGACGAGGCCGCCGAAGTGCTCGAGATTTCGCCGTTGCTCGACCGCAAGCCGGCGGAGATGTCCGGCGGCCAGCGGCAGCGCGTCGCGATCGGCCGCGCATTGGTCAAGCAGCCTAAACTGTTCCTGCTCGACGAGCCCTTGTCGAACCTTGATGCGGCGCTGCGCCTGCGCACGCGCGTCGAGCTCGCGCAGCTTAAGCAGAAGGTCGACGCCGCCGTGATCATGGTCACCCACGACCAGGCGGAGGCGATGACTCTCGCCGACCGCATCGTCGTAATCAACGACCGACGCATCCAGCAGGTCGGCGCGCCGATGGAGATCTACAGCCGCCCGGCCAACACGTTCGTTGCTCAGTTCGTGGGCTCGCCGGCGATGACTCTCGCAGAGGCCGAACTGATCGACGGCAATGGACTGGCGCGGGTGAAACTCGGCGACGGCTCGATCTTGCAGACGGCCGTTCCACGCGAGGTGTTGCCCGCAGGTGGGCTGCGGGTCGGGCTCCGGCCCGAGGCAGTCCGCGTGGCCGACAAAGCGGCGACAACAAAAGCCAAGGTCGAGCTGGTCGAGCGCCTCGGTGAGCGCAGCCTGGTTTATGCGCGGCTCGGCGACGGGCAGGCGATTACCGCCGAAGACAATGCTTACAGCCGCCTGGCCCTCGGTGACGACGTCGGCCTCGCGATCGACGGTGCGGCGGCGCACCTGTTCGGGCCAGACGGCACGGGTTACCACCGGACGGCGGCGGCATGACCGCGGAGCGCGACTGGCGGGGCCTGCTCTTCGTCGCACCCTTTCTCGCGCTCTACCTGCTGATCCTGGTCTTCCCGCTGCTGCGCGGCTTGTGGCTCAGCTTCTACCAGGTTGACCTGTTCGGTGCCGGCCATTTCGTCGGCCTCGGCAATTATGCGCGGCTGCTTCACGACCCGGTCTTCGGGACATCGCTGGTCAACACGTTCGAAGTCACGTTGATGATCGTTCCGGCGTTGACGGTGATTTCGCTGCTGCTGGCGCTGGCGCTGAACCGGGCAGGAAAGGGCGCGGCCATCATGCGCGGTATCTTCTTCGCGTCGGCGGTGCTGTCGGTAACCATCGTGACATTGATCTGGCGCTTCGTGCTTGCGCCCGACGCCGGCCTGCTCGGCGAAGCATGGAAGGCGCTGGGCTGGGAGCCGCTGCCCTTCCTCAGCGATCCCGACCTGGTGCTGCCGGCGCTCGCGATCACGACGGTCTGGTGGTCGGTGGGATTTCCGATGCTGCTGTTCCTCGCCGGGCTGCAGCAGATTCCGCAGGACATGTACGAGGCGGCCGCGCTCGATAATTCGAATGGGTGGACGACCTTCTGGAAGATCACAGTGCCGGCGCTGCGGCGGACGTTGATCCTCGTCGTCATGCTTCAGACGGCGGCGCAGCTGCAGCTGTTCGGTCAGTCGCAGCTGCTCACCGCCGGAGGGCCGAGCGGCGCGTCGCGCACCGCTGTCCTGTTCCTGTTCGAAAGCGCGTTCGGGCGGTGGGAGCTCGGCTATGCCAGCGCCGCCGCCGAGATCCTGTTCCTGATCATCCTCGCAGTGACCATCACGCAATATTGGGCCACCTCGCGAGCGGAGGGGGTCCGTGGCCGCTAGAGTCCGCCCCAATGGCATGACGCCGCTCGCCTGGCTCGCGCTCGGGCTGGCGGCGCTGATCATGGTCGCGCCTTTGCTGTGGACCGTGCTGCTGTCCTTGAAGCACAACGCCGACCTCGTCGGGCACAGCGGAGCGGCGCTGCGCCCCCCGTACACGCTCGAGAATTACGGCGCGATTTTCGGCAACAGCCTGACGTTGCGCTGGCTGCTGAACAGCACGATCGTCGCGATCGGGCAGACGGCCGGCGTTTTGATCCTCGCGAGCCTCGCCGGCTATGCGTTCGCGCGACTGGAATTCCCGCTCCGCCGGACGCTGTTCGTCATCGTGCTGCTTGGACTCGCGGTGCCGAGCCAGGCGGTGATCCTGCCGCAACACCAGCTGTTCGCCTGGCTGCATTTGCACAACAGCTATCCGGGCCTGATTCTGCCCGGGCTGGTCGCGCCGTTCGGCGTCTTCTTCATGACCACCTACATGCGTGGCATCCCGAAGGAGCTGGACGAAGCAGCAATGCTCGACGGCGCGTCGCGCTGGACGATCTTCTGGAAGATCATCGTGCCGCTGACGATGCCGGCGCAATCGACGCTGGCGGTGTTCACCTTTCTTGGTGCGTGGAATGACTATTGGTGGCCGCTGATCAGCGCGACGCGGAGCGACATGTACACGCTGACCGTCGGGCTCGCGGCGGCGCAGATGAACTATGCGCAGACGAGCGGCCTCGGCTATCTGATGGCGCAGGCGGTGTTCGCATCGGTGCCGATCTTCATCGTCTACATCATCTTCCAGAAGCAGATCGTGCGCGCGATGGCCGGCGCCGCGGTGCGATGAGGCGGCTTGCGGCGGCACTGCTGCTCGCGCTCGCGCTCGGCAGCTGTTCGAAGCCCGACCACCGCACGCACCTCTATCTGCAGCGCTTCTTCGGCGAGTGCGGTGCGCAATATGGCGGCAGCACCGACATCGCGAAGGCCGAGGGCGAGTGCGGGATCATCACCGCGATGGTCAATCGCTTCAACGCGGAGAACCCCGACATACATGTCGACGTGAATGTCGTCGCCTGGCCGGGCTATCCGCAGCTGACAGCCCAGGTCGCGGCGCGCGACCCGCCGGACCTGGTAACGATGCACGAAGGCGTCATCAGCGACTATGCGCTGAAAGGCCTGCTGGAGCCGGTCGACGGCTATCTGAAGATCGGCGGCGTCGACGAGAAAGATTTCACCGAAGCGGCGCGCGCCGGTGTCACAATCAATGGCCATGCCTATGGGCTGCCGTGGGACACGCATGGCGGGCTGTTTCACGTCAACACGGCGCTGTTCGCAAAGGCCGGACTGATGCGCGGCGGCAAGCCGGTGCTGCCGAACACCGCCGAGGAGATGATTGCGCAGGCGCGCCAGTTCGAGCGGCGCACCGGCAAGCCGTATCTGCTCCAGAGCAACGTCGGCGACCCGGCCTTCGCCGCGCGCAACCTCTACACCTACATGATGGCGCAGGGGGCGGTGCTGTTCCCCGATGCGCACCACATCCGGCTCAATACGCCCATTGGCGTCGCCGTCGCGAAGTTCTTCCGCCAGCTCAATACCGAGCGGCTCGGGACCCAGAACATGGACACGCCCGCGGCCATTGCCGCGTTCATCAGCGGCGAGGGCGGAATCTATCCGACCGGCACATGGATGATCGGTTCGTTCCAGCAGGAAGCGACGACGCCCGGCCGGCCGCTTTACAACAGCTACGCCGTCTTCCCGTACCCACGGCTGTGGGGCGCTCATGTCGAATATGTGAGCGGCCATAGCTGGGTCGTGCCGACACGCGAGCGCACTCCGCAACAGAAACAGGCGATAGCACGCTTCTTCAAGTTCATGGCCGCGCACAATTATGACTGGGCGCGCACGGGCCACATCCCCGCGTTCAAGTCGGTGTTAGCCGATCCGCGCTTCAAGGCGCTGCCGCATCGCGGGGACATCGCACCCCTCGCCGACATCGGCCGTCCCCTCCCGAGTAACGTTCAGCGGCAGAATGCGATCGAGGGCATCGTCGGCGAGGAAGCGGCGGCGGCATTCACCGGGCAGAAAACGATCGAGCGCGGCCTCGCGGACGCCGAGCGGCGGGTAAACGACCTGCTCGCCGAGGTCGATTGAGGACGCCCAATCTGGATTAGTGTTGCCCGATTGCTGCTTGTAACTTTTCGTTCACGCGTCATAGAATTGTCACAAGCCGTATAATTACGGTTGTTTCTTTGTCGCTGGAGGGGGCCTCATCATGCGGCGTGTATCGACTCTGCTCGTTTCAACTTCGGTCCTGGTGTTCATCGCCACGTCGACGCCGGTGCTCGCTCAAGGCAGCGCACCGGTCCCGGTAGACCCGAACGCCACCGCGCAGCAAAATCCGGCGCAGCCGACGCAAAATGCCGATGCGCCGCAGAACCCGGCAAGCACCGCCGGCACCACGGACACGGGCAATTCGATTGTCGTCACCGGCTTGCGCCGCTCCTTGCAGTCGGCGCGGAACATCAAGCGCAATAGTGATCAAGTCGTCGACGCGGTCGTCGCAGAGGATATCGGCAAGCTACCCGACATCACGGTTTCCGACACCGCCGCGCGCATTCCGGGCGTGCAGGTTGAGCGCAACGGCGGCGAAGCCACGCGCGTGCTCATCCGCGGCTTCGACAACGTTTACTACCCGACCACCTACAACGGCCGCGAGCTCTTCACCGCCGAGACGCGCTCGGTGGCGCTGCAGGATTTCCCGGCAGGCGCGATTGCGGCGGTTGAAGCCTTCAAGACATCGACCGCAAACCTGGTCGAGCCGGGCATCGCCGGTCTGCTCAACGTGCGGTCACGCCGTCCGTTCGATTTCAAGGGGCTGGAAGTCAACGGGTCGATCTGGGCGCTGCATCCCAACCAGTCACGCGACAACAGCATCAATGGCAATCTGCTGATCAGCAATCGGTGGACGTCGGGAGACAGCGAGTTCGGGGCGCTGGTCAACCTGTCCTACACGCGAATCCACTACCAGGATTCGGTCCGGCGGCACGGCTTCTTCATCGCCGGCTTTTCGGGCGGCAACCAGACGCCTGACTGGCCCGAAATTCACTACAATGAAGGCAACCGCTGGCGTCCGTCGGTCAACGCCGCACTGCAATATCGGCGCGGGGACCTCAACCTCTACGCCGAAGGGCTGTGGCAGGGCTATCGCGAGCACCAGCTCGACAGCATGTGGGCGCAGCCGATCTGGGGCGGCACGCCAAGCAACCTGGTCCTCGAGCCTGGCACCAACAAGGTCATTAGCGGGAGTGTCAACCGTCCGGGCGCTCCATTTGAGACCTGGGGCTTCAAGGGCAACAATCGACGCACTACGAACACGTACCAGTTTGCCGTCGGCGGCAGTTACGACGCCGGGCCGCTGCGGGTCACCGCAGACTTCGCGCACACCTACAGCCACTTCAAGCTGCGGGTGGAGAGCGTCGACATGGAGCTCAACACCAACAATTATTCGGTCAACTGGTTCACCGGCTTGCCCGGTGGCGACGGCCCGACTTTCCAGGTCGTCGGCCTCGATCCTACGAACAAGGCGTTTTACGACTATCGCGGCTTCTTCGAGGATTATGCGGACCCGAAGGGCAAGGATTGGCAGGCCCGGCTCGACTTCGAATATACGCCGAGAGACATCAGCTTCCTCAACAAGCTGCAGTGGGGAGCGCGTTACGTCAACCGCGACGCTTCCGACACTGCCGGAGCTTTCTACTGGAACCTGACAGCGCGTGGCGGCGGCCCCGGCAATTATTGCTGCGGGTCCATGCTCGGGACCCATGCGCCGATCCCAATCAGCGCGGTGCCGCTCGACTACCAGCTGCTGCACTCCGCGTTCCGCGGCGACAACATGCCGCCGTTCCCGACCACCTGGTATGCGCCGACGTTCGACAGCGTGTGGAGCAACCTGACACAGCTGCGTCAGTTCAACATCAACCTGACCGGCCAGGGCTCGGTCAACGGTCCGCCGGTCGATCCTGGCCGCAGCTTCGACATCAACGAGAAGACGCTCGCCGGTTACGCGCAAGCGACCTTCAGGGTGGGCGGAGGCGAGACCTACGCCGATGGCATTCTCGGCATGCGCGTCGTGCGCACCAGTGACGACATCAACGGGACGCAGTTCCCGCCAACCGGGGCGCCAACGCCGGTCAATTTCCGGAATGACTACACCAACTGGCTGCCCAACCTGAACATCAACGTCCACTTCGGGCGTCCGTGGGTCCTCCGCCTTGCCGCGACGAAGACGCTGACCCGGCCGACCTTCCAGCAGCTCAACCCGTCACTGCATCTTGACCAGCCGACCGGCTGCTCGCCAGGCGCGAGCAACTGCTTCCGCACCGGCTCTGGCGGCAACCCATTCCTCGAGCCGCTGCGGTCGAACAATTACGACGTCAGCCTCGAATATTATTTCTCGAACACCGGCTTTGCCTCTGTCTCGGCATTCAAGCGGGACATGAAAGGCTTTGTCCTCACGCGGCAATTCCAGTTCCCGGATCCAGACCCGGCAACCGGGTTGCCGCTGGTCATTACCGGCCCCACAAACACGCAGAAGGCGAACATCCGGGGGATTGAAGCCCAGATCCGGACCTTCTTCGATTTCGATTTCGTGCCGCGGTTCGCGCGCTCGTTCGGCATCGAGGCGAACGTCAGCAACATCGATGCGACCGCGCAATATACGTTGTTCTGCGGACCGACGCTCACTCAGCCGATCTGCGCGGCGCCCTTGGGCGGTCCGAACGCGACTACCCGGACTTTGCCGATCCCGGACGTGTCGAAATGGAATTTCAACGTCACCGGCATGTACGAGAATGGCCCGCTGTCGGCGCGGCTGTCGTACAGCTGGCGCGGGAAATATCCGGAAGGGCCGCTTGGCGAGCGCGACGGATTCTACACGCTGCAGGGGCGAGCCCGGCCGTCGCCCCGACTCGATTTCTCGAGCAGCTACACGGTCAACGACAACCTGACCCTGTTCCTCGACTGGACCAACATCTTCCCGCGGCCGTTCAAGTCGGACATCGTCCGTGTGAACTATGCCAATGGGCAGCCGACCAGCACGGTGATCTTCCCGATGGTGGTGCGGTTCGAGGAGACGATCCTGTCGGGCGGTCTGCGCTTCCGCTTCGGTGGCGAACGGCGTAGCGCGCCGCCTCCACCGCCGCCAGTCGTCGCAGCGCCGCCGCCCCCGCCGGTGGTCGAAGCTCCGCCACCGCCGCCTCCGCCCCCGCCACCTCCCCCGCCAGCAACGTCGGGCGAGCGGGGCAGCTGATCCAGCAGGGTAGCCTACCTCAGCACTGACCCGTACGGATGGCAGACATGACTGATCATGCCATCCGGCGGATCGTGATCGTTGGCGGGGGCACCGCCGGCTGGATGGCCGCCGCCGCCTTCACGAGCCTGCTTGATCAGCGCGAACTCGAGATTGTGCTGGTCGAATCCGACGAGATCGGCACCGTCGGGGTCGGCGAGGCGACCATCCCCCCGTTGATGGCGTTCAACCACATGGTCGGCATCGACGAGGACGAGTTCCTTGAGGCAAGCCAGGGCACGTTCAAGCTCGGGATCGAGTTCGTTGACTGGGGCGCGAAAGGGACGCGCTATTTTCACCCGTTCGGCCCGCACGGTCAGGATTATCGCGGCGTCCAGTTCCACCAATTCTACCTCCGCGAGGCGAAGCGCAGACCGCTTCCCGATATCCGCGAGTGGTCGATGAGCGGGGTTGCTGCGGAGCTTGGGCGGTTCGTCCGACCAGACCTCAATTCGCCGATGCCGCTGCCGCAGCTCGGCTATGCCTTCCACTTCGATGCCGGTCTCTACGGGCAGTTCCTCCGTCGCCTGTCCGAACAGCGCGGCGTACAGCGGATCGAGGGCAAGATCGTCGATGTCGCGCTCGAACCGAACGGTCATGTCCGGTCGCTCACCCTGGCGGACGGCCGGAAGGTCGACGGAGAGCTGTTCATCGACTGCTCGGGCTTTCGGGGATTGCTGATCGAGGAGAAGCTAGGGGCTGGTTACGAGGACTGGAGCCGCTGGCTTCCGTGCGATCGCGCGGTCGCGGTGCCGAGCCAGCTCGCCGGGCCGCCCGAGCCGTTCACCCGGTCCACCGCGCGGGCGGCCGGCTGGCAGTGGCGCATTCCCCTGCAGCACCGAATGGGAAACGGACTGGTCTATTCGAGCGCGCATCTGCCGCGCGAAGACGCGGAGGCGGAGCTCCTTGCAAATCTCGAGGCGGAGCCACTGGCGGCGGCGCGCCACCTGTCGTTCACGGCCGGGCGCCGTAGGCTCGCATGGAGCGCAAACGTGGTGTCGCTGGGATTGTCCAGCGGGTTCGTCGAACCGCTCGAGTCCACCAGCATCCACCTGGTTCAAAGCGGCATCGCCAAGCTGCTCGCATTGTTTCCGGACAAGCGTTTCGATCCGGTCGAACGCGATGAATATAACCGCCAGATGCAGGAGGTCTTCGAAGACGTTCGCGACTTCATCATCCTCCACTACAAAGTGACCCAGCGCGACGATTCTGACTTCTGGAACACTTGCCGCACCATGGACGTCCCCGACAGCCTTGCCGCCAAGCTCGACCTGTGGCGCGCAAAGGGCCGGGTGTTCCGCCAGGGACGCGAGCTATTCGCGACGGCAAGCTGGGTGGCGGTGCTGCTCGGCCAGGGGCTGGCCCCGGAGGAGCCCGAGCCCGCGGCCAACGCCATGGACCCTGACTTTATGACCAACGCCATCGACCAGATGCGCCTGAGCTACCGCCGCACGGCCGAGCAGATGCCGACGCACGCGGATTTCATCGCGCGCAATTGCCGCGCAGGTCCGGATATCAGTTTCTAGCGGATGCTTGGCCCGAGCGTCGGCTCGCCGTTTTTCCAGAACAACGGCGCAACGTAGAGGTAGCGCGCATCCTCGGGCGCCTTCCGGCATGCCGAGGTCGCGGCCCAGCCGTGGAAGCTGATGAACGTGCGGCCGGCAGCGTTGAAGATGCTCTGGTGCCCCGGACCGCTGAGACAACCCGCGTCGCGATCCTTGAAGCTGTGCAGCAGCGGATTGGCTTTTGAAGGGGCGCATGGCCCCAGCGGCGAGGTGCAGGTCGCGTAGCCCATTGCGTATGGCGAAAGGCCGCCTTCGTTCTCGTTCCAGCCGAAGAACCCGCCGGAATAGAACATCTGGTAGCCCGTCGGCGCACGAACCATGGTCGGAGCTTCGATGACCCGCTCCTCCCAACGCTCATTGTCCTTGAGCATCTCCCGGGGCTCACCCACAACGGACATGCCGTCGGGCGTGAGCCGCTGGCCGTACAAGGCGGTGCGGGCGTGCACGCGGTTCCCGTCGTTCTTGAAATAGAGGTAGAGGCTGCCGTCGGCGTCCTTGAACGGACTTGCGTCGATCGTGCCCCCGAGTTTGGTCTGGCAGACGATCGGTCCGGGTGCGGAGTCTACGAACGGACCCTTCGGATCGCTGGCGATCGCGACGCCGACGCACTGCATGTTCTCGCGGCGTGCGCTGGCGGTATAATAGAGAAGATACTTGCCGTTGAGAGCGAGCACTTCGGGCGCCCAGGTAAAGCCCTCCTTGGCCCAGCTGCCGAGTCGCGGCATTGCATCATATTTGCGCTTCGGATCGGCGGGATCCGTCAGAACGGTCCATGTCTTGAGGTTACGGGACACGGCGACAGGCACGTTCGCACCGTCATTGGTCGAATAAGCGATGAACTCGCTGCCATGCGCCAGCACGAAGGCGTCGGGGAAATTTGTCCGAAGCACCGGCACGAACGACGGCTCGGCCAAAGCAGCGGCGGACAATGCAAGGCCCGCCGCCAAGATTGAAAACCGGATGTTACGCATGACTGGTCCTATGCCAATGGAGTTCAGGCCAATTCAACGCGATCCTGATTGAACCGCAGCTTAGCCGTCAACAAGGCGCGGAATGCATTGTAGCCACCAGTGCCCGGATGGAAGGCGTGGAAAAAAAGCTGCGGCTGCCCGTCGAGCCCCGGCGCTACCGAGGCGTGGCCGGGCGCCGTCCAGCTCTGCGTCGACTTGAGCAATGGCTGTCCCTGCTTGCGATAGGGGCCAAGCACGTGGTCAGCGACGGCAACGCCAATGCCGTAGGCGGGGGTGCCGAAGTCATTGCCCGCGTAGAACAGAAAGTAGCGGCCCTCCTGCAAGGTGCAGAACGGGCCTTCGATCAGGTGGCCTTCCCAGTCGAGGTCGTTGGCGAGGACGACCTTTTGTTCTCCGATCAGCGAGCGGCCATCGTCGGCGATCCGCTGCGCGCGCACCGGAGTCACCATCGCGTCGAGGATGTCGTCGGCGAGGCCATGCTCAACCAGCGCGGTCTTGACCGACTGCCAGTTGGCGAGCGCAGCCTCGATCATGCCGGTCATCAGGTAGAAGCGCTCCATCGGCCGGCGCGTGTTCGCCCAGGGCACGATTGCAGCCGCGAATGCGGCGCTAAGCTTGTCCTCGCCCCGTTCGAACGAGCGGTCGATCAGTCCAGGTGTATCGCGCAGCAGCATCGCCAGCGGCCGCGGCCAGATGCCGTTGGCATCGTCCTTCCAGAACAAATAAGGGCAGCCGTCTGAGTCGATGAATATGTGACTGTCGATCACGCCGCCGCTGTGGGCGCCGTGCGGGGCGCCGGTGGTGTTGATGCTCTTGCCGGTGACCAGCGGCGCGCCGTTGTCGATGAACGGGCCAAGCGGGTTTTTGGCGCGGGCGAGGCCGATGGCCAGGGCGTTGTTCTTCTGGCGTGCGGTGTACGCGACCCAATATTCCTCGCCGACCCTGGCCATTTCGGGCGCCCAGAAGTCGGCGACATGGCGGCCCTTCGCGGTCCATCCGGGCTCCTTGCCTTCGGGGAAGACGAAGCCCTTGTGCTCCCAGTGGATGAGATTTTCCGAATGGAGGATCGGAAAGGCGTCCGGGGCATCGTTGGAGGTCGCCAGGAGGTAATAGCCGTCGTCTGTCTTGAGGACCGCGGGGTCGCCGTAACCGGCGAGGATCTTCGACGAGACATTGTCGATCAACAGCGGCTGCCAGGACGATGGAGTCTCGGCGAAATCGGTGCGATCGACGAAGAAATGCGGCAGGCGGGTGCCGAAGTCGTGGTGGAGTTGCCGGAAGAACTCGAAATAATGCTGCGACTCTCTGCCTTCGAGCAGGTAGCTGCAGGAGCGGCCGTCAGGACCGCTGACGTCGATACGGACGCCATCGCCTTCGTCCTGGGCATCGACGGCAAAGCCTAGCGACTCGGTTTCGACCATGGGAGCGGGCGATAGGTTCGCGCGACCCTCGGCGAAACCCTTCACGAAGCAAGCGCGGGCGATTAGGTTCGCGAAATCATGTGGAAGATACTGGCAGCAGCGTCGCTCGCGCTGAGTTTCACGACCGCCGCCGTGGCTCGTCCGCCGAGCAGCTATGCCAATCCCGTTCTCGACACGGATTTCCCCGACCCAACGGTGATCAGAGCGCCGGACGGCTCCTATTATGGCTATGCGACCCAGACCAAGCGTGGCGGCAACTGGATCAATATCCAGCTCGCGCAATCACGCGATCTGACGCACTGGCGCTACCTCGGCGATGCGCTGCCGGTAAAGCCGACCTGGGCGAGCAAGACGCAGGATTTCTGGGCGCCGCACGTCATTCGGCACCGCACGAAGTACATCATGTACTATTCGGCCAAGCCCGACACTTCGGATCAACGTCACGGGCTGTGCCTTGGCGTCGCCACGGCCAGTTCTCCAAAGGGACCGTTCCGCGACATCGGCCGCCCGCTTCAGTGCGGCCCTGAATTCGTGAACATCGACCCGATGGAGTTCGACGATCCGGTCACCGGCAAGCACCTGCTGTACTGGGGTTCCGGGTTCGAGCCGATCAGGGTCCAGGAGCTTGGCGCCGACCTGGTC
>Ga0207657_10003507_pt1 | contig 16756 bp, 10 predicted proteins | sample KBSC33metaG_FD_184316 | JGI IMG/M metagenome (GOLD analysis project Ga0207657, IMG submission 184316) | Corn rhizosphere microbial communities from Kellogg Biological Station, Michigan, USA - KBS C3-3 metaG (SPAdes) (version 2) | ecosystem: Host-associated > Plants > Roots > Rhizosphere > Soil ... | reverse complement strand
CCGATGTCGCCGAAGTCTTCGTGCGCGACGAAAGCGGCGCGTACCGTCCGCGCAATTCGCTGGTTCATTAATTCGAGCGCTTAAACGGAAAAAGGCGCGGCCCTGGGCCGCGCCTTTAATTGCACTAGCGTAGCGTGCGCTATTTCTTTTGTGCCGGAGCCGGTGCGGGCGCCGGCGCCGCCGGAGCCTGGCTCTGCTGGCCCTCCAGTTTCTTGCGCGCCTCTTCGGCCTTCTTCTGCAACTCTTCCTGAAGCTTGCGCTGCTGCTCCTCGAACGCCTTCGGATCCGTCGGCGGTCCATCATAGGCTTTAGCGAAATCGTTCAACGGCAGCGGCAGGCTGATCGGCGTGCCCTGCATGTTGATCGCCTGCACGACGATGTTCTGCCCTTTCTTCATCTTGGTGATCATGTCGTCGGTGACGGGATAATCCGCCATGCATCCTACAGGGAAGCAGATCTTGTACGGCTGCTGCGAAGGCTGCTGCTGGTCGATGATCAGCCGCGTGCCGTGTGCGAGCTGCATTCCGAGCGGAACGGTGACCCGCAGGACCTTCGCCTCGCCTTCCGGCTCGAACAATTGAACGATCGCGACAGGCATTCCGTTTTCGAGGCGGCCATCTTTGGTGATGACGCAAACCTTCTTGTTGCCGGTGTCCTGCCCCTGGCCACACACTTTCATCCATGGCGAATACATCAGCTGCGGCTGGTCTGCGGCCTGCTGCTGCGGCTGCGCCGGCTGCAAAGGCTGTGCCGGTTGCGCCTTCGGCGCCGCCTTTGGCGCCGCCTTGGGCTGCGCTTGCTGCGCAGAGGCGGGACCCGCGAACAGCGTCACTACGAAAGTCATGACCATGGTGGCGGTCAACGCCCGGCCCCACGGCCGGACCGATACGGTCCGATGATCCATTGTAACTGTTCCCTTGTTATTTCTGTCCGCGGCGAATGACGCCCCTAGAATTGCCGCTGGTTGCCCGGCTCTGTCCGGGTCAAATACGGCGGGAGCGTGACGCCTGATAGCCGAATTCCCTTCTGCAATAAAGCCACGAATGCGCTGAAAATGCGGCCCGTCCTGGCCCTGTCACCTTATGATAAATTCCTGCAAAACCGGACCGAATCGCATTCGCCCGACACTCGCGCCGCCCTCAACTGCCCTTGCGGGGACCTGCTTGCGTCCGTCGCGGCGTTTTGTCGTGCTCGGCACGCTGTCTGCAGCGATCGCACTTCGCCTGCGTCCGGCGCATGCCCAGCGGGCTGCTCACGCCATCGCGATGCACGGGGAACCGGCATGGGGGCCGGACTTCACCCATCCGACCTACGCCAATCCGCAAGCGCCGAAAGGCGGGCACCTGACGCAAGGCGTGCTCGGCACTTTCGACTGCCTAAACCCGTTCATCGTGAAAGGACTGCCGGCCGCACATATGAGGGGTTACATCGTCGAAAGCCTGCTCGCCCGCGGCTACGACGAACCGTTCACGCTCTACGGCCTGCTGGCCGACAGCATCGCGACCGACGCCGCGCGCTCCTACGTCAGTTTCAGAATCAATCCGGCGGCTCGCTTCGCCGACGGCAGGCCGGTGGCGCCGGCTGACGTGATTTTTTCCTGGGAGCTGTTGCGCGATAAAGGGCGACCGAATTTCCGCACTTATTACATCAAGGTCGCCAAAGCCGAAGCGACCGACGCGCAGACGGTACGCTTCGACCTTTCCGGCGCCGACGACCGTGAGTTGCCCCTTATCATCGGACTTATGCCGGTGCTCGCAAAGCATGCCGTCAACGCCGATACATTCGAGGACACCAGCTTCGACCCGTTGCTTGGCAGCGGACCCTACTCCGTCAGCAATGTGAAACCCGGCGAGAGCGTCACCTTCACGCGCGACAAGAACTACTGGGGACGGGATCTCGCCATCAATCGCGGTCTCTGGAATTTCGATACGATCCGTTACGACTATTATCGCGACGGCAACACGCACTTCGAAGCGTTCAAGAAAGGGCTATACGATTTACGGGTCGAAACTGATCCGGGGCGCTGGCAGACCGCTTACGACTTTCCTGCAATGCGCGACGGCCGTGTCGTCAAGGAAGACTTGCCCTACGGATTGCCCAAGGGCATGCAAGGCCTGGTGTTCAATACGCGACGCGCGATTTTCTCCGATGTTCGCGTGCGCGAGGCGATCCTGCAATTGTTCGACTTCGAATGGCTCAACCGCACTTACTTCTTCAGCCTCTACAAGAGAACTGCGAGCTATTTCGATGGTTGCGACCTCTCAGCGCACGGCGTGCCGGCCAATGCGCGCGAGCGCGAGTTGCTCACTCCATTCCCCGGCGTCGTGCGGGCAGACATTATGGACGGCGCCTGGTCTCCGCCCGTCACCGATGGATCCGGACACGATCGTTCGGTGCTCCGCCGCGCCTTCACGCTCTTCAAGACTGCGGGTTACGAGCTCAAAGGCACCCAGCTGCTGCATACCGCCACGGGTCGACCGCTGTCGTTCGAAATCCTCACCACCACGCGCGACCAGGAGCGTGTTGCGCTTGCCTTTGTCCGCAATCTCAAGCGCGCTGGCATCGAGGCACGCGTGCGCACCGTCGATGCCACCCAGTACGAACGCCGCCGCATCGCCTTCGATTTCGACATGATCGAGTACCGCTGGGAGCAATCTTTGTCGCCCGGCAACGAGCAGCTGTTCTACTGGGGCTCCGCTGCCGTCGATCAGCAGGGCAGCCGCAACTATATGGGCGTCAAATCCATGGCCGTCGACGCCATGATCGGTGCGATGCTCGGTGCGACAACGCGTGAGAATTTTGTCGCCGCCACCCGCGCGCTCGACCGGGTCCTGTTGTCGGGCTTCTATGTGGTGCCGCTTTATTTTCCGCCAGTGCAATGGGTGGCGCGCTGGGCGCGAATCGCGCATCCCTCACGAACGTCGCTGTTTGGCTATTTGCCGGAAACGTGGTGGCAGAAGGACCTCAAGCCGTGAGGCACTGGCGATGATCCTCGGCGAAATCAACCGGACATCTGGCATCACCACAACGCTTGATGATCTTTTTCGCCGTGCGGGGGTGCGCCATCCCGATTCACCAGCGCTCGTTGATCCGCCAAACCGCCAAAGTTTCACTGACGGAGCGCCACGCAGCCTGAGCTATGCACAGGCCGATCACGCAATCTCCGCTGTCGCGGCACGGCTGCGTTCCTTCGGCCTGCCGACCGACGCGATCGTGGCGATGCAATTGCCCAACACGGTTGAGAGCATTGTCGCGTTTCTCGGAATCCTGCGCGCCGGCATGATTGCTGCGCCGGTGCCACTGCTCTGGCGGCGCCGCGACATGGTTGATGCTTTGGGCCGTATTGGCGCGAAAGCGATCGTGACCTGCGCCCGCGCCGGCGGCCTTTGCCATGCGGAGATCGCGAGGCATACGGCGGCGGCGCTGTTTCCAATCCGTTATATCTGTGGCTTCGGCCGGGATTTGCCTGATGGGATTGTGTCACTCGACGACGTCTTCACTCCAGGCGGCGCCGATCTCTCTGCCACCCCTGTTCGCCCGGACGCTGCAGCCGCGCATGTCGCAGCCATCACATTCGGAGTCGATGCGCGCGGCACAATTCCGATGGCGCGCAATCATATTGAACTCGTCAGCGGCGGCCTCGCTGTTGTACTGGAAGGCGGAATTGCGTCCGATGCGTGCCTGCTTTCGACGGTCCCGGTTGGTTCATTCGCGGGGCTGGCGCTCACGTTGATGCCATGGCTTCTGTCAGGCGGCACGTTGCACCTGCACCACGGATTTGAACCGCTTACGTTTGGCGCGCAGCGTGATGCGACAGACTTTGATGCAGTAACGTTACCTTCGGCGGCATTGCCCGCAATGGCGGCGGCGGGCCTTCTTGAGGGCGGAGCCTGCACGCTTGTTGCATTGTGGCGTGCGCCTGAACGGATGATGGATGCGACGTCGACCGGGAACGCACCAACCGTGGTCGATGTGTCGAGCTTTGGAGAAACCGGAATCGTCGCTGCACGCCGAAACGCGAACGGGCCTCCGCTCCCAATTCCGCACGGCGCAATCAGCGTGCCGCGCGGTGCGATTGGCGCGATGACGGTCATCGAGACGGCACGTAGCGGTTCGGGCACGCTTTTGCTGCGTGGTCCTATGGTCCCCACCGCTGCGTTTCCTCCGGGCGCGGACGCGCCACACCTTTCGCCTGACCGCGCCGGTTACTTTGACACCGAATATGCCTGCCGACTCGATGCATCGAACCAGACGCTCGCGATCACCGTGCCGCCTCCCAACATCGTCAGCATCGGCGGTTATCGCGTGCGGCAAAACGACCTCGACGCCTGCCTTGAAAAGGCGGCGCCCGAGGCAACTGTCGTCGCGCTTCCCGATCGCGCGCTCGGACAGCGGCTTGCCGGCACCGCTCAGGACAAAAAAGCGGTCGTTGTCGCGCTTGAGGCGCAAGGCGCCAATGCGCTGATATCAGGCGCATTTCGCCAGCGCGGCGGCGCTGACGCCGCGTAGTTTCGACTGTTCGTTGACGGGCCATTAACAGCGCTCGACTAGATTGCCGCGACCCACAACCGCGCGTGCGCCCGGATGTCGCTGCAAGGTCCGCTGATCGTGGTCGCCGAACAACCGGCGGCCGAGTTGGTGCAGGCGCTGAGCACGGCGGGCGCTTTTCCAATCGTCGAATCCAAATGGGCCGATGCGCCGGCGGCTTTCGTTACCGTGAAACCAGCCGCAATCGTCATCGCCGAGCCGGGCGCGCCCGCCAACATCGCCTCGGCCCGCATGCTGTGCCTGCAGGTTGCCACCGTGAACGGTCCGCTCGTGCCCGTCATCGCGCGCGTGTGCGGCGATGACGATGCAGCCGTGCCGATCGCGCTGCCAGCCGACGCCACGCTTCCCGTCGACCGCCTGCTCGCCCGCCTGCAGTTCGCCATGCGGGTGCGCGCGCTGCACGCCACCGTTCTGCGCCGGATTGAGCTGTTTACGTCGCATGACGGCAAGTTGCCCGCGCTGCCGGTCGGCGATGCGCTGGTCGATGCGACCGTCCTGATTGCCGGCCGCGGTCCCCTTTACCCGACACTGAGCGTCGCCATGGGCGAGCGCGTGAAGGTCGCCGGCGCGCTGAGTGTGGAAGCGGCGGCGCGACATCTCAACATACGCGACATTGACGGCATCGTCGTCGGCGACGGCTTCTCTCCGCGAATGGTGGAGGCATTCCTGACTGTGCTGGCGCAGGAACCTCGTTTCCGCGACATTCCGGTTGCGGTGATCGGCGAAACGCCGCCCGAATTTGCAGATGCCCTGCCCAACATCGAGCACGTCGCCGCCGACCCGGCGCGGCTTGTCACGCGGATCATTCCGCTGGTTCGCCTGCGCGCCTTCGAGGCGCGGCTCAAGCGTATGCTCAAGGCGCTCGACACCGATGGCGTGTTCGACCCGCAGAGCGGCCTGCTCACACGGGATTCATTCTGGCATGACCTGAAGATGGCGATCGGCGAAGCGGCCGACCGCAGCATGCCGCTCTCGGTTGCGCGCTTTTCATTCGGCAAGGATCTCGACGAGCGCGCCAGTCTCGATGCAGCGCGGCTGATGTCACGACTGATCCGAAACATCGATTTTGCGACGCGCGACGAGGAAGGCGCCATTCTGGTCGCCTTTACACAGACCGATCTGCGCAACACCCACGTGACCGTCCGCCGTCTCGCAGCTTCGCTAAAACGGATGATCCTCGCGCCCCAGGGCGAGGAACCGCCGGCGGCGAATGTCACTCTGGCGACGCTCAAAGCTGGCGACACTCTCGATACGCTGATGATGCGCGTCGTAGGTAGCCGCATGGTTGCGGCCGAATAGACAGCGGCCTAGGCTCCCGGCAAAGGGAGCTCACCATGCCCAATCATCAGCCGGTCCGTATCGACGTTGTTTCCGACGTGGTCTGCCCGTGGTGCTTTATCGGCAAGCGCCGGCTCGAGAAAGCGATCGCGCTCAACCCTGACATTCCGGTCGAGGTGCACTATCGCCCCTATTTCCTCAACGACTGGATTCCACGCGAAGGGATCGCACGCGAACAGTACCTCACCACGAAGTTCGGCTCCCCCGAACGTTACAACGGCATCGCGCAACGCGTCCGCGCAGCTGCGGCGTTCGAAGGGCTGACCTACGCCGTCGACAAGATCAGCCGGCAGCCGAATACACTCGATGCCCACCGCCTGATCCGCTGGGCGGACGCCATCGGCAAGGCGCCGGCCATGAAACAGAGGCTGATGGATCTCTATTTCACCCAAGGCGCCGACCTCACCAACCGCGACGTACTGGTCAAAGCCGCCGCGGATGTCGGCCTCGATGCGGAGCAGGTGCGCTCGGCGCTCGCCGGCGACAAAGACGTCGCTGAGGTCGAGAGCGAAGCACTGTCCGCCAAGGAAGCAGGCATTCAAGGCGTTCCCTGCTTCATCCTTGGAGGAAAGTTCGCGATCTCGGGCGCGCAGGCCCCGGAGGATCTTGCAGAAGCGATTGCGCGCCTCTCCGAGTCGGCCGACGCCGCCGAGTAGCTCCAGGACCGCTCATGAAGATCACCGCTGCCGTGGTGCATGAGCGCTCCGGCCCGTTCAACGTCGAGCAACTCGACCTCTGTGATCCGCGCAGCGACGAACTGCTGGTCGAAGTGGTGGCCAGCGGCATGTGCGCCACGGACCTGCACGGCCGCGACGCCTACTACCCGACCAAGTTTCCCAAGGTGTTTGGTCACGAGGGCGCTGGCATTGTGCGTTCAGTCGGCAATGCTGTCTCAAAGTTCAAGCCGGGCGATCACGTTGTCATGGCCTATCCATGGTGCGGCGAGTGCCCAAATTGCAGGTCGCAGCGGCTGAGCTACTGCCTGCACGCTTTCGATCTGAAGATGAACGGCACCCGTGCCGACGGCTCAACCCTGCATTCGAAGGGCGGCGAGCCGGTCTACAGCGCCTTTTTCCAACAGTCTTCGTTTGGAAATTTCACCATCGCCAACGAACGCTATGCGGTGAAAGTCCGCAACGATGCCCCGATCGAGCACGTTTGCGCGCTCGCCTGCGGCGGGCAGACGGGCGCTGGCGCGGTTCTCAACGTGATGAAGCCGCGTGCCGACGACAGTTTTGTCGTGTTCGGCGTCGGCGCCGTGGGCCTGTCCGGTCTGATGTCAGCCAAGATTGCCGGCTGCGACCCCATCATCGCAGTCGATGTGCACGAGCATCGCTTGGCGCTCGCCCGTACGCTCGGGGCGACGCACACCATCAATCACACCAACCGCACCGACGTCATTGACGAGATCCGCAAGCTGACCGGGCTTGGCGCACGCTATTCGCTGGAGACATCTGCGCTTCCGTCCGTGTTCCGCGAAGCGGTCGACTGCCTGATGCCGGCCGGCACCTGCGTCTTGCTCGGCAGCGCGCGCAAGGGCACCGAGACATCATTCGAGATGCCGTTCCTGCAGAACGGCCGCACCGTGCGCGGTGTGATCCAGGGCGATAGCGTGCCGCAGGAGTTCCTCCCGCTCCTCGTCGATCACATCGTTGCCGGCCGTTTCCCGGTCGAGAAAATGATCACGTTCTATCCACTTAACGAGATCAACCGTGCAGCGGAGGAATCGGCCTCCGGCAAGACCATCAAGCCCGTCCTGCGCATGCCGCACTGAGTATCAGGCCGCCTTGGCCTGCTCGGCGATGCTTGCAAGCCGCCGCAGCACGGCTGCAGTACCCTTCAGGCGATCCTCGGGACGCGGCCACTCATCGAAGAACACCAGCTGCTGGCCCTTGGGGTTTTTCGGATCGGCGCGCATGCGCACTCCGGAGCCCTGCTCGCGAATGAAGGCAATCAACCCTTCCGGATTGGCAAAGACATTGTCGCGGAACGACAACACGATGCCTTTTGGCCCTGCTTCCACTTTCTCGACATTGGCGCGTCGGCTGAGCGCCTTGATCGTCACCACCTGCAGCAGATGCTCGACCTCCTGCGGCAATTTACCGAACCGATCCACAAGTTCGGCAGCAACAACGTCAATGTCGCGTTCGTCGTCAATGTCGGCGAGCCGCCGGTAAAGTGACAGCCGCACCGACAGGTCGGCGACGTAGTCCTCCGGAATGAGCAACGCCGCGCCGATGGTGATCTGCGGCGACCACCGGTCGGCGACCGGCGCAGCAATCCCCGCCTTGAGGCTCGTCACCGCCTCTTCGAGCATCTGCTGGTAAAGCTCGAAGCCAACTTCCTTGATATGACCTGACTGCTCCTCGCCGAGCAGGTTGCCGGCGCCGCGAATGTCAAGATCGTGCGAGGCAAGCTGAAAGCCTGCGCCCAGCGTGTCGAGCGACTGCAGGACCTTCAGCCGGCGTTCGGCCTGCGGCGTGATTTTCTTTTGCGCCGGCAGCGTGAGCAGCGCATAGGCACGGAGTTTGGCACGCCCCACTCGCCCGCGCAGTTGATAGAGTTGTGCCAGGCCGAACCGGTCGGCACGATGCACGATCAGCGTATTGGCAGTCGGAATATCGAGACCAGATTCGATAATCGTGGTCGAGAGCAACACGTCATATTTGCCGTCGTAGAAAGCCGACATGATGTCGTCGAGCGCCGTCGGCGGCATCTGGCCGTGCGCCACCGCGACCCGCACTTCCGGCACGTTCTTGTCGAGAAAATCCTTGCCTCCGGTGAGATCCTCGATGCGCGGGCAGACATAAAAGGCCTGGCCACTGCGGTACTTCTCGCGCAGCAGCGCCTCGCGGACTGTGATCGGATCGAAGGGCGAGACGAATGTGCGCACGGCGAGACGATCAACCGGCGGCGACGCGATGATCGACAGATCCCGCACACCGGTGAGCGCCAGTTGCAGCGTGCGCGGAATCGGTGTTGCGGTCAGCGTCAGCACGTGCACTTCCGAACGCAACGTCTTGAGCTTTTCCTTGTGCGCAACGCCGAAATGCTGTTCCTCGTCGACCACAAGCAGCGCCAGATCCTTGAACTTCACATTTTTGCCGAGCAAAGCGTGCGTGCCGATCACGATATCGATCGTGCCGTCGGCGAGGCCCGCCCTCACCTTGGCTAGCTCAGCCGCCGGAACCAGTCGCGAGGCCTGCGCGACGTTCACGGGAAATCCGCGGAACCGCTCTGAAAATGTCTTGAAGTGCTGGCGCGCCAGCAGCGTCGTCGGCACGACCACCGCGACCTGCTTGCCGCCGATCGCGGCGATAAAGGCCGCACGCAGCGCTACTTCCGTCTTGCCAAAGCCGACATCACCGCAGATGAGACGATCCATCGGCCGTCCCGAGCCGAGGTCCTTGATCGTTGCGTCGATGGCCGCCAGCTGATCGTCGGTCTCCTCATAAGGAAAGGCGGCACTGAATTCGTCATAGGCGCCAGGGCCCACAGTCAATCGCGGCGCCTCGCGCAGCTGACGCTCCGCGGCAATCTTGATCAGCTCACCCGCGATCTCGCGGATGCGACTCTTCATGCGCGCCTTGCGCGCCTGCCAGTTACCCCCGCCGAGCCGGTCGAGATCGACGGTTGCCTCCTCCGAGCCGTAACGCGAGAGAAGGTCGACGTTTTCGACCGGCAGATAGAGCTTGGCGTCTTCGGCGTAATGAATTTCCAGGCAGTCGTGCGGGGCGCCTGCCGCCTCGATGGGCTGCAGCCCTGCAAATCGGCCGATGCCGTGGTCGACATGCACCACGAGATCGCCGGGCGCGAGGCTGGTCGCCTCGGCGATGAAATTCTCAGCGCGCCTGGCGGCGCGCCGCGGCCGCACCAGCCGGTCGCCGAGAATGTCCTGTTCGCTGATGATCGCCGCATCTTCGGTCTCGAAACCGGATTCGATGCCGAGGACTGCGAGCGCAACCGACGTCTTCGGAAGGGCCAGCGCCGCGCTCCAATTGGAAACCGGTGTGAGATTGTGGAGCTTGTGATCGGCGAGCACGTGACTCATGCGTTCGCGCGCACCATCGCTCCACAACGCGATTGCCACGCGTTTGCCTGCCGCCTGTAACGCGAGCACATGGGTGCTCACCGCCTCGAAGATGTTTGCGCCCGGCTCGGCGCGTTCGGCCGCGAAATTGTGCCCGCCCCGCGCACCCACTTCGATTGCATTCTCTTCCGGCACAGCAAATGGCGTGAGCCGCGCCAGCGCGAACGCATCGAGGCGCGTTTTCCATTCCTGCTCGCCAAGATAAAGCCGTTCCGCCGACAACGGCTTGTAGACCGGCAAAACGCCCCGCTTGAGGGCATCGCGGCGCGCATCGTGATAGTCGGTTATTTGTGAAAAGCGCTCATGCGCCGCGTCCTCGGCGAGATGCTCCAGTGCGACGGTCGTCCGCGGCAGAAAATCGAACAGCGTCTCGAGCCGATCGTGAAACAGCGGCAGCCAATGCTCCATGCCGGGGTAGCGGCGGCCTTCGCTGACCGATTCATAGAGAAGGTCGTCCGGCGTCGTGGCGCCGAATTCAGCGATATAGCCCGTGCGAAAACGGCGGATGGTCTCAGTGATGAGCTGAAACTCCGCAACCGGCACAAGATCGAGCCGCCGCAGCTGTTCTTCGCTGCGTTGGGTCTGCGCGTCGAACACACGGATTGTTTCAAGCGCGTCGCCGAAAAAATCGAGACGGACGGGCATATCCAGACCCGGCGGATAAAGGTCGAGAATGCCGCCCCGCACCGCATACTCGCCCGGCTCCCGCACGGTCGAGGCGCGGATAAAGCCATTGAGCTCAAGCCAGTCGACGATCCCCTGCATGCCGATGACATTGCCGGGCGCGACCGACAACGCATGCGTCGACACAAAGTCGCGCGCCGGCACACGCTGCAGCGCGGCGTTGATCGTTGTCAGCAGGATGGATGGCTTGTCACGCCCTTTCACGCGAACGAGGCGCGACAACGCGGTCATGCGCTGCGCGACCACGGCCGCATTCGGTGAGACACGATCGTAAGGCAGACAGTCCCATGCCGGGAATTCCATGAACTCGATATCGGGGCCGAAAAAGGTCAGCGCGCGCGACAGCGCCGCCATACGTTGTCCATCCCGGCAAATGACGGCGAGTGACACAGCCGGCGCGTCCTTGCCGGCAGCGATCGCGCGCGCAAGATCGGCGAGCACCAGCCCTTCGGCGCCGTCCGCGACCTGCGCAAGGACGAGCGGTCTTCCGGGCTTCAGCAATGCCGCAGGTGATTTACCGCTCGTACTCACGCCCTCTCCTTGCGGTGGAAATCGCACAGACGGCGAAAGAGCACGGTGTCGAATTCCTGCGGCGTCATTTCCATTCTATTGACCCAGGCCAAAATCTGCTGATCCGGGACCTCAAGCCAGCGCTCGAGCTCGTCGAGCTCCGCCTCGGTCAGGGACGTCAGGTGCGCATCGGCAAACCCACCGAGCACAAGGTCCATTTCACGAATGCCGCGATGCCAGCAGCGAAAGAGCAGACGGCGTCGGCGTGGATCTAGGCCCTCGCTCGAAAGGTTCGTTCCTGTGGTCACCGCGTGTCTCCAACGCCAAAAACCCGGACGGGGCCGGGTGGGTTTATATAGAGGCCTCGCACTGCGATGTCAGCCGCCCCTTTGCACAGGGCTGCATTGCGCCGAAATTCCGCACAAGCCAGCATGTCCATATGCGGCCGCTGGCGCTCAATCCTTTGTTTGCTTCACTCAGGAGCCTGACGGGCGTCGGGCCAAAGCTGGAGAAGCTCTATGCGCGGCTGCTCGACCGCGATGCGCCGCGCGTCGTCGATCTGCTGTTCCACACGCCGTCGGGTGCGATCGACAGGCGCGCCCGCCCTAAACTACAGGATGTGCAGCCCGGCCAGGTCGTCACGGTTTCGGTGACGGTCGACAAGCACCGCCCATCGCCGCCGCACCGTTCCCGCGCGCCCTACCGCGTATACGCGCACGACGATACCGGCGACATCACCCTCACTTATTTCAATGCGCGCCGAGATTATCTGGAGAAGCTGTTGCCGGTCGGGGAGACCCGATACGTCTCCGGTACTGCCGAATTCTACGATGGCATGCTGCAGATGGTTCACCCCGACCGCGTCGTCGATGAAACCGGCTTTGCCGCGCTCCCACTGGTCGAGCCGGTCTATCCCCTCACCGAAGGGTTGGCGCTGGGCAATGTGCGCCGCGCAATGGACAGCGCCCTCGCCCGTCTTCCCACGATCCCCGAATGGCAGGACGAAGCCTGGATCGCGCGCGAGAAATTTCCGGATTTCAATTCGGCCTTGCGGCATCTTCATCGCCCAAATCAGCCAGGGGACATCCTCCCCGAACACCCTGCATGGACGCGGCTAGCCTATGACGAATTGCTAGCCGGACAGCTCGCGCTTGCGCTTGTGCGCACACACATGCGCCGTCAACCCGGCCGCGGCAGCGCCAGCGAGGGCCGCCTGCGGGGGCGCATATTGAAGGCGCTGCCGTACACGCTCACGCATTCGCAGCAAAAGGCGCTCGACGACATCACCACCGACCTCGCTTTGCCGCAACGGATGCTGCGTCTGCTGCAAGGCGACGTCGGATCCGGAAAAACGGTAGTGGCATTTGCCGCGGCGGCGGGCGTCATCGAGGCCGGACGGCAGGCCGCCATCATGGCGCCGACCGAGATCCTGGCACGCCAGCATTTTGCGACAATCGCGCCGCTCGCCGACGCCGCCGGCATTCGCGTTGCCATTCTGACCGGCCGCGAGCGCGGGCCTGCCCGCAAGGACATTCTCGATCGCCTGGCGCTCGGCGATCTCGACCTTCTTGTTGGAACGCATGCCCTGTTCCAGGAGGACGTTGCATTCCACGATCTCGCGCTCGCGGTGGTCGATGAACAGCACCGCTTCGGGGTTCATCAGCGGCTCGCCTTGACGCAGAAAGGCGAAGCCGTCGACGTGCTGGTGCTCACGGCGACGCCGATCCCACGCACGCTCGTGCTCACCTATTTCGGTGACATGGATATCTCGGAGTTGCGTGAAAAGCCGCCGGGACGGCAACCGATCGACACCCGCGCCATTCCGCTCTCCCGTCTTGCAGACGTGGAAGATGCGGTCGGTCGCGCGCTTGGAGAAGGCAAACGTGCTTACTGGGTCTGTCCTCTAGTCGATGAATCGGAAAAAATCGATCTGGCGGCGGCGCAGGCGCGTTTCGAGGAGCTGCGCAAAAAATTCGGCGAACAAGTCGACCTCGTGCATGGCCGCATGAAAGGCGCCGACAAGGATGCCGCGATGGCCCGGTTCGCCGCCGGAGAGACACGGCTGCTCGTCGCGACGACCGTCATCGAGGTCGGCGTCGACGTGCCCGAGGCCACCATCATGGTGATCGAGCACGCCGAGCGCTTCGGGCTGGCACAACTTCACCAGCTGCGCGGCCGCATCGGGCGTGGACCTAGCGCGTCCACCTGCCTGCTGCTCTACAAGGCGCCGCTCGGCGAGACCGCAAAAGCGCGGCTTGCCATTTTGCGTGAAACCGAAGACGGCTTTCGGATCGCCGAGGAAGACCTGCGCCTGCGCGGCGAAGGCGACCTTCTGGGCACCCGGCAAAGCGGCTGGCCAGGCTTTCAGATTGCCCGACCCGAGCTGCACGGAAAATATCTCGGCGCCGCGCGCGACGATGCGGCACATATGCTTTCGCGCGACCCCACCCTGTCAGAGACGCGCGGCGAGGCGCTGCGTCATCTGCTCTATATTTTTGGGAAAGACGAAGCGGTCAAATTGATCAGGGCCGGCTGAATCATTCGGCCGCCTCGACCTTGCGCTTGGCACGCGCCGCCTTCGCCTTGATGGCAAGCGCGGCTAAATTTTTCTGTACCTCCCCTTCGGGCTGCACCATGCCGGCGGAAATCAGAAGCGTCATCGCGTTCTCGACCGAAATGTCAAGTTCGATGAGATCCTTGCGCTTCACATAAAAGAAGAATCCGGTTGTCGGGTTGGGTGTGCACGGCATGAAGGCCGACACATGCTCGCCGGATGGCAGCTTTTTGACCAAATCGGCACTTGGTGGCTGCGACAGAAATACCAGCGACCACATGCCCGGCGCCGGGAATTCCACCAGGGCCACTTTGCGAAAACTCGAACCGGTCTTCGAAAACAATGTCTCGAAAATCTGCTTCATTGTCTTGTAGATCGGTCGCACGATCGGCAGGCGATCGAGCACACCCTCGCCCCAGCCGACCAACGTACGCCCAACGAGATTTGCCGTGAGGAATCCGAGCAGCGTCAGTCCGATCACCGCAATAATTAGCCCCGTTCCCGGAATTGGCCACGGCAGATAACTCTCCGGCCGGTAGTCCGGCGGAATGATCGGCCGCATGAAGCCGTCGACCCAAGTAATGAGCGACCAGATCAGCCAGACCGTTATGGCCAGGGGCCCCGCGACGATGAGGCCGGTCAGGAAATAATTGCGTAGCCGGCTGGCAACGCTCGTATGCGGGGTTGCGACCTTTGGAACGTCCACGGTCAATGGATTGCTGGGATTGCTTGCCGGGTCGGACATGACGTCAGTTTATTCCACCGTGACCGATTTTGCGAGGTTCCGCGGCTGGTCCACATCGGTGCCGATTGCGGCTGCCGTATGATAGGCAATCAATTGCACCGGGATTGCATATACCAGCGGCGTGACCGTCGAGCTCATGTCGGGCAAGGTTATGGTTTCGACGGATGCGATTGCCGCTTCTTTTGCGCCGCGCGGGTCCGTCACCAGGATGATCTTGCCGCCACGCGCGGCAACCTCCTGCATGTTCGATGCGGTTTTATCGAACACATTGTCATAAGGCGCAATCACGATGACCGGCATCGTCTCGTCAATCAGGGCGATCGGCCCGTGCTTAAGCTCCCCTGCCGCATAGCCCTCGGCGTGAATGTAAGAAATTTCCTTGAGCTTGAGTGCGCCTTCGAGCGCGATCGGAAAACTGGTCCCGCGGCCGAGGTAAAGCACGTCGCGGGCTTTCGCAAGATTCTGCGCGAGTTTCTCGATCTGGGGCTCAAGCGCAAGCGCCGCCGCCATCAGGCGCGGCGTCTCGACGAGCGCATGCACCAGTTTCTGCTCATCGGCCGCCGACAGCACACCACGTGCACGCCCCGCCGCAATCGCAAGGCAGGCCAGCGCGCTAAGCTGGCAGGTGAAGGCTTTGGTGGACGCGACGCCGATTTCCGGTCCTGCCAATGTCGGCATGACGACGTCACTTTCGCGCGCGATCGTCGAGGTCGGAACGTTGACCACCGAAAGAATGTGCTGCTTGTTCTCTTTCGCATAACGCAGCGTCGCCAACGTGTCGGCGGTCTCCCCCGACTGGGAAATAAAAACGGCGAGATCGCCGGGTTCAAGCGGCGCGCCGCGATAGCGGAATTCCGAGGCAATATCGATTTCGATCGGCAGCTTCGCAAAGCGCTCGAACCAGTATTTGGCGACCAGCCCCGCATAGAATGCCGTGCCGCAGGCCGAGATCGAGACCCGCTTCAGTTTTTTCCATTCGAACGGTAGTGCACCCGGCAGCGCAACCCGTTCGTTGATCATGTCGATGTAATGCGCAAGCGTGTGACCGACCACTTCCGGCTGTTCGTGAATCTCCTTCGCCATGAAGTGCTTATGGTTGCCTTTGTCGACCAGTTGCGCGGATGCCGTGGATTTGAGAACCGGACGCTCGACCTTACGATCCTGTTCGTCGCGAATCTGCACGCCCTTGCGCGTGAGCACCGCCCAGTCGCCGTCTTCGAGATAGCTGATCGTGTCCGTAAATGGCGCAAGCGCGATCGCGTCGGAGCCGAGATACATCTCGCCATTGCCGTAACCGACCGCAAGAGGAGAGCCCTTTCGTGCTCCGATCAGGAGATCGTCCTTGCCGGTAAAGAGAAACGCGAGCGCAAAAGCCCCGCGTAGCTGCTTGAGCGAGGCCGCAACGGCGTCTTCCGGTGACTTGCCGCTTTTCATTTCCTGCGTGACGAGATGCGCCACCGCCTCTGTGTCGGTGTCGCTGGAAAATTTACTGCCGCTTTTGGTCAGCGTCTCTCGCAACTCGCGAAAATTCTCGATGATGCCGTTGTGCACGACGGCAACCAGATCGGTTGCGTGCGGATGGGCATTGTCCTCAGTCGGCCGGCCATGGGTCGCCCAGCGCGTATGACCAATGCCGATCGTGCCACCGAGTGGTTCTCGCTCTAGACGATCTTCGAGCGCGCGGAGCTTTCCTTCGGCACGCCTGCGGCCAAGCACGCCTTTCTCAAGCGTGGCGACACCGGACGAGTCGTAGCCGCGATATTCGAGGCGCTTGAGCGCGTCGACCAATTGGCCCGCAACCCGATTGTTTCCGAGAATTCCGACGATCCCGCACATCCGCCTGGATGGCCCCTTTGCCCACTCGCTTATGGTTTAGCCGCTGCCACCAAGCCCGAGGAAATCAAAACGCATTTCGCCGTGTGACATTGTTCTTCGACAACGGACGCCCAGGCTTCATGACTTTTTTGGCTTCTTCCCTGTCAGGTCCTTGCCCAAGGCTTTCACCTGCCGCAAGCGCTTTGCCCAGCCTTCCTTAACCGTCTGCTTCGTACGCCCGATCGCGAGCGCGCCGGCCGGAACATCCTGGGTCACGACAGTTCCGGTACCGATATAGGCTCCGTCGCCCACTTTGACCGGTGCAACGAGCGCGGTGTTTGATCCGATGAACGCGCCTTTCCCGATCTCGGTACGATGCTTTGCCACGCCGTCATAGTTGCAGGTGATGGTGCCGGCTCCGACATTTGCACCCTCGCCTATCCGCGCATCGCCGATATAGGTCAGGTGATTG
>Ga0207657_10003506_pt1 | contig 16758 bp, 11 predicted proteins | sample KBSC33metaG_FD_184316 | JGI IMG/M metagenome (GOLD analysis project Ga0207657, IMG submission 184316) | Corn rhizosphere microbial communities from Kellogg Biological Station, Michigan, USA - KBS C3-3 metaG (SPAdes) (version 2) | ecosystem: Host-associated > Plants > Roots > Rhizosphere > Soil ... | reverse complement strand
ATCTCTGCTATTTGTTCGTTTGCTGTAAATTTCATGATGCTCACTTTTATTCTTTTAACTGAATTATTAAGTTATCAATTTGTTTTAATAAACACTAAATCATCAACATACAATTCTGTGTTCTGCTTTCCCCCACCAACAATTTTTATTGAAGCGGAATCCACTATTGAAGATGTTTGCGATATTGGTATTTCAATTTTTTTATAATTGACTATTGAAGAAGTTCCGTACCAATTACCGCTGTCAACAATATTAGTTCCTGAAAATAAGTCAATATGAATTATTACAGTGTCCCCATTTGTTATTTCTGATTTTACATAGCCTGCCAACATAGATGGATGAATAGTAATTGAGAATTTATTATAAATCTGACTCTTATAAAAGTTGTTATAAATAAGTTTAGCTGCAAATCTTCCACTGTAAGCATCAGTTACTTTTTGTACAACGTAAGTTTGAATTTGCGGCACACAAAAACAATTATTTGTCTGCCAAATAAGCAAATTCCCCGAATTATCCCAATCCTCAAAGTCGCCATTTGGGATATTAATAGTTTGGAAGTTTGAAGTGTCTTTTTTGCAACTCAAAAAAGACAGTAAAAATAAAAATGATAAAAATAATTTAAGCCCTTTCATGATACCTGATTTTAATAATGACTACCAACTAAAAAGAAACGTTGCATAATTGTTAGTCTTCTTTTGAAGCAGAAATGAAAAACAAAATAGAAATCACTGTTATTTGCCCGTTTACTGTAGAAGTATCTAAACTATTTAAACACTCTAAACTTTAAACTCTCAACTTCTTAATATCCATATTTATCCTTCCATCTTTCTTTTAAAAATTTTCTCAATTCTTCTTCTCTTGCATTCTTTCCGGGGTTATACAAAAGTGTATTTTTTATTTCATCAGGAAGAAACTCCATTTTGGCAAAATTATTTTCAAAGTTATGAGCATATTGATAATTCTTTCCATAATCTAAATTCTTCATCAACTTCGTGGGCGCATTTCTTATCGCCAAGGGCACCGGCAAATCTCCATATTGTTTTACCAGCGATTGCGCTTTACCGATAGCCACTACTGCTGCATTGCTTTTTGGCGAAGAAGCAAGATAGGTAGCGCATTGCGAAAGAATAATATTTGCTTCAGGATAGCCAATCATATTCACCGCCTGGAAAGTATTTGTAGCCAAAACCAAAGCCGTAGGGTTTGCATTTCCAATATCTTCGCTCGCCAATATCACCATTCTTCTTGCAATGAATTTTACATCTTCACCGCCTTCTATCATGCGTGCCATCCAATACACCGCTGCATTTGGGTCGCTGCCGCGAATGGATTTTATAAATGCTGAAATAATATCGTAATGCTGCTCACCTTTTTTATCATAAAGCGCTACTTTTTGTTGCGCGGCATTTATTACTACATCGTCAGTTACTATAATTTTCTGAGCAGCATTTTTTTTCAATGAAAGTTGATTCACCGTCAGTTCCAGCAGATTTAATAAACGCCTTGCATCTCCGCCGGATAAATTAATCAGCGCTTCGGTTTCTTTTATTTCAATATTTAATTTTGAGAGAACAACGTCTTCTTTTATCGCATGATTCATCAACTCAATCAATCCTTTTTTGTCAAGAGGTTTTAATATATAAACCTGGCAACGACTCAGCAAAGCGCTGTTTACTTCAAACGAAGGGTTCTCTGTAGTAGCGCCAATCAAAGTGATAATTCCTTTTTCTACTGCACCCAGCAAAGCATCTTGTTGTCCTTTATTGAAGCGATGAATTTCATCAATAAATAAAATGGCATTTTGTTCATGTTTTGCTTTCTCTATTACTTCACGAACTTCTTTTACTCCTGAGGAAATGGCGCTTAAAGTATAAAAAGGAACATTTAAAGTATGCGCAATAATATTAGCAATAGTTGTTTTGCCAACGCCCGGCGGCCCCCACAAAATCATTGAAGGAATTCTTTTATTTTCAAGTGCATTTCGCAAAATACTTCCATCGCCGGTGAGATGCTCCTGGCCAATAAGTTCATTCAAAGTTTCCGGCCTGAGCCTTTCTGCTAATGGAGCTTGAGACAATTAATAAATTATTTAATGATTAAATTATTGATGCAAACTTTTCTCCAGGTTCACAAAAATCAACTCAACAAATTTAAAAATATTAGCGCTATTATTTTGGTAAATATGGAAGAAGGTCTCCAATTGTAACAGGAGCATGCTTGTTGTCTAATTCAATGACCACACAATAACCATTAGCGCCGCCGGCTTTCAATAATCCATTCACTAATTTTTGCTGGTCGCTTTCCAATCTTTTTCCATTCCATATTTCTTTGGTACAAAGACAACCTTGTGTAGGCGTTAATGGATAATAGGCTTTTCCAAAATAAAAAGTAGGGTCAATGGTAGTGCCATGAGCTATAATTTCGCTTCTCCCAATAAGTCCGGCATAGTAAGATTCATATAAAGGCAAATAACTTTTCAATTTATTCGGAATCAATTTTTGATACCAATCCATTGTCCATGCAGTATCTGAAATAGTACTATCATCAAAAAACTTCTGCAGGCTCAATTCCACCGGCATGCCCATTTGTACATTGGCTGTAGGCCCGATGAAACTACTCATAGAAACTCCAAAGCCATACATTCTAAAAATACCTTGGGGCGTATTCCCATTCCTTAAATATCCCGGTAGGTTTGTAATGCTGCGCGCAAGTTGGGGAATATGAAAAATATTTCCCAACGAATCTTTAATAAAATCTCCATTCGCATTTCTTAGTAAAACCATCCCGGGATAATCACGGTCCTTTCTCTGAAAACTATACATTACAATTTGTTTAGGAAGAAAATCTTTATTAAGAATCTCCTTTAAAACTTCTTTTACTGTGTATATTTTTTTTGATGCAGGCTTTTCCAATCTTTCCCAAAGGCTGTTCAAAAGAGGGTTTATAGAAACACTATCGCCGAATTTTTCAAAAAGTTTTTTGGAAATTCTATTTCGCGAAATACTGTCCTTTTTATTTTGAATCAAATATTCTGCACACATTGCAAATATCCGTGGGTCAGAAGTTTGATTCAATAACTTTTGAGTTTGTAAATGGAATTGCCCGGGATAATTAGTGTAAGCCACTTCCAGCAAAGCTCTCTGAAAAGGAATGCTTCTCACTTCAACACTGTCAAAAGCAGCATGAACTTTACTTTTCGCAACTGGAGTGTTATATTCCATTACTTCCATCGCGTCAAAAGCATCCTCCCAGTTTTCTTCTGTGGAATCGCTGAGAGGTAATGAGAGATTTTTGGTGATGCTGTTTTTTATAAGTCTTTCTTTAAGTTTTGCGCGTGCGGCATCGGTAGTATAAGATGTATAAAGCGGAGCATCGTATTGTGCGAATAATTGCTGAGAAGAAAACACCAGAAATAAAAAAGAGAAAAAATATTTATGAAACACGAAAGGGAATTATTTACGTCGAAATTAAGAAAAGAAGTGTTTGGATAAAGTGAAAAATTATAAGTAATAAAAAAAATCTGAATCAATTTTCTTTATTAAATCTCAATAATCAGATAAACAATTCTGCTTTATTTCAAATCCAGCTTTATCTGCAATTCTTCAAACTGCTTTTCATCAATAGTAGAAGGCGCATCTATCATTACATCTCTCCCACTATTATTTTTAGGGAATGCAATAAAATCCCGGATAGATTCACTTCCGCCAAGAATAGCACAAAGCCTGTCGAAGCCAAAAGCAATACCACCATGCGGCGGAGCGCCATATTCAAATGCGCCTAATAAAAATCCAAATTTATGTTGCGCTTCTTCTTTGCTCATACCTAATGCAGCAAACATTTTTTCCTGCAATTCTCTTTGGAAAATTCTGATAGAGCCACCGCCTATTTCATTGCCGTTTAAAACAATGTCGTAAGCATTCGCTTTAATTTTTGAGTAGGGATGTTCTAAATATTTTTCCGCATTTTCAATCAAAGGATTATTATTAATCATCACTTCAATATCTTCCGGCTTGGGAGATGTAAACGGGTGATGGCGCGCTACCCAGCGATTACCTTCTTCATCATATTCAAACAATGGAAAATCTGTAACCCACAAAAGTTTGAACTCTTCCGGCTTGCGCATACCTAATCTATCAGCCATGTATAAACGCAAATCGCTAATCGCTTTTCTTGTACGTTCTTCTTTTCCTGCAAGAATTAAAATAAGGTCGCCGGGTTTTGAATCACAGAAAGAAGCAAATTCTTTTAATTGTGTTTCATTAAAAAATTTATCAAAACTGCTTTTTAAAGTACCATCATTATTTACTTTTATAAATGCCAATCCTCGCATTCCAATCTGCGGGCGTTTTACCCACTCCACTAATTCATCGGTTTGTTTTCTTGAATAATCGCTGCAACCGGGAACAGAAATCGCAACAAGTGTTTCTGCTTCATTGAATACTGCAAACTCACTGCTTTTAATTGTTTCAAGAAAAATCTTATTTTCAGATTTCAGGTTTTTCACTTTCATTTCAAACCTGATATCGGGTTTATCATTTCCATAATTCCACATGGCATCTTCCCAACTCATTCTTGTAACAGGCTCATTATATTCTATTCCTTTTACTTCTTTGAAAATATATTTTACCAAACCCTCAAACATTTGCAAAATGTCTTCCTGCTCCACAAACGACATTTCGCAATCTATTTGTGTAAACTCCGGTTGCCTATCTGCCCGCAAATCTTCATCACGAAAACACTTTACGATTTGATAATAACGGTCGTAGCCGCTTACCATCAACAATTGTTTAAATGTTTGCGGGGATTGTGGCAATGCATAAAATTCTCCTGGATTCATGCGGCTTGGCACCACAAAATCCCTTGCGCCTTCAGGAGTTGACTTAATTAAAAACGGGGTTTCAATATCCATGAAATTTTGCTGGTGCAAATAATTTCTTGTCGCACGATTTACAGCATATCTCAATTCAATATTTTTCTTAACTGCATTTCTTCTCAAATCCAAAAAACGATATTTCATCCGAATATCGTCACCACCGTCAGTTTCATCCTGTATCGTAAAAGGAGGAACAGCAGATTTGTTCAATATCTTGTATTCCGAAACTAAAATTTCTATATCCCCTGTCGGAATATTCGGATTTTTATTACTTCTTTCTGATACTTTTCCTTTTATCTGAATTACAAATTCTCTTCCCAACGGATTCGCATCCATTTGCGCAGTAAGCTTTTCGTTAAATAGTAATTGTGTAATACCATACCTGTCTCTTAAATCTATAAAAGTGATACTGCCAAATTTACGAATGGTTTGCACCCATCCCGAAAGTGTGACTTCTTTATTTACATCAGTAATCTTTAATTCGCCGCAGGTGTGAGTTCTGTACATTATTGGTTATTTTTTTAAGGGCTGCAAAGATATAGCTTATCGGTTTTTATAAAAAAAGAGTTGCCAGCTTTTTAAAAGCCGGCAACTCTTTCCGCGTGCAGTACAGGAACAAATAAGCCATTTTCCTATTCCTCCACGTTGTTAAGGCGCCACATTCACCCTCACACCCTCGCTATGCGCTGTAAACTCAGGTGCATACATACATTGAATCGTAGTAATTCCATTGCTGAAATTTCCGGCATGTGTTACAAACATCGGGTATTCAAAAACGTAAGTTCCTTTGTTTAAATATCCGAAGAAAAAATTAGTGCTTACATCTTTGGTAGTTTCGTAATAACCAAGTCCGCCCTGATATTTGTATTGGCTGATTACATTCGTTGGTTCCATGCAACTTGCCCGCATGTCTTTCATGTGAACATATTCCATATCGCGGTCTGCACGAAGCTCAATGCGAACTTTTATCTTATCGCCAATGTGCAAACTGTCTCCATTATTTACAGGAATAAGAACCAGGCCGTTGGCTGTATTGCGTTCTGTAAATAATTTTTTAGAAAGCTTTAATGGAGTTTCCGAAAAAGATATTTTATCAAGATTTTCAAAGTATTGCCAATAGACAGAACCCCAACCCCCTCCGCCCCCTGAAGAGGGAACCTGGGAATTCTCAGTTTTCAGAGTTACTGATATATTTCCCATTTCAGGTTTTACTTTGTCGCCATCTATTCTGCGTTTGAAATATCCGGTTCCTGCTTCTTGTTTTTCATCTTTACTATTAATAGTGGTATTTCCCAATTTTATCACCACATTTTTTTCTTCTGATAACCAATTAGTTCCTTGCAGGAATAATGCGTAAACTGCATCTGCTGTGGCTTTGGTGGTCTTCCAATTATTGGTTTGTTTGTTTTTCAACAACCATGTTTTTAAATCACCGATAGTTTTTTGGTCTTTATCAATTTCAGAAAATGCTTCTATCATCAACGACTGGGATTCTATCGGGGCCTGGTACCACCAATAACCTTTGTTATTCCATTCTTTCCAATACATTCCAAGTTCAGAATTGTTGATTGAATTTTCTTTTAATGATTTAATAATATCTTTTGCTGTTGTTGTTTCATTCGTTCTGTTGAGCGCTAATGCAATCATTCCCTGCATGTATTTACTTTGATTTAACCAATATTTTTTTGATTGCTCACGGTAATAGTTATACGCAGTTTGGGTTTCTTTCGCAATAGAATATTCGGGGAAGAAACTGCGCATGTATAAATACTGGATGGCAATCGTAGAAAGATTATCCTGGTTGAGTTTCACTTTAGATTTTATCAAATCATCATAATCTTTTTTCAGCATCATGTCTAAGTAAGGAATCGCTTTATCTAAAATATCTTTTAATTCTTTTTGCTGAAATGCAGGCAGCGCATTTAATTTTTTCAAATGTCCGATTCCTGTAACAATATATTGAGTCATGTAACGGTTATCCGGCCCGCCTTTGAACCAAACAAAGCCACCATTCGGCGATTGCATATCCTGCAATTTATTAAGCGCTGATTCTAACTGAAGACTCATTTTTACTGGATCAAAAAGCAATGCGATATTTTTCTTTTGCTGCTCTTCATTTTGTGCCTGCAATACCCACGGAGTTTCTTCTAATAAAACAGATTTTAATTCCTCATTTTTTTGAAGATTAGAAAGCAAAGCCGAAGTGTCTTTTGTGTTCCACTTTTCAAAAATCTGTTTTATTTTAGGAGAAGAATTTACAATTTTTTGCGCCAGCGCATTTGCATAATACCTGTTAAAAGTTTGCTCTGCACATTCATAAGGATATTCCATTAAATATGGCAAAGCCTGCACCGCATACCATGCAGGATTTGTCGTGTATTCCACTGTCAATCCGTAATTAGTGAGAGTTTTAGAATTGCCTGAATTCATTAATTTTCCAATCTTAAAATCTTTTGTTCCATCTCCACGCGTTGGCAAAGGCATTGATTCCGTAACCAACATGCGATTAGTAACAACGGGAATGGCAGCTTCTTCACCATCGCTCACCTCACCCGCTTTAGCTACGATTCTATAAACAACTGCAGTATTAAAATTATCCGGAATTTCTATAGAGAAATTTACAAGAGTACTTTGTCCCGCAGCAGCAGTAAACTTTTGAATAGGATTTACATTTTTAAACCATCCATCTACGGGGTTCATCGTGGATGCATTTAATAATTGTAATTCCGCTTGTCCGCTTACTTCTTTATCACTAAGGTTTACAATTTTCGCGCTGAATTCCATCTTGTCTCCTTCGCGCAAAAAGCGCGGCGCATTGGGTTGCACCATTAAATCTTTTTGTGTGACAACGGTTTTCTCCGCATAACCACTTGCCAAATCTTTGGTGTGTGCCAATGTCATTAATTTCCATTGAGTAAGCGCTTCGGGCATGGTAAAACTAAATTCGATATTGCCATCTTTATCTGTTCTTAATTCAGGAAAGAAGAAGGCGGTTTCATTGAAATTTTTGCGGATTTGAATTTGGGATTGGTCAATAGAGCCTGGATTATTTTGTGAAATACCTGTAACAAAAGAAGCAGAATCCGCAACCTTTAACATTTCTTCATCCGGGACAATTTTTGGAGGAGTGAATTGGAGATTACTTTCCTTCTTCATCATTGCAGGCGCAGCCATGTCATTTGTTACTACAGAAATTCCCCTCATAACAATTCCTCCACCATATATAGAATATGACGGCAAATAATTCAACACATCATACATCCTTTCTTTTTGAGGAATATATTTTTCACTCCAATATTTTTCAAAAGAATTTACAGTAGTAAAATTTAATTGCGCCTGCAAATTATTGTACCTATCGTAGCCATTGTAGTTTGGCCAAACATATAGTCTGTTCCATGAATGTGGTTTGAATTGGTCAAGCGAGGCATCATACATACTTGCCAGCATTTCCGCTGCTACTTTTTCTCCCTTATTTCCTATGATTTTTACTTTCCATTTTTCTTCACTTCCAGGTAAAGTTTTATCACGATAAGTATCAAAAGAAATGTTCAGCTCTTTATTACTCCATGGAACATTAATAGTATTTGACACTGCATAAAAACGATTGTCTTTTACAAAAAATTGATTGACACCAAAACCACCACGGTCGTTTTCTGTAATATTAAAATCAAAAGTTTTTTTACCGTTATTTAATGGAATGAAATTAAAGCTTGCTGTGTTTTTAATCGGGAACACCGGCCGGTCATCAGTTATTATCGTTCTATCCATTTGCTGAATTAGAAATACATCCTTTGCAGAGGTTCCAGTTGTCATCTTTGCAGTTTCTCCGGGTTGTACATTATTTTTTTCAGCATAATTCCATACATACCCTAGCGCGGGCAATAACGAAGATTTAGTATCATACACCTGGAAATATTTTACATCTTTTACTTCCTGGCCGTATTTATCTTTTGCTGTTGCTTCTGCCACATACCAACCTTGCGAATAAGTTGAAGGCTGAAGGTTGAAAGTTGAAAGTTGAGAAACGCTATCCGTTTTAGAATAAACCAATGCACCTTTTTGCCATGATTCTTTTTTGGTTTCATCTTTATATTCATCGTGCGGAAAATATTTTATGAATTCATTTTTAGTAAAAATAAATTCATCCGGTTCAGGCCAGAGTCTTTCCCGAATTAATCTGTCAGGAGTCTGTAATTTATAAATTTTTACATCCGCTTTTACTGTTTCAGGTTCACCACTTAAATTTTTACTGCTGATGAAAATATTTTTAAGGCTGTCTTTATTGATTATATCTCCCTTTGGAAAGGAAATTTGCAAATTCAATGCTTTGTAACCAACCGGAACGGTAATATTACCACTCCTGGTTTCTCCGTTAATATCTGTAACATCTGCTTCTACTTTATAATCAAAAACAGGGTCTGTATTTTTATCCAAACTCAAATCCGGAATGGCTGCAAATTTGATAATGAATTTTCCATCCGCATCCGTTATGATTTCTCCATTTGCAATCTCCAATGGTTGCGTCCGAGGCATTATGGTTCTCCAAAACATCCACGGATAAAGGAACCTGGCCACTCTTGTAACTCTGTACGAAACTTTTGCGCCATCAATATTATTTCCTGCGTAGGCTTTTGCAAAACCGGTGATACTAACGGTATCGCCTACACGAAAACTACCTTTTACTTTCTCAAATTCAGTATAAAATTTCGGGCGTTTATATTCTTCCACAGAAAAAGAAACAGAAGAATTGTGGTATTCTTTTACATCAATCCCAAATTCTCCGTTTAATTTATTTTCTGGTATTTTAAATCTTCCATTGAAAGAACCAAAATAATTCAATAAAACTTTTACTGAATCAACTTTCTGGCCATTGGCATCAGAAAAAATCACACTCAATGAATCTTTGGATTGCAGCAAAATAGTTTTTTTTGTTTTCCAATCTTTGGTAACGCCTATTCCTTTGAAATAAACCGTTTGTCCCGGGCGATAAATACTTCTGTCGGTGAATAAAAAAACTTTCGCATTATCCTTATTGTATTCATTTTGGTCCGAGGATTTATTTTCTGAATTATTATTCTCATTGTAATAATTATAATAAATATATTGATAATCATCTAAAAATAACCAGTCGTTTTTGTAAGTGACTTCAAGCCTTATATTTTTCGAATAATCTTTTTCTTTCAGTTCAGGTAATTTAAAATATCCATTCTTATCAGTAATAAAATTTGCTTGTTTTGTTAAAGTATTGCTTCGTGTTGAATAATCATATTTCTGATTCCACACCTGTATTTTTGCACCATTCAAAGGCTGTCCTGTAGTACGGTTCAGCACGAAATATTGCAATCCGTTGTTGATAAAACTTATATCCGAAACATAAAAATATTGTGCAGCAAGCGGATTCTTATCAAGGCTGAAATTTTCATCAGCGCTTCCAAGCAATGCATATTCGCCTACAGGTAATGCATCAATTTTTACTTCTACAGAATGAGAAAGATAATCATCAACCTTTGGCAAATCCTGCTTCCAGTTCCTGAGATTTTTTAAAGAAATTAATTTTTGAAAAACTTTATCATTGTCATAATCTTTTTGCAGATATTTTTTTAGTGCCGGAGTTAATCGAATAATTCTAAAATAAATTTGATTGAAGTTCTTATAATTTACCAACGTGCGAAAAGGCAATCCTGGCACATTTATTTTTTCTGTAGTCAGATTAATTTGCGGATGCAAAATCTGTATAATCAGATTTTGAGCATTGATGCCACCTTCACTTTTGGGATATTTTTTTGCTATGTCATCAAGAATCGCCTTTGCTTTTACTACTGTATAATTAGAAATCGTCCCTTTTTGTGCGTTTGCTGCAATTGCTTTATTGTAAATAATTTGTGCTACTAAAAATGTCGCTTGCGCGGATGCTTCGTTATTACTGTATTTTTCGCCAAGATGCTTTAGCGCATTGATATATAACTCATCCTTATTCTCCATTACGCCATATTGATATGCAAATTGAATCCGCTCAATATCCGCGTCAATCAACGCATCGGGATTATTATCTTTTTCATGAAATGCTAATAATTTTTGAAAAATAATCAATGCTTTCTGATGAAGCGATGATGAATCTTTGGAAATGAAATTCTCACTTATAAATTCGTTTACTGGTGCAAAGACAACTGGATTATTAATTTCAAAAGCATAAGCAGGGCGCGTAATATCGCGCTCATCATTTTTAAAATAATCCAATGCACGATGTGCTAACAAATCAAATAAAGTTGGCCTCAGATTGCGAACATTTCCTTTCAAAATAATTGCATCAAACGGTTCCAGTTTTGTTTGTTGTAAAAGTGTTTCATCTTTCAAAGAAGATAAATACAGTTCACCAATTTTTTTGTGTAAATCATCTGATGTCCATGTGGCAATATCTTTTTTATCGAAATTTACTGTATTAGTTCTTTGATATAATTTGTATCTGTTCTGCTGAAAATAATTCCAATAGAGTTGCGCTGTAATGCTTTGTAATATAGCTTTTGCGGGTTCCTTTGCGACAGCTATTTCTTTTTCAAGTGAATCAATACTTTTTACAGAAGCATCTTCCTGTATATTTTGCTGCAGCGTAATTTTAAATAATAATGATTTGATTATTTGCGGGTCATTGTTATTTTTTTTAGCCAGGTTATAAATTATATCAACCTCTCCAAGAGCGGATTTGGTTAAACCTTTTTTTTGAAAATCATCCACCTTTTTCCATTGCGAGGCATAATCGTTCATTGTTTTTTGTGCATTTAAAACTGAAGAGCCAAATAGAAAAAATATAAAAAAAATAGTTGCAGGCAGAAAGGGATATTTCAATCTCATGTAGATGATTTTTATTTTAAAGATAAAAAACTATATAATTTGATAGTAAGATGAAAAATCATGCGCAATTACATACAGATCCTAAAAAAAATTAATTTCTTCAACCCAGCTTGCAAATGTTAAGCCTGATTTTCGGACAACCGAATTATATTTCAATTGATAGTAAAACAACCCCGCCTGCCAGTGCATTCGGGCAGGAAATAAACCAATTTCTGTTTTTAAAATATAAAAGAATGAATTCTTCTGAATATTTTTTAGATGTCTTAAAAACATCAGGCTGATTCCTGACTTTTCAGAATAAAGTTACCGGCCACGTTTCTATCATCGCTTCCTATAATCGCATGGCATCCATTTGAAAATAATTGGATGGAAATGTGTTTTGGAATAACGGGTATCGTTTCAATAATGTCTTTAAAAGACAAGGTTCCTTCACAAAAAATAATTTTTTTTATGTCCTTGTCAGAACAAATATTTTCAGGTACATCAGGCGATAGTGTTGTATCTAAATTCTGAAAGCCAGCCGGATCCTCTCGTAACAAGAGCTTCTCTTTTATTCCTGCCTGGTTTAGTAATTCAGTGACCTCATTATATTCGTGTAAACTTCCGGCAATTACAGTTGTTCCGCTTTCAGGTTCTGTTTTGTTTTGTTTTACAGTATTAAACTTTAATAAGCGAACAATGGCAGAAAATGAAGCTCTTATAAAAATAGCAATATGTATAAAAAAACCAAACAACCAGGAGCGATTACTTCCATAATGTTTTTTCACAAAAATGCTCATGGCTTTGTAAAACATTTTCACGTAATTAAGCGTACCTTTTTTGGTGCTTTCTCCTTTGAAATGTATGATGCTGCTTTCCGAATAATAAAAATTTTTGAATCCTGCTTTTTGAATCCTGAAACTTAAATCAATATCTTCTCCATACATAAAAAAATCCTCGTCAAAACTCCCGACCGTATTCAAAATACTTTTTGGAATCATCATAAATGCTCCTGCCAAAACATCCACTTCGTGATTTTCATTTTCACTTAAGTAACCGAGATGGTATTTGCCAAAAATTTTTGAATGAGGAAATAATTTTGCCAGTCCGAAAAGCTTAAAAAGAGAAGTCGCGGGTGACGGAAATGCCCTTTTGCTTTCTTTTAAAAAATTCCCTGATCCATCGAGCATTTTTATTCCTAAGGCACAATTATTTTGATTGATAAATGCAATACATTTCTCAAAACAATCTTCCGGAATGATAGTATCCGGATTCAGAAATAAAATGTTATCGCCCCTGGCGATTTTCAGCGCCTGGTTATTGGCCTTTGCAAAACCATTATTGGTTTTATTCCAGATAAAATGAACTTCAGAAAAGCTGTTTTGAAAAAATAAAAAACTATCATCGTCTGAATTATTATCTATCACAATAATTTCTCCATCTATATTTTTCATGGCTTTTATCGCCGACAAAAGGCATTGTTCCAAAAAATATTTAACGTTGAAATTTATTATAATGACGGAGAGTTGCAATTGGGTTATTAGTTAATGTGGGTATTGGTTAATTAGTTAATTAGTTAAATAGGAATTACCTTAATTTGTTTATTTACTACTATGCATTGATTGGTTAAACAGAAATTGTGATAATTTGTTTATTTACTGCTTTGCGTTGATCGGTTATGAGTCTATTGATCTGAAAAGTAATGTCTTTATTTGTTTGGTTTGCTGTTGCAGACATATTGGCTTTCTGGGTTAGGGTTCATTCATTGGTTAATTATTTAATCTGAACATTTTCACATTAGCAATTTATAAAACAAGCAATTTAACAATTAAACTATATATATTCTCAAAGAATAAACAGGTCAACAGTTTCTCAATTGAATAAATTACCTAACCTTTGCAAACATGTATAAAGAAATCTTAATAGAGGCTACCAATGCTGGCGCAGCACAATTGAAACACTTTTTTAACGGAAAATTTACCATAAGTCATAAGGAAGGAATTAATAATTTAGTAACGGAAGCAGATCATGCTTCGGATAAGGCGATCAGGGATGTGATCAAAAAGGCTTTCCCCGACCATGGTATTGTGAGTGAGGAGAGCGATGAAAAAGTTACCAATAGCGATTACAAATGGATCATTGACCCAATTGACGGTACAGTAAATTTTGCCAACGGAATTCCTATTTGTTGTGTAAGTATTGGGCTGGAGCACAAAGGAACTATGTACATGGGCGCGGTGTACAATCCAATTTTAAATGAATTTTTTTTCGCCGAAAAAAACAAGGGAGCCACATTGAATGGGAATAAAATTTCAGTGAGCAGTAAAACAGATGCTTTGCAAAGTTGCCTTGTTACGGGCTTTCCATATACTTACCTGGATCATCCTAACGGACCATTGCAGGTATTTTCAAAATTAATAAAACAAGGCGTTCCTGTAAGGCGATTTGGAAGCGCTGCCATTGATCTTTGCTGGGTTGCTACCGGGCGTTTGGATGGTTTTTATGAGCATGAGCTTCATGCCTGGGACAGCGCTGCCGGGTTTATAATCGTTGAGGAAGCAGGGGGAAAAGTAACCAACCTGAAAGGAGAAACCTATTCCCCCTTTCAGCCAGGTATCATTGCCACTAATGGAAAAATTCACGACCAGTTGCAAAAAATAATTGCGGGAGAATTGTTATAATTAAAAAATATTTTTACCACGCTTTTATAAAATATTATGAAAATCACTCCATTTACACAAAGACATATTGCACTGGGGGCTAAAATGGCCGAATTTGCAGGATTCAATATGCCCATAAGCTATTCCGGGATTAATGAAGAGCATAACGCTGTGAGAAAAAATGCCGGAGTTTTTGATGTGAGCCACATGGGCGAATTTATTTTAAAAGGTGAAAAGGCGTTAGCGCTTATTCAGCGCGTAACGAGTAATGATGCATCTAAAATTGCTGCAGGAAAAGCCCAGTATAGTTGCCTGCCAAATGCTGCCGGTGGTATTATTGACGATTTGATAGTATATTGTATTGAAGAAAATAAAACCTACATGCTGGTAGTAAATGCTTCCAACATAGAAAAAGATTGGGATTGGATTTCAAACCACAATACTGAAGGTGTAGAAATGCATAACATTTCTGATAAAACTTGTTTACTGGCGATACAAGGCCCTAATGCCACAAAAATTTTGCAACCTCTCACGGATATTGATATTCTTAACATGAAATACTACACTTTCGTAAAAGGAAAATTTGCCGGCGTTGACAATGTGCTGATAAGCGCCACCGGTTATACGGGATCTGGCGGGATAGAAATTTATTTTGAAAACAAAGATGATAACGCTGACAAAATTTGGGGTAAGATTTTTGAAGAAGGCAAATCCCACGGACTAAAACCCATTGGACTCGCCGCCCGTGACACACTCAGGCTTGAGATGGGATATTGCCTGTATGGAAATGACATTGATGATACTACAACTCCGCTGGAGGCAGGCCTGGGGTGGATTACAAAATTCACTAAGGATTTCACAGCAAAAGATGTTTTGGAAAAACAAAAAAAAGAAGGAATAAGACAAAAATTGGTAGGCCTGGAAATGATTGATAAAGGAATTCCGCGCCATGATTATGAAATTCAAAATAAGGATGCGGAAACAATTGGCCGCGTAACCAGCGGAACCCAATCGCCCACGCTTCAAAAAGCAATTGCAATGGGTTATGTAAATAAGGATTATTCAAAAATAGGAACCGAAGTTTATATTAAAATAAGAGATAGGAATCTTTTAGCAAAAGTGGTAAAAATGCCTTTTGAATAACGTTTAATCTGCTGCATCCCATCCTAGTTTAAAATGAAAAAAATAATTTAGATCTTTTACAAATGAGTTTGAAGAAAAATAATTCTCCTGTTTTAAATACGGTTCTATCGCCGTCTCTCCTGAAACTTTACGATATAAGCAATAGTACTGTAGTTATTATTGACATTTTACGGGCTACTTCTACTATAGCTGCCGCTTTAAAAAATGGAGCCAAATCTATCATTCCGGTGGACAGCGTAGCCGATTGTATAAAATTGGGCAAGCAGTTGGAAGTGATCACCGCGGGCGAAAGAAATGGGAAAATAGCCGAAGGATTGCAATACGGAAACACACCGTTACAATACACCCACGACTTTATAAATGGAAAAACACTGGTATTAACTACTACTAATGGTACCAAGCTTTTGCACCTGGCCCTGGCTGCCAATGCAAAAGGAATTGTTACAGGCTCTTTTTGTAATATTTCTGCTGTATGTGATTATCTCATCAATCAGAAATCAAATGTAATCCTCGCCTGCGCCGCATGGAAGAACAGGATTAATATAGAAGACACGCTTTTTGCCGGCGCTGTGATTAACAGGATCAAAGATCACTTCGAGTTAAATTGTGATGCCTCCCAAATAGCCGAAACGCTTTACCTTCAGGCAAAAGGCAATTTATTTGAATTTTTAAAAGAAAAAAAGGCGTCCCATTATCATCGCCTGATGAATTTTGGCCTTGAGGACGATATCAGGTTTTGCCTTACTGAAGACAACGCCAATATATTAAGCATCTATTCAAATGGAAGATTAGTAAAAGGATAAAATAAGAATCCGGGTAATTTATTGTTTTACTGCCGTAATAGCGCAACAGAGTCCTCTTTTAACAAAATTCCTATAAACCGGTTACTTAAAATTCCAGAATTGTTATAAAGAGGCTTTTCTCCTCTTTTAAAATTCGTTATTTTTGCAAATTGCTTTTTTCGCAATCGGCGAACGCAAAAACGAATTTTTCATTAAAATTTGAATCTTTGGCATTACCCTTTTTTATTAAATATATCTATAATTCCGGAACCGATGAAGTAATACGGCGTGGTAAAAAAATCTATTCTCAACGATTTGTAGAACTGGTAGAGCATGATGAACTGATGCGTTCCATTGTTTTTCGGGTTCGAGATGATAGCTATACTACTTTTTATAGAGTCCAGGTGCAGAAATACGACGATCCCAAAACTTTTTCTGTTCGCTGCTCTTGTCCCTACAACATTAGTGATAT